>OFQY01000038.1_pt1 | contig 52021 bp, 28 predicted proteins | sample 1542991 | NCBI WGS metagenome assembly OFQY01 (sample SAMN07774224, study PRJEB24372) | wastewater metagenome | isolation source: Exp Tend VB 10WW | collected 2016-02 | reverse complement strand
CAGCCAGTACTTTGTCTGCCTTGGGAACTACAATAAGCAATTCATCGACTAAACCATTGCAAGCTGCTACAAGAACTGGTAATGATTTGGACGCAGACTCTTCGCTGGTGACCTGACTCACCACGGTTACGCGACTGTTGGCAATCACGTATTATGCGCCTCCTTTCCAAACGTATCGGAAGAATCTTGAGCGGCCACCTGGTAGGTAGTACTCTGGTGTAACAACTGTGCGCAGGCTTGGGTATCTGGCTTTTGGCAGTGTCTTCAAGATAGAATCCCAGTCAGTCTTGTACATGTCTGCAATCGTTTTAAGATTGTCAAACCATGGGTCGTCTGCGCCTGGCTCATGTACCAGCAACCTGGTTTCTCTGTTGGTAAGCCTTAGCATCAACGAGCGTATTAGCCAATATGTTGCGCCAATAACAAGTGCGGCATCGTACCAATATGGAGCGCCGCCAACTGACGAGTATGCAGTGACACCAGGCAGCGCATTGATTTGCTGAAGCGCCATATACAGCGCATCGTTCATTTCGCGGCCCGAGAACATTCTAACGTAATATGTTGCAAGCACAGTGTCTGCGTAGTCGACAGCCAATGGGTCATCATTGCCGTCGATGAAATAGATACGACCTTGGTAATCCAGTTTGTATTTCAGACCGTTTGGATAATTGTCTGTGGTTCCAAATGTGCGCAAGATACCCTCGTCTTCACTCATAATCTCCATTGGGTCTCTTGCGCCGTCATTAGACAGGCTAGAAATTCGAATCATGGGTCTGGGAGAGTAATTCCAGTTTGGGAACGAAGAAAACGCCACTGTGCGATTTCGATTGAATGGTACTTCTTCGTCTAACACACGTACTCGCAGCAAGTCTCTAACCTGGTATGCCAATGATGCTTTAACGAGCAATTCGTCTCCTATAATTGGCTGACTTGTTCTTAGTGTAAATCCATCGCCGTCAAGCTCTACTATGCGATAGTAATATTCTGGACGACCTGTTTCATCAATATATTCATTGACTGGATAGTCGACTGTATCTACTATATCAAACGGTCCATAGAAATTGGTCGCTCTCTCGATTTGATAGGTGGCGATAGATGCCGATGGTGCTGGGTATCTATCCCAGTTGAGATAAACGCCAGGACTGTCTTGTGAACCGTAGTAAACAAGAGGGATGTCCTCGCTAAATGCATTCATATCATATCCAGGCATAACTTCTTTATACGAGAAAGGCCGGGGGTTTCCCGGCCTTTCAATTGGTTTTGTTGAATTTTGTGCTAGTGGTTAGTCGCCGTCCAGCATCAAGTCAATTTCTTCGGCGTCTGGCAACAAGTCAATGTTGTCGTCGCCGGCTGGAATTTCGTAGTCAAAGCTATTGCTTCGAGTGTTTTGTCCACCAGCAACATATTGGTCGCGCTGGAAATTGCTCATGTTAACCTGTGCCGTTCCACCAAAGCCTGTGCTTTCTGGAACAGTGGCAACTGTGGCCCGACCACGACCGGTTACACCCGAAGTCTGTCCGAGTGCCTCTGGCACAAATCCAATCTGGTCAAGCAATCCCTGAAGGAACCTTGGGTTTCTTTCAATTTGTGCATTAAAGTCTCGAGCGTTAGCTTCTTGTCCACTAGCGGCGCACATTCGCGTATAGACCTGGAATGCCATTGCATATGTTTTGGGGTCATTGGCATCGCCGGCTAGGCTCATTGGTGCTCGATTGTTTGGACTTTCAGCGTTGACATTGATTGCCTCGGCGGCAACTCTTCGTCCATTAGCGTCAACACCCACCATACGATTGCCGTGCATTTTCTGAGCGAGCTCCATTTGTTCAATCTGCTGCTCTTGTTGAAGAATGGCTTCATACTGAGACTGGCTGATACGAATTAACGAACCGCTGTTAAGCGCTTTGGCAAGGTCGTAGCTTTGTTTGACCAATTCAGACTTTTCCCAAAGAAGGTTCTTAGCCTCAAATGGACCAAACGAAAGGTCGATGTCGGAAATGTGGTGAATGCCAGGGTACGGATTTTGGACATAAAATGTCTCTTGAACCTGCTCCGTTGCTTCAGCCTGAGGTGTCGTGCGAGCTGCTCGCGTATTGCTAGGCGACTTGGCCCGTGGGGTTGTGTTTTTGTTACTCATTGTCTGCTCCTTTTTGTTTTTGTAGCATGCGCATGTGCGCAATTTGTCTATTAGGAAATCAAGCCTTGTTCACCTTTGGTTCGGCTGACAAAACATTCTTGAAAGATTCGTTTCCAGTCCAGAGTTCATTTGAAATGGCGTCTCTGGTTCCTGGTTCCGAATTCTTTTTGCGCTCATATCGCTGTTCGCGAGCATAGTGCGAGAATTCCTTTCGATACTTGGTTGTGCCAGAAGTTTTCTCTTTTGCAGTCATGCCATGATGCATAGGTGGTGCTGTCCAAACACGCGAAGCTGGATATTGTCCACAAGGACTTTTCATCTCAGCAACTAAATCTTGCCTGTCAGCTTCAACCCATTGCTCAAAGTAATGAGTCTGGCCATCGTTGTCGACATATTCGAACTCGTAGTTCGGCATGCTTTACTTGTACAACAAACATATCAAGGAGACACCAATGCCAACAGTACAATCTTACAAGACAAACCCTTCGCACACCGAAAAGATGTTTTGCGTCAAATGCAGAACCACGGTCATCATCACAGCGCCAGAATTGGTTAAGCTGAAAAACAATCGCTACGCCCTTAGGGGTACGTGTCCACATGCTGGAACAGTGTGCTATAAGGTCATTTCTGAAGCAAGAGCAAAGCAATTAGTTCCCAGTATTTAGTAGGAACAAGCCGTTGCGGCCAGTAAAGTAACCATAGTGAACAATAATCCCAACATGCGGCAGAGAAGATTTGCGCAAATAAGTCCAACAAATCCACTTAGCACCGCTATACAAGGTGCTGGTATGATTGTGGGCAATAATCCAGCATTAAATGCGGCAGGAACCGCAGTTAATGTTGCAACTGACGCACTTCAACCCGGTGATATGGGATTACCAAAACCATTAGCCGGTGCTCGAGCAATGGGACCAATGTATTTGAACCTACAGTCCATGTACGCACTCGGTGCGCAATATGGTATGGGTGAAGAAGAAGTCAAAGCATTTAGCGACACGCTTTTGCACAATGGCTTACAAATCCCAGAGCAATCTGAGCTTTTTAGCAAACTGCAAGACATGGTTCCACAACTTGGTGGTAATTTCAGGGATGTTCTGTCAATCGTGATGCGCGTTGCTATTCAATCACGCGCGGCGGCGCCAGCAGATAAGGTTAATAGAATCTTGCAAGTTCTCAAAGAACTATCGCATGAATATCAACAAAACCCCAACTTCAATATTGTCAAAATGTTTGCAGATGCATCTCGAGGAGATGTTCAGGCATTGCCAATTTTAAGCTGGATTGGTGCGTTCGCCGCTGCAATGAAGCACGGAAGAAGCCTTAATGAATACTACACAAAGATGAATGGTATTGTTACCGAGGTATTCTCGCCTGCTCACAAGCGACTAACTATCGAAAACAAAAAGGCCGCGCTGGTTGAACAGTATGAACGAAACAAGTTCACCTTTGATGAGGCCGCTGCAAAACTTGCCTGGGAAAAGGTATATGAACCTAATTTTGAGATGCTGGGCGAGATATACAACAGTTGGGCCAAAAACCCAGAAGAGGCATTTACATTCTTAGGGCTTGATGGAATGGCCGCTGTTCAAATGTTAAGTAAAAACATTCTAATCTTTGGTTCAAAAATCGCAGTCTTCAACAACATATTTGGCCTAAACCGTTCAAGTCCAGACCTTCGACCACAGGCAAGCACATACGCAAACCGTGAGGTTCTCGCACAAACACGACAAGAGGTTCGCAAAGAAGAAAACAAGTTTGAAGACTATAACGAGAATTCCAAGAAGGCGTTTGAAGGAGCAGGCGCTGCAGGTTCTGCTGCTGGTAACCAATATATCAAACCAGGAACCACGCAAGAACAGGCTCAAAAAGACTCTTTTGGTGTTCAAAACAACGCTTTTCAAACCATGGTGCAGCTCAACGGCGGATTAGCAATGCAGTTGCAACGCATGAACGAACTGGAGGCAAATCTTGGTCTTATGCAGAATCCTCCTGGCGGATGGATGTACAGAATCATTGAAAGCAATATGAAACCATTGCAGGCCGCAATGGCCACCGAGAGTGGTATGAAAGTTGGCGGCGGTACAGGTGAATTAAGCCAAATCAATAATGTCACACTATTAACACCTCAGGTGATTACGCAAACCGTTGCAAAATGCGGTGCGTTAATAGAGAGAACATTTGATGAAATTCAGGAATACGGGCGTATTCTTTCGTTGTTCGTTGACGAGTCTAATAGATTACTGAACCCATCAACACACCAACAAGAAAAGGCTCAGCTCAGTTTAGCCATAAGACATTTTGATGCCAACTCAAAACTGCTTCAAACCGAGTTAGAGAAGTCAAAACAACAACTGGTGGACTACGCCACTGTTCTACCAACACTTGTTAGGGTTACTAGGCTCGAAGAGCAGATTTCGATGTTCGAAAATCTTGGTGCTCAAATTAAAGCCAACACAGGAAATGACTTTGTTGGCCAATTTGGCATGACTACATATCGCACAATGACCCAAGACGGACAATACAAAAACGTTGTTGGTCCTGCGCCTAGTCAGGCACTGATTGTGCTTTACATGCGCGTAGTCATGGAGTTCAGAAATGCTATTGCTAAAATCCAGAGCGTTCTTGGCACGGGTCAAATGGACAAATCAATCTCTAATGCACTGATTCAAAGACGCAAGCAGTTAGTATCTAAAATTGAGGGCGTTAAGGCCAAGTACACTCAGATTATAGCAGCTACGATGGGTAGTGTGGCTGGTGGTGCGCCAGCAAGCCTAGAGAAACAAGTAAGATTAACTGGTCGTATGGTAAACGAGCGGATAGCCAACGTTGAAGAACAAGAGGCTGATAGAATTGCAGACGAAATCATCAGAAAGTACTTTGATGATTTGCTACCAGGATATGGCACAGTGCTTGAACATCCAGACAAACATAGACATGAGACTGTAAAAGAAGTAGAGGAGCACACTCGAAAACACAAACACAAGTCTCATCGACATGAACCAAAAGACGACTAGATTCAACCAAGACGCATTTGTTGCGCACGATGCATTGCCTGGCGATGTCAGCCCTGCGTTATCAAACGACATCATTAGTCACGGTGTGCGTACTGATGCGCTTCATATTACGTCATATACCGCAGGTGATACTTCTGGAAAACCCGATTCTGGATTACCCGAGGTCGCAGAGGCCAATACACCAAAACGGATTTCAAGAAAGTATATCCCTATTCAGTCTAATGGCGGCAAGGGTCAAGATGCTGTTTTCCCACAAAACAGTGACGAATCAGAATTCACTTGGAAACCCACCGGATTCCAGAATGACAATTTTATGTCTGTGAAGGATGCCAAGCCTGTAAATGCAGTCGCACCAGAAAAAGGCGGGCCGAGCAGGGATGTTATGGGCTTGCTAAAGCAGTTAGGACACTCTGACGCCGGCGATGTTGCTCCGCCAACACAGAATGTCACAAATCAAATCATTCAAGAAAAAGCCATTGTGGTCAATCTGTCGCCAACAAGTTTGACTAATGTTGAATTCAACAACCATATTTCAACCATTACCAATGACAATCAAACACACAATCATAACACCTACAGTATTAAATCTGATGTAGTTGTTTCGCCGGGCTCTATACTCACCAATCGTACAAACAGGAACACAGAGCAGTCATCTTACACCAAGGTCAACACAGATAATTCGATAGATGCGAAAGGCTTGGATTCCAAACATACAGAACCTCAGTCTTACACCAGAGATGGCAGTTCGATAGATGTGAAAGGCTTGGATTCCAAACATACAGAACCTCAGTCTTACACCAGAGATGGCAGCACCGAGCATTCGATAGATATTGAACTAATGAATCGCACAGTTGTATCAAATGACAAACCTATAGCCCGAGATTGGTCAAGTGCCACAAACACAGACACAGCGAGCACACAATCAAACCATCAACAACCTACCAGCGAATCTATTGGCGTACCAAGTAAAGCATCAGAACTCCCCATTGCGCACCAGAGCAAATCACATCAGTCTAACAAGTCAGGTACTAATGTTGGTCGTAATGACAATGTGACACACAACACAATGCCCTCTGTTACTACACAGTCTGATGCCGAAGTGTATGAACAAGTCAGGACAATTCTTGGTGAAGGTCGACAAGACTGGAAACAAGTCATCAAAGCAGCAAAATCTGCAACGAGTCCAGTATCACCAAATTCTACCGCTGTGAACAACAGCACGGTTGCAACTCAAGAAAATCAAATCGAACAAATGATTCAACATGTATTAAGTCAAGAGGCCAACAGTCGAGTAGAACTCGAACATGTTTTGACACACAAATTCTCAACCGAACTTACCAATATGCAACAATCTATGAACAAAAAGATTCAAGACTTGCGCGAAGCCTTTAGCAATTTCATGATGAGATAACATGCCATACGACCCGTATCAAAATCCAGACAACAAGCCGTATGTCGGCAATTTTAACTGGGTCCCAACTCCAAGAGAGGGCCTTGGTGGTTCTGTGCCTGGGCCATCATACCGAAACCTGGTATTAGAACGCGGAGAATTCAGGAATGATGCGCCAGTTATTGGCAACAGCGGAAATGCTGTTATAGAGGAACCCGGAGGTGAGGTGGAGAGCGCAGAAGGTTCTGAAATGTACCCAATTACAAGGGCATATAGGTATGTTGAAGACCCTTATGGATACACCGGCACCATTCCGACTGAGCCGTTTATTGCGCACGGAGAAGAGCTTTCGTGGGCAGTACAACTACCAAATAATGTTGACAGGGTCTCTGGTATGACCATTGAATATCGCCTAACAGTAGATATTCTAGATGAGTCAATTGACCTGTATTTGGACGAATCAGACCTGGAATTGGTGCAGGCATATAGGGCAGACCCAGAGAACAATCCATATCCAGACATCGAATTTCCGAAGTACCCATGGGGTATGGTGCGTGCTTCGTTGGATGTTGATGGAGACGGAGATGAGTTTCCAAAGCCAGTCAACGATGTTCCATCAGAGCTTATGCTCACTGGCTTTCAAGGCAAGTCTCAACCAATCAGAATCCTGCACATCAAGTTCAAAACCGGCGACGGCGATGAAGACATGCCAGAGTCATACTCGGTACAAAAACGCATTCGAATCTCAAACAGATATTCAATACCAACCTTGCGGATTGAAATTCACAAAATTCAACTATTCAACGCAGAACGAGTTAACATATCTTATGGGCAAACCCCAACAGCACTATTGCAATATGCATATTTGGTTGACTTTGAATTTGACCCCATTCGCGGTACTGCATTGTGGCCAAACAGTTCTTCAGAACCAAACTTTCATTGTAAGATATTCGCCCCAGACGAAAATGTTGCAGAAACTGGATTAGCCCATTCTGTATACCTAAAGTTCTTGATTTTTGCCATTCCTGCATACGGAATAGCACCCGGTGATTTTTCCTTGATTGGACTTCTCGAGGATATGGCGAACCCATCGGCGTTCTTTTGCATGTTCGTTGGGCCGAGGCCCGGCCGGCGCAATGCGTTTTATTCTTTGATGGCCAGGACTAATTTAACACCAGCAGGGCGCGTAGTACCGCTAGATTTGTTTCCAGTGCGTGATAATTGCATAGAAATCGTGGTTGAAAAATACACAGGTAGTGTAAGCGCAAGTCCGCCAACCACAAGCTCTCAGTACTCAACTGTGTACACATACGTGTTGGACACTAACAACACATACTCAGACGATGGCCCAATGATTTCACCATATCTATATTTGGATAAAACAGAAAACGACAATGTCGCAAAATCCACAGACTGGTTTAGAGTAAGGCAACATTTGCTTAGTGATGTGGAGTTTGTTAGTACTCCATTTAGGAGTCAAGTATGGTCGGAGAAAACGTCGTTCCAGGCGTTAACTGAACCGTCAATCAGCAATAGCGAACCAAGAGAATACGCAACCAGAAGGGTTGAAATGCTTAGCAATCTGCCAAATGGTCCATTTAGTGCGCCGGCGGTTGCAACATTTGTAGTTGATGACGAAAAGGTGTTCACAAATCCAATACAGATTGCCCCAGGCGCATGGAGATTCAAAATCAGAGCACAGGCACTGGATGACCAAATTACAGCAGATATGCACCTTATGGCCAGGTGGTGGCTGGTTCCTGCCAATATACCAAGCACTGCAACACCTGAAGAAATTGCGGCATACAGAGACACCACAGAAATATACTTTGATTCAGTAACGGGCACTGACGGTAGTGAAAAAAGCACGCTGAAGATTGGAAAACCAACCAATTTGAGACATGTGATGATTACGCCGCCGCTCGACAGTACTCTTCGCGAGTATGAAGTGGTTAGATACATTGAACAAGCAGAAGACGGAGGAACAACACTGGATATTCCAGGTGGTGATTGGAAGCTGGCGGTCGGGCTCTATGTTTTGTCAGAACCAACTGGAGACGGCTCAACAACAACACCGTCACTAACAGCAAAAACATGCCCGAGAGTTCAGGTGGAGTTTGACCCAACATATGGATATGCCGAAGGCACATGTTTGATGTCACAGTCACATGCACTTTTTCCAATCAGATGGTTGCGATACAATTCAAGTAGGTATCAGCCATATGGCGGCGTCGCAGACCCATATTCACCATTGAGCATAAGAGAAACGCGATTTTATGGTTCTGATGCGAATGATGATGAGTTTATCGTATATGACGACACTGTGCGCCCATATGACCCTGGTTCAAGCACTACGGCATACTACAATCTTTACACATTGCGCGGCGGAGAAGAAGATTCCGTGGGCTTTTGTATACCATACACCGTCATACCCAATACACACACTGCTGAAGGGCAAGTCAAAGCTGATTTTTGTGCAAGTGCAGAAAACATTGCAGGCGGAAGGATATCAAATGTTCGTGCCACTGGTGCGAGCACCGAGGCAGGTACATGGAAGGTTGAATGGAGTGTTGATGAAGGCATTGACAATGAGTCAATCAAGCTCGATATGCGCGTCGAAGGATTTGTGGTTGATGTTAGCGGAAGAATCACAGAGCGTATCTTCCGCTCACCGCTTGTGCCGTTTGTTACGGGGCAAGCAAACTATGAATATGAAACAGAAATCACAGTTCCATTTGTGCTAACGTCATCGGCGGACTCGCGATTGGTATTGCGCTTTTATGCGTATCCATATTCAGCTAACGGCTCACCGGTCAAAATAGATGACATCCAGGCACTAATGGGTGACAAGCCTGTTGGCATGCGTATTACGCGTGCTGCGATTATGAAGCACACCCTGGAAACACTGCAAATCAATCAAACCCCAAGTTTTATCGGAAGCCCTGCGTTTTATGAAAATCTAGACCTGATTCCATCTAGGAGTATTGGCGGTAATGAGTTTTGGTATATTGCCGATGAAGAAAACTTGAAATTCAAAGTCATTATTCGACCAGACACATTTAGGATACAAGGAACTATGTACTCGCCTGTTTGGTATTTGAACATGCCAAAAGACGTAGAGGTGATTGTTCGCGCCCCGAGCCTTAATTCAGGCATATTCTCGAGACAGTTATGGGTACGTACAGTTCCTGGCGAAGACGGCACAACCACACAACGACTGTCTGTTTCTGCCGTTGGTCACCCAATAAGCGAACGAGTTCACGTGGTTTTCAATGAGCGTGGCGAAGTAGAGGAAGATGAGCGCGGCGTAGAAGTCCTAACACACCAAGCAGGAAGAAGCCAACCACAGTATGTTGATGTTGTGAAAGATAAAGACGACAACAAACTAAAAGGAACAGAAGCGAGTGTGTTTAGAACAAGCCTGTCGGGCGGCGATAAAAGCGGCTCAGTTGTTGGCGTGTCTACTCAATTTGCCGACTCTGAAATAGCAACGGTTAATGTCGGAGCAAGTACTAAACACGCTCATGCAGGGACATTTAGAACTGCCAATGCTGCACTCAATTCTAGCACACTGAATCAACCAAGATACATCGCCGCAGGTTTGAAGCTGCACTCTACTGCTACATCGCACAATGGAGATAAATGCTATGTAGTTGGATGGGTAGATGGCGGCGGGTTAGTTTTACGGACTGCCACACTAACGCAATCACAGCAACAAGGGCCAGGAGGAATTGGTGATGTGTTCTTAATAGATGGTTCGCCCGAATCAAGCATGCCATATGAGCAAACACCACGACCACCCAAAGGCGGTATTAGTGGCACAGTGAGTGAGGATTACGCTGCTGTGTTTGTCGATAGCAGGGATAGGCCAACGGCCATTTACTCAGTTGTTGGCAGGGATGGAGAATTGATAGGAAGAACCTTGGATGAAACTGGATTTGGTCGAGCATTTGTGGTGTGTAGCTTTAGACAGGGCGGTATATCCAACTCGTCCGAGACACCAATGGTGTCTCCAGCGGCGACTTTTAACGAACATTATGACGAGGGTACAGTGGTGTTTTGGTCAAGTGGCCGGTTGTTTGCTACACAAATTCCACGTCAAAACAGTTCTGGTCAGACAGTTCTCAAACCGATACATCTCATCGCCGGCAGTAGTGATTTCACATCTGGCAGCACCGCTGACAATACATTCACGCAAATGCAATCTGCTGGCTACCTAATAGTGAACAGGGCGGATAACGAAGATAACGTCCTGCAACAACGAGCGGGCATCGTTTCACTCAGGACCGTACAGTATTACGGGCAAACAGCAATATACTACGTAGCCGCAAATGGAGACCTAGTATGCAGACACTTAAGTCAGAGTGGAAGTGTCGGAAAAGCATTCAAACTTACCGAAATCAACTAAAGTGCCATAATAACCAGGTGACAATCAGTCATCATAGGTGAAACAATGATAAATTTTGATTGGAAAATTCTCTTTGAGAGAGCAGTGACCGTTGGAGCTGGTGCTTTTTGTATGGGCTTCAGCAAGACATACATGGAGCTCAATGACACTAAAGCAGCATTCAGTGTTGGTGTCGCGTGGTTCGTAGCTGGTATTTTTGGTGGTGTCGCATACGACCAAATTAAGTTTCGCGATTCGCGCCGGGCTTCCTAGAAGGTCGCACTCCATATAATGGAGTGTTAATTGCCTGGTCAAGAGACCAACCAAGATTGAGTCTCTTGACCAGGTCTTTTGTTTTTATCCCACTGGACTTTGCCACATTAGACAGTTTTTCTGAAACACCGTTGAATTCAACCACTGTAGATTGAGAATATGTACAGTGTTCTGGCTTAGGTCGACCAGAAGACGGTGTGGTCATGGCTTTTTCAACAGACCAACCACTAGCAATTCTTCCGTAAATCACATGATAATCTTTGACCTTGCACAATGTATGATTATCAATAAACCATGCTATTGGCGCAACAACACCAAATGCAGTAACATATCTTGTGTTGCCCCTTCTTCTAGTGCGGATTTTGTGATTATATGGCACAAACTGTATATTGCCTGGTTCAAGAGGGTTCTCTTCAATCACACGCTCTATCGAGTGCCCAGATTTCCACCCGAGGCAATACATTGCTTCGATAAATGCGTTAGGCGTGTATCGCCACGCAGGCAATACATCAGATAGGTCAGGCTTGGACTTCGACAAGCATGTATACCACTGACGCCTTAGTGCAGCGTGTTGGTTGTGGTTGGTTTCTGAGTCACACTGTGTATTATGTACGCTCTGTACAAAGAGAACTATGGCAGGTTCGTTTAAGCCAAAAGAATTGAGAGGGCAGTGTATGCTTGGTGCAATCCTGTTGCCAAGACCAGGAACAACCGGCGGCACTAACGCACAAGGATTTGTTCAAGATGAAGAAACTCGTACAATTTCGAGGAACTTCATCACCACTATGCGCAACCCGCACCAGGGTAGACCCTCAACAGCCGAAGAGCTGATTATCTCTATGCGCTTGAATTCTGTCCCAAACTGCAGTGGTGGAATCATGCCATACGCAAACATGAACCTTGGCGCACCTATGTGTACGTTTGCATATGGCGGAGTGCCCTTGGATGAAGTCAGTGCGTATTACGATTTGATTAAGGGCCCAGCAACAACAGACACTACCTATGACAATCAAAAGTATGAACCAGAATACGACTCAGAGGCTACTGTTTCTGATGCGGTTTCTGGAGATTATGACGATTTACCACCAGAAACAACAACACAAGTTTTTGGCATACCCAACCCAACAATTCCGGCATCGTCGCGCACTGTTTTTGACTCGCTTGGTGATTCAAAACCAACATTGCGCTCGACATATAATATCTGGAAGCGAATTAGTCCAGAAGAAATCGAAGACACCAAGTTGATAAAGAACCAAGGGCCAACTGGAGATTTGTTTTCGCAAATTCCAGGTGATAGTTCGATGTTTTTGGATATCTATGGAAACTGCACGCTGAAGCGGATGTTTCCAATCAGTAAGGATTACATGTACACCGGGCATGTAGACGATGAAGATGTTGCAGAGAACACCAAAGCCGTGCTGGTTTACCCCGCCGATAAACTGTTCAAAGTGTCGTCAAGGCGTGTTCAAATGGCATCAAGCCCAAACACCGGGTTTCAAATGCATTTCTGGCACGGTAGGCCTAGAACCAACGTTGTTACAGAAAACAACGACGCCTTTGACGGCAGTATTGTTATAGAATGGGGTGACGAAGATGCTGGTGAATCAGAAGACTTAATTACAGTGTCAAGGTTCAGATTAACTCTAACGGTTAACCAACAGCCCAAGTTGGAATACTATCATCCGCGCTCAAGACAGTTTGAGACATTCTCTATTGTTGGTCCAGTATTTGCACAAGGACAAAACGAATCGCAATACAGTGTATTCGTACATTATGCTGGTTCAGTTATGCTGATTGGTTTTGAGCCCAATCCATTAACATGGAACTGCTTTAGTCCACCATTGAGCGATGAGCAAATAGATGACGCCAATACACAATTTCCTATTTACGTATCAGACCGTGCCACTATCAGTGTAACATTTAGATACATCAACACAAAGTTCCAGTATGGACCAATTGGATTCAATAACTATCATCCAGAACTTATTACGGCCGATGGTCTGAATGACGATATCGAAGACCTTGGGTTTGTCCGCGCTGATTTTTCCACAACTCCAAGTAAGTCTGAAACAATTCAGCCAGACTTGCTCAATGATTTTTTCCAGCAACATAGAATGCGCGAGCCCAAGGAAACAGAAGAAGAAGATGAACTAAAGGCAGCTCCGACATACTATGCAGATTGGCGCAGAAGGACAGTAGAGCAAGGACCTGAGTTGGTATATTACGGTCAGCTAACAATGCCCACAGACGAACAACTTGCAACAAACCCGAGAACTCCAGCAATTTGTCGCGGTATTGTCAGTTTCAATACGACACTCGAGGGGCCTGTGTTCTTTTACGTCAAACCAAGACCGGCGCCAGTAGAACCAGAACCACTTGTCAAACAATTTGTGAAATGGGGCGATATTTCAACATATATGTCCGAGTGGGACGTAACTTACAATCTTGAAAACGACAATGCATCTAGGCTCAAAGGCAAAGCAAGGGTTAACCTACTTAATCTTGCCGCGACTCAATTTGGGCGCAAAGTTTTGGCATTCTTGAACGAGAACAAGCCTGCTATAACACTTGGTGGTGGTTTTGGTTCTCCAAAAACATACTTCCAAGGACAAGTGATTCAAACAACAACAAGGCGTCGACCTGACGGCACAACACTAACGGTGTTAGAGTGTGATGACATAGCCAGTGTTCTCACCGAGAACATGGGCTTCAGGCAATCTATTTACTTTGCGGGTGTAAAGTACAATGATATCATTCGCACATGTATGGAACACACCGGTCTAATTGACTGGTATCGAGAGCAGGAAGAGATATTTGGCTCTACTAATGACCCAGAGCAAGACGAATTAGGGCTACAAGCCTTCCGCGAGGCAATTGAAATACGATTGGCAACAACAAGTAATCACCCGGCTTTGTCAACGCCAGTTATCAATGGCGACCCAGCAAAATCTATTTCAGAAGTCATAGACCCGATTTTGAATCTGATGCTGAACACCAATGCCATACCCGTGTACTACTGGGATTACAACGCTGGTTACATCAGGCTTGATTGGAGATTCGACAATGCGTATGTTGACGCACTAGAGTTTGTTGGGGCACCGGATGAAAACAATGTTACATTCTTGCCCAATGTCAGTGCAGAACATACTCACGGTGTTCTGACCGGCGATTACGCAGAGGTTACTTCAAATGCGTACATCTACACAGACTTCCAGGTGGTGGGAACGACCCCATATGGTGAACCAGCAATAGCGATTGAACCAGAGGATAGAAACAGTGATGCGTATTCACAAGCAACACTTGACCTTATCAATCAGTCGTTTGAGAACAACGAACCATTACCCGAGAACATTGGATATGTTGGTTATCCAAAGTGGTATGTTGAAGTTGATAAGCAAAGGTCATTGTTGACCAAGGATGCACTGCGTCGCAGGGCGAAAACAATATATGATGTGCGTCGGAAGTCTTATCAAACTATCAACTTTAGTTGTTACGTAACCAGACCTTTGATGCACCAAGGACGATTTTACTTGAAAACGATGGTTGGTCAAAACACCGCAATCAATACTGACATGTACTTCTACCGAGAAGTCTCGTACAAGTTTGATAAGCAGGCCAATACCATAACAGCATCTATTCAAGGAGAAACCTTCCCGGTTATCACTGCGGACGCATTGGTGGCAGCATCGCCAACCAACGCAACACCAGGTACATAATATGTCTCGATTCCGTTCACTTAGCGAAGCAGTTAGATATCACGTTGAAAACGTGATTAACGTCAGCGATATATCGCAGGCGTTGCCCATGTCTGTGCATGCAGGCCAGGCCAAAACCCTTGACGAAGGTTCTGGATACGCTGCAAATAGTGTGATGAGATGGGGCACATCAACTTTTGGTGTTGAACCAGTCACCGGATATCTGTTTCCCGGCCAGTTGGCGAACTCTGAAGACAACGGGGGCAACATACAATGACAATACCAGAAACAGCCATTTATAAGCTGGGGTACCTTACTCCATATGCTCAAATTGGTGGAAACGACCTCACAATGGATGAGAGGCGTTTTCAAACAATTGAGCGTCAACTGTATTGGCTGTTTGATATTTTTGGTAACGGCATCATTGATGACGACCCCGATAATCCAAGTTGGTATATTCTCAACGTAACTGGAGAGAACAAATCACGACAAGTCACAATTACACCTGGGCGCGGTCATGTGTCTTGGAAGAGTTGTGTTACCACAGACTCGTATACGCTTGATATTCCAGCGCCGCCAAACCTTGGCACAAATCAGTCGTTCACATACTATATTTACGCAGAAGCCAACAAAACCACGCCACACAGGCAGACTGTAAAGTTCTTTGCCTCAAATACGGAACTATCAGACCTAGATAGGTTCGTCGGACTTGGGTGTGTCGTTGCAACCCAAACCAGCAATGGTATTGTTCTAACACCAAATAACACTGCAGAATGCGGCCGTGTTGAGATATCACTATTCTCAACCATTGCAAGTATCGTCAATCGTCACAAGCACATTGGTGGTTCGCGCAATCCTTCTCCAATTGACTTGCGCAGACACGTACAGGGCAAGCTATCGGGTGATTTTATTGAAGATGGTGACCTGTCGAAGTTTACTACTGGCACGCTTGATGCCGAAAGACTGCCGCAAATAGACCACAACACGCTGACCAGAAGAGGCACGCTAACGCACGCAGAGATAGACAGCTTGCTCGCGGCCTTGGAAATAGATTACAGCGACAGACTATCAGACCTTTTTGGTGTTAACATACTCCAATTTGGTTTGGCTGCTAAAAAGCGAGACGGATGGAGCGATATTGACGCCAAAACCGTCAACGCAATTCTATATGTGCCCGGAGTAACCCCAGATAGCTATGCTTCATACTATGAAGACTATGCATCATATGGATTGGTTGGAATTGGCACACCGTATGTGCCAAGCAATATTGAGCTTGCCATCATTGACAAGGATAACCGAGAAATTAGAGGAAGTCTTAGCAGTCCAATCAATAGTGACGCGATTGCGTGGATAACAGATACTGACTTCACAACTGCGCTGGACTTAGGATTGGCGCGTGTTATATCTCCAGACCCAGAGACGCGAAATATTGAGGTAACAGGCGATGGTATTGATGGTGGAATTACCATTGAAAGGCCACTGAATTACAATCGAGTGGCCACAAGTGATTTAACCGATTGGACAACAGCATATGTTTTCACAGATAATGCCACCAAGTTACCAGTCTCTCCACCACCAACACAAGTCAGTGACGACTATGACGTCAGGCGACATTTTTATTACGAATTTGGTTCCAGTGAAGACTGGAGTGACAAAACAAAAATCATGGTTGGATACAACCTTGGCATTGAAAATGTGCAAGGTGACATCTACATGTATTTGTTGCTGGAGTCTGGTGGGGCATCGGAAGAAGTTGTCACCACAGCCGGCGCAGAAGTAACCTTGATGCTGTCCAAGTTGGTGAAAATTCATGATGCCGACGACGACACTGGTAATGACTTGTTTGCGGTCAAAAATCTAACTGAGTTCATCAATGAATCCACAGAGCTTTTGAATGTGAATGGTATCGGATTTATTTGGGACACCGAATATGGTTGGGATGTCAAAGAAATGACATTTGAACTCAATGTTCCAGATGAAACTGATATTCCTGATACAAGGGTTGTTGAATACAGAGCGAGCTTGCCAGACACGACAGGTACGATATTTGCATGGAATGATGCATATTACGCAGATTCAGCAAGATTGGTATTTAGATTCAATTCCAATTACGAACTCACTCAATACGATACAGTTGTTTGGACTACTGACATTGATTCATATGTTACGGTTCAAACCAGGGTAGCCGAAACCGAAGAAGAATTGGCAACCGCAAACAAATATCTTGTCAGCGGTGGTATCGTCAATCCATCTGGCAACACTGGTACATGGATTGACATTATTGTAGAGCTTCGTAGTTCTACAGACAACCTAACTGCGCCATTTGTTGATGACCTATCACTTCAATTCAGAAGTCCCGGCGCATCGAATACAAAAATATGGGACAGAAAGATACCAGCGGATGGAGAGAATATTGCGGCATGGAGCAAAGCAAATGCATTCGTAAATGTTATCTGTGACCCCGACACCGAAGTTCCACCTAACGACTTGAAAATTGCTGATGTTACACATGTTGGTGAATGGAGATTCATCAGAGGCAACAACATATATGCTGATTTTGACTCTGGAGGAGACCCAGAAGAAACGTATTCTGATGGACAAGAACTGCCAGTATCGCCAATGCAAGTCTGGAATGGCAGCGTATCACAGGGGTACTCTTCGCCTGTTGATGCAGTATATCTTGATGATTCTGTCATCGTTGCCGATACTGCCAATGACCGTATGGCACACGTTAATCTTGATGAAACGGTTGAACTCGTTATTCAAGGCAATTTGAGACTACGCAAAGAAGAAAGAGCGCTGGCTGCATTGTGTGCTTACTACAATCCAGCTCGAGGGCGATTGTGGGTAATGTTTAGCCAAAACGTCAATGTGTCGGCTAGAGAGAAAATGGCATTGACAAGCGGTCTTGATTCAATCAATTTTGGAGACTCGAGTGTGAACGTAGTACTGTTTGGCCCGGACACACTCAGTAAGAGCGCGACTTTAGAGGTTCGATTTAGTACAGCACAAGTTGCACAAATCAACGCATGGACTGACAGTATCAAGTTAGTTATCAACGAAGGTGCGATTACAGATGCTGGAGTGAGTAGCGGCGATGAACAAGACCCAGGTTCTGGCGGCGGGGGAGATAGTGGTTCTGGCGGTGGCAGTAATTCAGGTGGTGGGGGCGACGGTGGAGGTGCTGGTGGTCTGTCAGATTGCGGATTGCCAGATTGGCTCACAGACGAATATGGTGTGCTGTTTGGACCGCTAAATGGCAGCGGGTATATTCCTGCGGCTACATGTCCTTTGACCGCTGAAAATGGTTTAAGCGTTCCTGATGAAACCGATGATTCAGACGGCGTGTTTGACCCCAACGAAACTCGACTACAGGGACCAGGCGGACAGGTTGGCACTGTAATTCTTGACGTATACGTCGGTAATGTGGTGCTAGATAACTTGTATAGCCCGCAATCTGTGCAGTATACTACCGAAGAAGATTATGTGGTGGGAACTGGTGGAACCAGGTCTGTTATCGCATACAGCCCCACCGGAGATAGGTCGTGGACTATTAGTTCGTCTGTAATTGCGCTACCAGAAGGCCGAGGTGGGTCAGCATATGAACTATCAACTGGAAATATCTTGGTGGCAGCGCCGGCTGCTGGAAGTGACACGAGTGGTAGACTAACTATCATTAGTCGAGCCGCTGGCAATATTCCGCTAGTAGACTTGTCAATCTCTGGAGACCCAGTGAGGGCATTGCCAGACTCAGACGGAGTGCATTATTGGGTGGTGATATATGACAGAGTTGGCGGCGGGAAGACATCGCGCCTAATGCGCATGACCGCGCAAGGCAACACCAATTTGATTTGGGGAGTTGGTACGCTCGTGAAACCGACAGGACTTTCATTATTGCCAAACGGAGACGTTTTGGTATCGGAGTAATATGGACTTTAGTATTTTTGCCAAACAAGAATATTCGCTACTCAACATCAGTGTTGAAAGCTCGCAAGAAACATTGGTTAAATTCGCAATTCGCAACATGGCCGATGCCCAAATCATGTCTATGAAGGGCGGTGAATCTATCAATGTACGCAAGGGTGATTTAAGTATCATCGTGTTCAAGCACGATGATACAGTTGTAGTTCAGTTCACAAACAAAATCGCAACACCAGAGGGATACACCATACAATTCAATGATAACATTGAAATGATTGGAAACAACTCGTTCAATGTCAGTGATGTCTTCGTGTTGTGCGAAAGAAGCACATGCATGGCGTCTGGCAATCAACTCAACATATACCCAAGTGGTACTCACTCAATTGTGACGCTTTATATGCCTAATGATTCAGCAAAAGCCATGACAAGCATTGTTGCAATGAATGCCAGGGCGATGTCAAGCGGAACTTATGTGGTTACAAGCAACGGTGTATTGCCAGAGTTCTCAATTGCGGTGTTTGATGATGCGTCAAGAACTGTGCCAAGGCCAATGCGTCTCGGTATTCCGGTAATTTCAACTGTTCCAATATATCGTGCAGGACTCAGTGAATCTGAGCTTCAGGTACTAGAAATAGGACTTGGTACCACAAAGCGCACAATGTATTTCAAAATCATCTCCAATGTTGTTATTCCAGATGATGTCGAACCCGTGTTACACATTTACTTGCCTGCTGGACTCGACACTGTTGACGAACCAGTTGCAGTCGAGATGACTCGACAAGTATCTACAGACAGTACGCGCTCGGTGTTCTACGCATCGTATGCATTCCATAAAGAAGACACAGTCGATTATGTCGACGGTTTCGCATATTTGTCAGTTTACATGCCAATGGAAATCAATACTGACTTGCCCGTCGCAATGGCGGTCACTGCAACCGGAGCAGAAATTGTAGACCAATATGAAGACGACCCTCTTTTGGGTTAATGCGAACAAACACAATACTGTAAAAGGATTGTGTGTGGTGATATTATCGAATGCCAATAGAAGTCCAAGTTTTACTACCCGATAACCTGAGAAGCAGTTATCTGCGCGGTGATTTTGTTGAAAGAGGTGAAGTGTACTCCACAGACAAGGTCAGCGCGGATTCTTCGTTGTACGATGCTGATACATCGTACAATCAACACGATATTGTCATTGGGTTCAAACTTGTTGACACAGAAACAAGAGAAGAGGTCGCACTATCAAGAATTATTTCACTTAGACTCAGTAACGACCCTGAGTTTCATGCGAGCAATACTGTGGTTGTGGAAAACTGGCCTGCTTCGCCAGCCACCTTTAGCACGAGCAACAACTATAGACGAAAGCTCAACCCATTGTTTTTCACTGGAGAATCAGTAGACCAATACAGAACCGGCTGGGACGACGACGGTGCAGAAGCCGGCACAACTGGGTTTACTGGATTTTTTGTCATTGAAGGCTGGCCACTTTCTGCAACCGGTGGCTTAAGTGCGGTTTATCTTCAGGCCGAGGTTCTTGCGACTGGAAGTTCGCAAGTTATTACTTATCCAAATGACTACGGATTGTATGACCAGATTTTCTGGCAGTCAGAGCGACCAGGCGCCCCAGGAAAGCCATATGCAATCAATGTGTCAGATGAATACACAGGGAAGAAAACTACATGGGAATTCAGGGCCTCTGAAGAACATGCGTCGGCGCGATACAACACAGGTGTTTCTCGGTATGTCACTGATATCATTGAACTTAGGCCAGTTGTTGATGGTGTTGAAAACGCATTTTATAGCACAAGGGCTGGATTTGACAACCCAGGCGTAAGACGACTCATATTGCCACACTATCCAGCACAACACACTTATAAATATGGTTACCTGTTCAACGGAGAAACATTTGGAACAGCAATTGGTCTAATTCCTGCTCATACACCTGTTGCTTTCGCGGCTGGTGCCAACATGGCAGCCATAACTGTTGAAGAAGTCGACCTGGACCTCAAGCGACCGGACATAGCAATCAACGCATCTATCCAATTTGAGATTGAAGACAATCCAACAGCAGAAACAACGTTTTACATTGGTATTGGCAACAATGCATGGGACTTACCCAATGTTGGTCATGCGTATATTGTACGCGTAGATGTTCCTGCCTATGGTGCAGCTACTGCACAGCTATACCGACTACACGACGGTGTTAAGGAACCAAATGTCATTCTGACTACTACATTACCTGAGCAAGCCACAGAGCAGATTCGTCTTGGGGGATTGCTTGAGATGTATGCCACAGACCGCAATGATGGACTGGCACTGATTCGTGCCTATATCACACCATGTGAAATCACACAATATGAAAATACTTCTCCTTGTGATTCGTATGTCATAGCAGACGCCATTGTTCAATCATTAGATGATTTTTCGTATCTTGGCGCAATTGTTGGTGCTGGGTCTAATGTTGATTGTTTGGTTTGGTTCCACGAACTTGCGATGGCGGCTGGCAGATTTGTTATAGGTGGTGACTATGGTGACTGTACATGCAACCATACCGGAGTAGTAGAGTTCCCGCACGTTCAAATTGACGACTCAGACCATCTTTGGGCTGACAATTTAGATACAGACTTTGGTGTGTTTACTTACACAGAAACTGCATATGGCGACGCTGCCATAGCCGACAACGACCGATTGTATCTAAGAGCGCCGTCGTCAGAATCCAGCATATCATATTCAGAGGTTCAAGCGCATATACCATCATTTGGATTGAGAACATTCATTGACTTTGAACTTGCGCACTACTCTGGAGACTTCTATGTTACGCTTAGTCAAGACTATGCTCAAAACGGCATACCAACCGGATTGAGGTGTGAATACGAAGATGTTGAAACATCTTCACCAGAAGCCATCATGGTTTGCTTCAAAACAAGAGACCGCTCTATTGAAATTAGACATAGGCACTCTGATGGAACCCTTACCAAGCGTAAGATGAGAAGATATGCACCGATTGATTCCGAAGATGTTGGAGAAGAAACGTTTACAGAGTGGAACATTCAGGTATCTACTGTTCCCCCAAAGGGAAGAGGACACGGAACTTGGATTGTTGTCAGAAAAGACGGAGAATTTTGGGGCAGTCACAAACTAGACTTACCATTAAGTGGAAACATCAACGGAACCGGATGGTACGTTGCTGCAGGCGTTCGAGGAGGACTTAATGGTGATTTTAGCGATTGGTCTGAAGACAACAACTTAGCACAAGGACACGCGGTTCTTAAAGCATTCAGCATGATGCCAGAACCAATTGTTAAGCCGCTAGACGGCAATCCTTCGCCGCACTTCAGAAGATTTACCAAGGGCAAAACAGCACAGCACAATCACAAGCACCTTATTGGGCAAAGAATGGTTTCATCAATTACCGATGAGTCTGACATGTGGATTAAAATTCCTGCGGCGCCTGAGACATATACAAATGTTCAATGCGTGGCCCAAGAAAACATTTCATTTGGTTCGGCACCAGACACAGTCGACGGCATACCGCTGTCGGTGAACCATCGCGTATTGTGTGTCAATCAAACCAATCCATCAGAGAATGGTATCTATGTCGTCAATTCAGTAGGTTCTGGTTCAAACGGAATATGGACTCGTTCATACGACTTGTCTACTAATGCACATGTTCAATACGGAAACAGGGTTGAAGTTGATGACGCTCGATACGCAAGATTGGCATATGAATTCTTGGCTGGTGAAGAGTATATCTTTACAGGCACGTTACAAAACATGCCTAGCTCTGTTGATGGGTTTCCTGTGCGCGTGAATGATGTTATTTTAGTCATAGGCGACGACCCTGCAGAACAAGTAAAAAATGGCCTTTACACTGTTTCTGTAGTTGGCACTGGTAACGATGGTATATGGGTCAGGTCTACTGATGCAGATACGTATGGAGAGTTCCCAAGCGGAACTATCATCATCGTATTGAATGGCAATACATATGAAGGTTCTGTGTTTTGTGCCACTACTGACGGCAACCTTGTTATCAATGAAACACCATATATCATAACTGAGCTAACCACAAGTTCTGGTAGTTGCTTGGGTACTGCTTGGTATATTGATGAATGGGTTGGAACATTCAATTTAGACATCACTCCATTGACATGGAAATCAGCGATGTTTAATCAGTTGATAACGCTTACTGGCGTAAACAAATTGATTAACTCAGAAGATGTTTACCTAAAACTTGCAGAAGTACTAATCCGACCTACAGAAAACAACTTCAAGCCAAAAACATCACCCAAGGTAAGATTCTACGAATATGTTGAGGACGAGCAAGTTGGTAATCCAGTAAGCCAATGGCATACCAACGGTACATCAAATGGTTTCCACACAACTATTGGATACACGATGTCCAAAAACTATCTAGTTCAATTTGACCTGTGTACTTCAGAAGTAACCGCCACGGAAGGCAGACAACTGTGGATGTCTGTAATGTTGCCTTCTGGGTGTGAGATTGCAACCGGAAACGCAAAACGCATGGGTGAACTACAACTGTTCACTGAGGGCGGGTTGATTGGTGCCACACGCGCTTTTGGGTTGTATCACAAGCTATTTTTGTATCATTCAGAACGATACAACAATGCACTGAATGGTGCATATATTCAGTGCAGACTTTCCGCTGACTCACATGCGCGATTAAGTGGTAACGCATCGTTACTATCAGATTATGTACTGGTAGACCGTGTTGCGCCTGGATATTACACAAGCACGCGGCCGAAGATTTCAGAAGTGCAGGAACCATCAGTGCGCAGTGCTCTGTTGGCCATCGACGCCAATGATAGTGATTCTGGAATCATGGCGTTCAGAATTATCAAAGAAGGCGACAATGGTATCGCTCAATACGGCCCTTGGCAGAATTGGAATCACTTTGTAGCATACCGAACACTCAGTACGGTCAAGGTTGTTCAGACATCAAACCAGGCCGTGCTTAATGGTTCGCCTGGAACAATAGACGGATATTCAAGCTGGTCTGATGGTGAAAGAATCTTGTTGGTGGCACAATCAAGTTCGGCGGCGAACGGTGTATACATTGTTAATCTGTCGGGTGCGTGGTCTCGAGCGACAGATTTTGATGAAGATGACGAATTGCATCCAAACATCAAGATTGCGGTTGAAGAAGGGACTACATATGGCGGAACCACATGGTATTTACACCTTGATGAACCAAATGAAACACCTCCATATTATGTAATGGGCACAACAAGCCAAACATGGCTTACAGTTGCCCCAGAGGCAACCACAGTACACTACACAGTGTATTTGCACGGCCGCTGGCCGCTTGACTCTCAAGGCGAACTTGACACAGAAATGTTGTCACAAAACCAGTCCATGGATGGCGCAAGAAGAATCTGGGCACAGGTCATGGACACTGCCGGAAATATCAGCGAAAGCGAGCCGTTGACTGTGACTGCTCAATCCCTTGCGCTCGTTGACACCACTGCACCAACCGGTGAGCTTGCGATTGTCAACCCTGATTCTGGTGCTACGCTGTCTACAACTAAGGAAGCTGACAGCACGGTCAAGCTAGACTTGAATGATAGAATTACGGATGTCAAAGATGTTCGAATTCGAATGTCTCAAGCCGGTGTTGGCTCTAGTTGGTCTAATTGGGCACCTTATCTTGAATACATCAAAAATGATATTGGTGTAAATGTACCAGACGACGATTTACTAGCCGATGGCATCAAGCGTATTGAGGCACAGTTCAGAGATTATGGCAACAATGCAAATCAACCAGAACCGTTGTGGGAAATCATTTCTGACACATCCGGTAGCAAAAGGCTATTTACGTGTTCGTGTACTTGGACACCGCCCGGCAGTGATAAAGAATGGTTGTACTTAGGTGGAATTGAATTCATCACATATGAAGACTACACCCTAACAGTAAGTACTGACCCAGAATACTCTAGCGGAGATGCGTACTTGGTCACATCTCCAAACGAAAACGACCTTGGTAGAGTAGTGTATGTTCGCGATATAGATGACATCACCATTACCGTGGACAGTGAAGAGTGGACAAGATTTGTGCCATTTGGCGGCGATGACCTTTGCTACGGTGCGCCTGCCAATTCATATCGTATTGACAACGAGCGTGGATTGATTGTGTTCTGTGGTACATTGCCAGAGTCACCAACATTCAACGTAACAGTGTCTCGAAAAACAGGTGTATTGTATCGCTGGGACGGCGCTAGACTAGAACTTGCTTATGACATCGGAGGATATGGCGAGAAGGGCGTACTGAGTATTCTCCCACTTTCTGACTATATTGCACTAGGTGGATACTCTGGAAATATCTGGGGATTTGACGGTACAGTAGTTGTCCCAAGCCTGTTCTCTCTGTCCGAGGATGATGTGGAATTACCAGTGACATTCTTGGTCAAATTCAAATTCCAGCACGAAAGCAGTTCGCATGTTTACGCCGGCACAGCAATCAAACCAAGATTGTATAGATTTGCCGCAGAAACACTTGAAACCACTAGTGGACTCGAGCAAATAGGTACAGGATTTTTGGAAAGCACCGAACCAGGCAGTTTGACTTGCGCTGTCGGTGAATACAATCGCCTGTTTATCGGCACAGACTCAAACAAGATACTGCAATACATTCGAGAATACGACGCAGAACTAGGAGACACAGAGGCTGCATTGGTAGAAACCGAGTTGCGGTCGAAGTTTATTGGCGTGAACGAATCTTACAGCATGCCTGTTACTTGTTTGGCGGCAGCAAACGAGCAGGTTGTTGCTGGTATTGGCAACAAACCAGAAATATGGTCATACTCTCAAAAGAAAGTCGACCAGCCAATTACTGATGAACTGTGGTCAACAACATATTTCGACAGATGGTTTGTCAACAACCCTGCACCATGGCAATTTTTCGCAACTGATGTAAACCAGCTTTCTGGCGGAACCACAATGTCATCCGAGAACGACCCATTGATTACTTGGGCCGCCATCACTGAACCCAATGAAGAAATTGGAATGAGAGAACTCATTACCCTTGACGGCCCCGCAGAACGAAGTGTGATATTCAGAACAGACACTGGTTCGGACTGGGAACAGGCATGTAGCAATGCTGAAAACTGGATGATGGAATTCAATCTTATGCACCTTCAAGGAGACGGAAGACAAAGTATTGAGATTGCTGATGGTAGATATCGAGTTAGGCTTGATTTTGACGACACCGAAATGACCCTAACGAGTGGCAGCAACACAGTCGTCAGGAACTACGCTGGCTGGAGTGATGACGTCACAATTCTAACACACACCGGTGGAATTGTATATCCAGAACGAGGTAATAAGAAGGTGTGGAACTTTGCAGGCACCACTGAGGGCAATGACTATGGTCCATACTGGACTGGCGAAGAAGGTGCTGGTGAAACCGAAGATTGGCTTGCTGGTGATTTCGTAATTCCGTTTACCAACAATGCGGCGGGTAACATATTCGTTGAAAACGAGTCAGATACTGCGACCTTCGCTCGCCAAACTCAATCCTTGCGAGTACACGCATTGCTTGATGGTGACCCAGTCATCTACTGGAAAGCAGATGACGACGGTGTAGAAGTAGACAACTCTGTGTATTTCTATGTTAGAATGCGACTGAATGCATCCGGGTTCAACACCAATGACACGAAGCTGTACATGGCTTGGTCTCCGGTAAGTAACCCTGCACCAACTGACTTTGTTTTTTCTGAAAGCGTAGATGTTAGCGCAGACGCGCACTTTGTTACGTACAAATTCTCGCCACCTTGGGTTGGCACCATGCGCTCGATTGCATTGCAATTGCGCGGTGTTTTGCGCGAATCCGATGAAGCTATTCCTGCACTAGATGACGAAGGTGATTACACCTTTGATATTGACTACATTAGCTGCAATACTGACCTTGGTAGCAATAACATCACTGATAACTTCACACCGATTCGAATTGGTGTGACAGACAGAGATGTTAAAGTTTGGGTTGGTAGAAAGAGCACGCCGGTTATCAATGAAACCGATTTTCTTGGATGGCCAACAGAGAAATCTGAAGTCATCTTTGGTAAAATCATGGCAACAGAAGCACAGTCAACATTTGGTTGGTCACATATGCGCTTCTATATTGGCGAGTCACAGGCGCCTGTTTTGTATGAAACCAAAGACTTTGATTTGATGTGGAGATTCCCTTCATCTGGTGGAGTAACTACATTGACCACATATCAGGGTGCGTTGTGGGCATTTACACAGGGCTACCCTCAATACAATGCTTTTGACAATCCAGACTCGAGAACAGCGCATGCTTATTCATACAATCGCGTAGGAGAATACTGGAAGACCGAGAATCCGAATATGCCAAGGGATGAGGTTGTGTATGGATTTGTCAATGTCAGGACAGCCTGCCAATATCAAAATTCATTAGTTGTCTGCGCTGATAGAGTGAATATCATGGAAGCCCCCGAATAAATGTATAAGTAGACAAGCGAGTTCCAACGCGGAGATAAATATGACAAACTCAAGACCAAACGACGTACAAAAAGCAATTGCCGGCTTAATGCAAGCCGAAAGTGTGAAAAAATTCGGGCGTTTTCGTGCTTTATTATGGCCAGATATTAAGGCACGAACTGCGGCCAACGACCTAATGCTCAAAACGCCAGCCGAGCATCGAGATGATTCATTCTGGAAGCAGTATTACGGTTATTGCACAGACGTTTATGAGACGCCAAACGTGGCTGTATTAGACGGTCTTGCGGGTCTGTTGTGCTGGGGTGCGGGTATCTCAACAACTGTTCAGAAGTTCTCAAATGCCTATACATTTTTGGGCGTTGGCAATGGATTGGTTATTGGGCAACTTGCCGCAGCTTTTACTGCGAATGGTACAGCCGATAGCATCAGCGTCAGAGAGACACCCAGCAACTATGCACAGAACAACTACAACACATACACTACGACCATTGCGGCCGGAGATGTGTTATTGTTTACTGACAGCACTACACCACCACCATCCACGTCACCATGGCCACCAGACCCAACCAATTTTGAGTATGCCGAGGTAGCAACGGTTTCTGCCGCAAGTGGAAGTCCTCTAGCCAGAACAATTACGTTCACAAAACCATTACGATATTCGCGCTCTAGTGGCACGTATGTCGTTATTTCGGGTAGAAACAACGCAGCAGACCTAACGGCATCTGGATATGGTTCAGACAAAGCATATCGCGCAGTTGCGGCTAGTTACCCAACTGAAGGACTGGTTGACGGTCTGCCTACACTAACTTGGCAAACTGACTACGACGCTTCAGAGGCTCAATTCCATTGGACAGAAGCATTGGTGGGTAGCGTGGCGGTTCCGCCGCCTGCGGCAGTAAGCACATTTCCTGCTGGCGGAGTGTTGCTTGCCAAGGCTGCTTGGTATCCAAGTCCACTTGTCAAGGGTAATACGCTTGCGAGTCAGCAGTATCTGTTCTCGCTAGGATAATCAGCGATTGGAACTCGCTATTAACCCAAGGGTTAAATCCAACGGACAGACGCTATGCCTCAAGACGATTACGAACCACAACCTATAGACCCAGGTTCATTGCCTGCGAACACTTATGCACATGGTATTTCATATCCAGCGCATGAGTCGATGGCTGCTGACTCAATACCAGCAGATGGGTTGTCTGACGAAAATCTGTCTTCTGATGTGCCAAGTTTGTCAATCACACTAAGTGGAATAGATGATTTCACGGCATTCGAATCCTACAGCCAATCAGTATTAGCACAATTTGCAGAAACCATGGCGCCAAGCGGCGGAGTTCAAACCCCTGCGGGTTTTCTTGGCGCGGTTGGAGCAATAGCTAATGCAAGCATTGTAGACGTCACCATAAACCAGATGTACACACCTGGTGGTATTCTGCCGGCCGTCAGCATCACAGACTTTTATGTTCTGGTCAATGGTATTCTAAGGGGTGTTACATCTGCTGTCAGAAGAGGTGCTTCTGACTATTATGACCTTAGAACTGTTAGGCTAACGCTAAGTAGTCCAGTTAGGTTCGGTGATATTGTTGAAGTAACATACATCAACACTGTCAGTGCTGGTTCTGTTACAGACACTGCCGGTCCAGCCAATTACCTGTCGTCCTTCTACTTGCTTAACGCACTTAACATGACACCAGGCTACTCATATAGTCTGCTAGAAATACTTGGTGGATTGAGTGATGAACCATTTGGTCCGGATGCCGCAGCAATCAACATTGATGCGAGGTTACTTGAATATCGAAGAGGTTTTCCATACACCACAGTTTTGCTGGATACAGTTGCGCCGTATGGTCAAGTGATTCTCAATGAAGACGCAGCGTCGGGTGGTATCAAGGTGCATCTGTTTGAGGCAGTTGACTCTAGTGGTGATGCAATTGCTGGCACAAACTATCTTGAGAACATAGCAGGCAGGCCAGTAAGGAAAGCCGGAGAGCTTGCCGGTGCCGATGATGAGAGTCTTTATGAAATCATAGGCACTGGTAACATACACGCAATTAGCAAATCATTACCAAAAACAGAATCTGAATATCCAGAAGTAAAAGGTGTCAAATATTGCTGTGTCAGCACGGTTCCAAAGGCAGTCTTGATTGATGCCAGGATGAAACCCACAGACCAATGGTCGCCAGTATTTTATGGCATAGCCAACGACATTACAAAAGAGTACTACACTGTCAATTTTGCCAACGCGGTCAAAACAGCCGGAGTTCGAGTTCGACACGGTGGAAATGTGTATGCAGCAACTGGTTCTGGTGAACTCACATTTGCCGCTTATGATGATGTAAGTCACGTTAGCAGAGCGCAAATCTCACACTTTTCAGACTTCAGAGATGCCGCTGATTTCTCTACTGCTGGTGCCGATGGTTGGTTTGATTACACAGACGGTGTTTCTTTGGTAGATTGGGAACTAGTAAATGTTAATCGTTTGTGGATGCACCAAAGAGGTAAACTCAGTAGCTCGATTAAGTTTGTAACATCTATTGGCACCACGCTGATAGCATTTACAACCACGCAAGCATATACCTGGTCGAGCACAGATGGCATGTCATTGTCTCAAACATTCAGTGGAAATATCCAAGCGATTACCACACATCGTGATGATGTCTATATTGGCCTTAGTGACGGCCGCGTTTACCGAACATCCAACGGCTCGTCGTACACACACATCAATCCGTCCACATCGCTACCAGGAATCACTGCTTTGCAATCATTTGGTGGGGTATTGTGGATTGGTACATCCAGAGACGGCGACGATATATCGTATGTATACTCTTATGACGGCACAAGCACGACCAACGCCAAGAGCTTTTCTGGCAAATACGTCAGTTGTATGGCGTCAACATCCAAGTATCTATTTGTAGGCCTGAGTGATGATACCAACACAAGCGGTGGTGTTATCTATCTGTATGACGGCATTGCATGGACTCCGTCTCGAGACACTAGCACTGACAGAGTTGATGCAATGGGGTATGGAGCTGGCGTTCTTTGGGCCGGTATGTCTGGTGGCATAATTCACACATTGTCATTTGACAACACTGGTACTGCCACACAATGGGACATTCCACCGCAAACCAGTGACGCAGAGCAATACTATCAAATTAAAGCCAGTTCAGACGGCAATTTTGTTTGGTTTGTTACAGACATAGGACTGCAGGTTTACTATGTGCCAGAACAAACATATTCATCTATTGAGGGGCCGGCAATCTACAGCGATGGTGTGACTGCTGTCTACACTGAGAGCGATGTTAGCAATTACAAAGACACACAGTACTTGCCAGGCGGTTTAGAGCAAGCGACTGTAACAGAATATGTAGTCGACCAAGATGATATCTTGACGTATGCGGCAACATTAACCCCGTCAATTAACACGACATATCAGAATGCATGTTGGACTGGATATATGCGTGCAGACTTCACTGATACATATACCATCTATGCCGATGGTGCAGAGGGTTTCAGAGTCTATATTGGTGGTGAACTTGACGGTGATGATTGGACTGGTGGTGAATTGCTCATAGACAACTGGGATACACCATCTCTTGGTGAAAAATCAGCCACATATGAGTTAATTGCTGGTCAAATGGTCCCGATTCGAGTTGAAGTATACCGGTCTACTGGTGATTTTGATATTCACTTCAAATGGGCAAGCGCAAACATAACCAAGACCACCGTACCTGCTGAAAATCTATTCTTGGATAATGTTGTTGACTCAAGGGCAACACTTTATGATGTGTGCGAGTTCAGCAATGCGTACATTTATGCGGGAAGTGACGGCAGGTTGCACTCTCTTGATACAAGTCCAATATCATCACGAGTTCGACGTGTGTATGCAAGGTTCCAAGATGTGGCAGGCAACATTACTGCCTCAACCGTACTTACCAACGATTTCATTCTTGAGGACACAGAGAGACGCGGTGATGAGATTGTATCGAGTGGCAAAATCTATCAAGTCACCACAGATAAGCAGATTGTCGCCACGTTTACACCTCAACAAAACGGGGCGCTATACGCGCCTGACCGAAGACTAAGAATCAGTGGTCGATACGAGTCTGTACCATTCTATGTCGCAGCGTTGACCAGATGGGATATGATTTCATTCGCCGCAACGCTATCGGCGGGGACTGAGCAGGCCGCTGGGCTTGAGCAGGGTGTAGAGGTCAATCTGTACGTTAGAACAGGCGACACTCGAGACGAACTCCTGGCGGCAGACTGGGGTGAGGCATATACTCGGTCAACTATCCCACCAGAAACGGATTCTGGATATGTAGACACTGCGTTGGTAGATGAGTTTAATCTTGAACCAATTGAGCAGAAAAAGTGGTTGCAATTCAAACTCGAACTTATCACTGCGCAACAGAATGTGTCTCCTGTGGTACACGCTGTTACACTAAGCTATTTGGAAGCAGATGCATCGTACTTCTTCACAACCATGTTTGATACTTCAAACTATAGCGCGACCGTGCCGGCACCAGAATTCCGCAGGGGTATTTTGACAGCCAACAGTCTTCCAAACGGCGGAATCATCAAATACGGATACACAACAAGCGACGAAGAAGGAGCAACATTTGATTTTGCACAGTACGAGGAGATTACACCAAATAGAATCTTTGCGTTGCCAACTACATCATCAAAGATTCGTTTTGGCATTATGATTGTGTCTATAGATTCAATCAACCCAGCAGTAGTTGATGAATTTGGTGTGATTTTGGATGCCGGCGATGAAGACATGAACTTCATGTGATGTGGTCTGTACAAATACTTTAGCTGACCATGCCAAAAATCACTGATATCTACCGATTCTACACGCTCACTGAGCTTCGCGACGTATGGTACCCAGGGTACGACGAGCGCAACATGGTCACAACTGAAAATCAATTCAGTGCGCTGTATCAATTTGTGGGGCCAGGCGTGTTAGACGGATGGGAAGTCACAATGATGCCATCCGACTTGCGCGGAGATACGATTGGGAGTGATGAACTTGCTGAGCGCAGTTCATTGATTGATGCTGAGGCCGGAACGTATTTAGCAAAGGTATATGAGTTGTTGGGCAGCCCGTCATTGATGGACGAGTTGGCATGGGGACAAATTGTCAAGGTTTCTTCAGGGACTGGAATTGTTGGTGTATTCGCGGCCGAAACAGTACAAGACGCCTATTTTAGATTCCAAACACCAGATACAGTGTTTTACGTATGGGCAGAATCAGGTTTGTGCCTAGCGTCAGAAGGACGATGTCATATTACCGTGCCAGAAGACGGACTGTACGAACATGATGAACGAGCCACTGCTACATATTTGGCCACTGTAGAGGTCACAGAGCACGAGTCGTATCCTGGCGAGGGTTTTGTCCTGAGTGTGACATATGATGAGCGCAGAAAGGCATTGCGCAATCTAGAAGGAGCACTTCAAGAAGCGCTTGACTTGGCGTTTTATCGTCACGTTCATCTTGGTGGCTTTGACCACCCAAGCAAGATTCAACTTAGCACATATGTCGTGCTCGAGACAGTTGGTCCAGCAGGTTCAACTATTCTCAGTATTGTGGTGCCTAATGAGTATCTTGACAAGTGGAACAACGGTGGCTTTGGTATACCTATTGTGCGACTTGATGACGAGGTTTTGTCTGAAAACGACTACACAATTAGCGTGGCGTCTAGACGGATATTCCTGAAAAACAGTCTGCCTGCAGGCTCGGCCATCACGATTGTGATGCCATTGTTTGACCAAATCCCACTGAGAATGCACGAAGATTCCTTGATAACCGACAGTTATCAAGGCTTAAACCCAGATAGATTGCGACCCATCTACATAACAGACGGCAGTACAGAAGTAGATGAAAACGGACAAGAGCACGAGGTTATTTTTACTTGGGATGGTGGATTATATCGCGATGCACAAGTGTTCTTGGATGAGGCGCTTGTTGACAGTGATTTGTACGAAATCACTCCAGAAGACGGTAGCATCAATTTCAACCCAGCACTTGACGGAAGTATTTACACATCAGAGAGCCTTACGCTTGTATTAACAGAACTTGGTCAAGAGATTGAAAACACCATTTCTGGAGAGCGGCTTGAGAGCCTTGATGCAAGTACAGTAACCAGAGGCACACTTGACCCTACGCGGATAAGACAACTAGACCATGTTGGATTAGTTCGATACCAAGAAGTGGCAGAGTTGCGACCAACGAAGAGATTATTCCAGCTTGGTGATGACTACAGATACTATCCAGAAATTCTTTCATCTGAATTACAACATGCAACCGAGGTTTATCACGCATACCCAACAGTGAACATTGACGAAAGTCCATATTTGCTCAGCACAAGACGTGGTCTCATGCAGACATCAGACATATCGTCTGGTATTTTATTGTCAACATGGAATCCAGACAGAGGAAGGCCCAATAAGACAATTGACAACCTATTGCAAGATGGGTCTCAGACAAATCATTTCAACGAAATTTATCTCATAACACAACCGGGGCGAGACACACTTGGAAAGCTATATGTCAGCGAGAATCAGGGCGCAAGCTGGGCAGCTATCAGGATGCCGATTGATGCAGATGTTATATCTGGTGCCACTGACTTCTGGGTATCGACACAAAAGACACAAAGTGAAACCAATAGCGGAGTTAAGGTTTTTGAGTATTCAACACTATACTACCTGGCCACAGACCACGGTGTTTGGACAGCCAATATACCAGAGGGAACAGCTAGTAATGATTGGGTTTGGAGCAAAGAAGCATATGCCGAAGACTTAGTGTACGCAATTCAAGAAATTTGCACCAAGAATATCACTTATAGTGCGGATGGTAGCTCAATCGAGAGTCAAGACCGAACCGTATATGTCGGTGCCGATGATGGATTCTATATCAACGGAGACCGATTGAACACCGAAGAAGTCAAGGGTTTCTATTGGATACGAAGCGGCAACGCACAGAACCAGTTGATTTGGTGGACGGATGATGCGGCCTATATTTCGCATTCTGGAGAACACATTGTTGAAACCAATCCAGACGGCAGCGGCCGAGATATGTGGACTCACCCTCTGGCAGACGTTGGCACTGTGTTGTTTGAGGTGCAGGTTGCAACCATCGACGCCATAACTTTGCCGGCTGTGGCATCGGTAGACGGATATACACTCGGTATTGGCGACCGAGTTCTGGTGAAAAACCAATCAGACGCCTCTGAAAACGGTGTTTATGAATTTGATGGTGCCAGCCTGAACCTTGTTGCTGGTTCGCAACTTAGTACAGTTCGAGTGCAAGTTGACGGTGGTGGTAGTCTGAATGGCTCTGGGTGGCTATGCAGTGTAGATGGCTCCAATATCACATACAACAATTTGTGGTACAGAATAGCTTATGGTGCTGGAGAACTGTTTACTTCAGCAGTTTTACAAGCAGACACAAGCAATCAGTTTTTTGTTTTGGCCAAGTTGGGCAGCAACAGATGCCGAAGCATGGTTTTGATATATGATGACGATAATGTCCTAGAAACACCAACTGTAACCTCAAAAACATGGTCTAACAGCGAACAAGACTCTCCAATATATGCGTGGTCAACATCGGATGGAAGCATTTATGTTGGTTCTACTCGAGGTATTTGGAGGTCAACAGATAGTTGCGAGACCTGGAAAAGAAATTCTCAACAATTCACACAGTACGATACGGTTACAATATATGACACTGCAACACTTGAGCGATTGTCAGACTTGGACTACACCGTTGATGCAGACACGCAAGCTGTCACATTTGTAGATGCACAAACACCATGGACTTCATATGTATATGAGCGCGTGTACACAGAGTACTACGTTAACCCATGGAATCCACTGAATGCAGATGTGGTTGTGTACATCAATGATAGCGTAGCAGAAATTCCATACACGCTGTATCCAGATGAGGGTCGAATTAGCTTCTCGTCAACATTGAGCTCTGAGGATGTTGTGAAGGTGACCATCATTCGTGCCGGCGCATATATTTCGAATGTAGGAAGCACACCGCACGAAGAATTATTCAATGCTACAGTGGCTGGATTGACCGCACTGACAAAACTGGCTTACGAATTGGTTGGAAACGCAGTGGCTGGCACTGAAATCATCCTCAAAGACCGCACCACAGTTCCAACATCTGCTGTCCTATTAGAACTTAGATATCGTTCGTTCCAAGAACGCGTTAGTGTTGTTGTAGACCCTGACAACAATCGGGTTTATCTCGCACATGACAGACAGGGCACCAATACATTCCCGGCAGATTTCACAGAAGTGTATTTGGTTGAAATCACAAATGTGCTCGGCATTGAAGATGTCATAAGTCAAGCTACTTCCAATCAGACATATCACATGAACTCGCTGATTGGCGTCAACACTATTCAGATGTCAATGACAGCCGAGGAAAAGGACGCTAACTTCTACACCAATTTTTCGCGGTCACCTGGACCTGGGTTTAGTGCTGACCGTGGACCCAAGGGAGCATTTTTCTTTAATTCATTGGTTGATTCGTTTGACCCACTTGGTTCATCGTCCAATGTGTGCTCCAAACTTGAACCTTCAGAACTTGACGTTCCATACAACCCTAGAAGCATTTACGCATTATATGACGTCGACCAAACCGGCGAAGGCATGCGAATTGGTACCGACAAGGGTGTTTGGATTTATGAAGACTCCCGATGGAAGAAGGAATCGGCACTTGACGAATCTAATAGAGTGTACTTCATCAAAAGTCGAGAAAGTACGCTTACAATTGGGGCCAATAATGGACTGTGGCAAAGAATAGGCGGAGAGTGGACTGCCAATCCATTGTATCCACAAAACATATTTGCACACGACAGTGGAGATTGGTTTGATGGTACATTTGAGGCGTTTGGCAAAAGCGATGGATTAGCGTTTGTGTGGACTGTTGGCGATAGCGAGTTTACGTCTGACCCGTTTATGCCAGTCGCAGAAACCAAGGTTTATGGTTTGTGGAAAAACAAGTTCATACGCATTAAGGATAATGGCGAACAACAAGAAATCGACGCACTATATTTGTGTACAGAAAACGGTTTGTTTGGTGTAACCAACGGTGCTACTTCGGGAACTTATTCTGCGTTTTTGACCGGTCGTGAAATGTTTGGTGACAACCCACTCGAGGTTTCGTACACCAATGCAGATGGCAATACGATTCAAGTCCCTGTGAAAATCTATCGTATTTTCAGAGGATTGCCTAGACCAACATGTGATGGAAGCACTGCAAAACAACCAATACCCATTCACATCTTGACCAGCAATGGTGTTTACAAGGTTAGGAACTGGCGATGGTGCGACCCATCTGATGCCGGCGGTCTTGACTTTCATGCCGAAAGCCATAATCTAGCCGGAATTACGTGCAACTGCTATGCACTAACAACACGTGCTTGTGCTGATGGTGTCGAACCACTCAGTAAGATTTTTGTGGGCACAGATTATGGTGTATATCGCTCGTACAACGATGGTACCACATATGATAGATGCGAAAGGATAAACAACGACAATATAGCGGTTTATGATTTGGTGTTCGATGGACAATGCCTGATTGCTGCCACAGAAAGCGGTATTTTCTACTCAGACGACGACGGAGACACCTGGCATCGACCAGACCCCGACAATGTAAATGCGTGTTTACAAACAAGGCCAACAGTTTCAATATCAGAGGAGTTTGACGGACAGTACATAGCGCAAACATTTAAGCCTGTGACTGGTCAAACAGATGTAATCAGAGTGGCCGCTTATCTGTCTGTAGAGTACCCAGAGACGCACGACAATCCTACAGCATTGCTTGACAACTATCTGAGATTCACAATATGGTCAACCGATGTGAATGGCGCACCAGTCACACTTCTAGATACTGCTAACGTTGATATTGTTGCGTCTGATGTACTGTATCCAAATTTCTGGTCTGCTGAATTCACATTTACGTTGCCGGATTCCACTAGCACTTATGCTTTGGTTGCCGAAGAGGTACCAGACCCAGGCGCCGGTGGCACAAAGGTCTTCAGGTGGCACAAAACAACATTGGACAATCCATACACTGACGGTAAGGCGTTTAAGTATGATGGTTCGTGGTCGACTATTGATGGTTACAATGGTGGTATTGCTGATTTGTTCTTTAGGGTGCATTTTGACCCTGAGCCAGAGGCCATCGAAACTGTTGTTAGTGTGGATTTGTCAGAAGGCGAGGGCCGTGGTTTTATCGCCACAGACAGCAACGCGCTAACAACCGACTTCAAAATCGCGGCCGCATGGGTCATTGATGACTCACAAAGTATGGACTGGGGTGACCCGGATGATGATTTGGGCGATGGTTCAAGAGGCGATTCATTGACCTCTTTGATGAATGAAATATGGAGAAGAACCAAGTACATCACAGTTGATTCTGATACCTACTATCCATCTTGGGGTTCAGTGTACACATTTGGGACAAGTATCATTGACAGAACAGGCGGGTATACCAATGACCCAGACCAGTTAGCTATTTATCTTGGCGGCTTGTTTGAAAGAGGCACCAAATCAACACTGAATGAAGCCGCGCAACTTGCAACAACTACAATGTTCCCTCAAGCTATCATAGAGTCTATTTTGGAATCTGATGATTGGAGTGTTTTGGTTGGAGAAGTCGTAGAGTATCTTAATGACCCAAGCAAGCAATTACTACGTCTCGATGACATCGTAACATGGTTCGAATCAGAACCGGTTGGAACTCGTTCTGATTGGCCATATGACGACCCTTCTGACGAAGTCAAAATCAACGCAATCAAAGACTATGAAGACGTTTCAGAATATGTCATCACTCGATGGGCGAATACCTTTATGCCAATCATTGTTGTTGTTGGCGACGGTGATGATACTGGCAGCCAAACTGCCGAGAATGTAGCATTAAGTGCTGTGGCCGGCTGGCCAGTGCATGGCACCAAGATTATAGCATTGGGCACCGAAACATCACAAAGGCAAACAGACCTGAAAACCATGGGTGATGAGTCTGGTGGCATCTATGCCACTATCAAACGAGGTGCATCTGGTGGCGATTGGGAATCAGTGGAGGGCACATTGATGCACACTGGCGACAATTCAATTTTTGCAAGTAGTTGGACAAAGTCGATTGATTTTGATGAATCTACTTGGATTAGAAATGTGGAAGCTGGATTTAGTGCAGACCCAGGTTCAAGCTGCTCAATTCAATACCGTTTTACGCAAAACAGAGTTGATTGGTCATCTTGGATTACACTCGAAAGTGGTATTTCTTCAACTGTAGATTGCTTGGTTTGTGGCCTGGAATTCACCGTGTCAATGTCTGATGGCTGGGACGAATTCAACGAAGTGCCAATCAGACCGCAAGTCAATAGTATCACGTACACAGAAGTCACACCTGGTAGAAAATACCTTGTGACCGAGGCCCGCGATATTGATGGAATGCTGTTTGAATATCTATTGTCACCTGTCATAGATATCCCTAGAACATCTTCAATCACATGGGGTATTGTGCGTGGCAATTCTACTGATTTTGCAGATTTTGAGACAGTTCGCACTAACCGTAAAGGATGTTTGCCAAACAGACAACAAAGCATTCAATTTAGCGACGAGATTGTGCAAGAATTGCTAAACACATCAACAGTCGACAATATCGCATATCAGGTTTTGGACGGCAATGGAGAACCAACCAATTGGTTACCAGATGATACCATTAAAGTGTATATTGGTGGTGTCGAGGTGCGATATGACCCAGAAAATCCATATTACACATACGATTATGCGCTAGGTATTGTGTATTTCAGAGACGAGCAGCCAGCAGGAACACAGGTTAGAGTAACAATCATAACCCCGCAAAAGCTATATGTATACGATGGTGAACCAACAACCACAACTGACAATCGTGTATACCATGCCGTAAACGGTCGTTGGCCGTATGACGCTACAGTGGTTGTATTAGTGAACGGAAATATTCAGCGCGGTGGTTATTGGACGTCTCCAGAAGAAGGTCTTATTGTCTTCTTGAAAGAACGTGAAGTGTCTGATATTGTCACTGTGTATATCCAGCATGCCGGCGTATTTAGGGTTGGTTGTGAAGTATTGGATTACAGCAACACCAGTGTAAATGTTGAGCGATTTGGGGTTTATTACACCCAAAGAACAAATCGCAGTATCATATTTAGTTATCAAAATCCAGACCCACCGCAGGTTGTCGACGGCACTCTAATGATTTCACCAGGTGATGATGCTACCGCATACACAAGGCTAACAATAGAGTACGAATATTTGTCTCCAAATGATGCGAAGGAGAGACAAACCACTACAAGTTGGTGGAGGTATCGCCCAGGAGAAGACACTGGTATTTACAGCGAGGTTGATGATAATGATTTCGTCCGAATTGCTGCAATCAATGGATTTGTTGGCGGCGAGGATTATGACAACCGAACCGTACAACGATTGATTGACATAGGAACACTTGACTTGTTCAAGGATGGGGATAGATGGTACGTCAAGGTTGCACCACATGACGGATTCAGTTATGGGGATGAAGTGGACTCATTGCCTTCAATTATGCTTGGAGACAACTCGCCACCATGGGTCACTGACGCTAACGTATCTTCGCCACAGAAAACCACTATTGATGGCAAATACTATGTGCCGGCAGGCGCAACTGTCACTGCTCAATATGTATTTGAGGACATTGATGGCACCAATGACGAAAGTGTTGTTACATGGTACAACAAAGATTCGGAAGAATCGTTGTATGTGGGTGTTAGCTTGCCAATCGAACTGGTCACATCAGGTCGAGTGCTGTCATTCATAGTGTCGCCATATGACGGACAAAACTATGGAACAAGTGTTAGAAGCGACGAGGTAACTGTGCTCTAGTCATCGAATATATGACATGAGGCACATATGTTAATTGATTTTCTAACACCAGAAGACATGTATCCAGAAATTATGGCCATGTCTATTGAGAAAGCCCAAAATTGGGGCATTTTCATGTCGCATATTTCTGAAGCACAGAAGCACACAAAGGGTGAAGGCGTACTTGTCGCTGTATTAGACACCGGTGTAGCCTCGCATCCGTGTTTAGACGGCGCGATTTTTGGCGACAAAGTTAACTTCACAGATTCACAAACTATTCTAGACCAACAGGGACATGGAACACACGTGGCCGGAATTATTGCGGCTAGAGAAATTAACGACAATGGTGTTATTGGGGTTGCGCCAGAAGCCAGAATCATGTCAGTCAAAGTTCTAAATGATTCTGCGCGTGGAAACTATGGTTGGATTGAGCAGGGAATTCATCACGCTATTTCAAATGGTGCTGATATCATCAACCTTAGCCTTGGTTCTCCTCAGCCACCACCACCCAGCTTATATGCAGCAATTCAAGAAGCCGCCGCCAAGGGAATCATTGTGATTTCTGCGGCAGGGAACGACGCCGCTGCTGTAAATTATCCCGCAAGATACGACGAAGTTATTGCGGTTGCCGCCATTGACCAACAGGGCAATATGGCACATTTCTCTTCACATGACTCCGCAGTCGATGTTAGCGCACCTGGTGTGGGTATTTACTCCACTAGTTTGAACAATGGATATGCTGTCTTGAATGGAACTAGTCAAGCGGCGCCATTTGTGGCTGGTGTGTGTGCTTTATTGATATCACACAGCCGTAATACTGCCGGGGTTGAGCCAATTAAGGGGTATCTGAAGATGCTCGAGGCTCTTGACTCAGTATGCGACCCTAAGGGTCGTGCAGGGCACATCGGCAAGGATGGAGATGTAGGCTTTGGTATCCCTGATTTTGCCAACGTCAATTGGAAACAATAATGTACTTTGGCACCTGTAACAGAAATGATGGTAACCAAATAAATGAAGGTGTCTCAACACGAAAAGTGGACTAAACTAACCGTATACACTATATCAATATCTTTAATCTTGTCACTTGTGTGGCTCAACTTTTTTTCACCATTCGTGCTTGTGACCATAAGCGGTCACTCTATGGAACCAACTTACAAAAACGGTTCATGGCATTTGGCAAACAAAAAGGGGAGGCAATTACAACGCGGAGATGTTATCATCTTCAAAATCAAAAATGAAACATACATCAAACGAATCGTAGCATTATCTGGTGATGAAATACCAGTGTGTTACGGCATCAACGATGGACAGTTCTATGCATCTATTGTGTCGATGGAATACGTATGGCTTAATCTGTCACATGAATGGATAAGCATACCACTGGATTACATATGGGTTGAGGGCGATGCACCCAACAATATTAGTTCAGGTTCTGGGTATATGGGACTTGTTGATGTAAAAGATATCATAGGAGTAATGAACTATACAGAAACACCGGAGACATTTTGGTATCCATCAGTTGTGAACCAAAGAAACACGCCGCCGCCTGTAAACTTCAATCATAAACATGCATAGAATCAACAGATACGCCCAGTACAAAAACGAAGACCCAATGCGAGAAGTAATTCGCATTGGGCAACAGGCTTCGTGTACTGTGTCTGTTGTTACGCCAAAAGAATACGCCACAGGAAGCGGGTTTCACGTCGGGCATGGATTGATTGTGACGGCTGCTCATGTGATTGGTGAGTACTCTCCTTCAGTGTCTATCAATGTTACATTCGATGGCATATCAATGTATCCGGCTAAAATGATTTCATCCAATCCCGAACTGGACATAGCTATTGTCTATTTGCCAAAAATCAAAGAACACATTGGAAAGATAGAGTTCGGAAACAGTAATGAGGTCGAGCGAGGGGATATGATAGCAGTAATTGCTTCCCCGGAAGGGTTTCACGATACAAGTACGGTTGGCAGAGTCACAAACATTCACCAATCACCAGAGATAGATGAGAATTCGCCAGCATGGAACGACTTGATTCTCATTGATATTGACCTTCTGCCTGGTTCAAGTGGCGGGATGGTCTTAAACCAAGACGGAAAGCTCATTGGAATGGTTCTGGGAATTCTTGACAGAACCGGGCAAACACCATTGCTTGTCGGCCTCAACAGTGTACAGCCAAGTAACAAGCTGGTGTCTATTGTTGCCGATGCTATACACTCAATGTCTCGATAATGGTATCATATCATTATGAGTGGCCAAACAAAATCTCCATATGAGATACTTGGAGTAAGCAAGACAGCTTCGGCCAAGGAAATCCAATCTGCCTATCGCAAGCTCGCGAGGCAATATCATCCAGACGTCAACCCAAACAACACTGAGGCAGAAGAGAAATTCAAAGAAATTGGAGCTGCTTATGCGCTCTTAACCGACCCTGAAAAGCGCAGGGATTTTGACAACGGGGTAATTGACTCCAGCGGAGAACCGATTTATTCTCGTACTGGCAGGCACGAATGGGACGGGGCTGGAAATCCATTCGACTTTATGAATGGATTTGGGTTTAACTTCCATCAACCACAAGTCAGAAATCCGAATGTTGTAGTGCATTATGAGGTCAATGCATCAAAACTGTTCTCAGAACATGACGCACACATCAAGTATCAAAAAGTGTCTGCGTGTCGAGATTGCTCTGGAAGCGGTGGTGCTGGCAACATAACAATCTGCAACGAATGTCAGGGTGTTGGATATAGAACGCAAGTAAGAAGGGCGGGCAACATGGTAATACAAGAGCGAGGTGTATGTGATAAATGCAGAGGCAAAGGGCAAACCTACGATTCAAATTGCAAATCATGTGATGGAATTGGACTCAAGACATTAAACGAAGAAATCTCTCTCAAAATGCCGGCTAATTGTGCATTCGGTAGTATGGTTGTATCCGAACAAGGCCATCAAGAAACACTATCAGCACCACCAGGTGATTTAGTCATCGTAGTCGTGCCTGTCAGCAGGCATTGTAAATTTGACGGGTATACAGCCAACTATGAACTGCTTGTAGACCCTATAAGAGCCATGCTTGGATGTAAGGTAAAAGCCAATGGCTTGAAGCCAAAAGAGGAATTGATAATAGATATTCCTAAGATGACAGAACCAAACACTCGTATCGTGTTAAAACACAAAGGTTTGTGCGATATGAGCGGTAAACGACATGACGCAAATATCGTAGTCGTGTATAAGATGCCTGACAAGTTGTCAGATGCGCAAGAAGCAGCGCTGAATGCATATTTGACAACCAACGAGAATGCGCCGGAGAAATAAACAAAATGAGCATGAAGAGAACAGTACCAGGTGGCCGAGTGGAATCTATTTACACTCAATCTAAGAATGGTAAAGAAGTGATTGCAACTACTATCACCCCAGCAGATGTCGAGGAAGCAGTAGAAGTCATTGAAGAAGAAGTTGCAACACCAGCGACATCCATCGAAGAAGAGCCTGAATCGAAAGAACAATGAGCGAATGGTCTGAAGTAGCCAAGCAGTATCTCTCATTGGCGGCACCATACGTTGTGCCACCAATTGCGTTGCTGTTTGCCACATTCTTATTCAAGTTCATACTGGCCAACAAAAAGACTCGGCAGTATGCCAAAATGCTGATGAATGTATTACAAGGCCAACTCGAGTCCTCACTTGGCGCTGAAAAAAGCAAGCAGGTACTTGAGTTATGGAATGAAATTGTCAAAGAAACAGAACAAACCGCCAACAGCAAGTCCAAAACATATAGTGAAAACTATTTCATCACCAGGATGAGAAATGAAATAGTTTTGAGTGATGATGAAGAGCGCGAGCTGGCCAAAATTCTTGTAACAATGAACCAACAAAGGAGCAAGGATGGCGAGGTTGTAGCAACGAGTGACGACGAGGATAACTATAAACTGCCGGTTTTGCCGTGCCCGTGTGAACTCTAGGGTGCGATAATACAATAAGGCATTGCCTGTATTATGGTTCGTATAGTCCTAGACAACGCAGTATCAAACATACTTGGGAATTTCCACACTGATTACGAAGTCTCTAATGAGATTAGAGAAGAGCTTCGCAATGCCTTGGCATATCAAGTCAGCGGTGCTGAGTGGTCTGAAAAGTACAAAGAGGGTACTTGGGATGGAAAGATTTCCCTATACAACAAGAGGGATAAATCTTTCCCAACTGGATTGTTGTTTCGAGTTAAGCAAGTATTACAAGACCGACATGTTGAGTTTGTAATAGAAAACAAACGCGAAAAACCAGAAACGGACAAACTTGTAACAACTGCGTTTGAAGAGCACAAAAGAACCCTAAGACCATATCAAGAATTGGTCATTGAGGCTGCGAAGGCACGCGGCCGAGGTGTGTTATCAGTCGCCACCGGGGGCGGAAAAGCCCTGTGTATCAATACTCCAATTTTGACCGCAAATCGAGGATGGGTCACCATGGGTGAAATCGAAACGGGAGATATTGTATTTGATGATAATGGAAATACGACTCGTGTTTTGTGCGCTCATTCGGTATTGTTTAACCAGACATGTTATGATATTGAGTTTTCTGATGGTAGTACAATCACTGCCGACGCTGAGCATCTATGGAATGTAAAAGTTACCCCTGGATACAGTGGCAAGTCTCAAATGATTACAGTAACCACTCAGCAAATGCTCAATGACATGCGCAATGAAGGCGATAGCACTTGGAGAACCAAAAAGCGAAAAAGAAGAACTGAAAAACGTTCAATGTTTTATATCGACAGACCAAGTGTGATTTCATATCCTTCAATTGATGCGAAAGTAGAGCTAGACCCATATTTGCTCGGTTGCTGGCTTGGCGATGGTGGCACCAAATCTGGCATATTCACTACTTCCGAGTCTCATTTTATAGATGCATTTGCCAAACATGGATTCATTCTTAGGCATGTGAGCAAATATGACTATTACGTCAAGGGTATGCGACAAAAATTGCGCGAAATCGGTGTTTGGAATAACAAGCATGTGCCTGAACAATATCTACGAGGGAATATCACAACAAGACAGCATGTTTTAGCAGGAATCATAGACACAGACGGTCATGTTGACTCTTGTGGTCGTATAGAAATCACATTATGCAACGAAAGGCTTGCCAAAGATGTAGTTGAATTGTGCAGAAGTCTTGGTGCCCAGGTCAATGCTAAGAAATCAGATGCAAAACTAAACAAAGTAGTTGTTGGAAGTAGATGGAGGATAAAGATTTCACCAAGTAACTACATCATGTGTTTACTCCCTAGAAAATCTGAAAAAATAAACTACAAACGAAGAAAGACTATTGGTCGCGTGTATGTTAAATCAATCAATGAACGCAGTTCAACTCCGGTGAGATGCATTACTGTTGACTCACCAAGTAAGCTGTATCTTGCGGGCGAAACATTGATTCCAACACACAATACTATGATTTCCGCCGAATTGATAGCGCAACTCAAAGCACTACCAGTTGTGTTCATTGTGCCATCAAAAACACTGATGCACCAAACCAGAAAAGAGTTTCACAAGTACCTTAGAATTGACGGAGAAAAGACTAAAATCGGTATCGCCGGCGACAGTATTTGCGACTTGAATCCAGATGGCATCAATATCCTAACATGGCAAACCGCGCTACAAGCATTTGATGAGAAATACACAGCAAAGGGCGACAAGGTTGTATATGATGAATTCACTGGATTGCAAGTTCGCAAAACCAAGGCACAACTGATTGATGACGTGAATGATGCCACAAGGAAGCTCAAACAAGCCGAAGAAAGCAAGGGTGATGTCAAATCAGCTAAGGCAGCGTTGAGAAAGGCACAAACACGGCTCAAAAACCGCGAACAACAACTTATCAACAAGGGCCAAATCAAGCAACTCATCAGAAACACGCCTGTCTTCATTGTAGACGAGGCGCACACGGCTGCAATTGTCATTCAGCGACTTGGAGAGCACGCAGCCAAATCGTATTACCGCTTTGGTGTCACAGCCACGGCCTGGAGAGAGGACAACCAAGAGATACGTATTGAGGGCACATTCGGTCGCATTCTTATCAATATTCGCCCCAGTGACTTGATTAGAGATGGATGGCTAGTAAAACCGTATATCTTCATGGTCAAAATCAAGCATATTGAAACGCATTCAGACTACAATGATGCGTACTTCAAGCATGTTGTGAATTGTTGGGAGAGAAACTATCGAATCAAACAGTTTGCCGAAGGTCTTTTTGCAGCAGGCAGAAAAGTCCTCATACTTGTCGAAAGACTTGAACACGGTGAAATCCTCGAGCAAATGGTTTACGATTCGGTCTTTGTACCAGGCAAAGATGATGGTAGTGGTAATGAAACCATTACAGAAGAAGTAGAGAACTACAGATTAGAAATGCTTGCCAGATGCGGTCGTGGTGAACATATTTTGATTGCAACACAATGGGCAAACGTTGGTGTTGACGAACCAGCTATTGACTCATTGATACTTGCGGGTTCTAATCGGTCTTCTGTAACGACATTCCAGCAGGTTGGAAGAATCCTAAGACCAGCAGAGGGTAAAGAGAACGCGATTGTTATTGATTTTTCAGACGAGCAAGATGATTTGCACGACCACTCTCTCAAAAGGAAGAGAGCATATGCACTTGAACCAGAATTTAAGGTATACAGAGTTCAATAAGGTGCAGGTTGAGTTTTTGTAGAAGTTGATTATAGGTTTGGTCATTATGCGAAGTCACAAAATCTCTGGTATGCCACGAAGATGTCTCAATCGCAACTGCGATGGATTGTTCACAAGGGGGTCTCATCTTGGTTATATGTTGCAGTCCGAAATCGAGGTCTATGCTGTGCTTCGATGCCCAGTGTGTCTTGACACATTTGTCATAAGTCAACCTATGTCTATGGCGCATGAATACTACAACAAGTTGCCAAAGACACTGAAAGAGGCCGTGAAAGAAGGCGAACCTATCACAGTAGAAGAGATGCGCAACTTCCGTAAAAAACTATCCAAACCAGAGAGCCTCAAGAACATACTTGATAACGACAACAATTCAGAATAGATTGGCATAATTAACATAGCCGGTTGAATTCAACCAGTATAAGTTCACCATGAGTAAAAAAATCAAAGCTCTGGGAATCGACCTTGGTACTACCAACAGTGTTGCAGCGTGCCTCAGGGAAGATGGTTCCATAGAAATCATACCAAATGCCGAAGGCGAAAGACTTACGCCATCTGTCTTTGCGGTGTGGGACGACGACGAAGTTATCGTTGGTAAGCTGGCGCACGATGGCGAGTCCATGAATGCTAACAGCACCGTAAGGTCTATCAAGCGACACATGGGTACGAATTATCGCGTTGAAGTGCGCGGCAAGAAGTATAGCCCAGAACAAATTAGTGCGGCTATCTTATCCAAAATCAAGAACGATGCCGAAGCATACCTTGGATACAAGGTTGACAAGGCTGTTATTACTGTGCCGGCGTATTTCAACAGTGATGAACGCCAAAGCACAAAAACCGCTGGCGAAATTGCTGGATTTGAAGTACTTCGGGTTATCAACGAACCAACATCTGCTGCACTGGCCTATGGTCTCGACAAAAAAGAAAGGCAGACGGTTGTGGTTTACGACCTTGGCGGAGGAACATTTGATATCACAGTACTACAGTTGAGTGGCGACGGCATGTTCAATGTAAAGTCCACAAGCGGCGACACGCACTTGGGCGGTGATGATTTTGACCATGTCATTATGGATTACTGTCGAAATCAATGGCAGGATTATGTGGCAAATGATGACTCCGAGGCTGCATTACGTACTGCTGCTGAATCTGCTAAAAAAGTTCTGACCTCTACACAACAGACCAAAATCGCAATTCATGGAATGCCAGTGGTAACCCTGACAAGAGACACTTTCAATCAGCTAATTGAGCCAATTGTCATGAAAACCAAGTCTTGTCTAGAACTAGCACTCAGAGATGCAGGCATAAATGCCTCTCAGATTGACGAGGTTGTCTTTGTAGGCGGTTCTACACGCATACCCCTCATTGCATCCATGGTCGAGCAATGGACCGGCAAAAAGCCAAATAAGAGCGTAAATCCAGATGAGGCGGTCGCTGTTGGCGCAGCCAGACAAGCCGCTATCCTGTCTGGTCAAACTGCGCCCGATATTCTCCTGGTTGATGTCATCCCTTTGACCCTGGGTATTGAAACAGCAAGTGGTGTTATGGACCGAATGATAAATCGCAATACAACCATTCCAGCAGAGGCCACCAAGATGTTCACAACCACTGAAGACAACCAGAATTCAGTAGCAATCAAGGTTTATCAAGGCGAGCGCCTCAAGGCTGATGGTAATAAACTCCTTGGTCAGTTTAAGCTGGAGGGAATTCCAGAGAAACCGAGAGGTGTTCCTGAAATTGAAGTTGGTTTCCATGTTGATGCCAACGGAATCTTGAGCGTCAAAGCCAAAGAGCTTGTGAGCCAAATCGCGCAAAATGTTGTACTTACTGGAAGTTCAAGTTTAACATCAGAAGAAGTTGAGCAAATGATGAATGAGGCAGAGCAGTCTCGAGCAGATGATGAACAGTATTTCATCCTCGCCGCTGCACAAGACAAAATTCGTGGTAGAATACACCAAATAGAAGCCCTGAAGAGAGATGCATGGGGCGTGCTTAGTGAAGGCATCAAAGAAGAAATTGATGATGCATTCCAATCTTTAGTCGATGCACAAGAAGACAAGAACATCAAGTTGCTGGAATCTCTTGATGAATCATGTCAAGAAATCATGGTGAAGGCCAATAAAGAACTGTCTGAATTTGCATCGAAGTTGATTAGATGAGAATTACTCCAGAAGAGGCTTATGCCAATGACACAAAACTCCGCGAGCAATATGGAGATATTTTGTGTGGTATAGATGAAGTAGGACGAGGTTCCTGGGCGGGACCACTTGTGGTCGGAGCAGTGGTGTTACCCAAAGATGTCGTAATTCCAAAACTGACAGACAGCAAACAAATATCGGCGCAACTTCGTGAATCACTTGCTGAGAAAATTAAAGAGGTCGCTCTGGCTTGGACCGTGTTCCAAATTGAAGCACCTTCAATTGACCGCAATGGGCTTACCTGGGCAAATGCAACGGCATCATACGAAGCAGGAAAGATAATCCAACAGAGTATGGATGTTGATTTGTTCGTCTTAGACCAGATGCCCGAGTGTGACCTTGAGCCGCATATTATGATGGCAAAAGCAGACTCTCTGTCACATGTGGTTGCGGCCGCTTCAATTATAGCCAAGACATATAGAGACAATCTAATGAGCGAACTCGGAGAGCAATATCCAGAGTATCATCTCGATGCGCACAAGGGTTACGTATCGCCAGTGCATAAAACTGCTGTTAGGCAACACGGAAAAGTACGAGGATTACATCGGTTCTCATACAAGGTAGATGGAATCAATCCAGATGCTGGAAGAAGCGATTTGCTGAGGCGAAAACAATGAAAGATATCAACCTGACTTCAGAAGAAATGATGTCAAAATTAAGGTCGGTGGATGAGCTTAAGGTCATAAGCATTACAGGATTCAAAATCATCGTGTCACCACAGACTGATGAAGTAGGACTCGTTTTTGTAGCCAACAACAACGAGTATGTCACACCACTTAATCATCTCGAGTCGATAACGGCGTCGTACTACATCAATGGATTTGCCAAACACGCACATATCCCAGATATTTATGCTACATACATGCACCTGGCCAAGAGTTTAGGGTTTGTGTTAACACACGCTATCCTCGAGGCGAAACACGGCGATGTTGTGTATGGAAGACTAGTATGGAAGGACTCTGAAGGCAAATTGTTCACACAAATTGTTACACCGGGTGATGTGTTTATTTTTGCTAACACACACGGAATCACACCAGGCGTGGTTACAGCCTTGCTAGAAGATATGTGTACCATTGATGAATGGCCATATCACTATGATGTGGATGAGTGGTAGGTTACTTAACCCAGCAGAAGAATTCAAACTCAGCAGTAAGCAATCCTGTGCTGACGTTGAACGATGACGACTTGACTACACTTTTGCTCAGGTCGACAACTTCTTGAGCTCCATCCCAGAACAAGCTCTCCCATTGGGTTGTATCTGGATTGTAGATGTTCAAGCAGAATGTGCTAGGAACACAAACCGATTGTCCTGGCAACTGAAGCGTGATATCTGAACCTGCGTTTTCTCCATAAGAAAGGTTTAGAGACTCATCTCCCTCTTGCCATGCATAGGTCTGGTCATAATCATCAAAATCGTAGTCGCCTGTCAGGTCATCTAACAAAACAGCAGCGGTACCTGAACCAGAAATAGTAACACCAGACACACCGATGAATGGGAACTGGGTGCCCCAGTTGCGGGCCAAATCTTGAACATCATTGCCGGCATCACAGTCTGTGGTACCACCAAGGAAGTAGTGCTCTGCGGTTTGTACCTGAACCTGTAGCTGTGCATTCATGACATACATGTAGTATCCAGCAAGGTTGACTCTGAAATCATAAAAACGAGCGACGCGTGTTGGGCATCCGGCGAGTGAAGGGTCTAGCAGATAAGACGGTACGTTGTTTCCGGCACCATCAAATCCTGCAGGAACGTCTGAAAACACCTCGAAGACCGGAGGTTGATTTGGGTCACCATCGCTGATGAGTCCAAGATTTACACTTGTTTGGTTCTCGTTGATAGAAATGCTTGCATTTTGAATAAGTGGCAACGTGGCGTTCACTGGGTCAAGTGCATTTGTGATTTGCTCCAAGAGCAAGGTTCTGCCGTCTAGCGCAGAGCCCGGACCTACTAGAATAGGCATTGTTAGGTCAATCTTTTCATGTGCGCCGCCGATGTCTAAAATTCGTGCTTTTGGCGTACCTTGAATGTATGTTTTTGCCTGAACATCCATCGACCGGTTGCGCTTTGCTGTTTCGGCCAAAACAAAACGGTCACCACCGATTCGTAATGTTTTGAATACTCCCAAGAGTTCGTTTCTAATAGGCATGTTATCTTCCCAACTTACAAGGCATACATTTCAATTCTCATACTGAACGTCATGCACCTACTACAGATTTAAGCCACTGGCTGAAACAGTCCTGCTTTTTACGAGAAAAAGAACAATTCGGTTGGATTATTCTTGCGACTGGGCTTAACTATGCCCATGAAGTCTGTTTTGCGTCTCATTACCCCTGCTATTAATGGTACTGTTGACACTTTGTACAGTGGAATTCTAAATAGTGCGCTTGCTGGACCAAACTGGAATGTAAGGTCTTCATCCTGAATCCAACCAGCGTGCATGTGCGTTTCGGTATCTCCGCCAAGTCTAAGGACTTCCTCAAATGTGCCACCCCAGCGAGTTTCTTCCACTCCGAGAATCAATGGCTGCTCTGGCATAAAAGCCCAATCACTTGGTTGATTTGGTCCTGTCCCCGGTGCGCTTGCATCTCGATTGTTGATATGACACGGTGGAATAAACACAGGTGCCACAATCTTGTTTCGCACATATACTTCAAAAGAAACCACGTTCCTCATTGCACTTGAGACGCGAGAGCAATCACAGTCCTGTAATGACAATTGTCGACCGAGAAGATAGTCACTTGGTGGTGCCACCAAGTCTGCTGGTTCGCGATTGTCAATCATTCCAGTAAAGGCAGCCGTTAAGTTGACGCCAGAGTCTGGTGACATTTTGATTGTGAGTGATTCGATGACCATGCAATTCAGCGACAGAAGTTCATTGTCTGCGTCACCGCCGTTGTCCCTGTCGGCTGCAATACCACCATAGGACAACACATGATTTGTGTCGATAACAGATGACGCACTAGGGTTG
>OFQY01000035.1_pt1 | contig 52709 bp, 62 predicted proteins | sample 1542991 | NCBI WGS metagenome assembly OFQY01 (sample SAMN07774224, study PRJEB24372) | wastewater metagenome | isolation source: Exp Tend VB 10WW | collected 2016-02 | reverse complement strand
ATTCATAGATAAAGTGACCTCCCCACCTGACGCATTGGTAATGATGGTTGGGATGGTGTTAGAGCTTGTGCTGTAATAGGATTTTCTCATTTGAACATTGGCGGTAGCGGACACCAGATTTCGTGCCACCCCAGAGGAATCGATTAGGGTAATAACTCGTTTAAAATCAGCATGTTGGTCAATTTGTAGAGCAACGTAACCTGCCACGGCAAACCTCCGGTAATAGGGGATAAGTGTATTTATAACTTTATACCAACCGATGGTAGTACGGCATAAATCTCTGTGGAGGTGGTGATGGCGGTACAGGCTTCATTATCCACCCCCCCCTGTATAATAATTCGATTATTTGGTATCATGGCAGACTTATGGAAAAATTTCAAAGTAGGTAATGGTGTCTCAAACTTCCATCGAATTCTACTTCCATTTGGTGGAAACGTTCCGGTCAAAACATCATGCCCAACCAAAGGGAGTAGTGTATTTGTTCCACCACTAATAAATATTCGACCATCATTCAAAATAGTTTGAGCATGGGCATGTCGTTGTGTGGGCATTGGATTACCAACGGTCCATTGAACATTGGCACCTGTAACTCTACCAAAGTAGACATCATTTAAACTGGTTGAGTCTAACCCACCAGAAACAAACACTCTTCCATCAGGTAGTAGTGATGCCTCATGAAAATATCGTGGAACGGGAAGAAAATTATTTGAAGTATTTGCCCATGTAATGGTGTTTCCAGAAACATTTCCCAACAATACTTCTCTAACTTGACCAGTTGAGACAACTCCACCAATCACAATAATTCTACCATCCTGGAGTGTCACAACCTTCAACGCATACTTTGCCGTAGGGAGAGCTGTCCCCTCAACCCAGGAAATATTATTCCCCCCAGATGAAATGGTGCCAAAATATACATTAGTTCTGAGAGCAGAAGCTTCATTAAGACCACCGGCAACAAGTAGTCTTCCATCATTCAATAATGTGGTGGCATGGGCAAATCTTCTTCCTGGAAGAACACATGAATTATCATCATTCCACTCTATATGGTTAACGGTATTCTGTATAGGACCAAAATACACATTATCACGAACGTCATATCCACTATGCCCACCAATTTGAACGAGAATATTGTTGGGGGTAAGAGTAAGTGTCTGATAGGCAATTCGACGTGGAAACCAACTAACAGTATTTCCGCGAACAGACCCCATAAACACATATGGTCTAACATCATTCGCCGTCACGGGCATGGAATATGATAAAACTCTTCCATCATTAAGTAGTACACTAGATGTATTAGGGGCAGCAATGGTATCATAGACTGGTGGTGTTTGTGCTTGTGTCCATGTTGTACTTGTCCCGTTCAATGCAACAATCCATGAATGGGTTGAAATGGTTGGGGTGTCTGAACGAATTCCCCCATGAATTAAAATTCGACCATCTTGAAGTTTATTGGCTGAATAGTCCCTCATAGTGTATAAAGATGGGCGATTAGCATCGGTCCAAGTTATCGTAAGCCCACTAATATTTCCGATATATGAGTTTCCTAGGGCATCACTTCCTACCCCAACAAATATCTGGTTGTTTCCAGTTTCTATGACACAATGACCACTTCGACCTGTTCCTATTGGTAAATTGGTATAGGTTGACCAAGTGATGGTGGTTCCAGAAATAGCCCCCCTAATGACACTCTGAGTTCCGGTATCAGTGAGAGTGAGGTGCCCCCCAACAACAATCAAACTTCCATCACTGAGTTGTGTAATCTTATGTTTAGCTCTCCCTGCAGGAAGGTGTGTTCCAGCATTCCACACAATAGAATTTCCACTAACATTACCAAACTGAACCGATGTTTCAACCGTTCCATTTGCCCTGACCCCCCCACATACTAATATACGATTATCAGTTAAGACAACGGCAGCGGCAGATTGTGCAGCAAACGGGTATGGTGTTGATTCGTGCCATATAATATTGTTGGCGATCATTACACCTATAGTGGTGTTGTCGGAAACGACATTTGAAGTTCCTGTACGAAGTCTTCCACCAACTTGAACAAGTCTTTGGTCCTGAAGTTTGACTAGTATTCCATTTTGAGTTGCTAATAAGTCTTGTAGGTTATGATCCTGAATCATATAATCGATGGGGGCATACACAACAGGTAGACCAAAAGTATTTACTCCATCCCCCTCCCCATATCGAACCCCGATGTTAGAGAACAGACCGGCATGGTTTGTCCTGTCTGCTGTCGAATATACGCTAATCCATCCATTAGGAATTCCACCGGCAAAGAGAGCAACTTGTCCTCTAGTCTGTGAAATAACTGGGTTTGTGTTATCCACATATTGTTTACTGACTATACCAAGCGGGGTAGTTGGATCGGCAGATACCGTGCCTTCAACAATCACTGGGGAATAGAAAACATTGATATTAACTGAATTTGCAGTGATATGATCAACATTCAAAGTGGGAATGTTGGCACTATTGGCATTAAGGCGTTCTGTGATCGATAGGGAAGTCACGTTCATGAAAGAGGAGTTTAATGTCACATAGGTGTTAGCATAAAAACTTCCAACAATGATATCATTATCTGGATAGACCACATCATATTGTTCGGCAGAAGTATTGTACACCAAAAATCCGCCAGCATTTACGGTGTTAGCAACCAAATCCACTTTATAACTAATGGCATTAGATGGGATTGGTTCTGGTTCTGGGGAAAGAGGTTGTTGTGGTCCAGTGATCCAAGTAAATGGCATTATGCTTTAACGGAAGATGTCAACAATCGTGACACCCACACGTCTCCGGTATGTGTGGTACCATCATGACCACCAATAACAATAATAAGATTTGAATTAGGAATATAATTCATGGTATGAAGAAATAACGATTTTGGTAATGGGATGGATTCATTCCACGCAACTGCTGTATTAGAAACTTTACCAATAAGAGAATTTGATTTTGGTGTTGTCCCATCATGACCACCGGTTACAAACACCCGTCCACCAGGTAACGAACAAACCGCCGCATTAAATCGAGCATTACTAGTTGAGGTAAATGCTTGACTGAGTTTTCTACCTTCCTTCAGAACCATTAAGGTCCTGTCCTTAGTCAGATGTCCAAATATAACATTATCTCTAGCAACTCCAGAATCTCTAATCCCAACAGAAATTAGTGACCCATCAGGAATACTTATTGTGGCGTAATCAGATGAGAGCCGAGGAAATGCTGTGGCATTGTTAGCCCACGAAATAGTGTTGCCTGTTATCGTTCCTATGTAGAATGTGTTCTGAACGAATCCGGCTGTATTTATTCCCCCATAGACGATAGCCTTTCCATGTAATAATACAGACCCAAAAGAATAACGTGGTTGTGGAAGCGTGTTACTAGTGACCCAGGTAATAGACGTTCCATCGATATGTCCAAAATACGTGGCATTGGATGCCACAGACCCAGTAAATCCACCTATTACTAGAACTAGGTTACTGGATATGGTCAGTGTTGTGTGGTTCCTGATAGGTGTAGGTAGTGGAGTTGCTTCAATCCATTGAATTGAGTTACTTCCAATGGCTCCAAAAAAGACGTTTGAAAATGCAGGCGTGACTCCTTGTTTTCCACCCCCTATCTTCAATATTCTTGAATCTGGAAGAACAGTTGTGGTATGACTATGGAATTGTGTTTGTGCTGTGTTTGATAAAAACCTAAAAGGCATGATAGATGATTGCACATAAGGAACGTCAAAAGTAGACACTCCATCACCAACCCCCCATATTGTTGAGATGATGTTGAATAGGTTTGAATTAGTTGATCGAGATATGTTAGAAGTGTTGCAGGATATCCACCCATTAGGAAGATTTCTTTGTCCAAAAAACGATAATTGCCCTATTGGAGTACTCTCAGTTAGAGATTGCTTCATATGATCGTCAACATATTGTTTGGTTGCGATTCCCAATGGAGCAGTTGGATTTGCAGATGCCGTACCGTTTACTATAGTTGGAAAATATAATGTGGCGTTGTTTAATGTGTTGGCAGTGATTGTTATCGAAACAAGAGCATTAATATTTGCGGAGAAAATATCAGAGCTATTGGCAGACACAACAGTTAAATTTGCAAATGATGCATTTAGGGTGTTCCATGTGTTACTTGGGGTAATGACGGTGACATTGCCGGTTGTTGGGTAGATGACATCATATTTAACATCCACGGTGTTATATACTAATATCCCTCCAGCATTTACGGTGTTAGCGACCAGCCCAACCATATGACTAATGGCATTAGATGGGATTGGTTCTGGTTCTGGGGAAAGAGGTTGTTGTGGTCCAGTGATCCAAGTAAATGGCATTATCTCTGTATTCCTGTTCCTAGACTATTAAAGATATGACAATCCCCTCTTGTACTACCACCATCAAACCCACCATGAATCACTATAGAGGTATCTTTTAACATACACATATCATGTTGGTGAAGCCCGTATTCAAGGGAGGGTCCATTTGTCCAAGTTATGGTGTTACTGTTCTCATAGACAAACCCATAATGAGTGGTATTACTTGGTGCGGTGTTAAAACCACCAGATATAAAAATTCTTCCATCAGGTAGTGTTATCTGTTTATGTAATCTCTTTCTATCTTGTAGGGGAGTACCAAGAGCCCAAGAAATATTATTTCCAGAGATTGTTCCAAAATATGTTTGTGCCTGAGCTGCATTACCATCATGACCACCAGTGACCAATATTCTACCGTCATGGAGAATAGAACACCCGAATGATGCACGGGCATTAGGGAGTGAATTTGATGTACTCCAATTAATAATATCTCCAGTGACATCCCCAAAATGAACAGAGTTGGAAGCCAAGGAATTGGCTATGGATACATGACCACCGATCTTGATGATTCTTCCAGATGGGTGAGTTACCATACTATGAAACCTAACAGGGGATCCAATAGAATTGTTACTCTCCACCCACGATACAGAAGACCCATTAACTGTTCCTATCCATGTGTTGGTTCGTATGAATTGTGGGATTACTGTGTTAATGGTATTAACTCCACCATTTACAACTAAACGAGAATCATTTAGTATCGCATGTGCATGTTGTAATACTGGTGCGGGAAATGAAGAGGTGTTCGATGACCAAATGATATCATGACCGGTCACGTTTCCAAAGTGGCACTCTGTTACTCCTTCAACATCTATTCGACCCCCAACGGATAGAATTCTATTGTCATTTATGGGAAATAGCCTATGATTGATGCGAATGAGTTGATTCCAATCAATTGTTGTTCCTGTTATTTTCCCCCTAAACATAGTTGTAATGGCTGAGTCTGGACTAACCCCACCAGACAACCAAATAAAATTATTAGGATCGATCATGGCTCTATGTTCAGAAAGAAAGAAAGGAATAGGGGTACCAGTTGTCCAAGTGATGGTGGTTCCGCTGATAGTCCCAAAGAAACACTCTCTGGTGGTTATTAATTGGTCAGAGACATTGATGACTGCCCCGTTCCATGTCGAGCCACCAGTAACTAATATTCTCCCGTCCCCCAACACGGTCATAGTGTGGCTGGATAACCGATATGGTAAATCCGTTCCTTGAGTCCATGTAACAATATCACCAGACACATCACCAAAAAACGTGTTTGAATACATCTTGTTTAGAATATCAATACCACCAGTAACCAACAGTCTTCCATCAGGTAAAGTAACTTGAGTGTGAACTCTTCTTGTATTAGGTAGAGGAGTTCCAACCGTCCAAGTGATGGTGGTTCCTGATACAACTCCAAATCTAGTTACATCAGTAGCAACCAATCCAGAAATAAGACCACCGACCTGAACATATCTATTATCTGAGGTCAGTGTGGAACCATGTTGACCGACTTGAACGGGAATAGACGTACCTTGAGCCCATGTAATTACATTACCCGTTATAGTACCAAAATAAGTAAGATCTCTAAAAAATGTTCCAGTAAATCCACCAGTAACTAATATTCTATTATCGGGCATTTTTACGGTACCAAACCAACGTAATCCCGCTGCGTCTGGATGAACTCCTGCAGGTTGCCATTGCACATTATCTGATGGTCCAAACTGACCAATCCAACAATTTGTTGTTGTTCCACTGATGCTGCTAGTAAATCCCATAATCAAAAGAACTCGATTGTCTCCTGTAAGAATAGTTTCCCCACTCAACATACCTCTAGGCAATCTTCCCTTTGTGTGAGCAAGGGATTGTTCAAAATCAACATAATTAACCGGCAACCCAAAGGTGGTGAAATCGTCCCCAATACCGTAATTGGTATCAATAACATTGAATAAGTTGGATTCTGTTGTGCGAGATAGATTAGTAGAATACCCAGTCTTTATCCATATTGAGCCTAAATTTGAAGAGAAGTGACCGATTTGACCTGTTACGTAGGGAAATATTTTAGGAAAATTATCTACGTATTGTTTTGTTGCTATCCCCAATGGTGTGGTTGGATCGGCGGATGCATTACCGGATACTATAGTTGGATAATAGAGTGTTGTAATGTTGGCACTGTCTGCTGTAATAAAATTGATGTTCGCGGTTCCAATATTCGCAACGGCAGAATTGAATACATCAACATTGGCGACAGTAAGGTTTCCAAAAGACACATTCATTTCTGCAAACGTTGAAACATTAAGAAGAACCGCCGAACCAGTTGTGACCGGATACACAACATCATATAATTCAGCCGTAGTATTGTAGACCAATACCCCACCAGCATTAACAGTATTGGCAACCAGATCCACTTTATAGGTTATGGCACTAGAAGGAATTGGGGCAGGAATATTTTCCGGTGGTAGTTGTGGTCCGGTAATCCAACTGAATGGCATAAAATGTCATCCCAATAATAAAGTTTATTTCCATACCGGAATCCAAAATGCAGCTCCAGTACTATCAACCATCCTCAGCCACCCGTTCTGTCCAGCAGTTGCAGGACCCGATCCACCAATGGTTCCAAGTGTGGGAGGTGCGCCTCCACCAAGAGCTACTAGTGGGACACCATATCGAACATCTCTGCCCTGTGGAGATAAGGCAACGTTATCGGAGTTTGGAACCGCACCGATTAAAGTCACCAATCCACTTCCAGCAACGTTGACTGCTTGAAGAGAGTTACCTCTACTTATGATGATATCTCCGGTGTTTGCTCCGGTTGTAAAATTAGTATTGCATGTAATCAACGATACAGCACGAATGTTGACTAAGTTTGCAGAGTTTGAATTAATAGTGACGATGTTTCCAGTTGTTATACTAGCAAGAGTGATATTACCATTTGACGCATTCAATGTTGCCGCGTTAGCAACTGTGCTATTAGATACACCTGCATTCAATGTTACTGTGTTAGAAATTGTGGAATTAGCCAAACTTGCATTCAGAACACCAAATGTTCCACTATTAACGTTAGCAACTGTCGCATTAGCGAATGATGAGTTGGCAAATGTTGTTGTGCTGCTTACAATGTTTGCCACGGTCATATTAGCAAGAGATACGTTAGAGGTTCCGATTGTTTGTCTAGTGATATTTGCAGTTGAGCAATTTAACAATCCAACGTTAGCATTAGTTGTGGTGGTAAGTGTGGCAAGAATAGAGGTTGCTTGAAATGTTCCTGAGATTAATGCGTCTGTTATGTTGGCAAACGATGCATTGATTTGGGCAAGAGTTAAAGAGCCGATATTTAACGTTGTCAAAGATAGTGTTGTAATGTTTGCAGACTGAGCATTGAGGGAAGCCGTATTAATGGTTGTAACATGTGACACAGTAATATTTGCTATAGATGTTGTTATTTTTGTGGTATTGATGTTACCGATGGTTGCCCCACCAACATTAGCAACGGTTAAATTAGCAGAAGATGTGTTGAGGGTACTAACAGTCAATGCGGTGATATTTCCCAAAGATGAATTGAGTCTAGTAACGTTTGCCGTCCCGATGATAGCGGTATTGGAGACGTTCACCCCAACATTAGCATTAGTAAATGTCCAGGTTGAACCTGTTTGGGATTGTGGACCATCAGTTAAATTATTAGCAACTGCAATAAGAGCAGAAACGGCAGTCACCATTTGACCGAAAGTATTAGCTGTGGAGATCTGATTGATTGCCATTACTTACCCTTTATCAGTGAAAGATCGCTGATGATTTTTCTTAAACTCTGCATTTCTGTTTCTAAGTTTGATAATCGAACTTTAGTTTCCTGATGTTCTTTCCTAGTATCAAGTGCCCTCTTTCTATTTTCCTTATACTTTCTGAGACCACTAACATCAGTACTCAAAACCGCATTGGTTCTCATATCACGAATCAATGTAGAATCACTATCAACTTTGACCGTTGTATTTAGACTCATAAATCACCCGCTTAAAGTGATGGTATAGCAATAACTCTAAAGTCTCTAATTCTAGGAACTCTAGTAGTATCACTGGTTGACATGACAATCTTGATTGCAAAGTATTTAAAGGAAGTAAATGACCCATACTGAACACGATCATCAGCGATATTGTTACTTCCTGGTGCAAACACAAATTCGACCATATCTTCAGAATTCAACGATATCCCGTTGTATCCTTTAATGGCAGTCATGAGTTTATAGCTCTTGCTATCAAAGGTATCGGGATCATCAGAAGATAGGATCTTGTAATACACATCAATATTTGCTGCTGATGGTTTGTATGCTGCAAAGTGAACTCTGAAGTCACCTGCATCCATTCCATCAGCTAACGTAACTTTTCTGGTGATATAACGGGCATTAGCAGGACCACCAGAAGGTTGATCTTCGCCCGACACACTTAATGCAGCAGTGATAGAGGCGTTACCGGAAATGATTACAGTTGGAGTCCCTGTATATCCGCTTCCAGATGCATCCACAACCACATTTGCCAACATGTTGGTATTGGTATTGATTTGAGTATTGGATACAAAGACATTGGCTCCGCTTCCACCGCCACCTGTCAACGTGACAGTTAGACCATTGGCATTGAACCAATTTCTACTGGAATCTATGACAGTAATAGAAGCGTTAGACAATGGAAGATCGTTACATAAGTTCTCGATTGCAAGGATCGATAATCTATCCATGTCGATAACAGGTGATATATCTTTGTTTACTGAACTTAAGAAAATTCTAATTTTCAAGGATGACACACTGCTGGTTGCAACACGTCTGCCCAATGTATCATCAAAGTACACATTCTTTTCGAGTTCAATAATTCTATTTTCTTCCTTAACTCCACTTGCCAAAGTCAATGCAGACATTGAACCAATAGAGGTATTTGGAAGTAATAGATTTCCAGCCGTTACATAATATGTATCTATAGGAACGTTACTAGTGATTCTATTTTCTGGTGACAATTGGAATTCAACGTTCGATGTAACTGATATATCGAATTCTGCTCTGATTAATCTAAATGTCAAATCCTCTTCTTGAATTGGATTCCAAGTACTTGAGTTCTGTGATTTGAAGAACACACCCAAGTAAGGTTGTGAAGAAATCAATCGGTCTGTTCCTATAATCTTTTCACCCATTCTAGAGATATAAACAAAGTACTTTACTGAGTTAGCCAACAAGACCACACAATACTCAGCTCCCTGCTGCAAATACACAGGACCACTGAATTTTGCTTCTGTGTAAAGTGTGGCATCATCTAATGGGTTTAATCCTGCTGCATAGACTGATGCTAATGTTCCTTCATCAACCACATTACAATCGGAAGCATTCAAGATTACATCGGATCCTGGAATGACAGCAGATGAATGTGGGAATCCATTTACAACAGGTCTTAATTGCACCTGGAGAGGAATATTCGGATCAACACTCTTGATCAACAATCGTACCCCAGTTAACATCACTCCAGATGGGAAGGAGACTTGATCAACCAAGAACGTTTGTGCTAGAGGATCCCACCAACCAACCATGGTTCTTCCGATGACGGTATCAGTGACTCTAGAGGTTGTAACTGAACGAGTATCCTCTAACACCGTTCGTTGAATGGTTGGGACACGAGTAGAGATGAGGGTGTTTTCCTTTGTCTCCATTAACCCTTGAGCAACATACTTAACAGTTCCGTTAGTACCAGAACCATCGATAGTTCCATTAATGGAATTCACAAGAGTAAATGGTCGTTCTCCTGTTCTGAAACTAAGTTCTGTGCTTGATGGAATTACAAAGAGTCCAGCAACTTCACCACGATAATCGGTTTTAAAATCACCGATAGAGTATGGGGTTGCTGTGTTAGGTAACACAGTAATTGCTGGTGAGAATGATACGTTTCGAGTAATAAAGTTATATGAAGTGATGGTTGATGACTGACCCAACCCCTGACCACCAGTGAAGTAAATCTTCTGACCAACTAGGGTAGTATTTGAGATACCAACATTTGAATTGGCAATATCATGTTGCAACAAGATGCTTGTTGTATTTGGATTAGAAACAAAACCAGAGTTGTGGTAGTATCCAATGACCTTAGAATTGGCTCCACTGGTCTCTCCAATTAAGAACGTTGAATTGCTTGCATGTATGACATATGCATTAGCGATGTTAGCATCATCGCCGCCCTGGACGTTTAGCACACTAACATTCGTATACCCGTTTTCATTTCTGCTTAATATCACTTGAGCAAATGCTGAGTTAGCACCACGAGCGGGATCCCAGACTCTAACAGTTTCAGAATCTTGATAATCATCTTTATAATCAACCAAAGGATTATCAACCTTGATTACATTTGGTCTATTACAATATGTGGTTACGGGACTCTCATCAAAGAATGCATACATGGTGGTGTTTGGTGCAAATGCTGTTCCGATAAACAACACACCACGAGATCTTATTGTAGGAACAATAGAAACGTCAACAACCCTATTACCGATGGATTGAGTAACAGTTTGTGGAACGAATGAGGTTCTTACTCCAGTACGAACTTGTTGTTGCGTAATATCAGTGGTTGTTCTGCGAACAACGTTTCCGAATACGTCAACACGATGTCCCAATGGTCCGAGCCAACCCCTCCATTGTGGATTTCTGATTTCTTCTCTCTGTGCAGTTACACCGGTCCAAGTTGTTTGCCATGAATTCCAAACTGTTCCAAATGTACTATTAGGATCATTTGCTTCATTCTGTTCAACAGCACGAGTAATAGCAGCCCATGCATCATTATCACCTTCTAAGTTGACATGAACATCAGGTGCTTGGTTAGTATCAATCCATGTATCTGATGATGGATCTAACTTAATATTTCCAATGAATGCAACAGTATTGAATGGGTTTACGTTAACTGCTTGTGAAGCAATAGATTGATCAATAAAAGTTACTTCGGTAAATGGAAGAGTGACATAAGCCCCTCTACGTCCAAAATTAGTGGAAGCTGTAGAGTTGATTGCAAGCTGTAGTGCCCTTAAGTTGAATGGTGGTCTCAATTCTTGTTCCTGAGGATCAATAGCACACTTATAATCAGTGTTAACAACATCCCCAACGCTATGACCAGTAAATGCATCGACAATGATACCGTTCTTGAATCTGTTTGCACCAGTATCATCGGTGATTTCTAGGTTCTTGGCAGCTTGTTCTAACAAACTGAGAGAGGTGTAGTATTCTAATTTACTAATTCTCTGCTCAAGGGTACCAATGTCTTTCATGGTGTATCGTCGGTTATCTGTATATCTCTGCTTTAGATCACCCAACGAAGCCGTGAATTGGGGAAGAATGATGGTGTACAGAGTCATTGCATTGTCTTTATCAGCAGGAGAAACCGGAGTCAATGATGCAATACCCTGAAGAACCTCAAATGTACGATCACGAGTTAGAATAAGTTTATCAACTCTTGGTAAGTAATATGAGAAATCGGTTTCAAACGATGCTCCAGAAACCCCCAACACGGTTTCATCATAAATTCCCAAGAAATCTCCATCCTGACGACGAGGACGAAAATCAATACAATCACGAAGGAAGTACTCTTTTCCTGTGGTTGCAGAGGTGTATGATGGAATGTTGGCATAGGTGATATTGGCAGACTGATAGGAGTCAACGGTCAAATAACCAATTCCCGAATGTGCAAGATAGTCCACGTAGACTACAACGTTTCCAGTTGGTCCAGATACGCCAGGTTTTAAACGAATGGATGCATGATCATAGGTGTTGTCTCGTTGACCATTATCTAAGATATAACGAGAAGTCATATCGGAAGCAATAGCTACGTTACCATCAGTGATTGGATTAAGACCCACATCGTACACCTTACGAAGTCTCAACACATCCGATGTAAAGATAGATTGTGATTTAGAAGGATCTTTTAGGCTAAGCCATGCAGCAGAGTTTGCATAAAATGTAATCTGTGCACCGTTAGCTCCAGCATTCTGTGAATACCATTGAACAAGCCCGTTGTTAGCATCAGGAATCTGTACTCCACCAGAATTCAAACCAAGTTCTGCATTGGCAACCCTCTGGAATTTTCCACGAAGCAAGTTGCCTAAGGTATGTGAATATGGAAGCTTAACCTTCACATACACATCAGCAGAAGCAGCACTGAACATGTTTGGAACAGTAATGGTCCATGTTGAGGTGTTGCTTGTGGTAGTTACAGTAATAGAATTACCGCCTGGATTGGAACTTGAGAAGTTGATAACTTGATTATTTGCAATAGGGGATCCTGTGTTGTTTCTAACAACCACAAGAATGTTATCAATTGCATCAGAACCCGATAATGATCCATTAACAGCAGAAGTAATTCCAGCAGCACTTGTAATAGATGCCACATTTTGTGTAAACTGGACACCAGTGTAAATCTTTCTTCCAGTATATTCGCTGTTTGTTAGAGGTAACCCCCCAACAACATCTTGTGCCGCAACGAATGCATAAGGGAGTTCAAGAATAGCACGATTGAAGTTTGTATCTGACAGAAAAGCCCCACGATATGGATCTTCAAAAACAGAGTATTTACTAGAATCCGCAACATCCATCTTTGTGGAGAAAATATGTTGGTTAGAAACCGTATTGGCATAGACGATAGACTCAGAATCTTTAAACTCATAATCAAGTCGATATTGTGTCATGGTTCCAGGGATACCGAACGAGAAGGTTTCTTGCCCCTGAAGCGTCACAATATTTGTAGGACCATCATATGAACCAATCGTGTGTGTTTCTGAGAGGGTAGCACCAGCATTATTAGTAACTGTAAACTTTATACCAACATAAGCATTTGATACTGATGAGAAGTTTGGTCCCAATCTCATGGTATTTGCTGTACCGATACCACCACAATTACATACCAGGGATTGCCCAACATTGGCTTCGATAGTGTATGCTCTCCAAATTGCAGTGGAGATAGATGAAGCATTGGCTCCACTTTGATAGTCGAGAGCGCGAATTTTTACAGTACCAATAGATGTATTTGTTGCAACAGCCGCATTGGTCACATCAACGTTAGAGGATGATACGCAATGGATCACCCCAGATTGAAGAGTTTTGAATGGAATCGGTCCAGCTAGATTTGTGACTTCAATCCAATTTTGATAATCGATTGTGGTGTTGTAATTGGTAACATTAGCAGCCGTGCGAGCACGTTCGGCTTTGATATATTGTGGTGAGATGGTCTCAAATTCATACCCCTGAACATATGCCTTACCAGGCTCAACGACAATATTGAATGCATTGGCGTATGTTTCATGTGGTTCAAACGCAATCTTAAATGGTCTAACAGTGAAAGACCCAGATTGGTCGTTTGTTCTGCGAGCTAGTGTTTCTTCTAAGACGGAGTATGTTGGGTACACAATCTTCTTAGTCAATTGTCCATTTGATACACGAAGAAGCTCAATAAACTTTGTGTCATCAGATGAGTCAATAGCTCTCTTTGAAAAGGTCAAAGAAATTTTATAACGATCTGCACCAGGTGCCTGGTAATTAGTTGCGTTTAACGCAGGATCCAACAATGAAGAATCATTCGTTGCGGTAACAATAGATTCTTCTTTCTGAAGACCAATTCTATAGGTTGGAGTTGTTCCGTACGCATCAAGAATGATGGTCTGAGGAAGAACCTTAACAAAAAATCCATCAACAAAAAACACACCACTATCAATACTACAAATAGAAGCATCACCGATGATTGTGTTGCTGGTGACACCAGTTAACCCAGTTAAACTGGTGATGATGTTAACCTTCGACACATTATCTTCAGTGGAGATGGGTTGTGTTGTAGCAATATTGAACGTTTGACCGGATGTATATTTGAGGATAAATGTAATTGGGGTAGTCAGTGTTGCTTCTTGTGCAGCAATCACATATGCGCGAACTCCCTCACCAGCATCATCAACAATAAACTTACCAACATAATCAGTTATGTCAACAGCATTTCCGTTGACATCGTTAGTCTCCACACAGACATACTTGGTCTTAGAAGTCTCAAGCATGGTTTGACCACCAGTGACGAGAGACCCATCACGATAAATGCTGTCACCAAACTTTTTAACTTGATCCTGTAGGATGGTTTGTGAAGTTGTAAGTTCTCTTGCCTGGACAGGAAAACTTGGTCGGAACATCACACGATGAAAATTCTTATCCTCATCGAAGTCATCAAAGTATGGATTTTGGGTAAGATCAATAGCCATGAATTATTCCCTATTAAATGATGAAAGTATTTATATACATTATCAGAAGGTTAGTACAATCTTGATCCATTCAGCCTGACCAGGAGTACGAATCACTGGTGCCCTATTTTCAGTATAGACAATATCCCCAGTCTCCATTTCCAAATAGGGGTTTGTATACGCTACAACAGTTCTTGATACTCCAGAATTTGCACCAATCAACAAACTACCAGGAATTGGGGTGCCTTTTCTATTTACACACTCAATAGCATTGGATTGAACATCCAAGGCATCACCAGAAAATACCGCATTAGAAACCGCATTACCTTGATACACAACCTCATCCTTCAAATATGAAGGACCAGAGGTTAGGACGATCCTTGTGGACATGGAGATAGCAATATTCGCGTTAGCATGACTGATAGGAGTAATTTCCCCATATTTATGTGGTCTTAGGAGTAGCCCAATCTGTCTAAAATCATTATTGGCACTAATAGTATCCCCTTCTGTTGAATCACTCTCACCAATTTTAACCGAAATCATGACGGCATTAGCACCAAGTTCTCTTGCTGGGTTGAATCCGTGTCCTCCGTATGGAGAAAGGACCATGCGGACATTTGCCCCCGTACCTGAACCAAGTATTGTGGTTCGGGCATTCTGTCTGATATACCCACTTCCCCTGTTTGTGAGGGTAACTGACGAAATATTACCACTAGCATGGACATTAACTGAGGCGTTACCCAGTGTTCCTGACCCAAACACGGTTATGGTGGTATTGGTATTTGAATACCCAGATCCACCAGATTCTAAGATTAATCGAGAAATTGCTCCAGCGACCAAGTTATTAGCAAATCCAAAATATGATTCAGACTGGGAGAGTGGAGCGGGGATCCAAACCGAAGTTAAGAATTTGCTGGTTGGTGAAACCTTGTACATATATTTCCAAGTATATCCATCTCCAGGTGTAGTAAACCCATTCGCTGTAGTATAGTTATTAGCTGGTTCAATAGTGGACAGTGAACCGTTGGCATTATCGATGCATTTGTAAACGTTTCCACCAGAAGAATAGACATACATTGAATTGGCGGATGTAAATAATACATTACTCGTATCATCATACTGAGTATATACCGTGTTGGCAGTCCAGTTAACACGAGGAATAACCGGAAATATATCATTACCGGTTATCTTTTTCCCACCCATAAAATTATTAAAGGTGTCAAAGAGGGAAGATTCTGTATCATAAATGGCTACAGCATTATCACCATTTGCCCATGCGGTTGGGCGACCAATCATGATATAGCCCACCGTAGCGTCATTTGCGCTGGTGACAAAAGAATCATAGAACACAAATGCTCGTTCAAAACCCAACCTGCGAGAAGTTGATGAGAAGTTTGGCATGATTATCCTTCCAGATCCATTCTTTTATTTATGATGAAGTCTGGTATGTATTAGCGATATTTACAGTCGTGACATCAGAAACGACAATTTGTGAGTCAATAACGTATTCTGCACGTAACCTCATACCTGCAGGGTGAACCAATTCCTTCAATATTTCCTTATACTTAACCAATTCCGTCTCTGATTTTATAACATAAGAAAAGTTGCTATAAAACCCTTCACTCTGTAATCTTTGGTCGGAACTCAAAAACCCTTCAGTTGTTTGAAAACGTCCAGGTGCCATGAACAGATTACTGATCATAATGGCTACCGCCTTAGCTTTCCCATTACCCTTAGTAGACAAATCAATGGTAGGGGTTGATTGGTATCCAAATCCAGGATCAAGTACGCGAATAGAGCGTATCTTCCCAACTGGTTCTTGAGTCTGTGAACTCAATGCAAATTCTGCCCCACCGGACAACACCAGTTCTGCTGCAACCTGGGCACCAATAGCAAATGGATTGGTTGATACCACCGTTCCAGTTGGAAGAGCGTTCTGTCTATAGTTTATTCCACCGATAAAATATCGACCATAGACTCCAAGTTTTCTTCCTGTCGAGTTTCTAGTAAATGCGGTGTTGACCACTAGATGAGTATTATTTGATATTGTCGTTATATAGCTCGACTCACTGTTAACTTCGATTCTATCACCAACAAATAACTCCGTGGTGAAAGACGTTCCCGTTCCAAATACCTGAGCATTTGAAATAGAGGTGTTGACGTTAACCGTTCCGGCAACACGAGAAGGTCTAAATTCTACTGTTTTAATCCCTGCGTTAGCAGTATGTAGGCTAGTAACTTCTGCCGCTGCTCCGATTCCTATTCCAACCCCAGGAATGTTCTCAAACGAAATTTCATCACCAACGGAATAGTTGGTTCCCCCACTGACCACATTCATCTTTCCGAGGATACCAAACCAGGAGAGGAAAACATTGGCTGAGGCGACATTTCCGTTAGCGGTATTTCCTGTTAATCGAACAATGGGAGAATCGACAGCTAGAGTTGGTGGTGTACTGAAAACAGATGTACTCGTTAGAATTGTCACTTCCTGTATAGGTCCAACACGTTCAATCGGAGACTTACCTAAATGATAATCTGTGAATGCTGCACTCATAATGGTGTTAACGTTTTCTGATAGTCCAGGTGTAAAATAATAATCAGGAGCAGATATCACAGTATTAGCCCAAAGAGAAAGAACATCCTGATTGATAAAATATGAATTTGGATGGGTATTGCCAGAGGTATCTACGGATAGAATAGCAGCATTCAACCCAGTATTTGGAGTTGAGGTAATGTATGTTAATTGACCGGCTTGATATCCAACTCCACCTCTAACAACACGAATGTTTGAAATGAGATCAGTAAAAACAGAATCGATAATAGCGGTTGCAGCATTTTGTGGAAATCCGCCAGTTATCGTTACCACATCACCAACATTGTAGGATTGCCCACCTTCTGTAACCGTGATGTATGATAGGTACGAGATCAATCGAGCATAGATATTAATAAAGGATCCGGTTGATATGTCATAAGTCCACTTTCCCTTGATGACTTCTGATTGTGAGAATGCTCCGATTGGGTTACTGACTAACAGATCTAATTGAACACTCCCATCCTGAGTTATCTGTTGAAGTGATTCAGATATAACTGACGCCCCAGATGACTGACCGATAAATCGAACAATGATTTCTCTTGTTTCAAAAAGATCAATAAGATCCACCCCGTTATATGTGATTTTCACCTCGGCATTAGCCGCTGGTGCGGTATCAAATATAATATATGGCTCATTTGGGGAGTGTCTAAAACCAGAAGATTGAAGAACTCCATTGACATAGAGAGCTGCAGTAACTCCTCTTGAATGGTCCAATGCTCTGAATCGGGTAGTAGATCCATTAGCAAGTTCAGAAGTCCACATCGTAGAATCTAGACGAAGTGATGCAGAATTTGCCCAACCACTAGTCGATGCCCTCAATACACTGGTGTGTGGATAATAGACTTCAATATCCTGACCATATAAAAGTCTAAACAATAACTTGATAGACTTCTCTGTTCCCTTTGTTCTATAGAGTTCCTTGGCATGCTGAATAAAAAATTCTGGTTTTGATAATTGTTGCTCAGAGAACAATGGGAGGAATTGAGTTGTAAAATGTGAAATAAAATTATCTAAACTAGCATCCATATCAATGGCATCAGGAAGACTCTTACTAAGATTCATCACCTGACCGGATGAATCCATCCATTCATAGTATGCAGAAACAAATGTCACAAAGGTGTCATAGTTGTTTCGTACAAACTCTGGAAGTTGTTGACGGATGAGTAGAGAAACTGTATTAGCCATTAGTTAACCACAACATCAATAGAGATTGCTGTAGAATCATTAGAATCTAGTAGCAATAGCTGATTTCTTTCGGTTTGAATAATTGAAGAGTCTGGCTGAACATCGATGCGAATGTCTGCAGAATCAGAAACCGTCTCAACCACAGTAAGATTGTTAATGACAATCTCTCCTGTTTGATAATCAATCGTTCCAATTTCTGGGTTAATATCAACCTTCTCAGAATTGCTATTATAGTAAAACAGTCTCAGTGTTCCGAATTTGGATTGAACGACAGCCGATGCACTTGCTTCAGACCCATCACCTTGAAGGGTCACAATAGCAGAGGTATATCCACTTCCTCGCTTGATTACATTGATCGTTTCCACTCGACCATTAACGATTGTAGCATTCGCCGTTGCCCCTGATCCATCACCAGTAATGATAACATTTGGAGACTTGGTGTAGTTGAACCCTGGATTGGTGATTGTGATAGAGTCAATTCCAGTTGATGCATTGTACACCTCTTCTATGTATGCAGTACGCAACACACCGCTATTATCTCTAGCCATGAATGCGGTTGACTTCAATGCATGTTGAATTGGAGTATGTTTCAATGCTGATCCAAAATCAATATTGTATGTTGTAGATTTACCAAGCAATGGGGTAAATCTTTTTTCTAGTCTAACTGTTGTTTCTGAACCTATAATGGCTGGAAGGGTATCATCCACCTGTCTACCAAATTTAGAAATAACAAAACTTGCACCAAATTGGTTGAATGTCTCATCGGCATACTCAATGATAGAATCACGAACTAATGATGCAACTTGTGTGGAACTGAGTAACGTTTCTTTTCCATCCACCTCAACATTAACTTCAAATTTCAAATAGACATAATCAGGATCAACTAGAACAGGAGTAATACTCAAAATAGCAATGGGGGTAAGGATATCAGACACAATTCTGTTCTTTTCTGCCTCATTTAATACAACACCCTCTTTAGGAGAGATAGAAACAAATACCTTTCCATAAACTGGTGGAATATTCTCCTCCCCACCCCAAACAAACACACTTTGAATATTTGGGTATTTGGAAGTTAACAGAACTTTGTAGTCATTTTGTGTAACTGCTCTTCCTTGTGATGTGTAGGCAATAGGAGCATTTCGTCTGATGGACTCATCATTTTCTCTTTCTGATCCACCAGAAGCAGATGATATTGGGGTAACAACCACATTAGAAAATCCCCCAATAGACCCAACAGCAAACGAGTTGGCTTTATTAGCACCATCCCCCACTGTACTAAGGTACGTGGCAATAACAAGATTTCCATTAGAAAGAGCCTTTGAAACTTTTCCATCACCAAATGTGAGTCTATATTTGTTATCGGCAGAAGGACCGAGAAAGTATACGGAGCTATTTGATGTAAGTGATGTGATATCAGTTGACAGTGTATATACCTCTGATGAGGTGTTCAATGTAGATACTTGGACAGTAACTAATAGTGTACTTGTATCCACATCATCATTAGGTAGATCAAACTGAGAAGCTGGATTAGTCAATGCGTCATAGACAAATGTTGCAATTTGTGGAGTTCCTGATTTTATCTGAAGATTCTTAAAGGTGAATGTTCCATTTTCTTTAAAAATGGTCTCTGCCCCATTATTGACAAATGTATAGTTTACCCCATCAATTGCCTCTGACTGAAACTGTGTAAACCGTTCCAGAGTTAGGACAGATTGTGTGTTTCCACCTGGTGGAGTGACTGTCACATCAACAATGGCAGTTGATGCTCTTCGTGAAACAGGAAGATAGTTTAGTGCTTTAGCGTGGGAGAGTAGAGAGTTTCTGATTTGTGCACTATCAATAAACAATTCGTTTGCCATCATATTGTAATAGAACGAATTGTAGTATGTATTATATGCTAATAGATTGATGAGGATGGATAGAGCAGACCCCTCAAAATTATAATCTAGAAATGTAGGTTGAGACTGTAGATATGCCTTAAGGTTATTCTTAATGGTCTCAAAATCTAGTTCTGTGATAACCAAACGCTCGGTTGCCATTATAGTTCCTCTCTAGTTACCCAATAGCCTTTGTAAGATTTATTTTTGTGATAAGCCCAAGAAATGCCACTAGTCTTTAATCCATTGGTCCTACAAAATTCAGATATATTTTTCGTCCTAGTTACTGAATTCTGTGGATCCACTATAACCCATATTTTATTTTGCACCACATGAGATCTTTTTCGTCTACTCAATGAGATTTTTAATCTAGATTCATCGGAATATTTGTTGCCATAATTGGGGTTATTTTCCCCAAAAGATCTTTTGGACAACGCTTCCCTATGTGCTTCTGTATGTTTTTTGCCTCTATTATTTTTACCTAGAACCCTCCCCCATTCTCTATAGAGTTCCTGCTTGCTCATTCTTCCAGATAGAAACAAATAAGCACACTTATCTTCCCATCTTTTATATTTTTCATATAACCACTTATGAGCCCATATGTGCTGCTCTAATGTTAAATAACAAATATTATCTTGGGAATCCACCCCATCAAGAGAACCAAATCTTTCTTTCCATTCATGTTTTGGTATGATATGGTGCTTATGATGTTCCATTAACATACCTCTATCGAACTTTCTCTAGGATAAAGCTAACGGTGAACGGATTTGGAAACGTATCAATGAACACTCTTAACGTGACATCATATCTATTTTCATCTTCATTGGGGGTGACAATCAATGATTGTATCTTTGCTCTTGGTTCAAAGTTATCAATGGTTTCTTGAATAAACCTTGAAATGTCTCTAGCAGTGAAGTCAGAGACATTCTCAAACAATAATTTGCGGATATTTGAACCAATCTCTGGATGAAAAGGAACTTCATGGTGGTTCAATTGCAACAAATTAACAATGGACCGAACAACCGAATCCTCATTCCTCTTTAAAACAAGATCCTTCCTAACAGGATGGATGTTAAAATCGAGGGTAAAGTCTTGATAGATCGTGGTGTTTGCCATAATAATCTATTTAGGTATGATGTATGGTTAAAAGGTTCTCTTAGCCAAAACGTTTAAGAACCCACCAGGGTTTTGATTACTGATGGTATCGAAAATAAAGTGAGCACAGGGATTACTATTTAATGCCTCCATCGTTAACCCTAAAGCGGCGGATTGTAATTGATTTATGCAGTTTTGAAGAAACTGTGAGTCTTTATCCATGATCCCCTGAATAAGATTGGAGATCTGAGCCAATTCATCGGTGATGTTAGCTAAGGTCGCCACTCCTCGTTCCAATCGACCCATTAGGTTAGCCAAGTCATTAGAATATGATTTAAAGGTATCACTAGAGAACAGACCAGTTGCCCCCCCAAGAACAGCCAAACAATCAGAACTAGCCCCAATGATGGACATCATATTCTGCATTTGTAATCCGATAGATAGGATATGATCTAGACCAGGAGACTGAGTACCTTGACTTCGTATGATGCCCGATAACCTTCCAGTGTGCATCATGAAGTTTCCAAGAGAGGATCGAAGATCTTCAAATGGATCCGTAGAAAGGTAGGTGGTGGCATCCCCTGCACTAAAATTGGGATTGGTGATATCCCCACTAGCAACATTTTTTACATACGTCTCAATTCTGGTGATTCCATCCCCAACAGAATTAGTTGTGGTGGTCATGGGGTTAGAGAACAAAGACCATGGATCACTTGTCATTCTATCGGTGAGAGTCTTGGTGATATCAGTAAACCCATTATCCACAGGTGCTATCTTTGGTATTTCAATAGTGGGAATATGAGCAAAATCTAAGTTAAATGCCATGATTACCCCGCAAATACTGTCGTTGAACCGGTTAACACAAGAGAAGTACAATCAATGAGATCGGTCTGTCTGACCAAAGGAACCCCATTACAAAATACAGTGAATGACCCACCAATACTTATTCCACCATGAACTTTGAATAGATTGGTGTGGGGTGCCCATTGATCCCCAAAACGAACAGCCGGTAATCCTTCCACAAACACATCAGGGGAACCTGTAATAGCTGGTCTTGGGGGATAATAGCTTGCCCCCTCTGGATGACCACTACACATATCAGCCCCCATTCTACAAACCCCAAGTGGTGGTCCCCCTGCCATTTATCCCTCCGAGAATGTTCCAACAGTCACCACGGCAACAGGAAGTGCTGGTGGAATAATAGTTGTGGGTGGTCCATTTAAATTCAATGGTAAGCCATTAATACTCATGGGACCGGTTGCCAGATGGGATTGTGTTAATGCTTGTGTTTTGATTGCAGTTGTTCCGTTTAATACTATCTCTTGTCCAGCTTCAATATTTACACTACCACCAGCTTTTAAGTTAAGATCCCCCCCAGCAGTGATATTCACATCACCTTTGATATACACATTTTTATCAGAGAGTACTATTTCATATGCATTGGAATGAATACGAGTGACCTTGGTTCCGTCTGGATGAATCTCATCAAATGTTCCAGATCTATGATAGATATGGACTCGTTCTGCTCCAGGAGTATCGTCAAATTCTAAAATATGACCAGATTCAGTTTCCATGACACGGTTATATGGGTATGTGGCGTTATATGGTGTAGATGGTTCACTCCACGTTCCACTTCCGGCTTTAGGAACAGCTTTAGTGGTACTTGTTTTTTTAAGTTGTATTGGGGAATTGGTAATCTTCTCATTTCGAGCCAATCGAGAGAGTGTAGATTCGTTCAATCGTCTTGGGTTTCTCTTTCCACTACCATTTTGTATCGACACTGACCCACCTGCAACCGTAACCGATTCTGGGCTTTTTGGAGACTGGGATAATTGCACTCCAGTTCTTGGATCAGAGAATCCTTCAGAAGCCCCACGTTGTTCAACAGGGACACCTGGTATTGTTCCCATAATGACAGGAACTTGGCAGTCTTGACCATCGAAATAGAACCCAACAACATAATCCCCTTCTTTTAATTGTGGAGAAGAGGTATCATTGAGAGACATCATTGGTTGTGCCCAAGGCAATTGATTAGTCGGAAGATCGGCTTTGTTTGGTGTATGAGACCCAACAATACGAACTCGACAACGCCCAACTTTTTTAGGATCACGGCGATCTTCAACCACACCAACCCACCACACAAATTGTGCGCCGATATTTGGAAATGGGGTAGTCATTATAGCTCTCTCACTTTATTCAAAACTTTGTTTGTTCCAACGGCTAATGGCATGGCTGTTTTAACCGAATCTTTACTCAATTCCAATACACATGTGTATTTCGTTCGATCAATTTTATGATTGATGGCGGTAATTAGATAATTTCCACTATACACATCATCAATAGGCTTTTCGGCTCTTGATTGAATAGCTGGGGCAGGAAGATTTAATGTGATGACTTGCCCAACTCGTAAGTATAGATTTCCAGGAACTTCAACTTTGATCTGAAAGTTATGTAACCCAGAGAGATATGCGTTCCTTTGAATCATCCAGTTATCAGGTTTGAGATAACTGGATGCCACTCTGAAAAATGAATCATGATGTTCGGTAACTGGAATCTGTGTTCTATCCTTACTCATCTGAATATAATTATGTGGATTTGTGTGTTTTGTTTGTACAAAGAGTGTTGCGGCATTTACAGAACTCACAGAAATTTTTTGGGAAAGTAAATCAATCATAGTTAATTTACCAGAATATGCCCCCGTTCCAAATGAACGGATCATGTCTGGACTATTAACAAGTTCATAATGATATGCCCCTTCGTATCTTAATTCTGTATCAGATTTTTCATGCTTCTCTCCATGAAAGTTCATGGGTCCGAAATTTATGGACTGTAGGGGCTCCTGCTGCGAAAGCTCTTCTATAGAAGAGAAATGGTAGCTTTCGGAGTCTTCAAAAAACACAAACGAACACCCAGGAGCCCGCGCAGTTCTCCCCATCCTAGACAGCCAATTTATCGTGTAAAAAGGAGTCCAGTATGGAATGACCACATCGAAATTCCCCTGTGTTTCTGCTAATGCCGAACTTGGAAATTTTTTGGAATCTATTTTCAAAAACGTGGTACAGATATCTTTGACAATAGAGGATACTGTTTGCCCACTATATGACTTTGATATTTTTTGTGATTCACTGAGTATTGATTCTTCAGAACAAAAATGAAGAATGTAATTTTCAGAACCAGAAGATGATTTGCTCCTATTCGTAATTTTATAGACGCGAAAAACTTTATCTAATTTCCATGGACTGGATGGTTTACTAATCGTTACAACAAGAAATTCCATGCCAATAATTGGAAGGATATTAATGAGGTTCTGTGTATCATTGATCATCACGGCACCACTCATAGTATTACCAAACAAATCTTCAGAGAGGTTAATCTCATATACGATTTGTCGGATATCAACCGGTGTACCGGATGTACCAATAAGGACCAATTGATCAAGAGAGAAATCTGTTGCCTTTAAAATTCCATCTGCCATAATTATATTGCCATAATTCTCTCAAGTTCAGTGACCACTTGAGGAATATAATCTGCCTTTAATAATTGTATAGTTCTTTTTGCTTCATTAGCTTCCACTTCATATGTATAAGAATCAACCGATGACCTAGTTGTGGTGACAGTGACCGTTCTTCCACCAGAAAACGTATAGACAACAGGAACCAAGCTCACCAGCGAATTATACTTATCCAAATCAATGATAGATGTTTCTGAACTAGTGTATCCGGCTGAATCAACCTTAGTAATAGTCATAGTATAATGGTGTGGAGTTGATTGGGCGATGGCAACAGATCCATACTTTTCAATAATAAATGCAACCAAATCCCCATATTTTTTCGGCCAATCTAAAAGCGGATCAAGAATATTATTCAACACAGTAACCACCCAATGATAATGAGATGATCCATAATATGTATCAGCTAACATTTCTGGTGTCTCCCCATCCCGAATAACATACTCATGAAACAATTCTTTGTTCTTGAGAATACTTCTAATTGGAGCTGCACGATGAAATAGATCTGTGGCGTACTCCACTTCACCAGGAGCAACACTGGGATTTAAGGTATACCCAAACAATGGGAAGGTAGTAAAATATTCAGCAGGCATTAGTATCCTCGTTCTTCTATGAGATCCTTGGTGATGTACTCAAGTTCTCTGAACTGTAAAGTCAATCGAGCATGAACAGGACTACCATCTGGATAGAATGCTGATCCTGTTGGACCATAATCGATGGTGACATTCTCTAGAACACAAGTAGATATTTTCCCCATGGAGTTAACAGAGAACTCAATATCAAAATCTGATGGTGGAACAAAATATCGTCCGAATGCTCCACCATTATGAAGAATTTCTGGTGCCGAATGAAATTTAAATGCCTTGATAATTTTTTGAACGGTGCGACCCTCACTTGCACTTCTTGGTGCAAAGGCAAACTCAAAATTGAATCGTCGCAATTCTGGTGTTTCGTAAATCACATCAATTTGTGGATTTAATGCCAATCCAACTGCAGACAACCCTTGTCCAGAATCACCAAGAAGAGTACCCAATCCAAATTCACCAGCGAGACCACGCTTTTCATTGGTGTTTAAGTTTGCAAGACCCCCCTGCAATCCACCCTCCATAACAGACTTAATAAGTGACACCCCACCAGCAGCAAGACCGGCAGCTTTCCCTAGAGGATGCCCACTGAGACTCACATCTCTAAATTGATTTTGATACGACCATGAAAGGGTATCGGGCATATATAAACGAATAGCAGTTTTGGTGCGTGAGGTTTTTCGTCCAAACCCAATATTGGTTCCTTTGAAGTTTCGCTGAAGACCAGGACGACCTTGTTGATTAATAGCAACTGTGGACTGTATTGGTTGATTCTGTCCATTAACCGCAACAATAGACCGACCGCTACTATCTTTTTTGAATTTAGATAGGTCTTGGATATTGATAAAGAAAGTTATGTAGTAGGGGTGTCGAACATCCCCCAAATTAGATGGATAGTTAATGAACTCATATTGGTAGTTCTTTTGGGCATTCCTCTTCAGTGCCCCCTGTTCAGGAGTATCAGGTGTTACCGTTTCTTGCAATGCACCAACAAGTTTTCGTCCCTGTCTCTCAACAGTATCGACAGCACCCTTAACTGCATCCCCAATTCCACTAAAAAACCCGCCCTGTTCTTCAGCCATAAATACCTCCGATAGCTATATTTATCATGCAATTTGGAGAGTTATGGCTAGAGAGTATATACAGGGGAGATTCACCCCAAGGAACCCACAAAAATATGCCGGTGATGTGAAAAATATCGTATATCGGTCTGGGTGGGAGGCAAATCTTATGACTAGATTTGATGAGCACCCAAACATAATCCTTTGGAATTCCGAGGGATTAGTCATTCCATACCACTCACCAGTTGATGGAAAAATGCATAGATATTTTCCAGACTTCCTTATTAAAGCAAAATGCCCAGATGGACATATAAGAACCATCCTTATTGAAGTCAAACCACACGCACAAACTGAACTCCGAGTACCCAAGAGAAAAACAAGGAAATTCATAAATGAAGCAGCAACATACGCCATAAATAAATCTAAATGGTTGGCTGCTGAAAAGTTCTGTAAGGATCAGGGATGGATATTTAAAATTGTGACGGAGAAGGAGTTCAACTTTATATGATCCCAACCTATTTACAACGAGATGAGTTTCTGTTGAGTATTCTTAGACCTTCTAAAGAAGAAAAAGAGGATATTAAGAGGATTCTTTCAGAATTGCCTAGAAAAACAAGAGCCAAAAATCCATTCGCCGGAAAAAGACACACTCTAGAATCAAGAGCATTAATGTCTATTGCCAGAATCGGTAATAAGAATTGTGTCGGTAGAAAATTAAGCAAGGAAACTAAAGCAAAAATTGGTTTGGCTCAAATAGGATCCAAAAGAAATATCGGTAGAAAACTATCACAAGAGACCAAAACAAAAATTAGCAAATCACACATTGGTAAAAGGATGAGTGTAGAGGTTAGGATGAAGATGAGCGAGGCACAAAAACTTAGATGGTCTAAATGCCAACTATCATAGACAAAGTACAAGAGCAGTTGAATAAGAAAAAAAACATTCTCCCTCATGGAAGAGAGGCACAGAATTGGCTATTACAGAAAGCCAAGAGCCTCCGTATCAAGGGAACTGATAGGTTACGTCTTCTTAGTGAAGGTAAGACAAAAAATAAGACTATAATTGGAAGGTTCTATTTCTACTTCTATGAAGCCAAACATAAAGAAAAACTTCCTTATTATGACAAGTTTCCAATGGTAATTCCTATAGAACAATATCCCGATGGGTTTTTAGGACTAAACCTCCATTACATTCCCCCAAAGGATAGATTGATCCTATTAACCCAACTGCAGAAGTTTGCCAATGCATCACTAAATGATGATCGGGTACGTCTTAGATTATCCTATCCACTACTGAAGGCAGCGCATAATGCATATAGGGCAACCCCCTGTGTCAAGAGGTATCTTACCTCACACATAAAATCGAGGGTGATAGAGATTCCTGGGGGTGAATGGCATATTGCAGCAGCATTACCACTACAGAAATTCACTGGAGCAAGTTCGGCAGAAGTATGGTCTGATAGTAAGGAGAAATATTAATGGCAGGTTTGCACCATGAGTTTCTAGCACACCTAAAGAACACCGGAGTATCGAAGACATCACATTTTCAAGTGTTGATGCCCGTTGATCCGGCATTGATCGGTGACAAGACTACCTTTGACTTTGGAAGGACCCTTGCGTTTCGCTGTGAGGCAACCGATTTACCTGGTAGACAACTTGTGACACAGGACAATAGGACCTATGGACCAGTGTACAAGACCCCTTATCAATCATTATACCAAGAGATTACCTTAAATTTCTTAGAAACTCAAAACATGACCATTCGCAAGTATTTTGAATTGTGGGTGGATTTTATTTTTGAATCTGTCTCCAATCGATTGGCGTACCCAAACCTTTATAGAAAAGATATTCTTATTACTCAATATGATATCTCTCCTCTCCAAGTTGAGACACCAGTTTCAGGACTAAGACCAACAGTATCAAGACCAAGCATTTCAGATACACTTGCTCCATTACTCACATGGAATTTGATTTCAGCATTCCCCACAGCAATCAATCAAATGCCTGTCAGTTGGACCGAAGATGGATTTCATCGTGTATCAGTAACCATTGCTTATGAATATTATGTATTATCGGAACCCTCACAACCAAAGAAACAATCAAAAGTAGAAGGGGCAACAGCAAAGAGAAAATCTGGTTCAGTAAATTAACAATGAAAGGTGAATGATTATGTCTCTGCCTAAATTGACAGTTCCATTTTATGACGTGGTGTGTCCCTCTGGACAAAAGGTATCATTTAGACCATTTTTAGTGAGGGAAGAAAAGCTGCTCTTGATTGCTATGGAATCAAAAGATGCAGATACTATTTTTAAAACTGTATTGCAGGTACTACAGAATTGTGTGGGTGATGTATCAAATATTAAGGTAGAAAAGCTTCCTCTATTTGATATCGAATTTTTATTTCTTAATTTACGAGCAAGAAGTATTGGTGAGCAGGTTAAGATACGATATGAATGTAAGACCCCCGTATCCAACACAGAAACGGGTATAGAATCGACTTGTGGTACGATTTCGGAGTATTTTGTTAACCTTTTGGAAATTAAACCGGCGTTCGGTGAGGGTCATCATAAATACATTGAATTGACCGATACCATTGGGATTACATTGAAGTACCCAACCTTCCGGTCATTCCAGAAAGTTGCCCGTAAAGACCTACCACCCGATGAGGCATTTGCATTTCTATTGGAATGTATTGAATCAATCAATGATGCTGATACTGTTACCATGGCATCCGATGTATCACCAAAAGAACTAGAAGAGTTTATTGATACCTTATCCCATGAGCACATTGCTAAGATGGATAAGTTTTTCAACACTATGCCCAAAATTCAAAGTGTGATTCATTTTAATTGTCCAAAATGTGGGGCAAAAGAAGATATTAAGGTTTCGGGACTTGACGATTTTTTCGTCTAGTCCTGGCTCATGATAACTTAGCAAATTTTTATACCACAAATTTTGCTTTGGTCCAGGATCATAAATTTTCAATAACTGAACTTGAAAGTTTACTTCCATGGGAACGTGCCGTATATCTTACATTAGTTCAACAAAAGGTAGAAAAAGAAAACGATAGAATTCGACAAATGAATGCACAAAGAAAAACAAAATGATCCATCATATAATACCAAAACATGAGTGGAAGAAAAGATTTGGAAATCTCAAAGGAGTAAATTCTATTGACAATCTTATAGAACTTACGGTGCAACAACATGCACAAGTTCATGCATTATTATATGAAATTAATGGAGAAGAATATGATCGAATTGCATCAATAACACTATCGGGTCTTATTGGACAAGAAGAAGCAATGAAATTAACTAGTTCTTGCACAATGATGGGGAACAAACATTGTCTGGGAAAAAAGAATTCTTTGGGATATAGACACACAGAAGAATTTAAAAGAAAACAAGCCGAAAGACAACGGGGGAGAAAACACCCACACACAGAAGAACATAAGAGAATGATTTCACAAATACAAACCGGTAAAAAAAGAGGACCATATAAAAGGAAAAGTAAATGAACGTTAACAATCCACAACCACAAGTCAAAGTAGAGCTTGGACAGAAGACACAGAAGGAAATATTACAGGCTCTTACTAAAATTAAAGCCGAAATTTCTGAGGCAAAGAAGAGACAGAAGACTGCAGCAGATGTGGCAGCAGATGTCATTGCTTCTGGTGGGGGTCCATTTGCTGCAGCTAAAGAAGCATTATCCTTCAAAGCATCAAAGGCTAAAGCGAAGATAAAAGATCGTTTCGATCCCCTCAATATCATCAATCGAGCAACCGGATCTAAACTTGCCACAGCTCTTGCTGGTAGGGCAATGGGAAGATCTGAAGCATCAATTCGCTCTGCAGCAGGACTACAAAAAATAGAACCAACCGTTCCATCAGTTGCAGAGGAAGTAAAAGAGACCACAAAAGAAGATCATAAGGCTACGCGAGTAGAAAACGAAAAGATTATTTCTTCACTAGATCTTATTGCCAAGTCAACAGCATTTACTGCAAAAAAAGTGAGTGATATTGCAGATAAGATGGGTGCTAGTAAGAAATTTATGACCGATAGTTCTGGTAAATTGAGAGACAAAGCAACCGGTCAATTTGCTAGTAAAGCAGAAGCCGAGGCACAAAAGGAACAATCAAAACTTCTAAACAACATATGGAAGCAATTAGAGCTTCAGACAACCATCACAGAAAAGTTTCAAGATCATCAAAAGGATAATGCGGCAGCAGAACGATACAAGAAGGAATTCAGTAGTAGAAAGGCAGCAATTGTCAAAGATAAAAAACCAGAAATGGGTAAAGAGGAAAAAGGTGGATTATTAGGATTTTTGGGTAGCCTCAGTCCATTCTTGCTTACTGCCCTTGCTCCCCTTGCTGCTGCCATTGCCCCCGTTCTTTTAGCTCTTGCTCCTCTTGCTGCTGCATTTGGATTGGTTGTTACAGCAGCAAAAATGGTCTATGATAAATGGGAATCGTTTGGCGAAGCATTCACCATGGCAAAGGAAAGTATTGTTGATTTTGGTGGATCCATTGTCAGTACCGTAAAGAATATTGGATCATGGATATCTGATTCTCTTACCGCTGGTGGAGATTTGGTCATTGATGCTGGTAGATCCATCGTTAACAGTGTGAAGAGTTTAGTTGGTCTCGGAGAAACACCAGAACAACAACGAGCACAACTCGAAAAGGAAGCAGCGGAAGGAAACGGGTACGCACAAAGAAAGCTTGCCAAGGAAGTGGCACCACAGGAAAAGGTATCTGTAGCGGTTGAGAAAGTCACACCGTCTATCACATCTGGATTGAATCCATCACAAACAGCAGTAACAAAACAATCGATTGAGGATGGATCACTCAGGCAACAGGTGATGGATGCATTAACCGGAAAGCAATCACCATCTGGTTCAGTGGAAGATAGGGTAGCAGTTGGTAAGGTCACATCGGCTGTTAGTAAAGCATATAAAGAGACTTACAAGGACGTTCAGGGAAAGCCTCTGATCTCCGACCCGCAACTCGAAAACAGATTGCCAGGGGTCATTGATGCAACTCTCAAGTCTCTTTCTGGGAGTTTACCCACCATGACACCTGAAGTGTCTGGTATTTCTAAAGTCTCCGAGGTGGCAGCTCCAACACCACGAACCGGAGAAACGTTGACCGAAGCAGCAGATTTAAAGGCAGACTCGACAATCACCCCAATAAATCAACAAGTTGCACCAGTTATTAACACTATAAAACAAAACACAGTGAATAATAACACGATACAACAGACAATTCCAAGTGCAAGAAGCTCAGAATCCTCGTTCATGAGGGCAAGTACCAGGAATTTTGCAACCTCTTAAAACCACCCCCGTAATGCGTCAGAATTGACCTATAAACGACTATAATGGTCTGGATACACGAATGCCTGTCACCCCCTAAGAATGACAGGCATTTGCTTTTAATCGATTACTTCTCTGCTAGGTTCTTGAAGAACGATAGATCCCCATCATCTTCATCTGGCATCTGTGAGGGTGCCTGAACCGTAGGCTTTGATGTGGGAGCATCATCTTCATAATCAGATACCATCTTCTCCTGTGATACTTCTGCCGATAGTGTCTGAGGAACTGTACCAATCACCTTGGCTCTACGAGTTTCAAGTTGATCATATGGCTTAAAGTTCTTCTTATCTAAGAATTCCTTCAATGAATGCTCTTGCTTCCAAATTGACTCCAACTTTTCATCAGAATCGGAAATTGGACTCTGCGCAGCAAATTCACTCTTGTCATAATTTCGATAATCATCAACCCGACGAATTTTCAACTTGAAGTTTGCACCATCCCAAAGATCAAAGGGACTAAATGCCACTTCATCTGGAAATTCTGGATGCATCTTCTCATATACCTTATCGAAAATCTTCTTTCCAAACTTGAACAACTTCACCTTACCGTCGTTCTCAGGTTTTGCAGGATCGGATACAATAAGAACATTGGCAATGTAATGTAGCTTTCTCTTTCTGATACGAACAATAGCTTGATTGGCTTCGATACCAGAATTCCAAAGAACATTGTTCCCCTCACAAACCGGACACTTCTCTTCGATAGTAGTTGGGCAATTATTAATAAACCAACCACCAGGACCTTGAAAACTATGAGACCACATACGGATCCAAGGCAATCCATCTTCACCATCTTGTGGGGGAGCAGGAAGAAAGCGAAGAATGGCATGACCATTTCCAGCCTTATCAACTGTAGGTTCCCAAAAGCGATCATCTTGTTTGTTGTTCTGGGAAAGTTTTTGAATTTCCTGGGTGAGCTTTTCTACAGAACCACGAGAACGTTTAAGAGCATTGAAATTGTATGACATAACACCTCCGTATAATTAATATTAGTATTATCCACAGAAACATGATATGAACTTATTTATGTCCAGACAGATACTCTTTTATCTGGTGAGATAGATTCTTTTTATCCACAGCCATGAACGGTAAGTATCGCTGTAACCTCATCCTCCACTTGGGGAAGATAACTGTATCGTGAATTTGTTTTGACCATGATTCAAAACAATTAGTTAAAATATCTATAGCAATGAGTGTTTCTAATTCTATTTCCTTTGCCATCACACATCGTAGTAATGGAGGATAGGCATCCTCTCGTTCATCAATCACCAAAGACTTTTTTAACTCATCTATGGTTCTTATTCCAATTCTATTCAAATCTTCAATTGTACTATATTCCAACGATTCCTTGATCTTTCGATGATGGAGATATACATCATGCATGGCATCCCCATTCAACTCTCCCACCCATGCTTTAGGGTTGCTCAAGAATATAGATGCAACAAAGAACTCTAGTTCTTCCTTTGTACCAAATTTTCTTGCCAATTTATGAAAGGAGTATTTGTCTTTTCTTTTATCAAAAGTCTCTATGCTACATCGATATGTTCGATTGTACTTGTTGATATAGTCGTACCCATCGGTAGTAAAGTGCAATTTGATTCCTTGGTAGACAAGAAACGCATCATACCCAGTCATATTAAATTGGCAGCTTTGCCCCTTTCCTGGCGGATCCTCGCAGGAGATTCAACTCCTGAACCTCAATTCTAATTTCCTCCTTTAGTGTTTTTGTTAATAATGTAGCAGCAACCTCGTTTTCAATCTCATGTTCATCGCAATATTGAACTAAGGTTCCCCATAGCCCATCACCAGTTTGTTGAGATCGTTTTTGTATCATATCGCTGAATGCCAATATCTCTGATCTGGTCGGCATTATGACACCTTTGATGCAACCTTAAGATACAACTTCTCAAACTGTTCATGCTCCAACTGCTCTTGGTCAAAGTTCTGTTTGTGATACACTTTCACCAATTTAGATACCATCTTTGTGGGAAGACCCAGATCCTTCACAAGACTCTTCTTGGCTTCACGAACATAATCTTTTTCTCCCTCTGCACGAGCCAATGCATTTGATGTTTCCTTGAGGACCTGCATCAATTTGCTTCGCTGCTCAGGGGTCAAACTATCCACGTCAACTGGTTGCTTCGCTGCCTTTGCCATAACAAACCTCCTACGTTAAATTTGGTTGATCTGTATAGAATAAATGATTTCCCACTCGACCTACATAAACCTTTTGTGTCCTCCATTTTGGGTTAACATAATCTGCATGATAATAGATTGCTTTGTTTAGTTCGGTGTCAATCAATTCTCTTTGCCAATAATTAAGTAACACCCGTTCTGCAATAACCCTTGATTCCTTCCATGCTTTAAGGATGGGTTTTGTCAGTTCATCACTACACCAGTAGGAAAATTGACAAATTTTCTTCTCACTCACAACGTGAGACTGTTTTACAACCCCACATATCGTTTTAGGATATCGTTTATTATAGACTCGGTTTACGATAACCATTGCCACAGCTTCTTTACCCAACTCAGACTGATTTGCTGCCTCATAATATATGGCTTCAGTTAAACATCGAACGTCTAGCTTTGTAGAGGTTGCATGAAGAGGAGGAACAAATTTTCTTGTAATATAACGAGAGTAATCTTCAAGAGTCGCATCAGGTTCATGTGTTGCAAGCGGAAACACCATCAATGACGAAAAACACAACACACATAAACCAACAAATTTACAAATCCAATGCATTATGATTACCCCACAATTGGATTTTCTTTATAGTAAGTGTCGATACATTGTTGTAGTATCGGCAAATACCCTTCTTTCTCCTTACAGTATACCACAGGATGAGGTTCAGTTTCAAGTGCCATTAGGATAACAAGTTTTCGTATTGGTATCCCCGTTCTTTCTTCAAACATTTCAGCATACGCTGCTGCCTGGACAAAATAATTTACAATCCATGCTTCTGGTTTAGCTTTCTCTGCTGTCTTAAAATCGAGAATTGCGATTTCGTCATCCCAGGTTGTAATCGCATCCGCTCTTCCAGCTATTCTCAATCTATCTGAGAATAACCCTTGCTCTATAGCATACACCTGTCTAACATGTTTGTCAAGTTTTCTTTGGATCTGTAAGAACAGTTCTTTTGTGGTGGGAAGCATTCCAGCTCTTTCCATTGGTGAAAGACCGGATATCATATATTTTTCACATACCAAATGGACACCGGTTCCTCTATTGGCACCCCGTTTGGTCTTCTTGTCAGCAGCGGCATCCCCAACTCGTGCCCTCCATGCAGCAATACCGTCTCTTGTGAGAATTCTTGAAATTGTAGAAGCAGAGGGATAATGATTGCCTTGGGGGGTTGTATAGACCCTCCCCCCATCACTACCTGTGATAGAAGGGAGGGTAAAGTCTAAACCTGGTGCTTGAATCTTTTCAAATTTGGATTTCGTTTCCTGCATCATTATATTCACTTTCACGTATAATAAATTCTTTCACAAGATCATTTCTGACAATATCACCATGATTAAATTCAACCTTTGCAAAACATTCAATTCCTTCTATAATCTTTAGGAAGTGATGGAGTCCTTGACGGTCTTTATATCGTTCAAGATCACTCTGTCTATAATCACCACTAAAAATCAAACGAGAATTATCACCAACTCGCGTAATCACAGTTCTCAATTCATCATAGGTGAGATTCTGCATTTCGTCAACTACAATGATTGCATTCTTAAATGTAATACCTCTGAGATATGAGGTTGTTGCAAATGTAATCTTCTTTCGTGCCTTTAGCTCCTCGTATGAGGTGGCTTTCTCAAAAAGATCTGTACAAATTTCACGATAGGGTTCCTCGTATACAGAAATCTTTTCTTTTAGAGTACCAGGTAGATACCCAATCTCTCTAGTTGGCACAACCGAACGAATGATAATAACTTGTTCATACTTTGATTCAACTTCCAATACGGCACAAAGTGCCATATGCATAGAAATATACGTCTTACCGGTTCCCGCAACACCATGAAGGATTAAATTGTATCCTTTGTGAAATTCCTTGTATGCCTTATGTTGGTTAATGGTTATGGGCTTCACATGTTTACATGATAAAGGAGTAGCAACAGGTGCGGCTGATTTGCGTCCCATGCGATATCCTTTGTTGAGGTTAAATTTCTTTTCGTGACGAAAACCTTGACTCCTTTGGTTTACCGAAATGATATCGCTCAATGGGCTTAATAATCCCCTCGATAAATTCTGAGGGAGGACGTTTGACTCCAAGAGCAACAGGATCACCAACGTTCATTTGGCGAAACGTAACCTCATAGTCTGGATTCTCTTTCAGGAAAGACTCCAGCGCAGCAATAGTCATAAATTTTTCTGTCACTTCACCAGTGGGCTTGTGTAGGATATCATATGTGGGCATATTACTTCACCTTAACGGCAGGGGCGTTATCAATAACATGTTCGTAATCGGTGTTGTCCCTCAAGAATGTTTGGAGTTGTTCATATGACATCATCGGTAAATCTTGAGGTTTACCACCATCTTTTTTACGCACAGTGTAGAATGGCATAACTTACTCCTTTATTTAGATAAAATCAATTGTTGTGATTGGGTTTGTTGGGTTATATTGTTCTGTACACACCGAAACGTTGTAATGTGAGGTTCCTTGTTTTGTCACGCATCCATATCCCTCATGAATGTGCCCAAATATATGAATTTTAGGTTTGTGTTTTTCTATGATATTGTTTATCCCCTTCTCGCCAACATGAGGATCCTCCCCAACATGAGGATCTGATACCCTATCCAGAATCCCATATGCTGGACCATGAGTGATGAGGATATCCATACGATCACCAAAAAGAACATGTTCCCACAATAGAACTCCGCGATGACCACCTCTTGGATAGTCAAATGACCAATCTGATGGGTCTTGAATGGCGGATGTATATGGGGATCCAAAAAATACAACACCATCGATTTGATGGTACTCATGATCCAAATAAATGGAAGGACCAAACATATCCTTCATCATAGATTTAGAATTGGTTTCGCAAGCAGTATCATGGTTTCCTGGTACAATAATTTTGTGTTTATGAGGTAAAGAGTTAACCCATCGGGAAAATTCTTGAACATGCTGAATTTTTGCTCGCATGGAGAAATCCCCCGCATGAATGAACACATCCCCATCAGGCACAGATAGTTTTTTATGATACCCATGGGTATCTGACATGGCAACAATATGCATAACTTTTCCCTTAACAGAAGCTTTGTGGGTGATAGGAATAGCCACCCACAATCTTCCGACCAATCACCCTTGATTAAAGGTCTCGGCTGATTGGATTTAATTTAAGCCAACCATCAAATCTTCCGGTCTCAACTCGATAACTGGGGGTGGTATGATTCCCCTATCAATCGCGTATTTCTTCATTTCTTCATGATTACGCAATGACACGCTCACAACGGTCTGTAGTTTCTTTTTTCTGTCAATCTTTGCCCCAATCATCATCAGTTCCCAAAAGTAATTATAGAACTTATTCATATTAAGTTCACTAGCCAATGTTCGTTTAATCTCTTCTATCGTTACCTCTTTTCCTTCGGCATGAATGAGGACAATAAGAAGCTTCTCACAGTCTCTTGTTTTTTTTCCTCGCCCTCTACCCTTTGACATATAGTATAACCCACCCTCAACTCAAAATCAAGATTATTTTTTACTCTTCTTGGTTTTCTTTATTACCTGAAACTTTTTTGGTTCTGGTTCTTCCAACACACTCAGTCGATAATTGAGAGCAACCCCCTCTGGATGGGTTTTGATTTTCCCACCACGAGAAAGAAATTCATCTACCAAGGATTTCAATTCAGCAGAGGTAATTCCTTTAGGTTCAAGCAACTCCTTATCGTTACTCATAATCAATAGTCTCCCTTTCTTTGGCAGATTGTTGTTCTTTCTGTTCTTGAAATGTTCGATTACTTTCACACCATGGACATCCACCATGATTCCTACAGCTAGAATCAAAAGATTTAGCTTTCCTATATGGTTTACGTTTTTCTTTTCCTGATTTAATTCCCTTATCAAGACTCATGGCGTTCATTCCATCTCTGACCAGAACCATGCTCATTAGATTCTAATGTACAGGAACACCATAAGCAACCAACAATACAAGATTGTCTTGGTGTTCCAATCTGAACCACCTCAGCTTCCTCACCACAAAATGGACAAGGTTTAAGCCTCTGGTGTTCCATCCTCCACCTTCTTCTTACCTCGACCAGAATATTCCTTTTGGATTGCCGTTTTCTTTTCTGGAGAAAGTTTTGTGTATTCTGTGTGAGTCATGTTCTTGTTGATTTCTAACCACGACCGAAATACTGCTTTTGTTCCAATCTTAGTGGATTCCATGATGACACATCCCTCCATCAACCAAGTTAATTGTTAATAATCCTCTACCCCAATATCACCACTCATAATCCCCTCAATATCACTAAGAAGATCCTCATCCAAACTTTCTAGTGCAAGGATATCACTTTCATCCAAAAAATTTTCACCATCGCCCATAATAATATCCTTTTCACGCTTCGTCATTCCCATGATATACCCCTCATCATTTAGATTTAAGATTAAGGATGGTTTCTGCTTCGTATAGCAATCCAAATGCTTCATTCCATAAGTAAGTATCTCCTTTGTGTAAAACCTGGAGCAATGCCCTTTTTTCAGGGATGTATGTTTTTGCGAACTTTACATCATACTTCACAATGGACGGTGTATTGGCTATCAGATCTGCTATCTTGATGGTCTGTGCCTCTGCTGGTGCTTTGGCTAGATTCTCAAGATCCTTTTGCTTTCGTTTCTTCCTGTTCCCATCACTTGGAACACTTACGTTTGTCAACCATGCTACTAGATTCGCAACTTCTGTGCCAAACTCATCAATAAGTGTTTCTTTTGTTACCTTGGTATCTTCAATCACATCATGTAACCAAGCTGCAGCAATCATTTGTTCAGTGTAATCTTTCGACCAAGTAACAATTTTTGCCACTTCTGCTGGATGAACAATGTATGGTTCAAAAGTGTACTTTCGCAATTGCCCAACTGCCCCATGTGCTGCAGTTGCAAATATTCTTGCTCGCTCCACTAATTCACTCATCAGATCCCCCCATACTTACCATAAGTTCAACCGCATCTTCTCTTAACATAAACCCATGGCTTTCATAAGAATCACCGTCTTTATCCAACCCACACACTTTATATACCACAAAGTTGCAGCAAGGACAAGGGTCAGTATCTTCTGATTCAATCCACAGATCTGGTAATTTCCTATCCATGATCAAAGCATAACATCGAAGGATTAGTTTGTCAAGGGGTGTAAGTTGTTGATTTATTTAAGGACTTTAACATGATATATTTGAACCCTGTCATCCCCATCCATTTTTTCTGTTTTAAGAATGAGGGATATATCAGCAAGGTAACAAAACCTATCAAATTCCGATTGAAAATTAGGATCATCGGCAAATATCACAAGCTCATCATCTTTTTTTAAAGGGTTTAATGCCAACCGTGTTTTCACAATCGGCATCGGACATTTTAACCCTCTACAATTTACAATTTCTCTTTTCATAATCTTTATGCTGGGGGAACACGTTCCCCGTAACTCATACTACACCTGGCAGTTGAGCAATTATCCTTGTAAAAGTTTCTTAGTGTCTTCCCTTTGCTCTTTCAAAGCATCTTTTTTTGCTCTCTCAAGAGAGAGTAAATCAATACTCAATTGAGCAATCTGTTTTCTTTTTTCTTCTATACGTTGTTCGATATCTCTAACATCCATCGTTCACCTCATCAACCTCTCCCCACATATCAAACCCAGAAACTTCCGGCTTTCTGTGGTCATTGTTGGGTTTAGTCCTCTTATGGTTGTTCTTTCTGAGAGTTTCTTCTTTACCTGGACGAAACTTGGTTTTACGAGTAACTTCTAACTCACGGCTACCGTGCATGATAAACTCCTCTAAAATTTGGTGAATAATTTGTCTGCCAATCGAAGTTTTACGGCTTCCTCTGCTGTTAACCAAGCATCAGAGGGGCGCAACAACTTCTTTTCAACAACCCTCTTACTGATTCGGCAGTATTCAGTAAGAAGTCCATTAATTCGATCTCGACAAAATTGTAATTCTCTCATTCCAGATTGAAGTTCGTGTTCCTTCCCTTCCATATCCGAATAGAATTGATGCATCATGATACCAGCATGTTTGGCGACGTATCGATGACCTCGTTGACCACATGCTAATATCAATGCTGCAGCAGACATGACGTTACCAATTCCAACTGTGGCAACTGGATATTTTGATGCATGCATTACGTCAACAAGGGCAAATGCATTGTATAAGTCTCCACCACTTGAATTGATATACAGGGTAAGTTGTTTATTTTTTTCACTGGGGTCAACCTTCTTGACGTTTTCGGCTATGATCCACTGAATAGCTCTCCCAATCGTCTCATAATTGATCTCCCCCAATAAACAATGAGAGTGATTGTCAATTAATGCGGACTGAATGGGATCGTGTTCATCCCCTTCACTCAACATGAAAATTGGTTGGTTTCCGTGTTGAATTTCAATATCGTCTGTTTTGTTGAGTGTTTGGTTGTTGGAGTTTTTCCTGTCCACGGGTATTCTCCTTGGTAATGTTGTTGAGTAACTTCATTACCTTTTAAAAACATTTGTTTTGTTGCCGAACTAGTTTCACTTCCTAACCGGTAATTGAGTGTATACTTCTCAGTGCATCCAAATTTGGGAAAGGATTCTTTTATGGCTGCAAAAAACTGTCTATCAGCCCCCCATTGCCCGTACCATCTATGACCAACCTGAACCGCTATCGATCTTGGTACGGCAAAACATCCAGTATCTATGTGATACCTGCCCCCATTCACAAATACCTCCCATTTACCAAGACTTTCACAGTTATCTTGGCAAACAAAGGTTCCGTCATGATCCACCACATTACGAAGGGTATAAACCCACTGATGTTTATTTATGACGGCACGAAAAGCCTCGATATAATTAGGTTCTACCCAATTATCTTCATCGAGATAACATAGATAATCCTCATTCACCAAAAAGGAAGCAGCGGCATAAACACGATGACCATAAAATTGGTTTTTCCCCACATTATCATTTATTACACTCAATCGAACGTTCTTATTGCTACTTGATTGGAGTATGTCATTTACTTTTCTATAATTTTCTATGCCATCAATTATAATATGGTGTACACAATCTAATTCTTTCGTGGAATCGATACATTGTTTTAAAAATGAAGTCCCTATGGTTGGGGTAATTATTGCAAAGGTGGTCATATTTTTTTACCTTTATTCCAAGCAATTTGTAATCCAACTTTTCCTTTATTCCATGGAACAAAATTCTTTCTTTTGACCCCAAGTTTTGAATTTCTAATTTTATTCTTACTTTCATTTGTGTGGTGAAATATCTCAACCAGTCCACGGTTCCATGGAGCCCTACCTTTATTTCTTCCTTTTGATTTTTCTCCTATTATTCTTTTGGTTTCTAAAGAATGACACCTTCCAAAAAAATGATTATTATTTCCACATTTTTTTGGATTGTTTCTACCCATGCTACCACCCAATCTTGCTGAAAATTTAAGGATTTCTATCTTATCTAATTGACGAGATAATGATTTATATGCTAGGAAATCCTGTTCTCTACCAAATTGTTCCCACAGATATAAATGAGCCAATGAATGTTGTTCAATGGTCAATACCACTAAATTATCATTAGAGCTAACTCCATCAAGTGAACCAAACCTAACCACCCATTCATGTTTAGGTATAATGTGATGGATATGATCCATAATTATTCCCTCTTATCTTTTGCCATTTTTTGAATTTGTGTTGTAGTCTTTCCAGCATCATCCACCTTCTTTTCTTCAACACTCCATGGCATAGTTGGGAATGCCTCCTTCACCAAACTTGCAGTGAGGTACTTCACCCCAAGATTCTTTTTGAACAAACCAACTAGCAATGATGCTTCATCTTTATGAAGAGAAATTAGCAGTGTAGTGAGAATTCTGGATTCTTTTTTGGGATCAAGTCTTGTAGTTCGTTTTGGATGACCTGGAATGAAAATATAGAGGCGGCGCAATTCATTATTCAATGTGGAGATGGTCAATCCAGCAGGATCCACTGAGGGTTTATATTCTGGTATTTGGGTGATATCAAATCGAATGTGTGGATGAAAGGCATAGTTCAAAAACTCTTTAAACCACACATTATCATTTCCATATTTGCGAAGAACCGCCAATCGATCTTCTCGATTTTTCATCTTATCAAATTCACTGAAAATCTCACTATACAACATGCCAGTAAACTTTGCCATGAAGTCCTCCGTTAAAAATCTGATGCCGATGATGTTAATTCTTTTAACCCTGATGCAATCAAGTAGTTGAAAAAATCAGTTTTAGAAGCTGATGATGTGCTGCTATACTTATCTAGGATGCGTTGTGTGATGTGTTTGGGAATATGATTCAAATCGATCAACAGTTCGTTCCTCTTGTAATTTCTAAGCATATCAGGTGTGGTACAAAAGTCTTCTGGCTTCTTTTGTAACCATTCTATAACCTTTGTCTCTCGTATGGGCTTCTGCCTCCCCCCACTCACAAACACATCATCAGGAGAGAGAATATTGGGGATTCCATCTCCAGTATCTCCACGAATGATATGTTGCTTTAGCGTTAATGTTGGAGTTAGATCAATAATTGGCGTTTTAACAAAAGGGGATTGTTGTTGAACACGAGCATGTGATGATTGAAGTTGAACGAAATCTTTATCACCAGACAAAATCAACACAGGAGTTTCCATTGGCTGATTAAGAGTTAATGCACCAATCACATCATCGGCTTCTGCTCCTGACACCTCAATAATCTTATACGGCAAATGAGAACGAAATTCGGTTTTCAACGTATCGATGCAAGTGAAGATTGTACTCCAATCAAACTGAGAACTATCTCTAGATTTTTTACGGTTTGCTTTATAGTGAGGAAACTGCTCCCTCCTCCAATATGAATCAGAATCAAATGCCACAACAACCTCTCCATAGGCATTTTTATTCTTCTTCACATTGATTCGCATAGTATTTAGAATCATATGTCGAACAAGGGGTAGTTCTGCCTTCGATGTTTTTGACATTAACAAAAATTCAATTGTACAAGCATATGCGATCTGTGAAAAGTCAATCAGTATCATATTGTGGCTCTCATAATAATAGTTTGGGAATTAATTCGTCCATTCACCTTTGCATCTTTAGTAGTCAATTCATTGAGCAACCCCTTTAATGCACCGTTACTTAGGGACGTAACTTTGGGGAGAATCAATTCGGGTTTTCTTAATTTCTTTGTTTGTGATAGGTCCTCAGAGTAATTTTCAACAGAACACCGATTCATCATAAGACCACTATCATTTTTTGCCACATATTGTGTAAGCATTCTAGATGGAACATGATACGTCCACAATGTTGATGCTCCAACAATTTTAATAGGATCAATTGATTTCACCCCATTGTCTTGGTCCAGATATTTCACATGTCGAACCTGGGCTTCTGGTGAAAGAGATTTCTTTTTCTTTTCTTGTTTTGGTTTAGGTTCTGTCTTTTCAATGGGCTCAACTGGTTTGGGCTTAGGTTTTGGTTTAGGGTGAACTGGTTCAGGAACGTATAGCCTCATCTGTTCCATTTTATTACGAAACCATGTCATAGATTTTTCATCAAGAACGGCATGGCGCATAAGCATACGGGCAACGAATCCAAAGGTAGCAACCTGTGCAGAAATTTGATCATCAGTAACAAGAATACTATGATCCTTACAATATTGTTTGAGGTACTTATGGGAGTGTTCCTTTTCCTTGTTCTGTGAGTACCAATTCAGTGCCAACACAATCTGAATCTTCTCTGCTGGAACCCCCACAACAAACTCTGGTTCATCTTTATCAACCAACCGATCACTCACATTAGACATTTAATACCTCTCATCATGAATAACGTGTTCTATTTTAGATCTCTTAATAACCAACCTCAAAGAGGTCAAATCCCTAATACAATATTGTAATTCTCGTCGAGCCTCAGATTCACAGCCAAAATGATTTGTGGCATAACAAAATACATGTTGACCAAGAACAGGATCACCATCAATAGCAGAAAAGGTCCACCCAAATCCAACTCGATTAATACCCGCTTCTATGAGCTTCTTATCTCCAAGTAGGGTGATATGGCACTCAAAATTCTCTTTTTTCATATTCCTCCCTCACGGTATTAATGTTGAACATCGTCATAGTCACGAGGGTATCATGATTTATGATGGACATATTACGAACAACATCATCAATCAACATACAGTGTTTACCTTTGAAATTATAATCACACCAATCCTGAAATGCTCCCTCTTTACCCCTCATAAGAATAAAATCGGTGATATCATCAAAGCGACAATGTTGTTGCTTTTGACTAGCAATAAACATCTGAGGAACCGTCACCACATCATCAATTTTATGACCAATCAACCTGTCCAAATCATCACGAATTAGTTGATCAAATTGATCAATATCCTTATCGGTGTGAATAGCAAAACTAAAGACGTAAATCTTTAGAGTTCCAAAATCTTCCTTTTTAACCTTGTGTATAAACTGTTTAATTGCCTGACAATTTGCAGGCATAAAGATTGGGAAGTCTTTAAATTCTCGGATCACAGTTTCTTCAAGATCTATAAAAATTAGTGGCATGATACACCTACATGTAAAAATTCATGTAATTATAATCTTTATCCTCTTCTTGCGACCATATGGCAGCCATCAAATCCCCCCAAGCTCTCCATGATAAACACATGTATGTCCCATCAGAGAATTTGGGAACACCACTGTTATTTTGATGGAACTCTCCAGTAAACCGGTATCCCTTACCGACAATCTCTTTCCTCAAAGCTTCAAGATAAGGATACTTGGTTGGTTTGAAGTTGTCAAGATATGTTTGCCATCGCTGCCCTTTTTCTTCAAAATTAAACCATCCCCCCATCCATGATAATACATGGGCATCAGTTGGAATATCGGATTCCTCAATCCACTCCACCACAGTAATTTCTTCGCTCATCATATCACCCCTTAATACACAGAATTTGTTTTAACTCTGCCACAACTTTAACTAAATCAGACTGATCCTCCATCACTTGGTCAATGGATTTGTATGCTGCTGGAATTTCATCAACTACACCAGCATCCTTACGACACACAATACCCTCAGTCTGTTTTACCACATCCTCTGCCGTGTACAATTCCTTGGCTTTTCCACGAGATAATGCTCGACCAGCACCATGAGAACATGAACAGAATGAATCTTGGTTTCCTAACCCCTCAACGATATACGAGCGTGTTCCCATGGATCCTGGAATAATCCCCACATCACCCACACGAGCACGAACGGCACCCTTACGGGTAACAATCACATTATCACCAAAATGATTCTCACGTTCTGCATAATTATGATGACAGTTCACCATCAGTTCTACCCCAAGAGCCTTAGAACTCACAGATCCATACATAAATGATGAAACTGAACGAAGAACCAAATCCATCATAATTTCCCGATTCTCCATGGCGTATGATTGTGCCCATTGTAAATCTGACCAATAGGCATTAAACAACTCATGTCCCTCTGGGAGATATGCCAAATCAGGATTTTCCAACTTAATCATGAACGTCTTCATCAATTCCTTGGCACGATCAATATAATGATTACCGATCACATTTCCAATTCCACGAGAACCGGAATGGAGCATGACCCATACGGTGTCTTGGGTATCCAGGCAGACTTCAATGAAATGATTTCCCCCACCTAACGTTCCCAACTGTGCTAGCATCTTATCCTGGCGACCCTTCTTAACCCCATCTGGAAGAGAATCAAAATAGTTAAGTCCTTTCCAGAATATCGACTGATCGGTTGGGGTCTTATGTTGATCCTGTCCAACTGGAACAACTTCAGATATAGAAGAAAACAACTCATTCAGGTTATCAGGTAATTGATGAGCTTGAATAGGAAGCTTTGCTGCCATCATACCACACCCAATATCCACCCCAACAGCAGCAGGAACTAATGCCCCCTTGGTTGCTACAACAGAACCAACCGTGGCACCCTTCCCATAATGAACATCAGGCATAGCGGCAACGTGTCTAAAAACAAACGGCAATCCTGCAGTTTGACGAAGTTGAACCTCAGATTGGCTATCGACGTTATTGGTCCAAATCTTTACAGGAACCGTCTGCTTCTGACCGGTCAACACCTTTGCAACTGGCATGATGTCCTCCTATTTCCTACACTCTAACATAGAGTCATTATTTTGTCAATCTATCAATGAACAATCACAAACCGTAAGCTTGTAATCAATATCTATATTTTTCATATAGTTATGATACCGTTTCATGTCTACATTTCTCTGATCCCAATAGAGTTCATCACAAAACTCATAAAACAACTCACGCTCTGTCAACACTACTTGACCATCCCCCTCACACACTGAACAATCCTCTAGATTATCAAACTCATCGCGAATCTCTCCTCTTCCTGAACAATCTTCACAAATTCCATGTTCAGGATCGGTGCAGTCATACCGCCCTGATGCATCAAACTCCACCAACAATTCATTATGGTGCAACTTAATCCACTCTGAAAGTTCAAGAATTTTCGGATTGAAAGACATAATTATTCCTCTTCTTGTTGTAGTGGTCAGTGATCCACTGAACCTGTCTACGAGAAAGAGCCTCATGGACGAATCCTGTCAGTGAATTATACAACACCACTTCACCATGAAGCACTTTCAAGTCATGACCAAAAAATCCCCACTCCAATGTCAAATCCTTGTCACGATAAATCTCATCCATCATAACCTCCTTATGATTTAAATTCCCCACTATCTACCGTCCTTCTAATCTTATCTTCAACCCACCGTAGGAACTCTATTCCTTCATTGGTTCTCTCAAAGAAATGATAATTACCCTGTCTAACCGTCTCCCACATAGAGAGCATTCTCTTATAATCTAACCTCATTCTTTTATAATGATCATGTATCTTGATACATTCTTCTAATCGACTATCCATCTCTATCATGAGTTTAGAAATATGTGCCTCATGATCCTTTTTCTCCTGTTCAGTCTCGACATCTACCCTTTCCAATAAGGTAGATAACCGTGCAGTTTCCGCATTAGCCACCTCAACCCCACACTGAAGACTAAGAATCTCTGTGCGAGAATCCCTCAAATCAAGAGTTAAATCATGAATCTGGTCTTTCAGATCCTCAATTTCATCTAACAATTCTTCTCTTGACCTACTCATAATCCCTCACCACAATTCCCACAGGTAATATGGGAATCCCCTCATCTGAAAGTGTTTGGTATCGAACCGTCAACGGATTACCGATATATTCCTTTCGATTCTTCCATTGTTTTTCTCGTTCTTTCATTGTGGCTTTACAACGAACATCGAACGTTCCATCACCATACACCCCACCAGTCTTACTATTTGATTGGCAGCGAAATATGGCTTTGTGTTCATCCTTCCCTTTCCCATCTTTACATCCAACAATTACAAACTCTTCATCGATAAAATCTTTATATTTCTGAAGTTGATTATCACGATATTGAAAACAGTAGGGGTCTTGTGATCCCGAACGAATGATGGATCCTTCATATCCCTTCTCAACATACACTCCATGAATCGCCTTCAGTTCTTTTTCATGGGCAATCATAAGAGTTGTTACAAACTCAAGATAGGGAGCATGAAGACCATTGGGCAATTGTCCCTTCCAATCCAAGTATCGTTCTTTAAATCCACCTTGACCAGCTCGATCATAACAATGAAACCGAACATACTTCTTGAGTGTATCAAGATCTGGCTTCTTTTCATCCTTGATTGCTGAAATCAATTCCTGAAAAGTCAAATCCCCATGATTATACATTTCACCATCAAGAATTTCTCCATCCTTCATAAAGGACAAGAATTGTGGTTCCATGTATAAGTTGAAATTCTTGTAAAGTTTTCCCTTTCTAGACCAAAAGAATATCTTATCTCCCTTGCGTTGAACCAAACAACGAACACCATTGAGTTTTGGTTGAACATAAGCAGACCACACAATTTGATGCTTTCGCTCCGAATACTTCTGTGCTAGCATTGGGAGAAGTTTTAGTTCATGATTCAACTCGTTTTCATTCTCCACATAATTTTTATCCTTCTGTTTCTTCCACTTCGATTCTGCTTCCGAGCAAGCTTGTTCAAAATGAGTTGTCTCATTGGACCGACCAATATTCTTTCCCTCAGTCACCCGTTGTGTTGATTGCTGCATCTTTCCATTCTTTTGACCATACTTGGTAAAGATGGTTGATTGTTTGTCATCTCCAATCACCCAAATCTTCCAAATCTTAATCGAGTCACCAGAAGATTTGCCATAAAGAACAGGATAGACATGCACACCCATGATTATTCCCCCTTACAATGTTGATCAATCAACTCAAAGAGTAAATTATCACATTTCTCTTCATTCACACTATCCGGCAGCAATGATCTTTCCGATAGCCCCTCAAGTTCCTCCATCAATTCTTCAAGCATCGGAGACACATTCTTAAAATGAAGGGATCCACTCTTGATAGCCTTGAGAAACACCGCTTCCTTAAGTGGATAGGTGAAATCTCCCTCGGTCAAGATACTCTTCACCTGGTATGCCGCACGAAACGCATGTGAAATAGCCTTCCAATCGACTCCTTGATTCGTTTCAGCTTGACGTGCGCGTTCACCAAACTCCGTCACAAAGTTTTGCATCATCTCCACATAATGGGTGGTTGTGGCACTCAACGTCATCTTCTTTCCACACACCATGTAGAATAATCGGTCCTCTGAAGGACCACAATGTTCTCCCACAGGGAGCAAATCTAGCACATCACCGACCTTAGACTTAGGTAAGGTGGTTAATGCTTCTAGAACTCTCTTGGCATCCGCAAGACGGCTTCCCTTGATCCCATACTTGGCAGCTTGTGTTCTTGCATATCCAACAAAAGAGGAAAGCTTTCTGGTGTAAAATAAGTGTCGATTCTGATGAACCTTGTACCAACTTAAACTAAAATTGGTCCAGAAATTATCAGGGGCATGAAGCATATCAAGAGCAACCGTTTCCCCCTTCTTTGCTAGTTCAAAGAAATAAGGAAGAGAGTATAGCTCTCGATCTGTATCGGTGGACGTGTTCTTAGTGGTAGTATCTGTCTTGGTGTTAAATGAAAGACTCTTTGGTGTACGAGCAAGGTACAAGTCTCTCTTGGAAGGTAGAAACACTCCCTTATAATCCCTATCGGATGAGGGAGAATCGGTCCCATAAAGGTGGGATCCAAAAACCATCTCAACTAATGTTGTTCTGTCATTCATGATGTACAGAGTATAACAAAGGTATTGTTACCTGTCAAGCCCCAGTTACCAACTACTAAAATCAGTTAAATCAATGACTTCTGTATTAACCTTATTTTCTAATGTTACTGCCGGACCAATGCCATTATTATACGAGATATGATATACGAAATTTGTTTCCCCCTTTTTAACCTGTTGGCGCACAAATTGATCGTGCTTTCTTTCAAACTTTTTGGGGATCAACTGTTCTAATCCAGAGGGGATCATGATTTGGTGGACCCTGTAGGTGCTGCCCCTACCGCCTCCACAGTGTCAATGTGGCGATCTGCTGCTGATCTAAGGGTCCGTTCCTTGTAGATATCGTCAATGGGAAGTACGGTTTCCGCTGCAACAACCTCTTTACTTTCTGCGAATCTCATAATAACCTCCATTCACACAATAGATGCATTGATATATGTCTTGTCGCACCAAATGGGTAATGCTGCCCGTAACAATGCTCCATCTATCCCATCAACTGAAGTGATTTTTAAATTTGGTTGATAATGTACACTGTCAGGAATAGAAATATCATACTTACCATTATTCATCGTTCCAGATAATCGCATATATCCATCAATCACGGTATTACGACTCTTCAATCCTAAATTCTTCTGAATTCGTATAATATCATCAGTGATTGGACCAAATAAATCCGCATCAAAAATATTAATCTGTTGTAGTCGAGTATTAAATACTCCTTCCATATGTATGGCACCAGCATTAGGAATCTCAAAATTAATATGTTCTATAGTATTACCATAAATCCAATTAGTAAGATGAGAACATCTCATAAACATCACTGGTGCTTGGGGAATACCATTAGTTTGAAACCGAATACCAGACCATCTGTTACTATTGTAAAATGGTCCATTGACATCAATGTTTACTATTGGGGTGAGCATACTTTGTGGCTTCGCCCATTCCCCTCCAATAACATTAGTGTCATAACATGAATTTGATCCCACACACCGAAACAATTCCTTCGTCCTTCGTATCCCAGTTGCCCAAACATTTAATATTAGCCCAGAAGATGAATTAATACAATCAAACAACACCCCATTCATGGCTCTCAGTTTTCCATTCATGATGGTCCAGTGTGATCCCTGAATTTGAAACACCGGATCGGCAATAGATTGTACTATCTTCCCCCTCAAATCCAAAACATCATTATTTGATATAATGAGGGTTTCCCCTAATTGGATTTCTTTTTTGCTAGATCCTAATATGATTCTATTCAACTTAGAAACATTCATTATATTGTTCTCTAATTAGTGGACCCTTCGGTGGGATTTGCACCCACGATCTCTTGAGTCGAAATCAAGTATGTTTATTCTGCTACACCACGAAGGGAGTCTAACACAACCACCCATGCATTGTCAAGGACACAGTTATCAGGAGCATAGAGAAACATGGGGGCAATTTGATGATCGGTGTATCCGGCTAATCCACAACCAATTCGTGTCACGAGAAACCTTTCATGTGAATGGTTTCGCGCATATTGTATAAACGTATTCACTTCTTCACGAATCTTCTCTAGTGGCAAAGACACTAAATTTTTATCTTTGGTGGGAATGCCGTATGATTCGCCTTGTCTTCCTCTTCCTTGTCCATAAATGGCACCATAATACCTTCGGGCATAAAGAGCAGCACCGGCACCATGACGACCAGCTAGATTGGATCCAAATACAAATATCATCATATACTTCCAGTGTTTTGCATATCACGACCAATCTGCTTAGTGTTCTCTGTGGTTTCCTCAGAGAATACCAGGTCCAAAAATTCTTTGCTTGGAATGGCTGAAGATGTCAGATCAATAAATGGTGCCACTGGTGGGAGTCGAACCCACTAAGACTTGCTTAGGAGGCAAGCGCAATTCCGTTTTGCTTCAGCGGCACAAGTATTCTTTTATCCTATCAAGTTCTATCGAATAGTCTTCAATAACTGACAACATACTATTACATCTTATACAAAGAATTGCTCTCACTTTTCCAGAACCGTGACAATGATCCACCACTGCACTTATTTTGGATGGTGGTCTTGCCCCATCAAACTTTATTTCCCTCAAGCAAAGTTTACAACAACCATTCTGAGAGTCTAACATTGTTAGACGGTCAACGGTTGTCATACCATATGCTTTGATGCCATTTATACAGGGGCGACATAATAAGTTTTTACCACCACCACCACGTTTGCGACCACACCCAACAGTAGCACAACACGACGCTTTCACTTTTGTTTTGACGCTGCAAGCTTTTGCATAAGCAGCAACTCTTATATCAGTGTGTTTTGATAGACCCTTATTCCAAGGAATTTTTTTCATAATTTATGGTGCCCCCACAGGGAATCCAACCCCGATTTCTTCGTTAGAAGCGAAGTGTGTTGTGCGTTACACTATAGAGGCATATAGTTCTGGCGGAAGATGGAGTACTCGAAACTCAACCCCATAATAGGATCCATTCCTTTTCGAGAGGACGGCAGCATCCTATCTGCTTCATCTTCCAAATTGGTGGAGGTGCAGGGCATTGCATCCCTGGTCTTGAAATATGTTTGAAGTAGGATCTCCATGTTAATCAATTTTAATACGATCATGAGCGAATTGATACATTCATGAAAGATGTGAGAATGAATTTCATGATTGGTACATTCTCAACTTCCAACCACTAGCCTGATATTATGTTCATCCAACCTACAAGCTTCAGTCAGTGAACAGGTTGAGTTGTTTAAGCTGCAACCAATTCTAGATCTTCAACAGCAATTATTTGCTTTCACGTTGTTAACGGAGACATGAAACTCCGACATGCCCTATCTTTCTCCCATGATCCCAATCGATACTGTTCACCCCCATATAGTGGCGGAAGGTACAGGATTTGAACCTGTGTGTGTTTTACCACGCATCCCTTTCCAGGGGAGCCGTTTAAGCCTCTCACGCAACCTTCCAGAAGTCTAGGGGAAGACAATCCAGGATCACTGAAACTGTCTTCGCCCCGTATGCCCGCTTCCTCACATGGAGGACGGGTCTCTATAATTTATTCCCCAATCGCCATTTCCGAATAGTTTCTGTGGAAACCCCATAGAATTTGGCGCACTCTATGATGGAATCGAATTTATTCCCACTAGAATCCTCAATAGGGGTTGCCCTATTTTTGTTTCCAATGAGAGATTTGGATACAGCACACCCAATTTTTTTCTTTGCTAACTCAGTATGCCTCTTACCCAAAAAGCCATTTGGTTTGAAATTGGGGGCAAATATTCCCCTCTTTTCTTTCTTTAAAACTTTCCACCCCCCATTACCTAATCCAAACGTGTGTCTTTTTTTAAAAGGGGATATGGTCCGGTTTCTCTCAGAGACAGAGTTAAATCCCTTATAATTAAATCCATTTTTGTTGATATACCCAAACCCACCTTGACCACCATCAC
>OFQY01000034.1_pt1 | contig 52729 bp, 73 predicted proteins | sample 1542991 | NCBI WGS metagenome assembly OFQY01 (sample SAMN07774224, study PRJEB24372) | wastewater metagenome | isolation source: Exp Tend VB 10WW | collected 2016-02 | reverse complement strand
GCAGAGATCTTATTTCCAACATCTTCATGAGAAGCATTGTAATAGTCCTGACCATATGCATTTGGTAGCTTCAGACCAACAGATTTAAACTGTTCACCAAGGGAACTAGGTGCCCTTGCATATCCCTGACCAGTTAGAATAGTTTCTAATCCGCCTTGCGTGTATGGATTGTCCTTGCCATAATAACCTTCAACCTGTTTGCCACCTTCTTGATAATTGCCAAGTAATGGTTGAATAAAGGAACGTGTATCACCAGACATGTTTGGCATCTGAGAAGGATTAACTTCTTGGAAACCTGCCATACGCTTGGCACCCTCACCAACACCACGCTGAGACCAGTCAGTGTTAGCAAGGGATTGTTGTTGGCGTGTTTGACGAAGACGTTCTGACTGACTTTGACCAATCGTGTTTTGCAGGGTCTGATTATATTGAGACTGTAAATCCATTCCTGGTAGTGCCATGTATTACTCCTTTACCAAGAACGTCTTTCTACTCCGAAGTAAAGTGAACCTTCCTCCAGACCAAAATTAAGAGCTTCTTGTTTGATGATTGACATTTCCTGCCACAAGGTCTTACGATCTGGAATGGACACACCATACTCAGGAGCAAGACGAGTTGCTAGTCCGTAGGTAACAGCATCATACCATTCCTGTGGGAAGTCCGGGGCATCTGTAGCAGAGTTGAAATCCTCGAAATGAATCTGACAAATGTAATATAAAATGTTTGCAGATTGTTCTACGGTAGTAGGTACTGGGAAAACATGCATTTCGCCAGTATCCCTACGAGGATCATAATAAATCTGTATAGGATTGCCAGCACTTGTCTTGTTACCTAGAATGTTGTATTCAGCTTGTGTGACAATTCGCATTGGAATGTCCACATTAGAAGTAATGTTATGATTCCATGCTTGAAGAACTTTTAATGGTTTTGGAGCAGATAGTGTGTACACACGCTGTCCAGAAACAAATGGAACAGTCTTCTCAGTGATTGCCCACAGAGGCATACCATCAGCGGCCCAAGCTTTGACTAGACCATTTAAAGCAACAGCCGCCTCAGTTACCTGTGTGGGTGTGGGAGTCTCTCCCTGTGCTAGAGCACCAATCAAGCGTAAAGCACGTTTGATTATGTCATCTCTAGTAGTGGTATATGCAGTAGTTCCACTTGTTGGCATACCTATCCTTTCAGTTTAAGAAGAGCAATTAGTGCTGTTAGAGCAGTAGCAACACCGCCTGCCCACTTAATGAAACTAACAATGACATTGGCGGCTTTCCAAGCAGCAACCAACTCTTCGACATCTTTAGCTAGTTTATCTAATTTAGTTTCAATCTCTGTTAAACGTTCATCATCGTGTCGTCGTTCGTGGGGTTGCATACTTACAACTTATCTACAATAATATAAGGTTGATATGTATTAGCCATCGCAGGTTTGTTCTGAATAGTATACACACCAGCACCAGCTACAATTACAACACCATATGCACCACCACCAGCAATATCAGCAACAGTAGCAACACTGATATTTCCAACTACTGATCTAGATACAATATATTCTTGATATACGTTTACAGCACCTGCACCAGAATTTCCTGTGTAGGCTTGTACACGATGAGCTTCGCCCACTGCAATAGAAATAGAGGCTACCTGTACTACGTTATTGCCACCAACAACACCAAGAAGTCTAGAAGGCCCAGACAAACTTTTAATCTGGAAATCATTTCTATATTCTATAGAACTCCAACGAGATCCATTAGCAGGTGCACTAATAGTAAAATCTTTACACCCGACAAAAGATAGATTATTAAAGATAGGTATATTTGTTGGTGTCGGAATAGATATTGTAGGTGATGCAGTTGCTGCAAATGATCCACAGTTAATGAAAGTTAAATTTTCAATTATTGCTGTGGCCGGATCACCATTAAGAACTATATCACTAGTTGCAATAGTTTGACCATTAGCTTCAAAATGCACACTATCAAACTCTAATCCACGGAGTGTAGCATTTGTTGTTAAATTAACAAAGATTGCTTCTAACCCATTTAATTCAAACACACTGTTTGTTATACGGACAGTTGCAATATTACCATTAAATTGAATACCTTTATTACAGAACCACGTGTAGCATTGATCTTCTGTGGATGCCCAGATTGCACCATATATACGACTTACAATAGAAGCATCAATGAAGCGACATTCACTAAGTCTCCAGTCTACAATAGAAGGACCAAAGCCTCTATTCGTGTCTATATGATATTGTGCTTTTTTAAAGTGAATTCTACTAAAAGATGATTCTAACAAATCAGAACCATACGTAACCTTAACAAGAACTCCCCTTGTAGTTACATTTTGAAGTGTTAAATCTGACAAATGTAAAGATGAGTTAATTGTTGAAAGATAAATTAAATCCCCATCACCTTGAATAATTGCACCATCTCTAGACTCTCCTTGAATCTCGGTTCGTCCTGTAATTGTCAATGTTGTAATGTAGTACGAACCGTTAGGAAGAAAAATCTTTTTCCCTGTTGCAAGAGCCGACACAAAGGCTGCAGTATCATTAGTAACACCATCACCGACAGCGCCGAAGTCCTTGACACTGACAGTCTCATAAAGAACAGATTCCACTGTGCGAGTAGTTGCACCAGTTACTCCACGAGTGTATCCCACCAAGGAGGCACCTGTAGAGGCCGCTGCTGCACTTTCTTGTAGGTACTGGGTGTGTGGATCGCTACCCGCCACGTGTGTGGTGATAGAAGAATTGATTGCCGTTTGTTGTGCAGTACTAACCGGCTTGTTTACATCAGAAGTGTTGTCTACATTGTTAATACTTAGATTAGTTTTAGCTGCGGCTGTGTCAGTTAAATCTGATAAATTATTTGAGTTCTCTAGCTTATCAGTATTTAAATTTGTAAAATTTGCATCAGCCTCTATCCAAGAAAGAGATGAACCTTTTCCAGTACGTGTTACGATTGTTGTCATTATTGATTATCCTGATCTATGTATCCTGAAATTGTATATCCACTATCCCAATACATATTGTAGGGGACAACTATAAAGACATATTCAGGAATTGGTCTAACAAAAGGCACTGAGATTTTATCAGAGTGTGCTTTAACGAAGTCCTGTGGATGTCTCGTTTCAAAACAATCTTCACACACAATAAAGCCAGTCCATTCATGTTTTGCTTTGTGTGCTTTTATTTTTTTACTGCATCTATCACACGTAACATTAAATTCTCCAGATAAATAATAATTTTTACTCATAAAAGTCTCTTAAGTATTTAATGGTGTTCTCTAGGGTTTTTATATTATCTTTACTGTACCCAAGAATGCTATTACAAGCAGAACAAATAAAGCCACGAACTTTTCCTGTGGTGTGACAGTGATCAACAACCAATGGAGAAACAGAACCACAGATGCTACATTCTCCCACACGATTTTGAACGAGTTTCTCTGCTAGTTCCGGATTAAGATTGTATGTTCTGATATAATGTCTTTTTCTATCACTGAGTCTGCTTTTCTCAAGATTTTTTGATTTCCAATTTGAGAAGTCTTTGCTAGCACAAACTTTACATGCTGATTTATGACCAGACCAATGTTGTTTATCTTTTGAAAAAGCAGAAAGAGGTTTTACTTCTTTACATCTTGAACATTTCTTTTCGCGGATTTCCATAAAACCTCCTTTTGAGGAACGACGTGACGAAGCGAGTTTACGAGCATTCACCAGAGATAAAGTAATTCTTTTTCATATTGACATAACCACCTTATCATTAATAGGTTTCACAAGTTGTCCTGTTGTGATGTCATATTTAATTCCATTCACATCTAGTGTTCCTGTATACTCTGTTCCTGTTGGACCGTATACAGTCCCCAAGAGAACTAAATGAACTGGAGGCCAAACTGCTCCACCCACACTGCCCCATGTGATATTAGCACTAGAACCAACAAGTGAATATGAACCACCAGAAACGTTTAAATATTTAGATCGTTTTAAAGTAATTGTGTTACCAGTGTATACATAAGAACCACCGGAAGCAACCAATCGTTTAGATTTAAATATGTTGGCAGTAGCGCCTGTTACGGAATATACACCACCAGTTGCAGACAAATACTTTGATCGTAACAGAGATGCAGAACTTCCTGTGTAGGAGTAACTACCGCCTGACGAAACCAATACACGGTTTCTTGCAAGTAGTGCAGTACCTCCTGTGAGAGTGTATGCTCCACCAAGCGCAGTTAATGTGTAGTTAGTAGTGCCCGCAGTGTAAGTAATTACTACCTGTTGACCAGTGTAGGTATAAACACCACCTTGTGCAGTTAATGTACGATTACGATTAATCGTTGCATTAGAACCTGACAAAGAATATGAACCTGCTGTTACTGTTAACTTTCGATTTCTATTTACATTAGCAGATGCACCAGTAACAACATAAGAACCACCTGTTGTAACAAGTCTCTTGCTTCTTAGTAGAGCAGCAGTTCCACCAGTTACAATATATGCTCCACCATTGGAGGTTAACTTTCTATTACGACTAATTCCAACTGAAGCACCCGTGTATGCATAACTACCACCCAAGGCTGTTAGAACATAGTTGTTTGTTAGTGGTGCCCATGTAAGGACTGCACTAGCTCCTGTGTAATTATAACTACCACCAGAAGCAATTAGTTTCTTAGATCGTAGAACAGATGCTGTACCACCAGCAAGACTATATGCACCACCCTGAGCGGTTAGTGTGTATCCAGTAGCACTAGCGGAACCAACAACTGCAATTACTGCAATACCACTTTCTGTTGTGGTTGTTCCTGTGACAGTTGTGTGACTATCATTAGGAGAATTCATCGTTCTAAGACGACCACCTTCATTGTTCTGACCTTGTGTTGCTCGCGAAGTCCATCCAGAAGGATTTGAAGGAATAGCAGCACCAGCATCAAACTGACTATCTAAAGCAAGAACTAAATCTGTTGATCGTGTAAAGATTGTTCCTGTTGCAGCACTACCCGCAGTTTCATTAGCGATAGCACCACCAGAACGAACACTAACCACGTCTTTAACATACGTAACAAAGAAGAGTGGACCTTCTGCTGGTGTTGCACTCCATACAGGAGTAATCGTTTGTGCACCTGTAGCAGAGATAGCAGCATAACCAACACCAGTTTGTTCATTACCACCGTCTTGAATGAATGTAAATGTACCTGCACCTGTTGAGGTGAGAGAAGTCATGTTCGCGCCATACACACGCCAATGAACAGCAATCATTGTGGCATTTGCAGGAATGGTTATATTCTGTGCGCCGGGTGTGGATGATAATGGTAAAGCAATTGTTTCTGTACTTAGGTAAGTAGGAAGAAATGAAATCTCAGGTCTAATTACATAAGTAAACGCTGCCCAAGAATCGACAGCATTTGTTGTACCACCAGTATATGCAGCAGGGTCTTCTGTACCGGAAGTCCAAGCACGATACCCCGAGCCGATCATGGCGTCGTTGGTGTCCGCCGTCGTGCCGGTCAGGAAGTTGGTCGTGTAGTTGGCCGGGGCGGTGTAGGCGGCGCCCGTAGCTGCGGCACCAGCACCAATAATGCCCACAACGGCACCAGTTGTAGTTGGTGTAACACTTCCCGGATTGGGTCTACCTGTGGCTGTGCCAGAAGCAGAAACTGTAGTTACATCAAAGTTATTTGTTGTATCAAATCCACGCCAAACTTGTACAGTCCAGCGTTGTGCATCAGCAATATTATCAGTCGATGGAAGAGTGAAGGTAGTATCCGCTGTACCTCCCATCACCTTCCACGACATATTTAAACTTGTGTCGTAGGTTGTTCCATTAGCATTGATCTGTGTTGCAGATGTATAACCACTAATGGCACATGCAGGGGTTCTTGCTTGTGAGGCAACAGTACATCCAATGACAACTAGATCGCCCGGTTGTGGTGTTGAATGTGTGCCGCCAGTTAAAGCAAAGGTGACATTAGATGTACTCGTCGAACCAGCCCGCCCGCCTACTTGTCCCCCTACATATGTAATACCCATAATCTACTCTTAAGTGATTTTAAAGACACCAACAGTTGCTGTTTGATCTAGGTCAACTGTTACAGTCTCACCAGCAGCAACTGCTTGGCTAGACCCATAATCCCAGTAAGCAACGTTAGTACCACCGGCACCTTGCGTTACAGTTTTGTTCACAAGAATTGCGTAGCGGAAAGTGAATCCACCACCAGAACCTGTCCATACTGCCGGGTCTGCTAGAACAAGAACAAAGTCCGATCCATTCATACCACTAGAAGTAGTTGAAACGTTGGCACCACCTGCGGTATAACCACCAGAAGTTGCTAGGTCTGTAGTACCAGCAGTAAACACTTTACTACCGGGTACTGTGTTAGTTAGGGCAATCGCCCACTGATCTGTGCCCGCATTGATACCTTCAGCAAGGTCTTCATTGGCCGCAGTGATTTTTGTATAAGAAGCTGTAGGCATTCTATATCCTTATAAATATGTTAGTGATGCTCGGTCGTCCCAAACATTATCAAAACTTTGATTTCCATCTGCCCATTTAATATCAACTCCAGTAGTATAATCAAGTTGTTTGATTTGCCACACTGGTGCAGAAGAAGGTGAGCCAATAGACGCTAGTCCGACATATGCAATTGTAGAACTAGCTTCTACATATTTTAGAGCTAGATTTCTATCAGTAGTCTGCTCTAATGATACGCCCATATCAAGCCATCACAGAACGTAGTTTGTTGAGTTTTTCGTTGTACTCAGTAATCATTGCACCAAGCTGAATCTTTTCCTCAGTAAGAGACAGTTCTTGCTTACGAAGTTCCTTTTCTTTTGAAGCAAAGGATTGAGAAACAGTTTCTGCTTGAAGTAGTTTTGCTTCAGCTTCTTGAAGTTTAGCAGTAGCTTTATCAAACAATTGATCGGCACTAGCCTTCTTCGCTACTAAGGCAGCGACTTCAGCAGCGACTTCTTCTTGGCGTTGTGCATCAGATTGTTCGACTTTTTGTTGAAAGAGTGCACGTTCTTTATCTAGTTGCTTGCGAAGTTGATCAAGTTCAGAAGCCTTACCAACAGTTTCAATAACTGTGTTCAGACGATCCTGTTCAGCTTTAATCTCTTCTAGAAACTTAGTATACTTGTCTGGATTTTTAACAAGGTCCAGAAAATCAGAGATAGATTGGATGTTCATTAACGTACACCTTGTAGTAGGGTAACAGTTGTACTACCAGTACCGGCAGTATTGTTAATACGAATTGCGCGAATGGGAACAATATAGTTGCCATCCTTATTTGTAGTTTGTGCAGTTAGCACAGAATGCTTAAAGGCAGTTGGAGTAACTGCTGTGTCGAACACATCATCAAAAGTGTGTTCAATGTCATAGGTAACTGTCCCGTTAACTACAACACCAAAGCCAACATTGAAAGGGCTTTGTTTATAGTCTAGCGGAATCCACGCCGTTTGTCCTGTACCAGTAATACTAAAAATCTGTGGGCGCATATAAATCCTTAAAAAGAAAGGGCGCAATTTGCGATTAAACAAACTACGCCCTCTAGGGTATTACAGAGTTAGACCCTGTGGAGGAATGTAATATTCCACTTTAACAATAACTGGGTTAGTTAGAGTTGCACTAGCCTTTAGATAAACAGTCTTATCCGCAGTTAGTTGAACACCAACACCGGCACCAGTAGCAGCACCAGATACTGCATAACCAGTAGAGTTAGGAGCAAAGGCACTCAGTAGTTCAACACCACCATTGGTATAACCAACGTTGATAGTTTGAGTAGTATTAGCACCAGCACTAATGGTATACACACCAATAGGCACAGCATACTTTGGGAGAACGAATGCGGCGAAACCTGTAGAACCGTCAGCTACTTCAAGGATACCCACCTTTACAAGTGGGTCCCTTGCCGCAGGAGTGGTAACAGTTACGCCGGCAGGACCGACGAAATTAGCTGCCATTATGCACCAGCACTACCATAGATGGAACGTGGATCAGACCAACCGAAGGAGTAACGAGCAGTAGCCTTGAACTTGGCGTTCTCAGTATCGAAGTCGTTGTCCATTTCAAAAGCATCACCACGACGCTCGAAGTACTTGATACCATCCTTAACGTTGGTACGAATGAACCAAGCATCAGCATCGGTGAGATAGTGATTGATGGTAACATTGCTAAATAGACCCATGTCCTTGAGAACGTTAGGATCATTTAGATCAGTACCAACACGACCATCAGCGCCAAGAATACGCTTGACTTCAAAAGTCTGCTGATAAGGAATAACAAGTTGTTGTGGACGAGCAGCGATCAGAAGACCACGATCATCACGGAAACCTGCAATATCAATAACAGCCTGCTCAAGAGCAGCTTCTGATAGGTCAGCAGCAGTAGCAATCTTGTTAGAGAAAGTACCACCAGCAACGTTAGGATGAGAAGCGGAGATTAGTTCAACACCATCACCACCCTTGTAGGCAGAATCGAATGCGCGATTGTAGATATTCGCACCAACGATTTCCTTGGTTTGACGCATTGAGCGGGCAAGAGCCTTAGCCTTTTGTGCACCAACCTTACCATACTGATCATCTTCAAAGATTTCACGAGTAACGATAAAACCAAGAGCATACACAACATGGTTGTATCGTGAGGTGAAGCCTTGACGCTCAGTATCATATTGGATTGGAGCGCCTTCGTTCTTAACAGCAGCTAGGCCGAAAGAACTTAGACCGAGGTCTTCTTCATAAGCACGATCAGATGAATTCTTCTCGAAGAGCTTATCCCATTCAACTGGGTAGTCCGCGTACTCTTTACCATAAATGGAATTGAGGCCGGGCCAGAGTAGTTTTGCAAAACTGGAACTAGTAATAATACCTGACATTTTCTATACCTTTCTATTAAACGCCTACAGTACCGACAGACTTGTACTGATGGTTGTTGATTTGAACTAGAACTTTAGTATAGTTGCCAGTTACTTCGTTGTCAATCTTCTTGCTCACACCAACAATCTTGAAAGGTAGAGTTGCAGTAGTACCCTTGTCAGACATATTTAGTGAGTGGGCGGAGTTACCTGTGGTGGTAGAACCGGAGCCAGCGAAGATGTTTGCATTTTGACCAATATCTGCTACAGCGAAGGAGTACGCAGAACCGGCAGCGGTCGCCTCAACTTCATAAATTAGATCAGGAGCATCAGCTACAAGAACATACTGTTCAACAGAACCCGGACGATATACAGGAGTATCAAGAGAGATACTACCAGCAGACATGCGACCGTCAACTGGATCGAGCTTGGTATTGATAACACCAACAACGACGCCAAGAGCAGGTTGACCAGTACCAGCAACACCAGCAGCATGTGCAGTTACATATTGAATACCAGCAGCATTACCGTCAGCAGCGAGTTTAACAACGTCGCCTACGAAAAGTGCAGTGGAGTCACCAGAAGCGACACCATAAATGTTAGCTTGGCCATTATACGGGGCACCAGTAACATGTTTAACGGGACGAAAACCGTTAATTTTGGAAGTATTTGCCATACTTATATTTTCCTTTGAGGTTAATAGAAGCTAACCTCAGAGCATTAGGTAATGTTTAATTTACCGTACATACCTTGAGAAGCTTCTTGTTTCATTGCCTGCTCAGTTTCATTAATTTGAGCAGCCTTTGCAGCTTGATCTTCTTCATAGTATTCTTTCTTAGTACGCATTAGATAAGAAACAGTACCATCATTACTAGTAACCCGTTTACCGGAACCAATATCAGAAGGATCAAACACACGAGAATCTCCAACTACAAGGTCAGTGTCCTGAACGAACTCATATCCAGCAGCTTGGAAATTAGCAATACGACTACCAGTGTCATTAACGAAACGATAGACATAGTTGGGGTCTTTATCCCCAGCGATGGATTGTGGTCCACGCTGATTCAACGATTTACGCGCTACGCGTTCTTTAGTAACTCGACTCATTATTTGACACCTCTCATTTGCTTAACTTGTGCAATATAATCTTCTTTGGACATAACACCAGCACGAACAAACGTATTCATTACTTTGCGTTCATCGTCGGTAAGTTCAAATGAACTCTTGTTAGCTGCCCCTGTACTGGCCCCTTCAACTGTAGAAGGTTTTTCTCTATTAGGATTTACAAATTTAGTTGAGAACCGGGTTCGCACTTCCTTTGTTACATACTGAAGAACTTCTTCAGGATCAATACCCGGATTGCTTGCAGCATATCCAGCCCCTAAAGTGTCAGCATATTTACGCATTTCAGCATCCTTTTCATACCACTTATTCGCAGACACCCAGTTAATGAATCGCGGATCGGGTTGATTAGGAGCATTCTGTTGTACAACCTCGCGGGCCTTTTGTTCAGCCTTTAGGTCTGTTAGTAGTTCAGTAGTTTCAAGATAACCATCTGAATTGCCTTCTTCTAGATGCTTCTTTTGAAGCGCCTTCAATTCAGTCAATGCACGATTATACTCTGTTTCACGAACCTTGGTATGATGATCTTGAAGCATCTTAAGTGCCTTGCGGGTTTCCTTAAGTTCCTTACCCATGTGATCAATCTTACCAAACAACTCACCACGTTCTACAAACTCTTTAGCAGGCCGCCATTTAGCTGGATCACCTTCATATTCTTCTTTCGGTTTCCAACCCTGTTCGCGAGCTTCTACTTCAATAGGGTCTACTTGTGGAGTAGACTCTGGAGTTTCTACAACTGGTGTGGTAGGTACAACTTCTGTTTGAACTGCTTGTAGTTCTTCATTCATTCTTAGTCCTCAATCTTTGCGAGAATATCTATATCAAATTTATTTGACTTACTTGCATTATCACTTCTAGAAAGTAATTGCAAATTATTCCAAACATGTAATCCACACACTAGTGGATGTTTTAATGGAATAATATGATCAACTTCTAGTTGAAAATACTCAGCCTCCTGATAAACACAAATGACATCATCTAGAACACTCCATAGTGGAGTAGCTTGTTTTAGTCGATACCGATATGCACTACGATACTGTGCATAATAATGTTTATTTAATCGTCTGTATTTACCAGAATGTTCACTTCGCTTTTGTGGGTTTTGTTTAGCCCACTCTAAATTTGCAGCAGTATACTTCTCTTTATGTCTTAAGTAATTTGCTCTCTTTATACAAGCGTTTGAACAATAGTTTCGTTGTTTGTTTTTAAATTTACCTAAACCAAGTTTAGTAGGATTTCCACAAACACGACACTCACTCATCAGTAATTAACGCTAATACGTCTACGTCATTGACTAGGACAAACTCAGTCCCATCCTTGTCTTTAATGACCTTGCCGCTGTAACGTGCGAAGGAGACTCGATCACCGCCTTTCAGAATTGTTGGGTCACTGCCGTAATCAATAAAGGCGCGAGGCCCAACTGTAACAACTGTTCCATACTCAACTGCTTTACGTTCTTTCTCAGTTACCATATCAGGAATCACGATCCCACTAGCCGTCTTAGTTTCTACTTCATCCGGCTTAAGTAGAATTGTATGTAGAAGAGGAGTAATCATTCCCGATCCTCCAGATCATCAATCCTAAATTGTTGTACTTCACGGTATGCTTGAATCAATCCACGAAGATAATTATCTTGGTTTGAGTCAATGCCTGCTTGTACAGACAGAACATCTTTTGCATCTTCGATCCGTTCATGTGCAGCGTGGAAGAATGCCTTCGTTACAAAGTCACCCTTCCAATTTTCAAAATCACTTTGACTTGGAATTGCCATTCTGGTTTGCCCTCTTCTTTAGAGTTTGTTGTTGTGTTTTAGCAGCTTCAGCTTGATGCTGCATTTGTTGCTGATGAGACATAGCTTGTGTAACCATATTCATCTTGGCCTGTTGGCCTTGGAGTTGCATCTTCTGTCCAGCTTCAGCCTGAGACAGATGTGCTTTTAGAACAGCCTCCATTTGTTTGGCCTTAAGTTCTTGTTGAACTTGTGCAGCCTTCATTTGAAGTTCTTGTTCTTTAGCAGCACCATCTAATTCCATCTTATGTTGAGCAACCTGCATTTGAATCTGTGCTTTTTGTTGATCAACTTGTGCTTTAGCTTTAATCGCTTCCATCTTAGGATCAGGTGGAGGCGGTGATGGTTGCTTCATATATTTCTGAGGTTCAGCAATCTCGTGAGCCTCTAGATATAGTTGTGTAACAGCCATTGGATCAATTGTACCTAGTTGTAGAAGTTGCATCAAGGCTTGAACCTTAGCTTGCTTCTCTTGTGAAGAAACTGCTGTAGGATCAGCACCGGGAATAATATCATTCTCAGAACCTTGATAATCCGATTGAGGAACTTCAATATCCAGAACATCAATATATTCTTCTGGATTTAAATAGGTACGATTAAGTTTATAAATCTTACGAAACTCTGAGGTAAGGGAACGATACACACGCTTATACACAGCCGTGAATACTTTCATACCTTGTTCGATAGTCGCCATCGTGGTCGTGGCCGGAGTGTTCTGTCCCGGCATTTTACCAACGAAAATTTCTGCTACGGAGGCCAATTCTTTTCCAGACTTCAATAGAAGGTCTAGAAGATTGAACAGGACTTGGGAAGGTTCCCGAACCGGGAGAGGGAAAATCTGTTTCTTGAGATCATCACCTACTGCGTTTACTGCTTTCCACTCTCCGGGCTGGAAACGAGACTCTCCCATTTTGATTCGTAATCCTTTACCAATGAATCCAGCCTGAAGATTAGAGAGCGAACCCGCATCGACCAACTGATTAATAATAGTATTAGCAGAATTGTTAATAGGACCGAGTAGACGGCCAAAACCAATATCATAGAAACCACCATCTGGATTAGGAATAAAGCTATATTTAGTGTAGTACTGAATCGCCTCAATAGACACAACCTTCTGCTTCTCGTTTACAACTACAGTATCTTCGGCAAAGCGAGGAACAATGCGTAGAACTTTCTTTGAATTTAGGTCTACTGTAACGATATAAGGTTCACTATAACCATCTTCATCCAAATCTAGATATGTGTGTTGCTCTAGAAGAGTGTAAGGGGTAGTTTCATCCTCAACAGCAGAATGCTGAAAAGCAGTATTAACTGCTGTAGTTGGATCAGACACATCAGCTTGTGGATCACCTAGATCAACATCTAGATACACACCCTGATTTTTACGTTCAGTGATTTTGCGTTTAGTGGCGAAGAGAACTTCAGTAACACGCTCAGCTTCGTCAAGAGACTTACAATAATAATTTACAACAAGTGTTTTTGGTAAGACTAGTGTTGAGCAATTGCGTTGCTTACCTGCATCCCAATATGTTTTCTTAAAGCATGTGCCAGCAATAGGAAGAGCAATGAGAAGACGATCCATATCTTCTTCCCAGTCGTCCATCTCATCAAGGAGTTGATAAGACATGTGCTTGGATACGCGATTTGCGCGAGCAGCTTTCTGACCATCCATGTCATATCCAACGACACGACACTTAACAATCTTACCATCACTAGGAACTAGTGTAGGATATGCACGGGCGGCGAATTGCATGGCAGCAGTAGCAAGAAGTGGATACTTAATATTAGCAGCATTAGGCCAAGGAAAGGTTTTCTGTGCAGTAACTTGTAGAGCAAGTTCTGTCCATGTCTTTAAGTCTTGTTCCCAAGGGCGACGAGATTCAAGGTCAGTCTCATAACCAGAAACTGTGGTATCACCAATCTTCTGTAGTTGTTCTTCTGTCAGATGTTCAGCAACATTAACAGAATCCAATATCTTTTCAATTTTCATTAGTCTAATACCCGGTCATCAAATCTCTGCCTTCATCACGAGGACCAGAGCGTTCATATTCTTCTTCATATTCTTCCTCTTTGATTTCATCAGAGGTTAAACCCTCAGTCATCAGATCAATTAGGATACCTTGGTAAGACAGTGCATCTACTACGTCATCGTGTTTTGCACGAGGGAAGGACATACACTCGTCTTCAAATGTTAACCACCAGTCAGCTTGCTTATCGAACTTGACCATGCCTGCGCGCATACGAGCTTGGATGGATCGTGCACGTTGAATCTTATCCTGTCTGTGGGGCTTAAGCATTAGCACATTCATATATGTACCTGTCTCAGCCATCTCACGATTGAGATATGGACCAATAGCTTTCGAGATTTGTGTGTCTTCAATCCCTACAGCTAAAGGATTATACACCTTCTGTAGAGACAACAATGTAGCCACAATCTCATCACCAGACAAACGTTCACGAATACAATTTACAATATGCAGTTGACCATTCGAGTCCATACCACCAACAAGGATAGCTGTGTAGTCAGCACGATCTTTCTCAGAAATGGCTAAGTCAGCAGTGATGTAGAAGGTTTTATTCTTCTTTAAATCCTCTGCTGTCATAGTTAGGAAGTCACCCTTGCGGAAGTAACGAATGGAGTCATCTACTGGGTTACAGAGAATCTCACATGCATACACTTCCGGGATACCTTGCTCTGCGAAGTCCTGTTTAAGTTCTTGGAAGAACTCTTTAGTCTTACGCTCAGGCCAGAGAAGCTTGGAAAAATCAGCATTATGTGCACGATATTTAACAGCTTTCCACATACCCTTCTTTTTGGGAGACCATACCTTGAGGTCTTCTACTATTGTGTCCTTAGCATTCTCTCTGGGCATCAAAGCCTCAAGTGGATCGTCCAGATTCATTGGTGTTCCTACCCAGCGAATCTTCCCCTTCTCACTACGACAGGGAATTAAGGAACCATAAATCCATCTACGCAGTTTATCACGTCTATCTTTATTTGCGACCAACTCTTCATTAAGAATGTCGTCAATAACAATTAAATCGGGTCGTTGACCGCTCCAGAGTAGGCCTCGAAGTTTCTGTTCGGCACCTTTAACAATAATTCTAAATTTAGAATTATCATTAAACCTGCAAATAATATCTGTTTCTGTGTCTTTTTCAAACTCAACACCCTTCTCATTTACAGTCAATCCAAAAAGATTGTGTATCTGATTAGATGCATATAGAATTTGTTTAATCTGTCCAAGGAAAAGGGCAGCCTGTGATTCCGTATCTGCTACAATGACAACAAAACGACTTTGACGAAAGAGAACTTCCGCCAATGTGTATGTAATAGTAATTGTGGTAGATTTGGAATGTCCTCGTGGTGCACAGAAGGCTACAAATTTATCGTCTGAGCAACAAAGGTGCCACCAATCTCTGTGAAATTGCGCAAATTGAGAAGCTTCATCAAAGTATTGGACTAAGCAGGAAGAGGCAAATCCCTCAATAATTGCAGCAGTAAGTTTTGGGTAGGCAACTTTTGGGGGTTGTTCTTTAGGCAGGTCCACGTTTGTTTAACTCCTGAATTCGGTCGCATAAGCGTTGTCGATATTCATGAGTTTCCTGTGAAACTGTGTTCGCTTTTGTTTTATGTAAAGCAATAAACAGTTCTGCTTGTTCCTTCTTAATAACTAAGAAAGGTAGCACAGCCTCTAAAATAACCGCAGCTTCTGTTGCTGACCATTTAACCTGATGTTCTTCTTTCCATTTACTGGAACGAATCCGACTATGAACTTTACCACCAAATCTAGAAGTAACCCAAGAAATCAAAACAATATTAGTATTAAAAATACTAAGTTGTTTGTGTAGAGCTAGAAACCCCTTCTTGTTTTCAATTACTGAACAAGAGATTGTTCCTTCACCATCAATTAAACCAGCTAGATATGCAAGATCAGTTAAAATCATTTACGTTTTCTTTCTTTCTTTGACGTTTCAGATTTCATCGAACCATCAGAATTCCTTGAAAAAGACCTATTAGATTTAGGTGACTGTATAAATAAATTACTGAGAACTGAAACCCCACCTCGTCCAATTGCTTTCTTGTGTCCCACATCTCCAGAAAGATTTTTAGGAGTTGTTCCATTTTTCTTAGCTACCATTGCACGGGCCTTGTTCCTAGCTGCTCGATCTTTAACACGATTTTTTTTATGGGCATGTTCCCAAGCCAGCTCTTTCTTATAACTGCGCTTTCCATTCTCCATAAATGGCATCATTATTCCTTTATTTCATAAGTACCGTCTTCATTTTGAATAACGGTTTCATTTTCAATATACTCAACTTCTGGAAGCTCGTCTACTTTTTTCTGTACGAACTTTGCGAAGGAATCTGCGAGTTGTTGTAGTTGTGTTGCAGTTGAAGTCTGCTCAATAATCTTAGTAGGTTGCTTACGAATAAGCTGACGCTTGTCTAGGATAGTGTTGAATGCATTGTTCAGATCACGCATTTTAGCTGGCATACGTTTGATCTTGCCTGTGCGTTGATCATAAATATGTTCGCCATTTTCGATTGAATCGACTAACTTCTCCAAGGTTTTGTCTATAATCTTAGTGAGTTTCGCGTCCAATTGCTGTTCTTCCTCGGAGCGGATTGTCTTCTCCATCTCCTTCCACCAATCTTTATACTTCCAAGTGTCCAGCGTTTTAACAGGTACTCCGGTTAAACGACTAGTCTCAAGGCGGTTGCCAGTTGATAGATAGGTTGTTACAGCTTCAATGCGTTTACGTTCGTTCCAATGACCACTGTCATGGGTTGTGCGTTTATTTGATTTTACATAGACCATACGACCCATAAGTATCTCCTCAGACAGTGTTAATTAAACTACTACTATACTAATAGTATATCAGACAAATTTAAATCTGTCAAGTAATATTTAAAGAACAAGACAAAATAAATATATTTAAGACACAGGGTTTAGGTATTGACTTTAAGACAAGTATATAGTATAATAAAATCTATTATATATAATACTTAATATAAAGACAATAATATGTCTTTTATATTATTGGATTTATATTTAGTATTATTAGTTATTATGAGTATATATGGTTTTTATATATACGAAATAATAACTATATATGTTTTTAATGTTTTTATAGTATTTAATATAGTATAGCCAAACGCGAGGTTGGGTACAACAACCCGACCGAGCAGCAAGTCAACACAATCCCTCTACAATCAATTAAACATACAAAGGTATATGTAGGTATACCCTAAGATAAATAAATCGATTCTAGAGCGATTGTAGCAGTCCTAGAGGCATTACTAAATATAACTAATCCCCCCAATAGACTTAGCACGTTAGTGCGCGCCTAAAGATTCATTAGGCTTGTTTCTAAAAAATATAAAAATTTTAGCAGGGTGTGACTCACAATAAATATACGCTCCTAGTTTTCCCCCTACCCCCTAGTTAAAAACATATAACCCCTCCCCTGTCAAGTAAAATATATTTCCAATTCCTGTCAACCAGTATATAAGTGTTTGCTAATGCTTTGATTTACCAACCATTGTCTTCAATCACATATCTATCCTCCCTCCTCCCCTCATGTGTGTACATATTGAAGAACATTCCCTCTTATTTAGCACTGCTTTTGTCAGTCCACTCGCGATGCTCAAGTCCTATCAAATACTTCATCGAGAGAATAACTATCGCATTTGATAGTACAGTGCTTTGCTGTTTAACGGACAATACTTCATTCCGGTTGTGTGTCAAGGGCCTATCTGCCTGACGTTAGTTCCATGCTGTTAACTCCTTGCTCTGTTCATAAGTATATACTAACCTTTCATCAGATAGGACTACTCCCTTGACAAACAATCCTCATTACGTAATCATTGTCCTACAGCAAAACGCTGTACTGTTCTTTTTTAACTTCTGGTTTTTGATTGGAGCTTTCCGTGTTGAATAAACTCTTTGCTTTGGCAACCCTTGACAAAGTGTTAGATCACTTCACCCTTGCGTCCTTCTTGTTTGTTCTGTTGGTTGTTCCTCAATTGATCGAAAGGATTTAACATGCTGTACGAAGACCTGTCCGCACTGTACGCTCAGTTCGTTGATTCGGATGATCTTCCCGTTGACGAAGTGATGTCCGCGATCCGCACATACTCCGAAGAGAACGATCTCCTCTTCACCGAGGTGTTGTCCGATCTGCACGAAGAACGGATGGCTGCGATTAAGGTAGTTGCCAAATGAACTACCTGCTACCATCAATCACTGTTACAATCGTGACTCTTCTCTACTTCTATCTGTAAGGTTCAGCCTATAGGTCGGTCATCGACTGGCCTATGGGATGCATCGTGCATCACTACAAAACACCCTTACTCAAACACAAGGAGCTTCAAATGTCTATCATCTCTTCTATCCGCAATTCCATCGCCAACCTGATCGCTGCTGATCGTCAACCTGTCCGCATGATTGTCGACAATGCCAAGGCCCTTACCACGCCCAACATGCCTGCCCATATCCTGTCCCAACACGAGCGGGCGGAGCAACAAGCACTGGTCGCTGGTAAATTCTACGTCATGGACCTGACCAATCTCTCGTCCGAACGTGTCCGTGATGCCATCGCCAGTCTCGGTTGCTGGTCCGCTCTCGCACGTGGCTTCTCCGAGTACGAGCGTGTTACCGGCAAGCGCAACCTGTCCGATGCCAAGCTGAATGTCCTCGTTGATGAATTCCACGCTTGGAATGCCAGTTCCAGTGCCCGTGGTTACATGACCTCTGACCAACTGTTCGAAGCGGTTGCAAAGATGTCCGTGGTCAACGCTCCGAAGGGTTCGCCCGAAACTGACGCTATCCTCGCTCGCGTGAAGAAGGTGTCCGTTGAAACCATCCGCGCCGACCGCCTCAAGAAAGCCGAGGCAAAGACCGCTGCTCGGATCGATCTGATCGAAGGCTTCGTTGCACTGATCGAAGGCTCAACGGGTGGCACCATCGGACATCACGCCATGTCCTCCGCTAAGGCACTCGACAAGGCCATCCAGACTCTGGACTGGGTTGCCGGTTGGGATAGCAACAATCCGGCTGAACAAGCTGCTGAACTCCTCATGATTGAGGACGACATCCGCATCATCAAGCAACTTGCCAAGGTTGAAAAGGACAACCACAACGACTACGAAGAAGGTGTGATGGCGGCTGACACGCTGAACAAGAACATCGATGCTCTGGACAACGGTCGTCGTGCTGGTGAATCCGCCAAGGGTCACGCTGGCTACGAGCCGGAGCCGATGGAACAGGTTGATGAAGAACTCGCCGCTCTGGAAGTTCTGGGTTCGCGTCCTACTCGCCGTCGTATCCCGAAGGCAGCGTAAGTTCCACGGAAGGCATGGTCGGTCATCACCGGCTGTGCCTTTTTTTATGTGACTAAAAGCTCGGGCAAAGACTCGTGTTCACGACATTCGTCGTTCACACAAAGGCAGGAAAACCCCTACCGACAGAGGAACACGGTCGGTCATAGTCAGGGCTGAACCCTCAATGCGGAAAGCAAAGTGGGTACACAAATATGGTAGCAACTTTCATTCATAGTTTCACAAACCGGGTTCGCAAAAGTAACATGCTCCTGTTCATCGCAGGCATTGTCCTGTGCTTCTCAAGACACCCAATCTTTGGTACGATTTGTATCATTGCCGCAATCTTTTTCTAAAGGTCGATCATATGCACACCTTTCGATTATGTACCGAGCTATCATCTGCAAGTGCTCGCCAATAAGCAGAACACCATAATAGGGATCAGCGTCATGAACTGACAAAATTATGGTGTATGAAGAATCCATCGGTTGCCAAGACCCGAAAGAGCGATCCTCACTTGGCACACACCTTTTCTTAATCCTCCCATCAGGAGAATGTCATGCTCGTTACCAAAGACAGTCGTATCGTCAACGTTTCACCAAAGCTGTCATCCACCACCCATCCCAAGATTTTCGCCAATCTCCATGAAAAACTGGAGCCAACACCGAAGTACGTGGGCAAGATGTTCAACATCGAACAACGCGCGAAGATCACACAACTTCGCTAACAAACAACCCTCTCTGTAGTTCAGCACGGTAGAACAATCTATGGAGTACCATAAATGCGTTTATGGGACGATCCCAATAAAAGATATGTCGTTGGTTCAAATCCAACCAGAGAGGTTCCTCAACTCATGAAAGGTCGGTCACGAAATGCCTACACGTCCTCAATCCAACATCAAATTCATTCACTGCCGTCACAAAGACACCAACGGAGGTATCAAACCTCACGGCGGTCTTACCATTGCCTATACCCTCAATGACAAGTTCAAAGTCGTTGGTTGGGCGGCAGCCAAGTGCAATCTCAAAGACATGTACAACAAACATGTCGGTCGTATGAAAGCGGCTGGTCGTATGTTGTCTCATGAATACTACCAAGAATGTCCTGAAATTGATGAAGCAACTTTCATCAAAAACGCACAAGACGGTTTCCACAAGGAGTTCGCTTGATACCTAACGAAACAATCCAACACTTTCTCAAAACCTCCGCACAATATCTACTAAGGAACTGATATGTCAATGGGAACATGGAAAAAACACAAACTGCTCAAAGGCCAACGCGCTTCTCGCACCCGCAGTAGCAAAGCTCGCATTGTCTTTGTATTTCCACCGAAAACTGGTTGGCCGGGTGGTGATCCCCGCAACAATGGGTATCAACACAAAGCTAAATAATGGCTAAAAAAAGATATACAGTAATTGCCCATGCATTTGACAAACGTGGAAGACTATTAGCTGTAGCAACAAACAGCTATACAAAAACACATCCTATTCAGGCGTATTATGCTGAAAAGGTCGGTCATCCACACCAACCCTTTGCACACGCAGAAATCCTCTGTATGCTACGCTGCAAGGACAAACCGATTCACAAACTAATGATCTTTCGTTATGGAAATAACGGTGAATTAGTCTGTGCTAAACCTTGTCCTATTTGTCAAGAGGCAATTGCTGCATATCAACCCACTGAAGTTTGGTATTCAGACAATAGAACAATGGTGAAACTATGAACCTACCCACAATTGGGGAAATCGTATACGGATTCCAGCACAAACAAGATCGCCCCGGTGAAACAATGTTCCTCTGTGGCACACAAGCCAACTGCACAGCAAACAAAGAAGATGGACTCGATGAAGCGTTAGTCGAAGTTTGCCGTACTGGTGAAATGGAACTCACTGAGGGCGAGTGGGTTGAAACAATCAACACAGACGACGCTCAACACCTTGTTGTCTGGGAAATGAAGCGAATTAGATAACCTTCCCGACGCCTAAACACGTCACTTTCTTAACATCCCGACACTGGAGTACCGGCATGATCACTGGTGAAATCAAACTATACGACGAACCCCTTCCCGCATGGAGTACCCATGTACATACAAAGATCGCAACAGAAACACCCGAAGAACGGGCTGCTTGGCTCGAACGTTGTGCTGCTGATCTTGACAAAGCCAAGCAAATGTATTCAGTTGGTGACAAAGTCTTCACCAAATCCAACAAGACTTCCTCAGTTGTGGTGATTAACTTCATCGAACAACTCGAACGAATGCAAAAATATCAAGGCAATCCTTGCGTAATGGAATGTAAAAACAGTGTATATACATCCAGTCAACCCATCCAATACTCACTAGATGAACTCGATTTCGTAACCCTTATCAAGAAAGAAACACCAAATGTTTAACATCGACACCTACCCAAAAACTCTTGGCAAAGACCTCGTTGTTAAGAAGGTCGGTCATTTCGTGGACACCTTCTATGGCAAGGATGGCTGGAACAATCACGCACGTTTCAAGATTGTCACCACCAAGAATGACAAATTCCTGTCTCAAGTCAATGGACACAAACTACCTCACCACATCTTCAAACAAGTAACCTCACAGGTGGTCTAAATGGCATATCAATTCCTACTCTGTGTTGATCCATCAGAAATTGATGGAAGGATCAAACCAGAACAACAACTATGGCTAAACGAACAACATGAAATAGAAAAGTATCTACCCACATTCTCTCGTGATTGGCCGCAAAACACCATCTGCGTGTATACCTTGTCGGAACTACAAAAACTCAAAACACAACCGACATATCAACGATACAAACTTAACGCTCAAGGGGAAATTCTACCTGTATGAAATACAAAACTCTTTTCAGTGTGGGATTCTCTGAACGTGATCCCTTCGGTATCTTCGACAAAGTCGTTACTGTCATCAAACCAGAACAGCTTACCACTGATGGTATGCTGATTCTGTGGGGCGGTGAAGACATCAGTCCAAGCATCTACAATCAAGACGTGGTCCATGCACGTGCACCCAAAGACCCCTCCATGCGAGACCAACGAGAAATCACCATGTTCAAGGCTGCTGTCAAACTAGGCATTCCAATCATTGGTATTTGTCGTGGTGCACAACTAGCTTGTGCCCTCAGTGGTGGCACTCTCTTCCAACACATTCAAGGAGGTCATCATGGTGATCACGAAGTTGAGACGTATGATGGTAAAACGATGCATACGTCATCCTGCCATCATCAAGCACTCAATCTATCGAAGGTTAACCATGAACTCCTTGCTTGGGATAAGGATAGGACCACCGTGGCCTTCACTGACCAAGAAATTAAAGAAGTGGTAATTCCAGAGGTAGCTCTTCTAACTGACACAAAAACTCTAGCAATTCAAGGCCACCCTGAATGGATGCATCGTAAGGATGCTTTCGTCATGTGGTGTTCTCAACTACTTCAAACGAGGTTCGCATAATGGGCTTACCATACGGTTGCAGTTCATCCGCAGACACACACTTCGCTGCACGTTATAAACAGCCTCAAGTATATGTGTTCGCCAAGGAACTAAAAATAGTTACTATGAGAATTCCAGATAGTGTCTGTCATTTCAACATCTCATCCATCAACGGTGATTGCACTGCCGCACAAGCCTACTTGGAAAGTCTACGGATTGAACAGGTCGCTACAATATTCACAGCAATACAAGAATATATGTCAATCAATGCGCGAATCTCCTGTTTTTTCTCGCTAAAGAAAGACATGAATGAACTTGATGATTGGATCAAAGAACTCAAAAAGTTCCCAATCGCTGGCCTACACATCCAAAAGAGTAACCGTGAGCCAAACAGTACCAAGTACATGATCAGTGGTATTCTTAAGGTACTCAATCCAATTATCAATACCTACGACATTTTCACTGAAAAGTATCCAGAGGACCACGACAACAACTACGCAGAAAAAGTTAATCAAGTTAATGCCAAATTTGGCCTTCCAACGTTTTAAGGAATAAAAATGAACAAGTTCACTATCGGTTGTGATCCAGAGATTTTTCTCGTGGATGAAAATCACAAATTCAAGTCCGTCATTGGCCTGCTCGGTGGTGACAAATGGATTCCTCGCCTACTAACTGAGGACGGTCATGCATGTCTCGAAGACAATGTAGCTGTGGAATTCAACATTCCTCCTTGCTCTTCCTTTGAAGAGTTCAAGAAAGAAGTACAACGTACCATGCAAATGGTCAAAGAAATTCTTCCTGCCAACCTACAATACGATCAATCCTCAGCAGTGAGCTTCCCAGTTGAAGAACTCAACTGTGATGCTGCATGGATTTTCGGTTGTGATCCAGACTTCAATGCTTGGACAATGGAAGAAAACCCAAAACCACACGCAGAAGATAAAAATCTGCGCTCTGCTGGAGGCCACATCCATGTTGGTTCCGATCTTGCTATTGCTGATCCTGTTAACGTCATCCGTGCTATGGACCTATTCTTGGGCGTACCTAGTACACAACTTGATGCTGGCACTCTTCGACGAAAACTCTACGGAGGAGCAGGTGCTTTCCGCCCTAAAAGCTATGGTGTGGAATATCGCACTCTGTCTAATTTCTGGATTTTTAGTGATAAGCTCATCGAATGGGCTTATCAAGGTACTCAACGAGCACTAGACTTCGTTCACTCTGGTAAAGAAATCCCGGTCGGTCATGGTGATCTAATCAAAGACTGTATCAACAACAACAGTCAAAAAGCATATCAACAACTTCAATCTATCTACGCGGTGTAACAATGGATATTTGGAATGATCTAACAGACGCCCTCAATAAGGACATGGCAATTGATGAAATGAAGAAAAAGTATGAAAATACCTATCTGATTCTCATCAAAGAAGATGGTACTGAATCCGTCGTCATGTACAAATATTTTTCCGAAGGCTTTCACTACTTCAAAGACGAACTTAATGCTGACATCAAACTTCGTCACAGCACTCAAGCACGTGTTGTGTGCATGTTCCCCGAGCGCCGATTATTCAATACAGACAAGATGGCCCTTGAATTTATTCGTCGGCCACAACGTCAATATAAACGGGGTATCTGCAAAGACAATGTATCCATTTACTCACCCGTCCGTCATCTTTGGGGTGCAGAGAATTATCCTTGGACACACAAAACCCTACAACACGCACTCTATCCGATCTATCCGAAATCAGCACAAGAAGCGATAGAAAAACTTCAAAAGAAAGAGGTAGTCAGCATTGCATTGAACGATAAGTTCATGTTAACACTGTCCATCGCACGCGGCTTTAATGGATTCTATCTTTGGTACTGTAACAAATGTATCGGAACATTTATCAAAGATGTATTCAAAATCGAACACAAACTCTTCACTCAAGAAGTGCTAGACAATGTGACTCTTTTCAAACCATATCAGATTGATCTATAAATATGCCAGCAATCAATATCAACGGAAAGTTCCGCCACATTACGTGGGATCGTCTTAGTAACTATGCAACGATGGCAGGTGTCCCTGCTGAAACTTTTTTAAATCGTTATGGAAAACCAGCAGAAGGTCATCAAGGACTTATCTTCCATCTTACAGCGACAGCGCACGCAACGTACGCCGCTCAACTAAACACCACAGGTTGGGAAACCAACCCGCTCATGACTGGCCACACTGTTTCAGTAGATACTGCCACACCTCAACAGGAGGACACAATGGCAACAACAACGTTCACCACTGGTGGATTTGATACTGTGCCCACCGCACAAGAATTGTCAGCATTCATTGATGCACTTTCAATTTCAAAAGTACGTCCTGCACCATCTCAAAACACAAACTCAAACTCCCTTTTGCAAAACATCGTTAAATACAAAGCGATGACTCTTCGCAAGAATGAGAGCAACGCATTTGAAAGAACACACACTCTCAAAGAAAAGCCAATGGAGTGGTGCACAACTCAAGGCATGGTTGGTATTGAAATTGAAGTGGAAAATATCACTAATCCCCTACATCCGCTAGCTTATTGGGATATAAAGGCAGATGGCTCACTACGTAACAATGGTGTTGAACTTGTGTCTGTTCCACTGCAAATCAAACAGGTACAACTTGCACTAGAACATGTCTACAATGTTCTCACTGAACACAACAAGCCAGACTTCAGCAATCGCACCAGTGTACACATTCATGTGAACTGTCGAGACCTTACACAGAATCAAATTTACAACTTCATTCTACTATATGCGCTGTTCGAGAAGCATTTCTATTCACTCGCAGGCAACAAACGAATGAATAGTATCTTCTGTGTGCCTCTATTCCGCACCAATCAACTCAATGTTCTTGACAACGTTGTTTACGGATTGTCACCTAACTGGCATAAGTACTGTGGTATTAATCTTCTACCACTATATCAAAACCAAGTTACCCAAGGCTATGGAACAATCGAATTCCGTCACCTATATGGTACATCCAATCAACGAGAAATCCTTGAGTGGATCAATGACATTCTGTGTCTACGCAAGTATGCTTGTGAAATCTCCAAAGATGATCTCCTAAAGAACATCAAAGAAATGAATACCACCAGCAGTTACATTTCACTGTACTCACAAGTCTTTGCCAAGGGTCGCAAGGTTCTAAGCAACAAGAAAGACTTTGAAGAATGTGTAAGCAACATCAAACGAGAACTTTTCGGTAATGAGTATCTCAACACTGTTAAACATTCAGATCAATCAGATTACTGGGTAACAGTCAACAATCTCAGAATTAGGGGTTAATTATGTGTGGCTTGGTATGCATTATGAGTAAACAAGCATCCACAGGATTTTTGTATAAGGACAAAACAATCTTCCTGCAAATGCTAATCTCCGACATGTTCCGTGGTATGGACAGTACTGGAACTTTCGCAGTTAACAAGCATGGTAATCTTAAGATGGTTAAGGATGCCAGCCCAGCACCATTCTTCATTAATAAGAAAGAAAGTAATACTTACTTCAATGACTTCATTTCCGACTATCATATTGTGGTCGGTCATAATCGTAAGGCAACTATGGGCGCAACTGTCAGTGAAAATGCCCATCCTTTCATCGAAGGTAATATTTGTCTGGTTCATAATGGCACCCTACAAAACCACTACAAACTTGCAAATCGCCAGGTTGACTCAAACGCTATCGCTGCACACATCGAAGAGCATGGGTACAAATCACTTCTCAAAAACATCGAAGGTGCTTATGCCCTCATCTGGTACAATGCAGCAGAAAAGACTCTGTACTTCACTCGCAATGCCGATCGCCCTCTATACCTAGTAGAAACCTCAGAGCGTATCTTCCTAGCATCAGAATCAAAGATGCTAGATTGGATTCTGGATCGTAATGATATTACAAAATACACCATTCAAAATGTTCCCACTGACAAGGTATTCAAGTTCAGTCTCGAAACTCGTAAGCTAGAAGCTGAATCAAAGCCAAAAAAAGCCGACCCTGTGAAGAACAAGCCAAACCAGAACCAACGCCACCAACACAGGGTAAACCAGATGCATTCGGGCTTTGGGCATCTTGCGTTAGCTTACTCCTCGGAGGTCACACAAAACACTGAAACTGCTCCCGGTAAAAAGAAAGCTAATATCGAAACGTACAAAAGTGACGAACGTATTAGCTGGAAAGTGAATAATTGGGAATACCGGACCGGCTCGACCAAACTAACTGGTGTAACCACAGATGATTACAAAACACCAGTCACTGTCTTCATGGATAGCAATCTTCACACAGCACAGGACATTGATGATCTTACATCAGCAGAGTATCTAACTGGTCAGATCATTACCATTTCCTACAAAAAGGGTGTTACTCAACTGTACCTGAAAAACGTTGCTATTGACGATGTATATACTACATTAAACCACAAAAAAGTTTCTCTAGGAATGATCGAAGAAGCTGGCAGTTGTTGTTATTCTTGTGGTCAAATATTAAAGACTCGCAAAGAAATTGAAGAGTCAATTGTCAGTATCAACTCACGTAATGAAATTCTATTCATCACTTGTGGTGAATGTTCTTCAGCAACTGCCTATCACGGAGGATGTTGTTAACATGAAACAGAAACAAAGCTTGACAAAGCGCACCAAGCGTATTATTCTAATTGGTTATAAGATTGGTAGTCGTTCCCTCAAGAACTTGCAAGCTCAATTAAAGGAAGATCAAGATGCACGCCGTGTTCTACGTGTCCGCCGTACTAGTACTCGTTATAAGCGTCGTTTATCTGATTGTATTGTGGCGTGGGGTCCAACGAACCCATGCCCACATGTGGATCAAGCACAAGAAGCAGCAAAGAAAATCGCATCAAACAAGCTGCTGTCCTTCCAAAAATTCGCCGAGCATGGAGTGTCAATTCCAGAATGGACAACTGATCCGGCACAAGCAGCCGCATGGGTAGACGAAGGTAAGGTTGTTGTTGCTCGCACATTGCTATGTTCTCATAGTGGCAAAGGCATCAAACTCTTTGGTGGAGAAAACACTCATGTTGTTACATACGCGCCACTCTATGTGCAATATAAAAAGAAGAAGCATGAATTCCGCGTCCACGTATTCAATGGTAAGGTTATCGACATTGCTCAAAAAAAGAGAAAGGTCGGTCACGAGAATCGCAACAACCAAATCCGTAATCATGCCAATGGTTGGGTATTCGCTCGTGAAGGGATTACTCCACCAGCAGGCATCAGTACTCTCGCTCTTAGTGCTTGTGATGCTGTAGGCCTGCGCGCAGGTGCTGTAGACATCATCTGGAACGAGAAAGAGAATAAGTGTTATGTTCTTGAAATCAATACTGCTCCAGGGATTGAAGGTACTACCTGCAAGAGCTACACAACTGAAATTATCGAAAGTCTAACATCAAATGGCTAAACTACTACCATACCCATACGAAATGTATTTAAGCGAAGTCTTCCAAGCCAATGACATGAAGTTTGCCTTCCTCAATTTAACAAAAGCTGGTGACTTCCAAATGGTTCATTCATGGGTCAAATGTCGTGAGTATTTCAACGAACTACTCATGAAGAACCACCATCCAGAATTCAATTATCAAGCAACATATGGATTCAATTACAAACATGAAGAGTTTCCACTAGATTTATCAGCTACTCGCATTGCTGTTAAGTTTATTACCAATAAGCAGAAACAAATCTTCATGGATAATCTATCATGGATTCATGCTATCGAAGCACAAAATAACGTCGATCCATGTAAAGTACATGATATTAATAAAACTGTTGTTGTGCTTATTGCCAGTAAACTCTGGATTCAGAAGTGTTTGCTAACCAACATCTTCACCTTAATGGTGAAACTGGCAGCTCTCAACATCAGTACACATACCAAAAAAACACTAAATACCATCATCATCAAAAACTGGGTTCCTCATGAAATTGAGTACGTACAAACCGTTACAGTACCAGTCTTTAATAGCATTCTTGGAAATTGCAACACTATTGCAGAAATTCCTTCCAAGTATGTGGACGGTGCGTGTGAACTGCGTCAAACAGGTATTGTTCATGCATACTCAGGTATCATGCATTTTAATCGCTGTGTAGTAAACGGCACACATGATCCAATGCTTGCGGATTTCATTAATGGAATTAAATCCTTTTTTAATCCAAAACCTACTGTAGAATTCATCAAGAGTACAGCATGAGCGGCAGGTGCAAATGTTGCAACGCCATTCTTCGAGAATGGGAAATGAAAACAGTAGACCCACTCACAGGAACATATACAGAACTTTGTGATGAATGTGTCAAGGATGATCTTTTTGAAGATGATCTATGGGAAAATCCAACACACGATCCTGAACATATGTATGGAGAGCGTTAATGACCCCAGAACAACAACGGAAGATGCTGGAAGCTGCGGCCAAGGCGTGCGGAGTTGAGTTGATTGGCTTTGCAGGTGTCGGTTGCTCGCCAATAGAAGAGGAGATCTACCAACAAGGCTTCCAAGCCGGAGCCGCCAGCCGGGATGCGGAGATTGCAAGGCTGCTGGAAATCAACTCAAATATTTGCGAGAGGTCTAACCGGAATATTACCGAGATCGCAAGGCTTGAGAAAGAGCGCGACCAACTCCGCGAAATACTGAAAGACCATGGAGAAATTCAAGCAGCATTATGTAAAGAAACAGAAGAATTAAAAGAAAGATTAAAATGAATAACTGGTTACGACCCTCTATACAACAACCGCGATATATTGCTAATATGATTAAAGCAATATTTAAACCATCACTAAAAACACAACAAGTAATCCAAGAGTACTGGTCTACTTGGAATAAAACATATCATCCAGAGAAAGAAAAGGATGTTGTCAAGTGATTCACATGTTATTCGCAAAGAACCTTGTCCAGAATGTAGGAGAATAGGTAACGATCGAAGTGGCGATAATCTTGCTGTGTATTCTGATGGCCATTCATATTGCTATAGATGCGGTTATCACTCAAATCGTACAAGAATTACAAATTCAACAACTAAATCAATACCATCTAGTATCATCTTGCCAGCAGATGTTACAACAGAACTTCCCTACGAAGCAAGACAATGGCTAAACAAATATGAGTTAACGCGACTTGACATTTCGCGTAATCATATTATGTGGTCAGAAAAGTACTCTAGAATTGTGTTTCCCTACTTCAATGAAGCAGAACTTCTCGCATGGCAAGGACGATATATTGGTGAAGACAAAACAAAAGCAAAATGGTTCTCTCAGGGTAAAATCCATGAGATTATCTACCCACTACAAGTTCATCAACGGCAAGCTGTACTCGTTGAAGACATTATTTCAGCCATTAAAGTCTCGAAGATTCGCGGAGCAATTCCGATCTTTGGATCGTCAGTGTCGACAAAACAAATACTACGTCTTAAATCAATTGTGGATGAAGTATGGTTTTGGTTAGACCCAGACATGCGTGGAAAAAGTCTAAAACTTGCCCACATCAGTAATACCTTGGGACTAACCGCCCACACCATCTTTTCAGATAAAGACCCAAAGGAGCATTCCCTTGAAAAAATTTCTATATTGGTTAATCGGTAAGCCTTGGATTCAATATGCCGGTAATGGTAAGTATGTTGTACGTGTACGTAAAGACATTCTAACAGTTAGTCTAGGCACAGATTTATATAAATGGTATTGTCAAGACTATGTACGTCAACATTGCCACGTCTCAAAAGAAATGGCATTTCATATTCGTGAAGAGTATCTAAAAACCAAACAAATTCTATGATACCCTTACAAACTCCCCAAGAGAAGATCAGGCAACGACGTTGTCAGATGTTGATTCATTCTTATCTTTATTATCACATGGATACTAGCATTGTTTCGGATGACCAGTGGCAACGCTGGTCAGACGAACTTACACAACTACAAAAAGAACATCCAAACGTGTGTGATTTTTACAACAAATCTTTCAAAGATTGGGATGGATCAACGGGAATGCATCTACCCACAGATGTGTGGATTCGATGTAAAGCTGAACAGCTCTTGACATCTCTTGGGAAGTAAAAAGCAATGAATTTATATAATGTTCCACAAAAAACATGGGTTAGATTAGAAGAAGATCAACAAGGACCACCAGTATCAAGTAATTTTAAACTAGGAGATGAAATCTTCTTTGATCATTTAGACGGTATGTACAGTTTTTGTAAAGACAAACAGGGTAATGTTGTGCATTTACCTGCATGGTCTGAAGTAACACCCTTGACATAACTAATAATTTAATGTATAATATTATATTAAAGACTATAAAATATTATACGGAGACTTTATGAGTACATACACAGAATATCACAAAACATACTATTTAAAAAATAAAAAACCAATACAACCACAACAAATAACAACAAACGATTTTATTCAAATGATGTTATGGAATTCCAAACACAGAGCAAAAAAATTAAACATTCCATTTGAAATAACAATACAAAATATTTATATTCCAACTAAATGTAAATACTTAGACATTCCATTAACAACTATTCGAGGCAATGGCAGACTAGATACAAACGCTTCTCTAGATCGTATAGATTCCACAAAAGGATATACTCCAGATAATATAGAAGTAATTTCATTTTTAGCAAATAGAATGAAAAATAGTGCAACAATTGAACAACTAAAAACATTTGCAAAAAATATTGACAAAATATATGGGTGAATATATAATCATAATTAAATATTTATTAAATCATACAATATATTTAAAATATATTAATTATATAGATATAAAGAATGAAAATAAAGAACTAGTTTTTCTCTATACTTGTCTTAAAGACCTACACACTCTTTATAAAAAGGATTTGTCTTTAGATGAATATGTTCTTTATTGTCTATCCAAGGTAAATGACAAGGATCGTGAGGTAGTAGAATCCCTTCTAAGCACCCTGCAAGGCTCTACAATCGACGATCATCTCGTTGGTGACATCCTCACATCCCTACGCAATAAAAAACTCGCCTACGAGCTTGCATTGGTTTCGCTAGATGTAAGCGAAGGTCGGTCATCAGTAGAGAAAATCTTTGACACAATAACTACCTTTGAACAACAGAAGGTAGTTGAACAAGTTGAATTCGTTTCAGGAAACTTAAATGAACTTTACAACGACGCAATTAAAACACCCGGACTCCGCTGGAGACTTACAACTCTTAATCGGATGCTTGGAAGCCTACGAAAAGGCGATTTCGGATTTATATTTGCCCGGCCAGAAACCGGAAAAACTACTTTCCTTGCAAGCGAAATCACGTATTTTGCGACGCAACTTACAAATGAATCAGGACCAATCCTCTGGTTCAACAACGAAGAACAAGGCAGCAAAGTCATGCTTCGGTGTATCCAGTCCAGTCTCGGACTCACCCAAGCCGAACTCTTCTCAAATCTTGTCGCTAATCAAGCAACTTTCAACGCTAACGGTGGACAACACATTAAAATCGTCGATTCCGCCAACATACATCGAAGATTCGTTGAACAACTTTGCAAGGAGCTTAAGCCTTCCCTTGTTGTTTTTGACCAAATTGACAAAATCAAAGGATTCACTGACGACCGTGAAGACCTCAGACTTGGGGCAATTTATATTTGGTCTAGAGAACTTGCAAAAACATACTGCCCAGTTATTGGAGTATGTCAAGCTGATGCGTCTGGAGAAGGAAAACGATGGTTAACAATGGAAAATGTAGCTAATGCCAAAACAGCCAAACAAGCAGAAGCAGATTGGATTCTCGGTATCGGCAAAACGCATGATACTGCCTTGGAGTATATGAGGCACTTCCATCTCTCCAAAAACAAACTATCCGGGGATACTGACACCGAGCCAGAGTTGCGACATGGTAAGGCCGACGTACAAATCAAACCAGTTATTGCTAGATATGAGGACGTAGAATTTTGACAGAAGTAATCAAACACCCAACAAAAGTCAAGCCATTTAGTCGTAAAAACATCATGGATATTGCGAAAGTTCTACGCAATACTGCCATTAGTACTGCAAGTAGAGAAATTGTCACTCGTGCGTTAGCAAATTACTTTGAACGCGAAGACCAATTTTTCGATCGAAAGATGTTTAATCAAATTGCTTCTGGTACACTTGACTTTGATCATCGTACTGTAGCATACTCAACTGTTCAGGAGAAACCACATGACCCAGAAGTTTGATATTCAAGTAACTATTACTGTTCTAGCAAACAATGAAATTGATGCAGAAGATCAAGTGCAAGAATTCCTAAAAATTTCTACATTATCACTAGGTGATCCAGACATTGTTGATTGGGAATTCACTGAGTTTGTTCCGGCAGACCTTAAACAATCATGTTGCTGCTAAATGACACTAATCATCGACACAGAAACCAGTATTTACAACAAGGGGAACGTGTATGATCCAAGGAACCAGCTATGCCTATTGGTAATCAAAGCCATTTCAAAAGATTCAACGACTTCATTCGTTTTCAGAAAGCCTTGGGACGTTGGCCGTATCCATGACATTCTTAATTCTTCTAGGACTCTTGTCTTTTTTAACGGCAAGTTTGACTTGTCTTGGATTAGACGTGAGTTTGGCTGGCAGCCTCTTGTCGGGCAGCGTATCCATGATTGTCAATATGCTGAGTTTATATTTTCTAAACAAACTTGGAAGTTCCCTGACCTCAGAACCGCATGTTTAAATCGAGGTCTTGATCCCAAACAGGATTTTATTTCTGAAAATTATTGGGATAAAGGTATTGACACAACAGAAATTCCTGAAGATGAACTAGAAGAGTATTGTGTAAATGATGTGGAAATTACACATCAATTATACGTAGATCAACTGAAAGATTTTCAGACCAAGTATCCACATATGATTAAACTCTTTAAGCTACACATGCATGATCTGCCTGTGCTTTTGGAGATGGAATGGAATGGTCTGAAGTATAACGCTGCAAAATCCTTAGAAATTGCAGAAGAAAATGATGTACGTATTCATGATTTAGAAACAAAGCTCAATCATATTGTTGACTTTGAAATTAATTGGAATTCACCAAATGAAAAATCTACTATCCTTTATGGCGGCACTATCAGCCGCGATTGTAAAGTACCAATCGGACATTTTAAGACTGGTGCTAGAGCAGGCCAAGTCAAGTACAAAACCGTCGAATCCCTCACAGAATTCCCACGGCTTGTCACCCCCTTAACAGAATATAAATTCGGTGAGAAGGTAGAAAATCCTTCTGTTGCTGAAGATGTACTGCGATCTCTAAAACCAAGCAAACTCGCCAAGACACTCATTGAGTTAATTCTAGAGCGGGCAAAACTAGAGAAGCAGAATGGAACGTATCTTAAGGGACTTCCCAATAAGATGCTCACCATGAATTGGGGAGACTACTTACACCCCTCGTATAACCAATGTGTTGCGGTAACGGGACGGGTTGCGTCATCCAATCCAAATGGTCAGAATATTCCACCAATCGGGAAGCGCCTGTGCGAGAGTAGATTCTAATGTTAGTAAACGTAGATGCAAAAAGTCTTGAATGGTGCACATATCTATACCTAAGTCAAGACAAAGTTGGAATCGAAGAATGGCACAATGTTGTAAATGACCCAAGTAAATTTGATATTCATCTTGACAATCAAACGAAATTCAATCTACCCTCACGCCTGATCGCTAAAGTATTTTTGTTTCGTTGGATTTATCGTGGACCAGCATTTGCTTACTGCCATGACCCAGATTTTGCGGTAGTAAGTAATAAGCAGCAATATTGGCAAGATGTTATTGACCAGTATTATTCAAAGTACAAGGGATTGTATGCAACACACATGAAGTATCTTCAGGAAGTGAATGCAACCGGCAGGTTGTGTTCACCTCTTGGACGAGAATATCAGTTCAAGAAAAATAAACGAGGAGAGTTTTCTGAATATGAAATTACCAACTACCCTAATCAGGGTCTTGGAGCGGATGTTATGGCTGTTGCTCGGGTTAGCCTTGCTGCCCGTTTTCGTAAGTATAAGCTCCGTAGTCTACTTATTTCTACTATTCATGATTCTCTTACATCCGACTCACCCGAAGAGGAGGTTGACATCGTTAAGGAAATTATAGTAGATGTATTCACTGATCTTCCTGCTAACATCAAACGAGCTTTTGGAATTGACTGGAACTTACCGATGTTGGGAGAAGTATCTGTTGGACCTAACCTTAAAGACCTAACTTAGTATTGACACATTGAAATAATGTGGTATAATATTACATATACAGTAGTTAATTAATAACAATAAATTAGAAAGATAATATGCAAATTCAAATTCAATTCATTGATGTGTCTGTAGAAGACAAAGGTAAGTACAAGATGGCTGAAATTACTTTCAAAGATTTAGCTAAAGGACAAACATCGTCTAAGAAGCTAATGTCTTTCAGTAATCCAGTTGTCTATAAAACACTAGTCGATGCAAAGAAAGGTGAGGTTTACACCATTGAGATGCAAAAGAATGACAAGGGTTTTTGGGATTGGACAGCAGCTTCCACTGCAACAGGTGTTAACACTGCCTCCGGTGGTAGCCCAGAAGCTATCACAAAAGCGTCAGGTTCGTCTGGATTCGCTTCACCCAAGTCCACCTATGAGACTCCAGAAGAACGAGCTAAAAAGCAGATTTATATTGTTAGGCAGTCTTCTATTAGTGCTGCTATTGATACTCTAAAAACTGACAAAAAGAATCCATCTAAAGAAGAAGTTGTTAGTGTTGCAAAGTTCTACGAAGCCTTCGTCTTTGGTCTAGATACCGAGCCTGTAAAGCTAGCAGATATTCCAACCTTTGATGAAGATGAAGACGTACCACTATGAGCTTAATGCTTAGAGATTTTGTTTGTCGAGATTGTGGAAAAGAATTTGAAAAATTCACAAAGGACATTCACTTTGTTGAGTGTCCTCATTGTGGTTCAAGTGCCTGCACTTTTCTACATTCAGTACAAGCAATTAAAGCAACTGGCTCAGGAGTATATTCCACTAAGATGAAAGTATGATTGCATTAATCGACGGAGACATAGTTGCTTACCGTTGTGCTGCAAGTTGTGATGTGCGAGAAGGGGGAGTCATTATAGACTCCTCCGACGAGGAAATCGCATTACTTCGTGTAGAACAATTAATGCAACAGATTATTCATTCCGTAGAAGCAGATCAATATCGCTGCTTCCTTTCCCCTTCTAAGAACTTTCGGTACGATGTGTATCCAGAGTACAAGGCTAATCGTCGTGAGACTGTAGACCCAACCCATCGAAAAGCATGTAAACAATATCTCTTCGATCAATGGAATGGTGAAGATTTTTACGGTTATGAAGCTGACGATGCTCTTGCATGGACTCAAACTGACGACACAGTTATTTGTTCTATTGACAAAGACCTTAAGCAAGTACCGGGTAGGCATTATAACTTTGTCAAGCAAGAGTTTGATGAAGTCTCAGATTTACAAGGAGCTTCTACATTTTACCAGCAAGTTCTGATTGGAGACAAGACAGATAATCTTTTTGGTCTTAATGGAATTGGTCCGAAAAAAGCAGCAAAGTATCTAGAAGGCTGTTACGAAGAACAAGAAATGTTCAATACTGTCTATGACATGTATGAAGATAAACATCAACTCGCCATTAACCTTATGTGTATGTGGTTATGTCGAGAACAAGGAGTAACATGGGTACATCATCAGAGAAATTCAGGATTGATTATACCAGACGAGTTCGCACCCGTGCTGGATCAGATGTTAGAGTCTACGAAATCTTTTACCAAGACTACATAAACGGCGCATACTATGATGAAGACAGTGACGTTTGGTGGCCTTGTCAGTGGGATTTTCAAGGACATTATTCAAGCAAACCATCTAGTCTGGACTTAGTTAATGTCTGAACGTAAACGACGATCTAAACTAGAGCTAAAATTTGAAGACATCCTCATTGCTAATCAAGCAGAGTATGATTATGAAATCACAGTGATTCCCTACACTGTCCCAGAATCTAAGCATAAATATACTGTAGATTGGACATTTACTAATGGCATTCTTTGCGAAACGAAGGGCTTTTTATCGGATCATCAAGAACGAAACAAGTATGTTCTCTTGAAACAACAATATCCTGATCTTGATCTGCGGTTTGTCTTTGACAATCCTAATAAGCTATGTGGTGGTACTAAGTACACCCACGCGAAGTGGGCAGACAAGCACAATTTTCTTTGGTGCGGTATTCGAGATGAGGAAACAATTAAAAGATGGATAGGAGAATCTAGTGGGAGTTAACCACTGCATCATTCCTGATACACAGGTAAAAGACGGTGTTGATTTTGAGTATCTAACGCGCATTGGTCAGTACATCGTAGATGTAAAGCCTGATGTTATTATTCACCTAGGAGACTTTGCAGACATGCCTAGTCTCTCTAGCTATGATATAGGAAAGAAATCATTTGAAGGTAGGCGCTATACGAAGGACATTGACGCAGCTAACAAGGCTATGCAATGTCTTCTTGATCCATTGTATTCTTACAATGCTTCAGCTAAAGCTAACAAAAAGAAACAATACAACCCGCGAAAGGTGATGCTTTTAGGCAATCATGAGAACCGTATTAATAGGGCTATCAACGATGATCCGAAACTGGAAGGACTCATTAGTACAAACGATCTCCCGTACCAAGATTGGGAAGTTCATGACTTTCTTAAACCTGTCTTCATTGATGGCATTGCTTATAGCCATTATTTTCCAACAGGTGTCATGGGTCGTGCTGCTACCACTGCCTCTGCTATGGTCAGTAAACTTCATATGTCTTGCATTGCTGGTCATCAACAAGGGAAACAAGTGGCTTATGGCAAACGCCCAGACGGTAGCACTATCACTTGCATTATTGCAGGCAGTTGTTATGAACATGATGAAGACTATCTAACACCAACAGGTAATAATCATTTCCGTGGAATTCTCATGGCGTATGATGTACAAGATGGTTCATTTGATGAACACTTTGTCAGCCTAAAATATCTGAAAGAGCATTATGCAAAGTCCGAGTCACTATAAAGACACCAGACTTATGGACCTGTTGATTGATCGACAAGTTCCATTTGCTGAAGGTAATATCATGAAGTACATTTTTAGATGGCGTGAGAAAGATGGTCTACGCGATTTACAGAAAGCTAAAGTATATCTTGATGCTTTAATTGCATACGAAGAATTACAAAAGGATGACACACAATGAACGCAAATTCCTATCAAGAATGGACCCACACCACCGCGATTTATCCGGGGGCTAGTACGGGTAATGATCAAGAACTTACCTATCTAACACTCGGTCTTAATGGAGAAGCAGGTGAAGTTGCAGACAAGATTAAGAAGTATCTTCGGGATGGCAAACTTGATATTGGTAGTGTTATTTATGAACTTGGAGATGTTTGCTGGTATGTAGCTAGACTTGCAGAAGCTTTTGGTTATCAGTTTGAGGATGTTCTAGAAATCAATCACAGTAAACTTGAATCTCGCAAGACACGTAATGTTCTTACTGGGTCTGGCGATGAACGTTGAACTACTTGACATTACTCCTAATGCTCTAGAAAAGATTGGACAATATGCTGGCATTTGCTACAACAGTTCTATGGATTCTAATTCTTGTGTCCGTCGTGCTATTAGCTGCAAGAATAAAGGCCATCTTGCTACTCTTAGGTTTGCTTCTGCTGTTTTCCATGTGTCTGGAATTAGTCGAGTTTGTTCTCATCAATTTGTCCGTTCTAAGCATTTAGATTTTCTTCAAAGAAGTCAGCGGTATTGTTCTGAGTTACAAAGTTCTGTAGTAGAACCAAAGATGACACAAGAACAAGAAGCAGAATACTTCACTGCCATTCTTGGTGCACAAGAAGCATATGAAAATCTCATCAAACTAGGAATGAAAAAGGAAGATGCGCGATTTGTCCTGCCAGAAGCAACTACTACAGAACTAATTGTTGTTGGTAACTTTCAAGCATGGTTAGATTTTATTGCTCTTCGTGCAGATACCCACGCACAATGGGAAATCCGCGAAGTAGCAAAAACAATCAACAACATTCTCTCGGAACATGTTCCGGGACTTTTCAACTGGATGCCATAAGATGAGTATGCTTTTAACTACACTACTCTCAGCACTGATTCCTGTCAGTGTTGAGGGTATCAAACAAGGTATTAATGCCATCACTGGTGGGGTTAAACCAACAACTGTCGCAGAACAAATTCAACTAGAAGAACAAGACATCAAACGTCTAGAAGCAGTTGCTGCTCTTGACAACCCCGGCGGTACGCCGAGTCAGTGGGTTGTTGATCTTCGCGCTTCTGCTCGTTACGTCGCTGCCTTTGTTGTTATTGGTGGTGGTATTACTTCTGCATTTGTTCCTGAGATTGATCTTGCTGTAAAAGCACTTGCTCTAGAAGCTGCTAATATTGCTTTCGGTTTTCTCTTTGGCGCACGCATTACTGCTTCATTTAAGAAGTGACATTTGACGATCTCTTACAGAGGTTAAAGCATGAGGATGAGGTATCTATACTAGAGATTGTAGATGTCTCATCTGAAGAGCTTGTAGACCTATTAGAAGGCGTTATTTTCGATAAGCAACAAAGGATTCGAGATTACTACAATGAAGATGACGAAACCGTGGACAGGGAAGAAGGATAATCTTCCTTCTACCACGAAAAAAGAACATCATAAAGAGCGCAAGACTCTTGCCCAATTACTTCACACGATTGAAGATAAAGATTGGGAACAACAACTAAAGGATTATATTCGTAATGCAGATCAACAGATTTAAAAATACATTTTCAGCCAACATCTTTAAGAATAAGTATGCACAAGGCCCTAACGATACTTGGGATGCCCTTGCTGATCGCTTGGTTGAAGATGTGTGTGGTTCAAGGTGGGGTAAAGATAAGCCATTAATGTCACAAGAAGATCGTGATTCACTAGCACAGTACATTAAAGAGATGAAATTCGTTGCCGGCGGTCGTTATCTTTGGTATGCTGGTCGAGGTAATAGTTATTTTAATAATTGTTTTTTGCTACGTGCAGAACATGATACGAGAGAAGAATGGGCAGACCTAACACAACGGGCAGTGAGTTGCCTTATGACTGGGGGCGGAATTGGAATCGACTATTCTATTCTACGTCCGAGCGGGAAGCCGCTGACGCGTACTGGTGGATTGTCCAGTGGTCCGATTCCACTGATGCAGATGATAAACGAAGTTGGCCGAGGGGTGATGCAAGGTGGATCACGACGATCCGCAATCTACGCAAGTCTCAACTGGTTGCACGAAGACATTCCCACCTTCCTAACTGCTAAGAATTGGTCTGATGAAATCAAGGCACTAAAGGACAAGGATTTTAATGCTGCTGCACCTCTTGACATGACTAACATTTCTGTTAACTATGATGACAAGTGGTTGTATAATGCAGACCGTGCAAATCTACATACATTTGTAGAGAACTGTCGTCAGGCAATGATGACTGGTGAACCCGGTTTCTCTTTTAACTTTGGTGATAAGCAAAATGAAACTCTTCGCAATGCATGTACTGAAGTTACGTCTGAGGATGACTCTGATGTATGTAACCTTGGTAGCATCAATCTCAGTAACATTCAGAACATTGAAGAATTTAAACATATTGTTGAACTCGGCTCCAAGTTCCTTGTTTGTGGAACGCTACGTGCCGATCTCCCGTATGATAAAGTCTACAAGGTCCGCGAAAAGAATCGACGACTTGGACTGGGACTTATGGGTATCCATGCATGGCTCCTCCAACGAGGACAAGGATACGAAGTAACTCCAGAACTACATGAATGGTTAAAGGTATATAAGAATGAATCAGAACGATCAGCTAATGAACATTGTGAGCGCCTATTTATTTCCAAACCAGTTGCTTACCGTGCCATCGCTCCAACAGGTTCTATCGGCATTCTCGCGGGGACAACTACTGGAATTGAACCTCTCTTTGCCGTTGCCTATAAGCGAAGATATCTCACAGATGGTACTAAATGGAAGTATGAATACGTGGTTGACACAACTGCCGATCAACTAATCAAGGAATATGGTCTTGATCCTAACAAGATTGAGACTGCTTATGGACTAAGCCATGACTACGAAAAACGACTCAAGTTCCAAGCGGACATTCAAGATTACGTTGACATGTCAATTTCCTCAACAATCAATCTACCCTCATGGGGAAGTAAAGGTAATAATGAGGACTGTGTTAAATCGTTTGCAGAGACACTTTCACGCTATGCGCCACGACTACGGGGGTTTACCTGTTATCCAGATGGAAGTCGAGGAGGTCAACCTCTAACAGAAGTTCCTTATGAAGAAGCACTTCGTCATAAGGGCATTGTCTATGAAGAGAATATTGATCGTGCTTGTGTAAGTGGTGTTTGTGGTATCTAAATAACAATAATAAGAAAGATAGAATGAACGAAGAATTCAAAGCACTATTACTGGAGACTCTACAAGAAGTTAAACAACATCCTGAAGGTAAAGAAGGTGTTATATTTATGACATACTTTGATGAAGAACCCGATTGGGAAGTTGGTTTAATGTTCCGACCTAAGCAAAAATAATAGATGTAAAAAAGCCCTCTTGGAGAAATCCTTGAGGGCTTTTTGTTATGCTAAGAAAAGATTCTTCTCATCTGCACGTCGTTTTGTTAGACCATCAAGAGCAACCATGACACCTTTTACTCTTGCCTTATTCCATGCTCCAAACTGCTCAGCAGCACCTCTGTAATCGCCTTGGTTGAGTTTTCTCAGTAGGGTTGATATACGGAGATTACCTGAGCCTAAATTGAACACAAAGCTCGTTAAAGCACCTAACTGATTTTCTGTTAGAGGAACCTTAACAAGAGAAAGAACTTGCTCTTCTGCATCCTGATAGTCATGATCTAGAAACAGTTCAGCTTGCGCCACTGAAATTGTCTGTCCCATCTTTACGTTATACGTATGACCATAACCAATGGTTGGAACTCCAGCGGGACAGAGGTACGCCTTTAAGCGTAACCCCTCCCACTTCTTGATGATGTCTTTACCTGTCATTGAGAACTCCTAAACTTATTCAATAGATTAGCCTTTCGTGCAGTCTCGTAATTTGCTGGTGCCTTGCCCTTTGAGTTAACAAGGTAGCGAGTTTCAACATCAGCCAAACGACTCCATACTTCTGAACCAATCATATTTTCAAGTGTTTTGCTGTCGACACCATAAGACACGATTTTTTCGATATACTTCGGGTCGCCTGTTTCTATGGCTAGATCAGCAAGACGCTTGATCTGAGTTTGACGATTCTTATCAATCTCAGTTCTATTCAAAGCCTTCTGAGTTTCAAAGCGATCATCCGTACTACGAGTGCCCATTAGACCGGCAACAACATCCACAGGTTGACGTGGTTTCTCAGCCATTCCAGTATTACCCAAAGGCATCATGCCTGTCTGTTTACCCATGATGTTTGTTTCATTCACTCCTAAGAGTTCTTTAGCACCATACGCAATAGGACCAACAGGTAACGCTTTATTCACAGCCTTGCTTAGATCAGCATCAGTGTGTTTCTTTCCAAGAGTTTCTGAAATTAACACAGAGCCACCAGACACAGTATCAGCAGTCACTTGAATCAATGGGAACATCCTTGTCCAACTCTCTTCAGCTAGAAGAACACTACCCAACAGCGTTGTGAAGTTTTCATTAGCACGAACAGATGATGAAAGATCAATGCCACTTAGAGATGGTAGTCCGTATTCAATTGTCTTGCGAACAAGATCATTGTCAGGAATGATACGATCAATCATAGAATCGTCATGAGCCACTAAGTCTAGAACACTTGGAATACTGTATTCAGGATACTGAGCGTTCAGCCATTTACGAATAATTTCATATTCAGTAATGAAAGCTGGAGCAAGAACACCACCAACCATTGTAGCTGTTAGACCATATGTAAGCAGTGGTGCCCAAGTCTTTGGCTGAAGTGTCTTAAAGTGTTTAATGTCCCCAACAAGGTTAGCGAACTGTGCTTGACCAAATGTTTGTAATGGTCTTGCCATTTCACCCATAATACCTGCATGTTGGAACATAGGTGCTTGTTCAGAGCGACCATATTGAACCATCGTTGTATCCGTACCGTGCATTGCCAGTTGTTCAGCTTCTGCCTTTGTCTTGCCCAGTGATTTATAATGCTCATACATACTAGCATATGTCATTACACGGGATAGTGAATCAGCTCCTTCGTTGACCTTGTTCAAGAATACATACTTCTTAATTCCTTCAAGAAGAGAACTGTCGTTCTTATTCAGATGGAGTGCCTCGATGAACTGAGGTTCAAATGTATTAGTTTCTTGACTGACTTTGAAGATACTGTCTTTGAGTTCCTTATCATTGATGGCAAGTTTAAACAAACCCTTACCAAATGACATGTATGCACGTAGACCACCATCATACGCCATGTGTCGAATTGCTTGAACAGGTGTAGAAATAACTTGACCCACGGCAAACACAGGTTTTGCCATTAGTTTGGTTAGATAGAACGTTTCTAGCATACCATTCTTAATTTTGTCAAACACTGGATCACCGGGTTTGAATTCCTTACCAGCAACATCGTACAAAGTCTTAGCAACAGAGTCTACCCAGTTACGCACACTGTCATCCAGAACAGCCATCTTATTCTCTACTTTATTAAGAGCAGAGTCTGACATCTGTTGGATAACAGCTAGAGTATCTGGATGCATTGTCTCAGCACCATTACGAAGGATTGGTTCAACTGAATGGTTGATCTGCATCTTACGTAGAGTGCCTGTGTAGTCATTGACAGAGTTTTGGATAGCTTCCTTAAAGGAGTTACCACGTTCTTTGGCAGAAGCAAATATTTCAGAACCTTTATAACCTTCTAGGTTAGAACGATAGTTATGATGCTTTCCAAGCTTACCACCACGAGTAACCAAGGCTTCAACTAGTCCTTCAATATCCTTCTTTAGAACACCGCCCGCAGATGGATATTTTTTCTCAAGAAAGTCTTTGAATGTGTCGATACTATCAAGGAATGGATTACTATCTTCCAACTTGATCTTCTCTACACCAGTTGCAGACAAGTGTTTTAGATTACCTGATCCTAGTTTTTCTAGAAAGGCCTCACCTTCAGCTTTGGTTGTGAAGTGTTGACGATAGGCAGATGTACCTTGGAAGTTAATATCAACATAGTAATCACCCTTACGCACAGATGGATACCATCCCTTACGACGAGGTAGGATATTCTTCTTACCCATCTTTTCTTGTTCTTTAACCATAGCTTCATACTGCTTGGTGAACATTCCAGTTAGGGTTTTAAAGATACCTTGTTGCTCTATTGATAGACCAGTTCCATATTTGTCAAGTGTTTCGTGATACTCAAGTCCTTCTTCTAGTCCCTTCTTTAATAAATCATGTACAGCAGCCATGTCTTCTGGTTTAGATGTTTTAACAACCATATACGGACTGGACTTGTCTTTGATCTTAGACAACTTAGCAAAGAAATTACTTTCATCCCACACCTTACGACCAACATCTCCGAACCAAATGTTATTTGCGATCCTTGCAGAAGTTATCTCTGCGTTGCGAATCTTCCAGTAAACATCCTGAATGATTGGATTGTCTTTGAAGATTTGGGCAACACCGGTCTTACCAAACAACTTAGTGGCAGCACCAACAAAACTAGAACTGATTGCTTCTACAGCACGACGAGATAGACCCGGTTGATAATTTCCATTCATAGGAGCATCATCAGCAATAGTCTTCTTTATAGAAGTGATACCATCTAATGCACCCAGTACCTCGCGAGTATCCTGCAAAGTCTTTTGATAGAATGGAAAGGCATCACGATCTGCTGCTTTCTCACCAAGAATCAACTTGTCATTACCAATGATCTTAACACGATCAGCAGCTTGTCTACTAGTACTAGCAATATATTCAGTACTACCATTTAGAATATCAGAAAGGATTGTGTCTGCAAAGTCCTTCTTTGGTTGTTCAAATCCGAAGGTATCCTTGAGATACTTGTGACTAGCATCCACAACCTTCTTAATGTCAGACAGCATACCCTTACTACGCTTATCAAAGGCAGAGATAACATGCTTGTGCATGAGTTCCCGTGCAACCTTCTCAGCGAAGAATTCATGAAAAGCTTGTTGGTAGTCTGCTCGTTGCTTTTCCTTGCCCATATCAAAGATGGAATTAGCCGTATGCTTAGTTTTCTTATTGAACTCTTCCCACTGCTTTGTAAGGACCATTAGATCATCAGTATGAGTAACTGAATCGCGTAGATACTTATTAAGTAGTGCATGACCAAGTTCATGAGCAGCATAACGAACAGTATTTAGATGTTCTAGAGCCTCTGTTAGTTTCCCACCAGTAAGCTTATTGAAGAACTTCTTTCCAGACAAGTCTGCTAGATTCTTTGCAATGTTACTTGGATGTAGACGAATGTATGTAGTGTTACCAGCATGCATCACACGCCCAGAAGCAGGGAAATTCTCAGCCAAGACAAAGTAAACCTTTTCATCTGCAAACTTCGTGAGTTTGATTAGATGTGTCATGATCTTCTGAAACTTCTGTGGAAGATTCACATCAAAAGAAATCTTTGTTCCCGGAATAGTATTCACTAAGGACGGGTTGGCATCTAATGCTCGTACAGCCTCGACAACATTTTCTCCGGTAGCTTCAGTAAGTTCCTTCATAGAAACATACTTGTTCTCTGGAACTGGTTGTGGTTCTGCTTTGGTTTCACCAACAGGTTTGTTTAGTTTCTCACGTAGCTTTGGATTAACCTCTAGAACCTTTGCGATACCTTCTTGATGCATTGCAACCTGACGTTCGAGAGATTCGCGCATCTGCTGTGCTTTTGCAATATCAAATGTACCAGAAGGTGTTTTACCTTCATCATAATTCTTGATTTGTTTATTAACATTGTCTAATATTCTAGATAGTTTATTAAACTGAAATTGATGATGTTGCAGTTGTTGAGCAGCAGACTTTGGAGCTGGCGGAGTTTCTCCTCTTTGGCGTTGTTGCCAAGGAGTAAGAACAGGTTCATTAGCATATGCTTCTATTGGAGGTAGGCCATTGTCAGGTGAAGTTGCTTGACGATCTAATTCCTCAAGAGATTCAAATCTTTCAGGACCTACTGATTTATCGACAGGTTTAGGATTCTCCATTTGTCGTTGAACTTCTTGATACTTTGAAATTAAATCTTCTACAATGGGCTTACGTTTAGCAACATATTCAGCACCCATCTCAGAAGCAAATTCATGCAGATCAGCAAGTTCTTCACGATAAGATTCTAAGACATCTTTAAATTCATTCTTAGGATCATTGCGAACTAGAACTTCATTGTATTGGTCATTCAACTCTGCAACACGTAAATCATCTAACAAAGATTTATTTTCTTTGTCTATCAAACGCTCACGTTCCGCTAGAATTTCACGAGTTTCTAGGTGAGTTTTTCGTAGAGCCTCTCCTTGAGATAACGCCTCAGTTTTATTTTTAATAGCAGCTTCTTGTGCCTGTTCAGGAGTTCTGAAAACAGGTTCTGTATAAGGAACTGTAGATGTTTGTTCCTGTTTACCTTCAAACCAACTTAAGTCAGGCTTCTCTCCACGAATTAAAGCTTCATATGCTTTTACTTCTTGTTCTAGAGCAGCCTTTAGTGAACTGTAGCTAGAACCGGGAGATTCGTCTACAGCAACTCGTTCTGGCAAAGAGTCCAACGCATCGCGTGCCTTCTGTAAACGCGCTACAAGCCTCTCTTTCGGCATGGACATAGCCTCACCTATCCGAGATACTGCAACCTCAACTGGAGACATTCTGGGGGCCTCTGGTGCAGCCTTTTCTACAGGTGCTTCCTCCAATACATGAAGGGTGGACATATTACCCTGTTCATCCTCAGGATACATCTTTGCCTGATCTTCAAGAGTTACCTCTTGATCTGGTTGACGTGGACCACGACTAGCCTTACGACGAGCCTTGATCTGGTTCATTAGATCATCACGAACAATCTTGTTCTCAGTATAATGAGACTCAGGAATCTGTGTAGGATCAGACAGAATGTTCTCAAGGTCTGTTATCTTCGCAGATGTCTTGCGATGTTGATCTTCTAGTTCTTTGAATGTATCTAGAAGATGTTGTGGAACATCATCAGGTGTCTTGGCGATTTCATCATTCACCTCAGTCATCATCTTTTCGATGTTGGCAATCTTGTCAAGAGATGATTGATACACACGGTTCAACATAGTGAGTTCACCAGTTGAAGGAACGTGTCCGGGGGCTTTAATGGAGGGATCAGTTTTGTCAATGGTGGGAACAGGAAGATTCTCAACAGCTTTTCCACCAACAGCTTGACGCATTGCCGGTTTAGCTAGACGAGCCAGTGCTTCTAGTTGTGGAGCAGCACTAACAAGTGGTAGAAGGGCATCGTTAATAACTTGCCCAATTTTACCAGAATATTCCTTACCAACAGCAGTACGTGGTGAGTAAGTAGCCATGTCTGCATATTCATGGAACTTCTCACCCGACTGCTTAACACCTTTTTGTGTGCCAAAGGTTCCACTACGAACTTCGTCAAGAATACCTTGTGCACCACCAATCATGCCACCAACTGAACCAGTTGTTAAACCTGTTAGAGTAGATAGAGCGGCTTCACCTACACCAATTAAAGGATTTTCTAAAGATGTCTTTTTATCTTTTTCGGGAGAAACTGTTTCCCAACCACCAACATCTTCCCAACCATCATTTGATTTACTAACAGTTTCCCATCCAGACATAATTAGTTTCCTTTAAGTTTTCGTTGAACTTTGCCTTCAACAACACGATAATCGTATTTACTTGGTTCGTAAGCAACACCAGCAGCCTCTACTTGAGATTGTAATGAAGCTGGCACTGGTGTAACAGACTGTGTGCCATTAGCAACAGGTGCTGTGTAACCTTGTTGTGCAGGCTTAGGTTTAAATAGACCTTTGAGTGCAGGATTGTTTGGATCAAGTTCTTGACCCGGTTGAACCTTCGCAGCAAGAATAGCATTCTGAAGTTCAGTGAGTTCTGCTGCATATTCGGCAGGACTGATTTCACCAGTTGCTCTCATTCGTTGTAGTTCTTTAACTAAGGCTTCTTGAGCAGTCTTATCACCCTTGGCCGCTGTAACCTTCAGACCAGCCAACCTTGCACGGCCAGCATTCTTAAGTTCTTCTAGGTCCATATTCTGATCACCCTTCATACCCAATAGACCTTTTTGTTGGATATACTTAGGATCATTTTCTGCTAGTGAACCTGCAAGAATACTTGCACCTTGAGCAGCAGCCTCGCGTACATTGGGATCAAGAGACTGATCAAACTGTTTCTCCATGCCACGATACATATTACCAAACAAGGTACTCTTAGACTGTTCTTGACCAAGTTGTGCTTGTTCTGCACTTTGCTTAAACGGTTGGAGTGCTTTTGCTGTCTTACCAGCAGCTTCCTGTGTCTGCATTTGCCCAATCTGTCCAGACAATTGCATTGGAATGTAATCAGGAGATTGACTCTTTGCATTAGCAAGTTGTGCTTCGTAAAACTTTTGAATTAAATCAAGAGGATCACCAATCCGCGATTTTTGCAGGGCTTGTTCTTGAATTAGATTGGAAAGCTGAGAGGCATTGTCTGCACTCCCAGCATTAAATCCATGATACAAAGCCCCAAGAGCAAACTCAGGTTTGTATCCTGTTGCGATGTTTTCAATTCCCATTATCGACCCTTAATTGCTTGTAGCAGTTCTTGAATCTGTGGATTGTTCTCGTAACTATTGGTATTAAGAATCTTACCAAGAGCATCGTAGTAAGGTGAGTTGCCTTGAGCACCATATTTCTGACCCATCATTAGTGCTTCTAGACCACCTGCTTGTACTGGACTAATGTTAGCACCAGAACGTGTATCCCAACTATTTAGATCTTGCTGATAGTTCTGATCGTATTTTAGTTGAGCAGCAGCTTGGGCTGCCAACATTGCCGGAGCAGTTGCATTAAAGTTATTGCGATTACCATGCATAGCAGCTTGACGATTTAGAACATTTGTGATCTGGTCATTGGTAGCTTTATAACCGGCATCAGAGTTTGGATTCTGACGGAAGGATTGCAGTCGTTGGTTAGCCATAGCAGCTTGTTGCTGTGCGGCATCGCGCATTGTAGTTGCGCCCGGAGTCATCATACCAGCACCAGTAGAAGCAACATCATAAGGAGCAGCAAACTGGCGAACAGAGTTAATTGTCTGTGGGATTTGCTGTGCCATTTGCTGATTAGATTTCTTCTCTTGCTGTGCAGCCATCAAACCGGCAAGACCTTTCAGGAAGGCGTTAGTTGAACCACCACTGCCACCCGTCCCACTGGTAAACAACTTCCCTAAAAAATCTGTACCACCTTTAAGCATTCCTGCCCAATCCATTCCAGCATCTTGTGCTGAAGACGGGTTAAACAAAGTAGATTGTCCATACTGCTCAGGCATGAATTGATTAGTTGGTAATGCAGGATCAGGAGAGAATCCATAATTATTTCCAGACCCCCACAAATCACCTAAAGAAGATTGTCCAAAGGTAGATTGACCACCACTAGATTCCTGATAGGAAGGCATTGCATCAAATGAGGGAAGGTTGTTAAAATCTGCATAGGACTGGTCATACTGAGTTGGTGCAAAACCTGCCTGACTAAAAGAACTGTTTGGATCATACGACATTCCATAAGAACCAAAGTCTTCTGGATTGTATTGATATTCTTCGTCCATGATATTTCCTTTTTATTAACTACTATATTGATATATTAACATACATAGAAACAAATGTCAAGACACTCTATACCAAGTTGTATTGGCACTTCTATATATCCAAGACGCATTTCCATTTTCTGCTATAGTAGTCAATGCACCATTTAGTGTTTGTCCAGCATTTGGACTATGTGTTAAAGCTGTGATAATTTGTGTGGAAGCAATTGTAACAATCTGCTCGTTGAAAGGTATTGCTGGCATTGTAAGTGTTCCAGTAGCCAGTGTGCCAGCAGGTTCGATTACATAATAAATAGTTGTGTTACCCATTGTATTAGAGAATCCAGTTGTTGGTACAACCCTTTCAATGGTGTTACGAGCATTGCGCACTTCAGTTGCAGTTAAATGATAATACTCACCACTTGTTCCACCTTGTATACCAGACAAGTTATTGTGTGGTCCTGCTGTTAGTGCAGAGTGTTGTGCGGCGGTCAGGTGATAATGCTCACCTGTCGTACCACCATCTAGGTTCTGTAACTGGTCATGATCTCTTGTAGCAATATCTGTGATGTTGGAACCAGCGAAGTTAATCACATACCAAGGAACAGATCCATTAGTTGAGATGTAGTTACGAAGTTGTCTATACCACTCAAGCCATGTAAACGAACCGGGCTGGTCATTGATTGGCGGAGGAGGGAGTCCTGTTGCCATTAATGTGTTCCTTCCTCATAGATCAACTCAAGTGATTCTAAACGCAGTGGTTGGTTAGCTGTGTGCTTAAGTTTCCAAGCACGACGCCTAAACTGACCCAAGCGTTGAAAGGCGGGATAAGCATCACTCATTTCAATTGGAACACCTGTTGACCATGTTTGATAATCATCATTTGTCCAAGACAGTGTTACAACATTGCTTGTACTATAGCTATCACCAACCAAACGAACCACAGAACCGAACTTACGATTATAGGTATCCATATCATATTTGTTTGTAATGATTTCAACAGTAATAGGATCTGCTTCATCAAGATACGCACTAGGGTCCAATCTATAAATATCACCATGAACTGAACTTAGAAGATATGCAGCACCATCACCCTTATCAGCGACATGGTTGTACAAGAACACTTCATGCTCAAGTGTCGCAGTCCAAGAAGACCACTCATGCCACAACTTTTCATCCATGTCATACACAAGTGTGCGATGTTGGGTTGGTAGATTAATAAGAAAGAAGAGATGTCCCTTCGTGCGAAAACCATACCCAGTAATCTGAGTAATGTTTGTTTCAGCGTCAATGATGCGTTCGATAAACTCATCTGAGATTTTGTTAGGTTTGAAACCTGTCAAACTCCACACTGCTCTACCACCTGAAGCAGACTGACTAACCCAAGCACAGAACTGTTCATTTTGATAGATCGCATGTGGAGCAGCAATGCCAAATTGGATAACGCCAGCATCGTTCCGGCTAAGAGGAGAACCAGCAGCATTCGCAGCATCGTAGAAAAACTCCGTTGAACTCTCGCCTAATACAACTACTTGGTTATTCTGTCTAGCCAATGCTAGTACAGGATCAGGGAACATTTCAGCAGAGAGATATTGATCCGCTGACCAAGACAATGGATCATCAAGATCACAGTTAAATACATCACTATTTTTAGCTACTAGTACATAACCATCAATGAAGATTGGTGATGCTACATGTGGTGTTGGAAAATCTACATCAGTTATTTGGGTAACTGTGTGATCGCTTTTGACAATCCAGCCAACGGTCCCATCACATAAAAATAAGTAGTCACCCAAAACAGATGAGTTGCAACTGATGATACCGCAGTTGCCAGTTGAACTTGGTAGTGTAATCTTTTCTGTAACTGTTGTACCATCGTCTGTCACCTTATAAACTTTGTTTGCGATAATCGCGTAGAAACTTCCATAGAAATGAATGAGTCCACGACCAGCCCCATCACCTGCCACATTACACAATTCAACTAGACCCGGACGTTTGTTAATATAAATCCGGGTATTCTCTAGTTGCTCAACCTTGCGAGTTTCAGGAAAGGCATTGATAAATCGCTGGTCTTTGGAACCACTGTTTGTACGATTGGAGTATGCCCCGATTAACGGAAGGCGTACCTTCTTACGTTCTCCTTGACGTTGCTGCTGGGCCATTCTTTACTCCTTGTAATGTTCTTGCTAAACTGGTAGGACCATTAACAGATTGTTTGTCATCTTTGGTATTACTAAATAAACCACCTAGACCACCGGCGGCTCCTTGTAGGGTAGAGATTGCAGTACCAATGTCTAGGTCTTTTCCTTGTAGAATATTCTTTAATGCATTACCACTGAATCCACCAACAGCCCCACCAAGAATATCACCACCACTACCCCCAATTGCATTTTTAGCTAGGTTTCCTAGATACGGAGAAGCGATGTTTGCCAATGTATTTGTAAGGGCATTTTTATAGTCTAGTTTATTACCTAGAAGAGCATTGCCAGCAGAATTAACGGCTGACCCTATAAGTCCTTGGGCAACTCCTGTGCCAACTTTACCAGACAATCCCAATGCATTAGCAAGGTCTCCACCATATGCTCCACCAAGACCTCCAGAAAGAGCATTAAGGCCTCCTGTGCTCAACGCCTTGCCCCAATCACCTGTAGTAACTCCCGTTTGAACTGTACTAGGAATGGCGGCTCCGATGCCTTGTCCCATTGCCCCACCCACTGTACCACTACCACCACCCGCCAATGCGCCGGCTCCACCAAACATTGCACCAAGAGCTGTCATTGTAATCGCAGGCATAAACTTATTAAAACCTGTTGCAGCATGGTCAAAATCAGATTCCCAAAATCCACCGGAAGGTGAATAATTTAACCCACGATTAGATCCATTAGAGTTGAGCCAGCGGCCAGAACCTGCCTCATAGGGACTATCAGCACCTGATTCATATGGCATCCATTGCCAATCACCATAACTGTATCCTGGACGGAACCCATAACCCCCATACTTTTCGATGGAGGCTTTGGCCGCGGGGTATCGGTCGGCATAGTCAGCCGTACTAAGCGTTACCCGATCATACAGCATGTCATTCCAAGCCTTGGTATCAGCCAAGTCTGGAGCTTTTATGCTCAGTTTTTGAAGTAGGGGTAATTGTCGCTGTAGATCTGAAACCTGACCAGTCGTTCTAAACATATCATCCATGTCGGAGTACATGGTATGGCCGCTAAGTTCAGATAGTTCCTGCTCTATTCCTTTAACCCGAGTGCTATAGTAATCGGAGGCTTTTGCAGCACCATATGGATCACTATACATAGCCAACTGGGTCTGTCTCGCGGCTTCTTGTTGTTGATTGTACTGCTGCTGCTTGGCAGCTACTTCTTGATGATATGCAGAGATCTTATTTCCAACATCTTCATGAGAAGCATTGTAATAGTCCTGACCATATGCATTTGGTAGCTTCAGACC
>OFQY01000032.1_pt1 | contig 52908 bp, 67 predicted proteins | sample 1542991 | NCBI WGS metagenome assembly OFQY01 (sample SAMN07774224, study PRJEB24372) | wastewater metagenome | isolation source: Exp Tend VB 10WW | collected 2016-02 | reverse complement strand
CCCCGATGCAGTTGGCCTCGGCTGGATTGGCAACCATGACGAGTGCGACATTGTTCTGGGTTCAGTACGTGGAAGCAATGGCGTCATTCCATCGCCATCTAGCGTATCAGTTCTACTCGCCAGACTTGAAGTAGCGGAAAGCATTGGGCAGCGAGTGACATTGGAGGTCATGGAATGAGGGACTATGCTTCGTTGCTGACGGATGAGCACGTCAAGGCGTTTCTTGCGCTCATCAAATACACCGAAGGTGCAGGCTATCAGACGCTATTCGGTGGGGCGAAGTTTGGATCGTTTGACGACCATCCGCGCCAAGTAATTACCCGGAACCTTGGCGGCAAGCCGATCACTTCCACGGCAGCCGGTGCCTATCAGTTCCTTTCACGTACATGGGACGAATGCGCCAATGCCTGCAATCTTCCGGACTTCTCGCCAGCCTCTCAAGATATTGCCGCACTGTTTCTGATTGACCGGCGCAAGGCGCTTGACCCGGTGCTATCCGGCGATTGGTCTTTGGCTATTGCCCGATGTAACCGGGAGTGGGCATCGCTCCCTGGCAGTCCCTATGGACAGCCGACGAAATCAATGGCCGCGTGTCTCGCTTTTCTCAACAAGCAAATGGAAGGAGGCGGCGCAGTGGCGACCGATACCTTTCAAAGTTCAACCACAGGGGAAACCATCATGGCTCCATTCATTGCTGCGGCTATTCCGGCGCTAATGTCCGCTGCACCTTCGCTGATTCGCATGTTCGGGAATAGCGAACAAGCGGAACGAAACGCCAAGGCTGCCGAAGCCGTCGCAGAGATTGCCAAGCAAGTTACCGGAGAGCCGACGATTGAGGGCGCTTCGATCAAGCTTCAGGCAGATCAGGAATCAGCCGACAAGTTCAATGATGCGATTCAATCGAACTGGTTTGAACTGGCAGAAGCCGGTGGAGGTGGTATCGCAGGTGCAAGGAAGGCGAACGAAGCCTATCTGCGTCCGGATGCGATGGCCTTCTGGAAAACACCGGCTTTCTGGATTAGCGCCATTCTCATGTCAATGGTTTTCATGCTGCTGGTGGATGTGTTTTACGTCCATCCGGAGCGGTATGACGGGAATCTGCAAACGCAGGTGGTCACAGCCTTGCTGCTCATCATCGGCATGGTTTCTTCGTATTGGTTAGGCACTTCGGCAAGTTCGCAGCGCAAAACTGAACTCATGAACAAATAAGGAGCCATCATGGCACTGCAATATTCAAGCAACATCTATCTCGCTCGACTTGATCTGGTCGAATCAACTACCGGAGCGGCTCCATTGCTGAAAATCTACTCCGGATCGCCTACGGCCAATTGCGCCGCTGCTGCGCCGACTGGCTTGCTGGCGACGATTACATTGCCGTCCGATTGGATGAATGCCGCTTCCGGTATGACCAAGACGCTGCTTGGCTCTTGGACCGGCACCGCGTCCGGTGGCTCTGCAACCGCGCCGGCCTCGTTCAGAATCTATAACAGCGGCGATACCGTTTGCCACATCCAAGGATCGGCTGGCGTCGGTTCCGGCGATCTTCAGGTGAATGGTTCAATCACGTCCGGGCAGACGGTTACGGTGACTTCCTTTACCCTGACGGCGGCGAATACGTAATGATGACCGAAGCCCAACAACAAGCCCTGGCCGCCGCGTTGCGTGCCGCCGCTGATCTGTTGGACGGCTGAGATCAGGCTTGACCCTACTGGCAGTCATGGGTAGGGTGCTTTTCACCGGAAAAACAGGGGCGGGTGTTGGAGGCGTCCGCCGCCCTTGTTTTTTTGGTTTCCCATAACACCCCGTAATCCACACAAACCCAAGGTCAAAAAATGGATCTCTCCAAGCTGTCCCTCCCTGGCAAGTCCCCCGCCCCCGCTTTCAACCCCGCCGTCACGCCCGTTGTTGAGGTGGTTGGTTCCACCCCCGCGGGCGCCGTTGTTCAGCAAACCCCCGCCGGCCCCATGGTCACGCGCTCCCTGTCCGCCAATGACGTTGCCAAGATGTTGAACGGCTACGGCTTTGGCGCCAAGGGTAAGGAAACCGGGGAGGCCGCCAAGATCTACGGCGGCAACCGCGGAATCCCCGGCAATTATCCCCGGTGCCGCGTCATGGGCATCAAGGTGCAGCCGTCGGAAGACCCCCAGAAGATGGGGGATGTGTGGACGTGGTTGGAGCTGTTGGTGGTGGAACCCCCCACCGCCACGGAAACCGCGGACAGCAACGGGCGCAAGATCCCGTTGCGTCCCGGCGCCGCGCTCAACACGTTGCCCCACACGCCGTATCCGGTGGGCGCGCAGTTCAGCTTGTCTCACAATTGGAAGCACGCGCCCACGGCGGCCAACCTCACCGAGCTGTGCATGGCGGTGAGTGGTTGCACGCAGGCCGAGGCCAACAATGACGCGATTGCGCAGATGAGTGACGAGCGCGGCGGCGAAACCCCGGGAGGCATCTACGCCACCCTGGGCTGTGAGATTGCGGTGACGGTGCGCAGCTACCTGAGCAAGCCGGGCAATTGGCTCCCTGCGTCCAGCTACAAGCCGGTCAAGGGCGGCACGGCGCCGGAACGCCTGAAGGCACTTCAAGGCGGGTAAGAAAACGCTTCACCCACGCCGGGGTGGTCCTTCAACCCCCCTGAATCGCTGCCCCGGCGTGGTTTTTCCCCCATCACCGTGCAAGGAACAACCGTAACGGGCCTCCAAAAGTTGATCCGTCCACCTCTTGGCCCGTAGGTGGTAACCAGATAAGCGGCACCCGTCGTGGTGACAGCGGCCTTGCATTTTTCCCTTCAAAGACCCTTCGCGGAGGCGTCCCCATGACTTCAACCCTTCTCTTTCAACCATCCAAGTTTGACCAAACGTGGTGCCGGGTTTGTGACCTGGAACTTCCGGCGGGCTTTCCTGTTCATTTCTTTGGCGGCGGGGAATGCCGGTGTGAGGCGTGCCTCACCAAGCTGAACGTGCGCATTTCTGATGGTGGCGGGCGTGTTGACCTCCCGCATGCCGTGCCCGTGGTGAAGGAGCTGAAGGTTTCCTTCCCCAACACCACGTGCCTGGATTGCAAAAAGAACCTCCCCCAGGGCTCCACGTTTTACTGGCGCAGCAAGACCATTGGTGTTTGCTGCATGCCGCCGCCCGCGTGGGCCCCCAACGCGGAGTGGTTCAAGACGTGGTTTGCGGAGAAGGTGGCCAGCACCACGCCCACGCACCGCCTGTGTGAACATTGCGGTGCGTGTCCGTCCCTTGTGCATGGCAAAGGCGCAGGGCGGCGGGGTGTTCCTCTGTGCCGCGGTTGTGGGAAGTGATCATGGGAGTGATCTGGAAGATGGACCCCACCGCGCCTGATGACACGGATCACATGGCCAACCAAATGCAGGAGTGTGGCGACATGTATCCCAAAGATTGGAGCAGCGGGGATGATGACGAAGCACCCCCCCTGACGCTGGGTGGGCATCCCGCGGACCTCCCCTATGATTGGGACAGCGTTGATGGCGTGGAGTTGGTCTACGGTGACCTCCCGGAAACCTTTGACGTCACCGACGTGGTGAACGCGGTGTGGACCACCAAAGAAGGCGAACGCCTGCGCGTGCGGGACATGAGCACGTCGCACATTCAGAATTGCGTGGCCATGATCAAGCGCAAGCCTGGATGGCGTTTGCGGTGGCTGGCGTTGTTGCAGAATGAGCTGCAGGCGCGGACGCGGATGCTCCCCGCGCCGGCGCCGGACCTCATCACTGCCTTGCGCGCGTTGCGGGATCGCAAATGATCCCTTGCACCATTTGTGTCCCCCGCCGCCCGGCGGAGTTTGAACGCCGCACGCTGGGTGGAAACAACCGTGAGGGGGGCCCCTACTGCGCCAAGCACGCCAAGATTTTTTGGGGTGCGCACTTCGCCGTGGACCTGCGCACGCGTCCCCTGACCCCTATTCCCGTGCCCCCTCCGCCGGTGGTGGATCGGGGGCCTACCGCACCGTTGACGCCTGTCACACCCTCAAAGGACCCGTTGGAAACCGTGTTGCAGCTCATCAGTGACGAGCGCGCGCGGCAGGATCAGAAGTTGGGTGTGCAGAATCACCCGAGCGCCCCGAAAGATCCCCGCCTAACCCTGGGCATCACGGGGGCTGACCAAGCGCGGCGCATGTGCCAAGCGGTGACGGGTACCCCCAAACTTACCTGGGCGCACATCGCCGTGGAGGAGTTGGCGGAAGCCATTGACGAGGAAACCGACGAGAAACGCCTCCCTGAGATCATCCAAACCGCCGCGGTGCTCGCCGCCTGGGCGGAAAACATCATTCGGAGACAAACACCATGACCCGCACTCAACGCCTGCAACGCGAGTTGTCCGCCGCCAATGACACCATCAGAGCGCAACGCATGTTGCTTGAGGACGCCACGCGGAAAGAAGGTGTCCACCTGAAGGAAGCCCACGAATGGCGTTTGCAAGTCCGAATGCTGCAGGAACAGCTCAACGCGAAGGACCAAATGCAGGCCGCGACGGTCAAAGATTTGCGGGACCGCTTGGAAACGTCCCACCAAGCGTTGGTTGTGGCGACGTTGCGTGGCAAGCCGGACAAGATGGAGATCCGATGGACACAGGCGCAGCCGATGGAGGCGCCCCGTGGCTAAGGCTCTCCCGCCCCGGCTGGTGCAGATCCTCCACGATTGGCAACGCAAGCGGGGGATCACGCCGGGGACCCCGTTGCCGCCGCCGGTCCCGTACACGCCCCGGGGGAAACAATGACGGCCGAAAAACATCCCGCCTGGATCCGCGCCTTGGTGAAGTCTGAACGCCGCAAGGCCCGCGTGGCGGAGCGCGGCCGGATGCTCAAGGCCCATGAGGCGGCGGAGCGCGCGTGGCGCGCGTCCCACGCCGCGGAGGTGGAAGGGCTCAACCGCGCCATCAACGCGTTGACCACGCAGCGCAATGAGGCGCAGCACCGCGCGGAGAACCAGAACAAAGACGCCCTCACCGAGGCGGCGGGTGCGGTGCGCGCGCTCAATGACGCCAACCTGGGCAACGCGCGCCTGCGCGAATCCGCCGAGGCGTGGAAGCAACGTGCGTTGACAGCGGAGGGCGCCCTTGCGGAGCGGCACAAGCGTTTTCCCGACGCGCGGGAGACGGTTGTGGACGTGGAGAACATGGAAGCCACGCACGGCGATCCCGGGCGCGCGGGCGTGGGTTGTCCGTTGCCGGAGACGCCCGCCGCGCCACCCCGCGATCCGCATCCATGCAAGGGATGTGTTTCGTTTCTGGCATACGGCGATGCCGAGTTTTGCGCGGAGTGCTTGAAAGCGGAAGCAGCGCGCGTGAACAGTGCGTTTCCGCCCCTTGACGATCAGGGCGACAGCGATGTGCATTGCTTTAATTGCGGTGCACGTGGAAATAACCCCTGCACATGCCCTGATGTTGCAAACGGGGCTCCCTGATGGCGGTGCGCGTAATCGGCATGGATACCGAGACGGCATTGATTCAGCCGGGGCGCCTGATCCCACCGCTGGTGTGCATGACGTATTACGATCCGAACGGCCCCGAACCGGATCCCGCCAAACCCAAGATCATGCACGTGCGTGGTGGCGGCATCATCCCCCTGTTTTTGTCTTGGCTTGCGGACCCAGACGTGATCATTGCCATCCACAACGCACCCTTTGACCTCGCCGTGCTGGTGGAGGAAGGGGATCGCCTCGGGCGCGGTGAGGAAGTGCTGCGCGCGGTGTTCAAGGGCCTGGATGAAGGCAAGTTCCGTTGCAGCAAGATCGCGGAGCAGCTTTGGCACATCTACCACGGCACACTGCAATACCTGAAGAAAGGTGCGCTGACCCTTCTGGCGCTGGTGGAGAAGTACGCGGGTGTCACCATCAACAAGGGGGAAGACACGTGGCGGCTGCGGTATTGGGACCTTGTTGACACGCCGATCCGTGACTGGCCAAAGGACGCCATTGATTACGCCGTTGATGACGCCGTGTGGCACTTGGTGGTGCGCCTGAAGCAGGTGGAGGAGTTTGAGCGGCTGAACTATCTGGACCCAGAGACGCGCCCCGACGGGAACCCCCTCCACCCCTTTGCATGCGTGGATGAAGTGCGCCAGCTGCAAGCGGCGTTTGCGCTCCACTTGCAATCCGCCTGGGGCATCCGCACCGACCTCACGCGAGTGCAAGAGTTGGCCGTGCAGCTGGCCATGGAGATCGAAAGCTACAAGCCCCAGCTGGAAAAGTTGGGCATCTTCCGCGACGACGGCACCAAGAACATGAAGCTGCTGTATGCCGCGGTGGAAGACGCGTGCGCCAAGGCGGGGATCGAAGTTCCCCGCACTCCGACGGGAAAACCCGCCACGGATGGGGACACCTTCACCGCGTTGCAGGACACCACGCCCGCGCTCGGTGCCCTCTCCAAGAGCGCACACGCCAAAAAGATCCTGACCACGTTTGTAACGCCCGCAATGTTCGGTACGCGCTACCCCATCAATTCCAGCTTCAACACGCTGGTGATGACGGGCCGCCCATCCAGCGCGCGGCCCAACCTTTACAACCAGCCGCGCGGCTGGCCGGCCACCCTGGAGTGGGTGGATGATGGCGGCGTGGTGCATCCCGCCAAGCCCGCGGTGAACGTGCGGCGCATCTTCACCGCGCGAGAGGGCTGCACGCTTTCCAGCACCGACTATGGAAGCGCGGAGCTGCGCGCGCTGGCGCAGGTGTGCCACGCGCTGGGCTTCCGCTCCAACCTGCGGCAGATGTTCATTGACAAGATTGATCCTCTCACAAAGTTTGGGGCGCGGTTGGCGCGCATGGACTTTGACGAGTTCAAGGCGCTGAAGAAAACGGATCAGCACGCGTACAAAGAGAAGCGCCAACGGGCCAAGGCATTGCTGTACGGCCGCCCGGGCGGCCTGGGTGCAAAGACGTTCATCACCTACGCGCGCGGCTACGGCGTGTTGTTGACGTTGCCGGAATCCAAGGCGCTCATCCAGGAGGTTGACGACGAGTTCCCGGAGTTGCCGCAATACTTCGCCATGATCAACAGCCTGATGGAAGGTGAGGGCGGCGGGTTCGGAACCATCCGGCAGTTTTGGAGCGGGCGCATCCGTGGGCACAGCCGCTACACCGCCCTTTGCAACAGCTTCTTTCAAGGGCTGGTGTCGGACATCATCAAACGCGTGATGTACCGCGTGTGCAAGGAGTGCTACCTGGGCGTCAATGCGCTGGATGGCAATGGAGTGCCGTGGGGTGAAACGCGTTCTGTCTCCACGTCAGGCGCAATCACCACGTGGACGCATTCCCCCCTGTTGGATTCGCGCGTGTTGGTGACGCCCTATGATGAGCTGTTGGCGGAGCATCCCACGCCGCGGGCATCCGACGGCGCCAAGCGCATTGAGGAGATCATGGTCAAGACGGCGGAGGAAATGGCGCCGGATGTGCCGTGGACGGCGGAGGCGGTGTTGATGAACGCGTGGGAGAAGGAAGCGGAACCCCGGTTTGACGATGATGGAAACCTGATGGCGTGGGACAGTGCGGAAGGGGGCGGGTGATGGCGATCAAGAAAGTGGACTTTGGCGCGAAGGTGGGTCGCGTGGTGACGCAAAAAGACGTGCTCACCGCGGCGTCCGTGGCGCTTGACGAAATTGACAACCTCAACGGGCGCATCCTGGGTTGCACCATCCAGCGCGCCAAGTTCAACCCTGAGGAACCCACCGTGCGGGAAATGATCTTTCGGATTCAATATCGGGTGCCGGGATGAACGGCCATGATGCCATGGGCTCCATGGACCACGGCGTGAACTATCACGCGTTGTGGATGTGGAAAAACACCGTGCTCACCGCCGGGTTTTTCGCAGAGCCAGGGCACAAGCAATACGGTGCCGCCTACGCGGTGGGTGCCTTCATCCGTGGATGGGGTCTGCGGAACTACGGCTCTGATTCATTCCAGCTGGGCGCCCTGGTGGTGGAGAAGCCAGAGATCCGCGCCGTGCAATCCCAGAAGGGGCGGCAGAAAGACATCATTGAGCTGGCAATGAGCGTGGGCATGGTGATCGCGGAGGTCCGTGCGAGCACTACGCTGGAGCCCACGCCGTCCCATTGGAGCAACGGCAAAGGGAAACCCCCACGTCACCGCGCCGCGCTGGCGTGCCTCACGCAAGCCGAACGTGACATTGTTACGCGCGTGTTGGGCGGTGTCGCCAAGACGTATCATGAAGACATGATGGACGCGCTTGCGCTTGGTGCGTGGGCCACGAGGAGAGCAGAATGGTAACCAAGAAAAAGAAGGCCCCTAGCCGAGGGCTTCCCCCGCGCAAGGTTGTTGCCCGGCCACGCAAAGTGAAGGGCCCAAGCGAGCTGGATCAGCTCCGCGCGCAGGTGGAGGCGTTGACGCGGAAGTTGAGTGGCGGCATCACGCTGGGCGAAACCGTGGCCGTGTTGAAGTCCTACGCGGAGGCCCCCGGTCCCATCGACCTGTCCGCCCTCAAGCCGTTGACACCGCCCCCGCTGGTGTACCCCGAGGACATGCGGGACCCCCGCGCGCGGGAGGCGTTCCGCGCGGCGTATTATGAGAAGTACCCGCCGGCCACGCCGCCCATCACCGCCGAGGAGGCGCGCGCCAAGGCCAGCGTACCCGCGGGCATGCTGGTGGAAGACCGCTTTGAAAAGGGCGTGGACATGTCCTCATCCCAGCGCACCGCCATGGCGGTGAGGGACGCGGAGAACAACGTGCTGCGCGCGGAGCGCAGCCGGGCGGAGTTCGCGGAGAACAAGTGCCGCGAATTGATGGCGCAGGTGAAGGAAATGCAGACGGAGCTGCACCGCGTGAATGCGGCGTTGATCGCGCGAGGGCCGCCGCCGTGAGCCTCGCTAATCTCAAACCCGTTCGGCGCAGTGGCGTTGTGACCGGTGATTGCCGGGAGGTCTTGGCGCGCCTCCCTGAGAACACGTTTGACGCGTGCGTGACGGATCCCCCCTACGGTTTGGGCTTCATGGGCAAGGATTGGGATCATGAGGTGCCCGGTGTGCACTTCTGGACGGAACACCTCCGCGTGCTCAAACCCGGCGCGCATCTTCTTGCGTTTGGCGGAACGCGGAAGTTTCACCGGCTCATGGTGGCGATTGAAGACGCGGGGTTTGAGCTGCGGGACACCATGGCTTGGATGTACTTTACCGGCTTCCCTAAAAGCCTATCCTTTGGGTGCACCTGTGGAAAATCGAAAACCCAACACGCAATGCCACATGTGCCCGATGAGGATGTATCGTCGTCCATGGGAATTGAACAAAGGGAAAGGACGATACTGCAGCCGTGCATGCCGCAACCGAGCGCATCCGTTGCCAAACGGGAACAACCTTCCGCCACCGAAATACGGGGCGGACAACCCGGCGTGGAAGGGGGGTGTGACGTACAAGCGGAACAAGGGAAACTACGTTGGTCCGCGCTACGTCCGATGCCCCCTGTTGTTTCTTCCGATGGCGCGGAAGGACGGATATGTGATGGAGCATCGTTTGGTGATGGCGCAACACCTGGGGCGGCTGCTGACGCGCAGGGAGGTGGTGCATCATCAGAACCACAACACGCGGGACAACCGGATCGAAAATCTGGAACTGTTCGTGTCAAACGCCGAACACAAACGAGCGGAGGGGATCCGCGCCGCTGCGCAGCGTGTGATGGTGTGATTGGTTTTGAGGGTTGGGGCACCGCGCTGAAACCTGGATACGAGCCAATCGCCGTTTTCCGCAAGCCGCTCGACGGGACGGTGGCGCAGAACGTGTTGAAGTGGGGCACAGGTGGAATGAACATTGACGCGTGCCGGGTGGATGCGCCGGAAGGTGTGGGGGGTGGAGGACGCAATTTTGAAGCGTATCGTTTTGGTGAAAATCGTGGCGATCTTCCGCCGACACATCGTGAACGTACGGAATCCCATGGCGCTGGGCGTTGGCCCGCCAACCTGATCCACGACGGAAGCGACGAGGTTGTGTCCGTGTTCCCGATCTCGCCCGGCGCATTGGCCGATGTCCCGGGTGGCGGTGCAGCGCATCAGCACACGTACAACGCTGCTACCCGGAAGGCGCAGCCGCGCCGCGTGGAACCCCCCGCCAGCGCGGCGCGTTTCTTCTACTGCGCCAAGGCCAGTCAGTCAGACCGTGACGAGGGGTTTGGAGACTTTGAAACCGTGACGTCGGGGGACATGGTGGATCGCACGGAAGGATCCGCCGGCATGAACAGCCCGCGCGCGGGCGCCGGGCGCACCGCGCAGAGCGGCAGGAAAAACCCACATAATACCGTGAAGCCCACCATGCTGATGCGTTACCTGTGCAAGCTGGTGACGCCGCCGGGCGGCACCGTCCTGGACGGCTTTGCGGGCTCCTGCAGCACGGGGAAAGCTGCTGTGCTGGAAGGCTTCCAGGCATTCATGGTGGAGAAGGACCCAACCCACGCGCGCGTGGGGGATGCACGCATGCTGGACGCAGAGCGGAGGTGGAGAAATGGATTGGCGTGATCGGATGTTGATTGGTTTCTGTGGACGCGCGGGCGCGGGAAAAGACCTCGCCGGATCGTTCCTGACACAACCCAGCAAGGTGAACCCCTGTGTTGTGTCTTTCACGCGGCTGAACTTTTCAGACGCATTGAAGCGCGCGGCGTGTGCCATCACGGGGTGGGACCTGGGCGCGTTGGAATCCCAGGCGTTCAAGGCGGACTATGATCCCGTGTTCGGTGAGCGTCGCGCATTCCTGCAAAAGCTGGGGACGGAGGTGGGCCGCTCCATGGATGCCGACCTGTGGATCAAGGCGTGGGTTGCCGCGTACACGCGCCGCCCCGGCCACGTGGCGGTGACGGACGTGCGCTTTGCCAATGAAGCGGAGACGTTGAAGCGCATTGGCGGCCTGTTGGTGTGCGTGCGGCGGAGCGTGGCGGAGGCGGCGCCCATCACGCATGAGAGCGAACAGCACTTCGCGCACCTGGGTCACCACGTACAGCTCCACAATGAAAGCACGCCGGACGCGTTGTTTGAACAGATTGAAACCCTTTTCACCATGCGCCGCCGCCCGTTACGTGACGGATGGTTTTGGGAGCTGCCTTGACCACCGAAACGCCGTCAGTCAAACGCCGTTGGCTCATCCCTCCCCAAGGGCGCGTGGCCCATTGGTGTTTCACGCGGTCAGCGCATCCCGGCATTCGCATGACGTCAATTTGTCGGCGCGTGTTTCTTGTTGCATATGCGGACGAGGACCCAACCAAGGCGCATTGCAAAGCCTGTCAATGGATCGTGGACGGTGCCGCATGACCACCAAGACCCTCTTTCTCGACGTGGACGGCCCGTGCGCCGATTTCGTCAAACACATGTTGGACACCTTGCGGCATGAGGGTGTGCAACACGGAATTATGACCGTCACCGTGCGGGACTTCACCAAGTGCAGGGAACAAGGAGGGCTGATGCCGCCCGGTGGGGAAACGGTGGCCAACGCCATCATGTCCAGGCCCACATGGTGGCGCACCATGCCGGTGGTCCGCGCGGCGCAGCACGCGGTGGAAGATCTGCGGCACCACGGTTGGGACGTGGTGGCGGTGACGGCGCCTTGGTACGGGTGCACGTCGTGGGAGAACGCCCGGCGCGCGTGGCTTGAAGAACACTTCGGCATCCGCAACAAGGATGTGATCCCCACGCACCGCAAAGAGCTGGTGCACGCGCTGGAAGGCGTGGAGGTGTTCCTGGATGATCACCCGGATCACGTGGAGCGCTGGAGCGCCAAGGGCACCGGTGTTGGGATGCTGTTGGACTTCCCGTGGAACCGGGACAGCATCATCACGGAGCGCGTGATCAAACAAACCCACCCCCGCCGCGTTCGCAATTGGGACCACGCGGTGGAGCTGATGAAAGGCATGGACCTATGACCGGATTGATTTTGACCCCTGAGCAGCAAACTGCTCGCATGACGCAGCTGCGCGCGGAGGTGGAAGACCTGCGAGGCACCGTGGAAACGCAGGCGGAAGCCCTCACCGCGGCGGAGGCCATGATCAATGACCTCCAGGCGCGCAACGGCGTGCTGCAGGGGTTGGTGGATGATGCCAAAACCCTGATGGATGCCCGCCAAGCGCAGCTCACCACGCTGTTGCAGGTGTTGGTGATGAACCCGGAAACCCACGTGGCCAAGGTGCAATTGGACCTTCGACGGCGGAGCGCGCCGATCTCTGTACCCACCGCGCCCCCGCCGGACGAGGTGGACGGTGACGTTGAAGACGACGGCGCTTGACCCCCGCCCGCCTTGACCCATGCGTGATCCGTGCGCTACTGATGGACGCATGACCGTCAAGAAGCCCCCCAAGCCTAAGAAGCCCGCCCCGGCGGTGACCCCCGTGGTGGCATCCACCCGTCACGGCGGTGCGCGCCCGCTCCCGTCCAATGCGCGTTGGCCCACGACGCCAATGGGTCAGCTGGTGTGCGCGGCCGGCTACGGCAACGCGCAAGCCCTGGCGGACGCGCTGGGGTACAGCCGGGATCAGATCCGTTACATCATGCTGGGCTGGCGCCTTCCCAGCCTTGAGGCGCTCTACCGTCTGCATGATCACACCGGGCTGGAATGGGGTGCCATTATGGAAGCCTTCCGGGGCCCCCTGGAAACGCGCGTGGCTGGCAAAGCGGCCTGAGATCACCGCCGGACCCCCGAAAACAGGGCTTTACCTACACATACCTACATCATAGATCAGTCTTCCAGACGCCTTGATCTGCGCGTTTGGACGCGCAGATCTGTCTTTTGCCCAACCCATGCTTGACAGTCACGGGATCGAAGCGCATCATGGGAAACGTAAGACAAACAACCGGGCCGCAACGCTACGCGCCAAGGCCACAAGGATCACATGACCACCACCACGATCGATGTCACCCCCTCCAGCGCTCTGACCATCCCGGCCGCGACCATCCCGGCCGCGTCCCTCATCACCACCACGGGCATCATGGACGTGCCCCCCGCGATCTCCACCTCCACCGCTGCCCTTCCCGCGGGGGAGGGGCTTGTCCCCGCTGAAAAGATCCTGCAGCGCGTGGCACGTGGCTGGCAGACGTGGCCCGATGCCCAGGCGGCCCGCGCGCAGCTGATCACGCTGGAAGCACAAGAACAGGCCATGGACGTGCCCGTGGCAATCAACGCCCTGCGCGCCACGCGTGACACCGCGCGCCTGTTTAGCGCGGCAAAGCCCGGCGCCGCACAGCACGCCGTGGGATACACGCTGCTCGCATTGCGGCACCTTGCATCCTTTGTGGACTCCGCCCCGCGCGGACTGGCCAACGTGCTGTGTGACCTTCCCCCGGCCCTGCGTGCCCCCATCCTGGACCACTACACCGGGCAAGGCGCACGTGACGTCATCATGCGCATGTGGCGGCCCGGGGGCGGGGCGCGTTGCACCCGCGCCGTGACATCCGATCGGCATGCGGACGTGTCCGACAGCGCGTTGGCGGCGCTGTTCACGCCGTACGCTGGCGTCAAGCTGCAAGTGTCCCGCTCCCTCTCCACGACGGAGATCGTGGCGCTTATCCCGTCCACCGCGCGGCACTATGCAAAGGGGGACATTGTGTGCAAGCGCGTCACCGTGAGCAACAACCACGTCAAGGGCGCGTCTTTGATTGTGGCCGGGGGAACCTTCCAGCTGGGATGCTTGAATGGGGCCACCCGCGTTGTGGACGGCGTCAATGACAGCGTGCGCCACGTGGGAAGCGCGACCCGCCTTCTCCGTCACGTGGCCAGCTTGATTGAACAGGCCATGGCCAACGCGGATGGGCTGATCACCGCTCTTGAAGACGCCTACGCCATGCCGTTCCCGCAAGCCCTCCCCTCCCGATCGGAAGTCCTGGAGCGCGTTGGGAAGATCGCCACGTTGCCGGAAACACTGATCAGTGACGCGGCCCGCCTTTGGGACGCGGATGGGGCGCAGCTGTCCGCCGGCAACACGCTGGCAGGGCTCGTGAATAGCATCACCCGTGCCGCCCAGCTGCAGCCCGTCACTGTGGCGGCGGATGCAGAGGCGTGGGCCGGCGCCACCCTCATGATGGGATGGCAAGCGCTGGCCCTTCCGTCTGACCGCAAGGCACGCTGATAGCAACCCGGACGCGCGGGGAGAACATCCCCGCGCGTCCCACCCATCCGGCCTAACCCGTCGGATGCGTGGGACGCGCCACGCTTCCCAAACAACCAACCACGGCAACGCGCTACGCGCCGCGCCCTGAGGCACCCCCATGCTTGAGATCACCGGAAAAACGTACATCCACCGTCACTTCCTGCGCGCGCAAGGATGCGTCTGGAACAAGGCGCGCAACGCGTGGATGGCACCGGACGCGGCCACCGCCGCCCGTTGTCAGGCGCAAGTCAACGCGGATCAGCCACCCCGCGCGCGCACCGTCCACGCGCGCGTGGACGCAGCCAACCGCGCGCGGCCCTCCTACCCGCAAGGGGCGGCCCGCCAACCTGGACCTGGATCCTTTTGCCCGGACCACGCGCACGCGCTGGCACTGGCACATGCTGTCCAGAACGCGGGCCCGGCGGAGATCGCGTCTCATGCGCGCGATCTTGCGCTGTATGTGATGAAGCATCACAACTTGATTGTAGAGGCGGAAGAAAATGGGCGCTATGGGCGGCATCCACCCGCCGGCCCCTCCAACGTCGTGAGTGTTCCCCTCCCGTGGGAGGGCGGCCCGGCGGCGGATGATCCCAGCTGGGATGACGACGCGGAACGCGCGGCCTACTACGAGTCCCTGGACCGCGCGGAAGACGAGCGTCAAGCGCGCTTGGCGGGGGTCTGACATGAACGCCACGCCATGGGAACAACTCAAGGCCACGGCGGACGCCGTCGGCTGGCCTGAGACATTCAAGAAGGACCTTGACGTGCACGATCGTTCCAAGCTGGAACGCCCGGACATGCAAGACGTGCCCTTTGTGTGGATTCTGCACAGCGCAGGGACGCACATCATCACTGATCACAAGGATCTGCCCATGATGGCTGGGCACGTGCAACCGGGCCAGCGCGTCCCCATGGGATACGTGAGTCCCACGGGGCCCGGCGGGGATGTGGCGCGCTTCTACATCTTCACCGCTGGCCAGCTGACCTATTGCCGCACCTGGAAGGATGCCCAGCGCGCGCTGTGCAACGCACAGCGTGGCGTGTGGCTGCAGGATGCCGGCCGCAAGGGCATGGCCTACGCGGACGCCATGCGTCATGCAGAGTCCCTTTTCCCGCGGGAAGATCCATGAACGCCGCCAAGCGCGCAAACATCCTTGCCGTCCTGGAAGCACAAGCCAACGGACCATGGCGGGACCTCCGTCCACCGGATCCCCCGGATGCGCCGCCCGCCCCCGCCGTCACGCACGTCACGCGCGCGGCGTTTCTGGAAGCGTACCGCGCGGCCCTGTTGGATTGCGCCAAGCGGGGGCTGTACGCGTGGCCGCCGGACGCACTTGACGGCGTTCCACCGGCCACCGGCCTGTGGCCGCGATTCCGTGAAGCCCTGGAGCGTGGCAACTACAGCCACACCGGGCCAGCCATCAAAGCAACCTGCAAAGCGCTGGGCATGCCGTCCACGCGCACCGCGATCAACGCTGTATTCAGCAAGTGAAACCCAACGCCGCCACGGCTGGAGGAAGAACCATGAAACGCTGGTCTGTGCAGATTATTCAGGTCTACGGGGCCGGTGTTCCCGGTGAAACCCAGGACGAAAAGAACCGCTACATGCTGCGCTTGGGGGTTCTGCCGTGGCGCGTTGTCAGCGAACACGAACACAAGGAGGATGCGGAGAAGGCGCTGGATGCGCTGAAAGCATCCGGCGAGGGATCCGCGACGTTGTTTGAAGACATGCGCGGGGATGCGTCATGATCTATTCCATCGGATACGATGGGGGCCTTTCGATCCCCACGCTTCAAACGCTGCTCGCCCGCCTGGACGCCGTGCTGTGTGACGTCCGCTCCCTCCCCAGCTCCCGGATCCCCGGCTTTCACGGGACCACGCTCAAGCGCACCTTTGGGACGCGCTATCTGCACCTGCCACAGCTGGGCGGGATTGACGTCAACGCATCCGGCGTGGCGCTCAAGATCGCACCGGAAGACATCCGCGCGCTGGCCTTGAGCGCCCAAAGCGCGCACGTGCTCATCATGTGCAAGGAACACGCGCCGTGCGATTGCCACCGCCACCGCACCGTCGCCGCTCCGCTGTGGGCCATGCACGGGACAGACGTGTTCCACCTGATGCCGGATGACGGCTTGCGCTGGGATGCCCCAGGCGCCACCCCGTGCGTCTTCCCGGAGAGCGGATGGGACGGAGAATGGGAAGGCGAACACGACAACACCCAGACGCTGGATCAACACTTGAAAGGACGCTGACCATGGAAACAAACCCGCTGGATCTCGTCGTCACGTACGCCATGGCGTACACCGATGCCACCCTTACGCTGTGCCGCCTGCATGCCCGCCACCGCTACGTGCTGGGGGAGGTGCGTCACGGGGCACACGTGGGAGAATGCGCCGAGTGTCAGACGGACGATCAGTGTACCGCCACACACAAGGGGCGCCGTTGCTACCGTCAGGCCGGACATGAGGGGACGGAACACCGCTTCAGCATGGTGGACAGCACAGGGGAAACCCTCCCCTGGGATCAAGGCTGGATCCACCTAGACTTTGTCGCTTTGCTACCGCAAGCGGCGCCTCCCCCGCACCCCGTGGGCCCATTGAACCCAGAAACCAACATGCACCCCGTGCTTGTGACGGAATGCTGTCATGCCCCTTTGGGGACGCATGTACGCCGTTGCTTCACTGAATTGACCACGGCCATCGGTGACGCGCAGCACCACGTCAACAACGCGCTGCAACCGCTTTTCGGCGCGCTGGATGAGCTGACGGACGCCACGCAAAACGGCGCCGTGCCCCTGTGGAACCTCTCCGTCGAGGACACCCGCGTGTGCCTGGAGCGCATCCGTGACGCCATGAAGCGGCTTCAGAAAGCGGCAGAGCCATGAGTCTCACCCGTTTTGAAAGATCCACAAAGGTAGGCGTAGAGACTGACGTCGCCGCGTTGTCCGGGAGTGCCCGTCACCCAAGTCAGGGTTGTGAGCCGTGCGGGGAATGCGCGTGGTGCGCCGAACGCTGGCGTTACCGGAGGGAGGCACGGAAGGCACGCGCAGCGTTGCGCCTGACGCACAGGCTGTTGGCCAAGTTGGAAAGCGCCCTGCACCCCATGCTGGATCCGACAGAAGCACATCTGCGCCCGCTGTTCCGTCTCATTGAAGAAAGCCGCAAAGCCCGGGAGCGCCCACGAGCCTCACGCAAGCAAACGCCGCCCGACGGGACCCTTCACCTATTGTCCGTCACTGAAGCCGCGTTTTTTGGAGGTTTGTCATGAGCACACGCAAAGCCCCCGCGCGCACGCCGCGCTACCCGGAAACCAAGCCCCACACACCCATCAACACCACGTTGCCCCTGGGCTTCACCAACCCTCCGTATCTGGCGCCGCCGTACCGCCCGACAGACCCGGCAGACATTGACGTGGAGCGCGCCATTGAACGGGGGGACGCGCTCTACTTGGGCCGCCTTCTCCAAGAGGCACGCGCACGTGAGGCCGCGCGCCTCACGCTGGAAACCGTGCGTGACGCGGACGTGGAGTTGCCCACGCCGGACTCCCAGGAATGGACGGACGCGTTCACCGCCGGATGGGACAATCAAGATGACGTGCGACGGTGCGTGGATCAAGCGGACCTTGAAGAACACTTGCGCACCATGATCATGGAAGCGTTGATGGACATGGATCCCGACGCCCGCCCGGCGGGTTTGACGGAACCCCCGCCGGATCACCCTCTCGTGGAGGCGTTGACGCGTGCCCTCACGCGCACGCGCGTTGTCCTGGATGCGGACCTCACCGCGCTGCGTGACAAGATCACCGAGGGGTGGGGTGGGCGCTACTTTGACAACCTGGACGCCTACCATGAAGCGCTGGCCACCGCGCTGAACAAGGCGCTGGAGGCCGAATGAGCCGCACCCCCGGCCCGGTGCTGACCCTCTACAGGGGGTGGCCCACCGTGATCGTTCCCGTTCCCCTACAAGGGCTCCCCCGCGTGCTGTTCTACGCGTTCCACGTTCACGCGCCCGTGGGCATCTTCAGCGTCATCCAGGGGCGGGACTGCCGCTACGCCACGGAGGGGGTGACCGTCACAAGCATCACCGGCGCGCGTCTGACGTGGCGCGTGGGGGACATTGCCGCGCTGTGGGAGGTGGACATCCCCCGCCCCGCGGTGACGACGGAGACGCGTTGGCTTGACGGGCATTGGCAAAAACTCACCTCACAAGGATGGATGGTGCATCATGGATAAACCAAAAACGCGCGCGTGCCAGGACTGCGGGCACCGCAGCACAACACGCCGTGGGTACCGCTGCCCCTCTTGCGGTTCAACACGATCACGCAGCGTTGTGCCTTCCATGTCACCGCTGGGACAACAGGCGATCCATGTCACCGTGGCATCGGTGAAGCACACTGAACGCGTCATGCGTCTGGCGGATCAATGCACGTGCGACCTGCGCCAACTGCGCCTGGGTGTCCACGCCGCGGGATGCCCGGTGACAGCGCAGCTCTGGCCCGCTGAACCCACCTACCCGCCGCACGCGCGTGATGTGGTGGAACCAGACATCGATCGCGCCGTGGCGCGCGGGGACGTCCAGCGGTTGGCGGCGTGGCTCAGGGAAACGCGCCGCGTGCTGTTGGGGATCACCGCCAAGCCGTGGGGTTGAGGGGTGCGTTGTCCCCGTTGTGGCTCTACGCCAGTCCTGATGTACGCCGCACGTGACGTGCGTGGACCTCCAAAGGGGTGGCGCGCACGGCAAGCGGCGGAGGCCAACGCGTCCGCGCGCACGTACAGCCCGCCGGCCCCGTGGGAACCTCCACCGGGTTGGCGCGTGGACGTTTCCGACGTACAGCCGATCATCTTCTGTTGCGGCAAGGGCGCCACCGCGCGCGGGCGCAACGCGCTGATGGATGCGTGGAAAGCGTGGGAGGGCTGGTGCCTCTCCCAGCTTCAACCGTCGTCCGCCACGCCAAGCGCGGCATCCACAACCTCCTGAAACCGCCGGCCGCTCTGGTAGCGGTTTCCGTCCACCCCGATGAATGCGTTGAACGCGATTCGCGCGGCCTCCGTCTCAAAGATCAACACGGTGAAAAAGTGGGGGCTCTTGTCGGTGGACGTCTTGTCCACCACCTTGGCGTACGCGTCACGGGCTTTGTGCAGCCGTTCCGACAGCTCGCCCATCTCCGCTTGCCGGTCAGCGTTTCCGAACGCGTCATTGCCGAACATTCGGAAGACGTCCGCGACGTCAAATCCCGTGGCGGCAAAGTCCACGTCGGGCGCCTTCAACAGTGCGGCCAGCTTGTCCAGGTCCCAATCTCCCTGGGCCTGTTGGTTGTTCAAGAGGATGTTGGCTTCCCCCTCGGCCTTCAGGTCCATGCGCACGCGCGCCACGCGCAGCGTGTAATCATCCGTCCCCATGATGGCGTCCATTGCCGTCATGCGTTGGTGACCACCGACGATGTGACCCGTGGTTTCGTTCCACGTGGGCGGCGCCAACAAGCCCAATTTCTCCATGCCCTTGCGCAGTTTTTTGCGCGCCTCGTCGGACATCTGGCGCGGGTTGTACGGTGCACCCTGCACCTGGGACCGGTGGACGGTGATCACCTCATAGGCTTCCACGCCCTGGACCGCGGCGTCCTGCGTTCCTTGGGCTACACCCCCCTCACCCTTCGCCGCCTTCGGTTTCTTGGCGCGTGGGACCACCGGCGCGGCTGGTTTTTCCGCCGTGGGCGCGGGGGTCAACGGTTTCAGCTTTGTCAGATCCAGCGCCATGGCCTTTGCCTTTCAGGTGGGCTTTGACTTGTTTGTCTTTGGTGTTTTCTTCCGCGAGCCCATAGAACTTCCGACGCCACACCACCGCTTCCGCGTAGGGGTAGAACTCCAACAGGCGCGCGTAGTCCTCAGGGTGGTTGTCGTGCATCCACAGGATGGAGCGCATGGACACGTTGAGGTCCGGCAAGCACTCATCCGCGCTGATGCCCTGCGCCGTCAGGTAGCCGAACACGTCACGCGTGGTCCACTCCTTCAGCGGATAGATCATCTCCTCCCACCCCCGCGTGAGGTAGAAATACCGACGACGCCAGAAGCCGTCCGCTTTCTTGGCGCCGTGGGCAATCAGGTCCACACCCGCTTCCGCCATGGCCATGAGGTAGACGTCATGGCGGGACAAATCGGGGAGGGCCGCCGCCATCTCCGCGTCCGCATCCCGGAACAGCCCTTCCTTGACGGCGGCAAATGCTTGCAGGCTGGGCAGGTAGAGAACGCCGGTGATGTTCCGGTGCCGCAGGCGCACCCGTTCCACCGCGCGCTCCACCACCTGCAGCCCGGGGATGACGTAGAGGTGCAGCAACGTCACTTCCTCAAACGTGCGCGCGCACAGGTCCAGGATGATCTGGGAATCCTTGCCACCGCTCCACGCCACAATGATCTTGGAGCTGCGCGCTCGGGCTTGTTTCAGCTCTGCAAGTGTGGCTTCCAGGACGGACGTCACGTTGCAGGCTCCAGGTAGGAAAGAATGCCGGCTACCCTAACCCCGTCCAGATCCAACCATCCGGCGGACCAATCGACGGACAGCGCATGCCACGCAGCTTCCGCGTGACGCCGGTCCACCTCAAACCCCATCACCGCCAGCTCACGCACAAGACGGGTCACGTCCTCGGGGAACTCCTCTACTGCCCCTTGCTCGTGCCACGTTTCAAAATCACGGCAGATAAGACGTTGCATGCGGGCATGGGTAGCAAAAAGAAAGGGGCCGGTCACCCGGCCCGCTTCCCCACGTTGGTTGCCCTCACAACCCCCGTTGACTGCTTCAGCCCGGATCGCCGCCGGAACCGTCTGCGGTGGAAGCCGCCAAAGACTTCCTGGAGGTCTTGCCCAAACGCTGGGCTTGCTTGGATCCTGCCGTCTTGGATGCCCGCGCCCGCGCGTTGAACTTCGCTGGCGGAGGAGTTCTCCCGCTTGCTGCCGCCTTGCCCTTTTTGCTCGCCATGGTTTTCACCCTGAGGGTTGTACGGGCGTGCACGCCCGTGAGGAGGCTCAAACCCTAGCGCGTTGTCAAGCGTGCGTCCAATACCGCACCGCGCGCTTACCAAACCCCGCGCTCAAGGGTCCAAAGGTGAAACAGGTTTTCCCCGCCTGCGCAATGAACACGCCTGCGGCGTCCATCGGTGGCGGCATCACCATGGCAATGTGGCCGGGCCCGCCTTCAGGATTGAACCACCCCACAATGGTGGGCTCCCCGCGCTGCGCGGCGTCCTTGGCCTCCTGTTCACTGCATTCTGTCCAGCCGTACCGCGGGCCGTGCAGCTCCAACCATCCGCCGGGGCCCAACAGCGCGTTGGCGTTCAGCTCACGGAACCCGCGCGTTCCGAACGGCACCGGTGCCCCCGCAGGCCGCTCCACGGTGGCTTGTTCAGGACCCATCACGTTATGCGGAATCTCCGCGCCCATGGCGCTGGTGGCGTCCCACACAAACAGATTGCAATGCGTTTGGCCGGCGTAGGGCCCCGCCGTGTCCACGGCGTAACGCCGTTGGCCAATGTCCAGGGCGTTGATCACCGCGCGGTAGGCAACGGCGGATCGTTCCCCGGGCCGGTTGGCGGTGACGAAGGTGCGTGGTTCCCAGCGTTCAGGTTGAGAAGGCATGGGATGGAAGTAGCCCAGAAGTAGCGGCGGTGCCAGCGCGTGGGCTACCTGGGGGCTACCAGCGGACGCGGCCCGCCGTGACGCTCCAGACCCATGAGACGGAACGCCCATTCCGTGAACAGCTCCGCCAAGGCTTCGCGTTCCTCTTTGGTGAAGGTGGCGAAGGGTTTGCCGCCCACGCTCATCACGTCAGAAGTGGACGTGCGTACGGCGGACGCCATGGACAGGAGTTGATCGGCATCAAACAGGCCCATGACGTGACCGCCCATGAGCCAGCGCCCGGTGCCGTCGCCCAGGGCTTCAAAACGCTGGATGAGGCGTGCGGCGGGGATGAGGGTAACCGCCGTGCAGGGGCCGCTGTGCGGCATGAGACATTGGCAAAGGCGGCGGCTCATATGGAACTCACCAAGCGGACAAAGAGATAGGTATTTGCGTTGCCAGTTACCACCAAAGCGGCGGGGGCGCCCGGTGTTCCGTCCTTGGCCCAGCCCTCAAGCTGCACACGATCCAGCACATCCATATATGCAATGAACCTGCAGGTGGCCACAACCGTCCGACTCAACACACCCCCATTTTGTTGCTCGTGTGAGGGGGTATTGACGTTGTTTGCCGCCGATCCCTCAATCACCGAGGGGTAGGTCGTTGAAACCGCGTAACCCACCCCCGCGTTGTATGTGTAAAAAAGAAGCCCCGCTTTTGCCACAAGCGCGTATCCCGGAAGCGCAGCTTGCACGGTGAGGCGGGCCTCGATCTCATACCAACCCCCCTGCGTCACCGCGAAACCGAAACCACCTGGAGACAAACCCACAAGAGGTGTCAACCCTAGGGAGATGGCGGTCCACATCTGTTGAGGAAGCGTTTGTGGTGACGTGCTGGGAACCCCCACCGAAATAGGGCGATCCAACACCATGTCTGCGGAATCCACCACGATTTCACGTGACGCCCCCGCTGCCCGTGAAACCAGGACGCGCCCGAACGCAACAGGTGTGCTGGGATTGAAGGGGACCGTAGCCAACGTGGAGATGGTCATCCAGAAGTTGGCCAACAATGTCTTTGTCAGGGGGGTTGTGGTGAGCAACGGGTTATGGCTAGCATCGCTCCATTCCACCTGCACGATTAAGCCGCTCACAAAGTCCGCTGCGGGGGCGTACGCCGCAACGCGAATCGCAAAGACGGTGTTGGCAATTGCCGGCTTGTAGTCAGACGCAAATATCGCCGGTGTCGGGGGCGCCGCAAAATTACGCCCCCTACGGCTGTTGAAACCGCCGGGCCCCTCGTCCTGCGCCGTGTGGATACCTTGCCCCGCGGCGGCCTGTCCCCGAATAATGAGCGGTGCGCCTTTGGCCATGTCATCCGCTCCACAACCCAGAAAAACCCACCAACCCAACAGAAGCCAACGCATGGAGCCACCTCCAACCCATGACCCTAGCCTATGGGGCATGGGTTGGAAAGGGTGGCTCAGTTGACCGCGAACAGCCCCATTTGATGCATGGTCAACGTGTTGCCGGCGTTGTTGATGGACCACGTGGCGAACAGGTCAACCTGCTGCGTGGCGGAGCTGTCAAAACCCGTCCCCACCACCGGTGCTGCGTTGGGCAACATGGCCATGCCGGCGCCCCCAACCGTGGGGAGGGGGGAGCCAATCACGCTTTCAGACACCCACGTGCCCTGATGTATCAACGTGGTCACGGTACCTGACCCGATGGTGCGCGCCGTGAGCAACCAACGCAACATCCAAGGCACGTTGGTCTTGGCCACAATGTTGAGGCTCATGGCGCCCCCGTTGGCCACAATGACCGCACCAAAACGAACGTCCAGGGTGAGTGTGCCCGGCGTGGTCACAATGTTGGACACGCGCCCCGCGGCTTCAATCAAGAGCCCCTTGCCTGCTTGGTCAAAGAAGCTGGACGGCAGAGTGTACTTGGGCTGTCCCGTTCCCACCGCACCAATGAGTGACAGCGGCGTGGTGTTGGTGATGGCGGGCCCATCCGCCTGCATGTTCCACAACATTTCTGTCCAGCGGTTCAGTGACATGGTGCTCCCTGTGGAAGTTCATTTGATGCGGATGGCCTTGGCCTTGGATAGCACGGTGACGGTTTCAGCCACAACATGTTGCCCCCAGACGCCCCCGATCACGCGCCATGTGTCCGGCGGCGCATGCGCCCCGCCCGTCTGCATGAAGTCCCGATTACGCACGGACCCCTGGGCGCTTTCCAAACCGTATGTGGTGCGGTCCTGCAGCGCCCCCACCAACCGCTGCATGCCGCTCTGATTGAACCCCGACGAGCGGGAGGATCCATCCCGCACCGCGGGGTCCCCGTGGTTGGCGGCGATCTTGGAGTGCCACACGCGCCGCTGACCGGCGGGGGCGCCGCCGCGAAACTGGAAGGATGACCGCCCACCCTTCCGGTCCACGCGCCATTTGCTGGCAAACATCCCCAGCAACAGATCATCCGTCCATGCGGCACCGGGAATGTTCTTAGGGTAGCCACGCAATTTACCCAGGTCACCCGCCATCACGCCCGGCATGAACACCAACACATCCATGGACATATTCACGATGGGCAGGCTGAGATCGCACACGCCCGCGACGGCGAGGGCCACGGCTTGTTGATAGGTGCGGATCGCGGAACTCTGTCCGCTGGCAATCTCCGCCGACAACAAACCCTTTTGCTGGATGCTCTGGTTTCCTCCGTTCACCAACGGGCTGTCCGCGCGCACGGTGACGTAGGCGGTACCAATCCCGGTAGAGGGGTCGGGCGCTTCCCACCCCGCATCCGCACATCCCGCGGGCGGCCACGGGTTGGGCTGCGTAGGCTCCGTCCCCGTGACGCCGTTGATCGTAGACGTCGGATTGTAGGTCACCGTCAGCTCATTGATGTTGTCAGAAATAGCCACGCCAATGTCTTGGGGTGGAAGACAATCCCGCGGCTCCAGCATGAAGGCGGCCGGCGTCTTGCGCGTGGCGATTTGTCGCTCCGGTTCAAAGAACGTAAGCCGGAAGGTGTCCGTCAGATCATCCCAGCGGTAACACACGATCCAACCAATGGGCCACGCCCAATCATCATTGAGAATGGGCAACACCTTGGCGCGTGATTGTTGCTTCTGGACGTACTGCGTGTTTGGACTGCGTGGCACGTAAAGCGTAACGGGTTGGGGCAAACCCCACGCCTTGTACGCATCGTCAAGAATGTCTTGGAGAATACCCTCCAGGTTGCCGGAAAAGGTGGCGGCGTTCCATCCGGCGGTTGCCGGCTTTCGTCCACCGCCGACGGAGTTGTAATAGATGCTCTCCGCCTTGGGGTAGGACGGGTCCCGCTTGTTGGCCACCATCTGGATCCCGTTGACGGCATCGTAGGTGGGGTCACCCTTCATCCAACACTGCATCAACAATAGCCCCTTATCCAAACACTGCATGACCGCCTGACTCGGCGTGGGCCAATTGTACTCGGTGATGAACCCATCAAAGATGAATGCCCAATCCGCCCCCGTCGGGTAGAGCCCTGCAGGTACCGACGCCACATCGGACACCACCTGTCGCATGGTATCAATCAGGTCACGCGATCCATAGGTTCCCGACGAGTAGGTACCTATCCCCTGACCGCTGGGCATCGGTGTGTACCCCCACACGTTGTCGTTGAACTTTGCCAGAGACAAAGCCCCCAGATCCCTCCACGCTTCCACGGTGAGCTGCGCCATGCGGGAATCGTTGTTCTCGTCACCCTCCACCGAGGACAACAAATCTGCGTCTGTTCCGTCGCCAATTGGCATGGCGGACAGGTTGTGTAGGCGGTTGGTGGGCGTCACATCCACCCACGCCGCCCCATCCCATTCCCACATGAAGGATGTGGGCTCCGTCGTGCTGGTGTTCTCGCCACCCACCAGCAATGCGCGGTACCGCGGCCACAGCTGCGGTACCAAGGTGGCCTTGGCCAGCGCCACGGGCGCCCCACTCCCAGGCGTGCGGTTGACCCATGTTGTCGTCGCTGGGTTGTAATGCCAAATCTCCGCTGAATAGTTCACGGAATGATCGTTGCCACCCATGAACACAAAGCTGCTTTCCGGGTGCCAGAACATTCCGCACGTGTACGCGCGCGGGGATGGGGGGATGTTGCCCGCTGCGTAACTCACTGCCGTCCAACCCACGCCGCTGGTGAACTGCCACATATCGTTTCTGACGTTGGTGCCGTCCCAACCGCCGAACGAAAAGACGCGGCTGGCGCCACCAATCACGCGGCAGATAAGCACAACACCGGTGCGCGCACTTGGTCCTGTCCCCGTGGTTTCGGTTGTCCAGGTAGTACCCTCATAGCTCAACAGGTCATTGCGCACCGTGGCGCCGCTGTTGCCGCCATAGATGTAGACCTTGGACAAGATGGGGTCCCATGTACCCGCCGCCCACGCGCGCGCGGAGGGGGACGCCCCCGGCGTAATCTGGCTCCACCGGCGGGTAGAGGGATTGAACTCCCACGTTTCCGCGTTGGCCGTGCCCCCGCTGTCCTCGCCCCCAAAGAGCACATGCCGATCCCGCACCGGGTCATAGACCAGGACCGCGCCCGCGCGCGCGGACGGGGAAATGACCGGGCTGATGTTTCGCCACCCGTGCCCATCCCACTCCCATGTTTCCGCACTGAAAAGTCCCGCCGCGTTCTCCTTGCCGCCAAACACCAGACACTTTTGGCGCCGTGTGTCCGTGGACATGGCGTGCCCGGTCAACCCCCTGAGGTACGTTGATCCCGCCACGGGGAACTGTTTGAAAGATGTGTCCCCCGTCGCCACGTACACGCGCGCGTAGCTGGCGGACTCAAACCCAAAACCGGCCATCCGCTTAAGGTAGTTTTCTACCAGCACACTTGAAAGGGCGGTGTTGAAAACGGAGATGTGGCAAATGTCACCGTCAAAATAGTTTGCGGATCCCGTTCGGTCACAACCAACATTCCATTGTTGTGCGTTGACCGTGTTGGTGGGAAGCAACGCAGTGGTCAGCGTTTCAGACAACGCCCCATTGATGGACAAGGACACCGTGGTTCCGGCGGTGCATGTCACCTCAATGTTGTGCCAGCTCCCCGGCATGAACAGGTAGCCAAAGGTCAACGTGGCGACGGTGCCGGCGGCGTTCTCAAAGGTGACATTCAATTGGTTGTTGGCATCCATGTAGATGCCCAACACCAGCGTGCCCGCCGCTGCGCCCGAATAGTTCAGCAGATGCCTAACGCTCCCAACACCGTTGGTGCGGAAACACGCGAACACGCTGGACGCGGCTGACAAGGCTGCCACGTCGGTGGTGTACGCGCCCCCGTTGAAACGCTGCGCCAGTGACGCCACCATGCGGCGCAAGCCACGTCCGACAGCGGCCCCACCCAAGGGGCTGGCCACGCCAACGGAAGACGTGCCATTGGCTGTCAGGTTGGCCGTGCCGCACATGTCCCGCAGCGCGTCCCCACCATAGGCTTCGTCCGCCGTCCAACAATGGATCATGTTGGCGCCGAACGGTGGGGGGACACCTTGCCCGGTCTTGAAAATGCGCATGAATCACACCGCCTTCAGCGCGAAAGACAGGATGCGGTTGTTGTTGGCAAAACCGCCCCCTGTATCCGCCTGCAGGTACTTGCGCCCGGTGATCTCCCCGTAACACTCCATGGTGCCTGTTTCGGTGGCCGCACCGCTGATGTTGATGCGCGGACACTTCCCCCACACCACATTTGCCGTGTAGTGCGCGGCAAGCAACGTGGCCGTGAAGATCCAGGGCATGAAAACCAGCTCGTCATAGAACGCGTCCGCGTCCGCCAAGTCCGTGATGTTGCGCCCTTTCAACGTCACGGTAACACTCAGGATGCCGGTCCCCGACGTGATGGAAAGCGCGGCCGAAACGCTCACCGCCCCCACCGCCGTCCCAATGTTGACGCCGTTTTTGTACTTGTTCCCGTCGGAGCGCACCACGTAGTGATCCCAGCTGGCGCCGTTCCAAAAGCGGTACATCACGCTCCAACGCGCGTCCTTGCTGACGATGTTGAAGGAGTAAGCAAGCGTGGTGGCGCTGGGGACCTTCGCGCGTGCGTAGCCGAACGCAGCGGCGGGAGCCGTGGTCCCCAGCGTGGCGCTGTGTCCGGTGTTGGGTGGGAGCCCCATGTCAGAAACCAAGGACTCATCAAAGGACCACCGCACGCCGCGCCCAAGAATGATGCCCTCCCAAGCGTCCGCCTCGGCGGCGGCCTGTGGCGTCATGGTAAGGTCGCCATCTTCTTTCAGCCCACGCCTCGCGTCCCGCATTTCCCCCACGCCGGCACCACGCTCCGCGTCCCCAATGGTGTGGGGGGTCAACGTGGCGCCATCATTGGCGGTGGGATTGTCCATCCCGTTGATGCTGATCAGCGCGGCCATGGGTCAGCCTCCAAACCGATTGCGGATGTTGGCGCTTCCCGCAACGATCCCGCTGGCGTCACCCGTCTGACGGAAGATGTCCGCGGACAGTTTGGATTTCACGGTGTCCACAATCACGTCCGTGTTTGGCAACACGTGGATATGGATTTGTGCCCGATCACCCCCGCCGCCGGGCGGCGTGAAACCCCCGCCGCCGGGCGTTCCGCCGCCCGGGGATCCGCCATCCATTCCCGGAGGCGCCCCCAGGGATGCACCCCACGTGGTCTGCCCGATCCGGTACCAGCTGGGCAAATTGAACTGCGAGGTAGCTTGTTGGACGCTCTTGTTGAGGTCCACCAAACTGTTGCCCAAGGCCCCCGCGCTGTCCGCCGTCATGTCATAGATGGTCTGCCAGAAGTCCACGGCGCCCTGGACGTTTGATGTTGCCGTGTCCAGGTCCGCTTGGGCGCGTTGAGAGGCCCCGCCGGTAGTACCCGCCAAGTTGTTGAGGGTAGCAAAGTTCCCACCGGTGGCCTCATTGGCGAATTGAACAAGCCCGGCAAAAGCAATGATCATGTCGTCAATGCCAAGTCTCAACGTGAACACCAGCGTTTGAAACAGCACGTTGAGCGTAGCGCCAACCAATGCCAGATCACGGAAGACCTCAAACAACGCAAGGGGTATCGCACGCCCACCCGCGAGCGTTCCAAGGAACTCTGCAAAGCCTTTGGCCAGGACGGAGAACAGCCCCACCAACGGCATCAGGTTTTCAAACAGCGGCTCCATGGCGTCCACCAGGGGTTGCGTGGCCACCGTCAGGGCTTGTTGATATTTCGCGTAAGACTTGGTGTGCGTGGCGAGGTCCAACATGACAGCGCCCAACGCAGCCGCCGGTGCAGCCCACGCCATGCCGGCGGCGGAAAATACGCCAAACGCCAGCGCACCTTGCCCCATTGCGCTACCTCCGCGCGCGTCCGCGGGTAGAAACTTCTTGAGCGATTCCTGCGAGAACTTCACCAAGGAATCCAGAATGTTTTTTGTCAAATCCAATTCGGCACTAAGACCCGCTCCAACGAGGGACAAAATATCCCCGCTGATCGCTTTGCCAAAACCCTTAGTCACTCCGTCGGTGATCATGGAGGCGAAAGATCCAAGAAAACCGCCGCCAGCAATGGCGCCTGCCCACCCCGCCATGGCTTGCTGGCCTTGGGCCTTCCGCTGCTTCACTTCAGCGTTGTATGCATCCTTGAGTTCATCCCTAAGGTGTTTGAGGTCATCCAGCAATTTCACACGCTCGGCGTTTTCCGTCTCCCAGATTTTTTGGGCGTTGGCGTCCGCTGCTTCATCAACCGCAAGGTTGGCGGTGTACATCTTGTTGCGCTTCTCACGCTCAAACTTCTCATCTGCCGTTGTGGCGCGAATAATCTCCAGGCGTTCTTTTTCCGCCGCCTCCGTCGCCGTCGTGTTCTTGCCATGCGTCTGATCTTGCCGACGAGGGCCAAGGTTAATCTCCATCCCCATGCCGTCTGTTTCACCGAGCAACGCGGCCTTGGCATCCAACAGCCCTTGGGTAAAGGGGGAATCCAAGATGGCCTTGTTGAACGCATCACCCATCACCTCTCCAAAGGCTTTGGGGTCTAAGGACTGCTCACGCATCAACGCAATGTTTTTTGCGTACTCCTCACCTTCCCCGAGCGTACCCGCATTTTGACGTGCTTTGTAGAGCTGGGCAAAACGGGCTTGCGCGCGCGGCGAATTGCTACCCGCCGCACGATCATCAAACTCGTCTTTCGCCGCGTCCGCCGCCACCTGCACGGCGTGCATGATCGACATGAAAGACGAGATGCCCAAGGCGGCATTTATCGCCATGAGCCCAATGGTCTTGAAACCGGACGCAATGCCGTTGAACGCCGTCGTCCAATCTGCACTGCTCAGTTTTTCCAACATGTCCGCATAGGTTTTCTTGAGATCGGTCATGGCGGGCAACATCTGGTTGCCAATCTTCTCATGGTTATCCGCAATGATGGCGTTGAGCCGCAGCGTTTGCTCTCGCCACGTGTCCGTTTGGTCCCCCGCGTTTTTGTTTGCCTTGGACAATTCCGCCGTCAACAAGTTGGTGCGCGCAATAGCTTGGCTGGACTCATCCATATCCTTGAACAGCATTTTTTCGCCGTGCGCCAACAGGTCGTTTTGCACTGCGGCGTCGGACACGTCGATCCCCATCCGTTGCAGGGCTTTGCTGCGCCCCTGCAGGGCCATGGTGATAGCGTCCGTCCCACCTGGATGTACCGTCTCGAAAGCGGTGGCCAGCTCGGTCAGGTCTTGCGAAATATCCCGCGCCACCTTGCTGTTTTTCGGGCCCAGCGTGTCCTTCAACAGATTGTTGAACGCCGTGGCTACCTGCCCAATGGCGCCGGCCTCGCGGTGCAACGCCTTGCCCGTTTCTTCTGACCACTCCGTCACCGCGTCGGCGCTTTCACCAAAGGACGCCTTCAACGTGGAGGCGAATTGCTGCGCTTCCACCGCTGCGTCGAATGCTTCCTTTCCGAACTCCGTAAGATGCTCGATCACCGCCTCAAAAGCGAACGCGGCGAGAAGGGCTTTTCCCATCTCCGCCGCCTCCTCCTTCAAATGTTCGAGCGCACCCTCAAGACCCTTGGCGTGGTGCTTGGCTTCCTCGGCGCCCTTCTGAAAACCGGAGGCGTCCAGCTTGAGGCGGGCGATCAAATCTCCGACGTCAACCGCTCCGCCGCTCATGCTGCCCGCCTTGGTTCACCCGCCCCCGAAAAACGCCTTTGCCGCTTTGCCGCTTGCCCGCCCGCCCTTGCCCGGCTGATTGTTCTTTGCCTTGAGATCAAACACGTCAACCCAATCCCAAAACTCCCGCCATCCGCCGTCCGGTTGTGCGCTCAAGAGGTCGATCAGCATCCCCACCGTCATGCCGCCCAGCTCCAAAGCTAGGTGGTGGAGGTATTGCCGGCGGGGGCGGTTTCCGATGTACCCGCCCCCGCGGCTTGCACGGAAGTTTGGGTTGCTTGCTTGACCACCCTGACCTCCAATGGCGCGGGCTGACTTGCGGCTTCCAACGGAAGGCTGCCCGTCGGTCGCCGCCAGCCTTTTTTTTGCTGTTCCAGGAACAGCGCAAAGGCATCCAACCCCACGCGGCTGGGCCATTCCCCCGCCGGCAACGCCTTGATCCACGCCATGTCGCTGTCGTCAAACAGGCGTTCTCCCGTCGTGGGATGGCACGTGCAGAGCATGGCCAGCCACGCAAACGTGCCCGTCAGCTTGGTGCCCGGCGCCAACAGATCAATGCCTGTTTCGTCCTGCACACGCTCCAGGGCGGCGATGGAGGGCCCCTTGATCATGACCTCCGTGGGGGCGCCGTTGACCTCCACCATCAACATCCGGTGGAGCGGTGCGGGGGACGTGCCTTGGAATGCCGCTTTCAAATCCTGTTTGCTGACCATCGTCATCACCCTTGGGCGCCCCTCACGGACGCGGTTGGGACCTTCCGGTCCCGGTTGTGTGGGCAACCCTGGTTGCTAGGGCTGCACGTACAAATCACTCCAGCTGTGGGACGCGCCTTTGCGCGTGCCGGAACTCTGCCCGGACAGGGAGGCTTCCAGCTGGCCCGCCATGGCGGCTTTCACGGTGTCCTTGTCCAACTGCACCCACGCGCGGAAAGACACGCTGTTGGGAAACGTGAAGGACAGGAGCACCATGGTGCGCGCAAGCAATGAGCTGCGCAGCGTGCGGGCACCTTCAATAATGTCCGCCAAGTTGGTCAACAGGTTGGCGTTGACGTCGGCACTCTTGATCCCGGCGATCTTGTACGTGGCGCCGGTGGCAGCGGCCCCTGTGACGGTGGCGGGCAGCACAGCAAACCCGCTGTCCAGGTTCCATTCCTTCACATAGCCCAGCTCAATGAGCGGGAAATACTTGCAAGACTTCAGGATGGTGATGGCGCCCACCACGGCGTGCGCAATGAAAAAGATGATCCCGTGCTGGTAGTCCAGCCAATAGTCGGTGCCCTCCACCAACACCGTGACGCCATCCTTCACGCTGACCGTGGCCTGCGTGGGGTCAATCACGCGCTTGGCGGCGTTGGTGATCTGGTAGATTTTGGTGGACCCTGACCCTGACACAAAGCTGCAGGGCTCATCCGTTGCGCCGTCGAACACCACCGAGGTGGCGGCGTTGATGGAAAGCGCGGCGGCGTAGGCGGCTGATGCGACGGTCATGGCACCCTCAAATCAGCGTGGCCAGCGCGGTGGCTTCAAACCCCGCGCTGAACTTGTAGGCGGACTCCGCCGCCGCGTTGCCCGTGTACTTGTTCCACAGGCCGGCACACTTGAAACCGTTGGTGCCGTTCCACAACACCTTGACGTAGCCGGACACGCGGCTTTGATTCAGCTTGCGCACCTGGAACTGCCCGGTGGTTTCCGTGGCGTAGGAACCGGCGAGGTTGACCTTGCAATCCACCAACGTGGTGATGCGCTGCACAGCGCCCGTCTGATCCTTGAAGCTGGACGCATCATATTCCCCGAGGGAATCCTCAACGGTGACGTCGTTGGTGCCATCAATTTCGTAATAGGTGACGTCATCCTCACTGATGTAGACGCGCGCCCCGTACGCAACAAGGTTTGCCACAGCTCACCTCACGTCGCCGCATCGTTGAAGTAGCCGTTGGATTCCAGGGTGGCGGCAAACGTGACCTTGTTGGACATGCCGACCGTGGCCTTGGTGGACCCCGTGAAGATGTACCCCTGCACAGCCACGCCCGCGGAGCCCGTCCACAAACACTTCAACCAGCACTTGATGCGCGCAATCCGGTAGGACCGCAAGAGGTTCTGCCCCGCGTCCGCCAAGTCCAGGTTGCCGGAAAAGTTCACCTTGGCGTCACGCATGCCCACCATGCGCCGGATGGCCCCCGCCTGATCCTTGAAGTCCGAAATATCAATGGACCCCATGGAGTCTTCCACGCTGGCGTCGTCAATGCCGTCGATTTCAGTGTAGGACCCCTCGGTGTTGGAACCGCTGTCCGGGGCCACGTAGACGCGCACACCATAGGCTGCAAGTTGGGCCATCGGTCAGACTCCACGGCGGCGCGGGGCCGCCTTCTTCGAGGGTTCACCGTCCGCGTCCCACGGACCATCTGCAACGGGACGCGTGCCAGCTTCCATCTCCAACACGTGTTCACCGGTGGGAAGCTGCAGGAACGCAACGGCATCCGCCAGAGAAAGGCCGTTTGCTGCGCGCCATTCCCGCATGCGTGCCCCACGTGCCGCGTCTCCAGCCATGGCGAGGGACAGTAGCCCGCGCGTGCGCGCGCCCGCGCGCGGGGGACGGTGACCGCGTGACCCGTGCCGCGCCGTCCGCGCCGCGCCGTCCGCGCCGGCCGTGCCGCGCCGCCCACTCACTGCACGGCACTCAGCTCAAAATTGCAAAAGTAGGTGTAGCACACGTTCGCATCCGGCGTGCCGCCGCCCGGGCTGGAGCCCAACGCCATGCATGACGTCCACCCCGTGGGCGCGTAGGTCTGCAGCGTTTTGATGATGGCGCGCGCAATCACCCGCGGCCCCTCCCTGTCCCGCGGGTCCCCGCGCACGGCCACTTGGACGTGCGGGTTGTAGATGCTGGTGCGCGCGCCAGACACCTGCCCCAGGATGGGCATGGGCGCGGGGCCTTCGGATTCGGTCACAAAGATGCACCGGTTGGGGATCCCCCGCATGGGGACACCCACGCCCCCCTTGAAAATGTCCGTCCCCAGGGTGCCGTAGAGCGCGGCCACAAGGGAGGTGATCACATCAGCCGCGGGGTCACGAAGGGCAACCATGCATCACCGTTTCTTGAAGTAGCGTTTGACGCGCCCCAACAATTTCTGTGCTTGGGACTTCGGTGCGCGCGGTTGTTTGGGGCCATGCATCTTGGGCTGTGAATCCTTGTGCGCTTTTGCCGCCGCTTTCCGACGAGAACGGGACAGCACCGGACCATGCGTTTGCTGTGGTTCTGTCGGATGCTGCTGGCCAAAGCCCGGTTGCGGGGGGTTCTCTCCCCACGCCTTGATCAGACGCGCGGCTTGCGCCGACATCTTGGGGCGCACCTCATTGATCGCCTTCTCCAAGAACTTGGCTTCCCCCACCTCGTGGTTGAAGTCCAGCCGTTCATGTTGCTCCATGGCGTACGCGCCAGCCGCGCCGCCAAACCCGATTGTGACGCCGGAAATGCCCCCCTCATCAATGGGTAATGTGACGTAGCCGCTCCCACGAAGCGTCCCCGTGTCCATCGGTGCGCGGCGGATGGCGTTGGTCAACACGTTCTGGGCAATCATGTAGAGCGCGGCCGCGCTCGCCTGATCAAACTTTAGACGCAGGAATCGCAAGCGGGCTTCCAACATCTCCGCCCACTTTTTCTCATCATCAGTCTGGGGTGTGGTGGTCACGGCTCACCCTGCAGTCATTTCCCAATGATCCAGGACGCCCAACCCGTTGCCCCACACAGCGTTGCGGATGGTGAGCACGGAGGCCAATGCGGCAGAGCTGGGCGGCGTGGCAAGAGGATCCGCAACCGCGTACGGCGGCACAATGACCTCCGCGTCGTCCTCAATCCGGTTCACCGCTTTGATGCGGTACCCCACCGCCAGCTGATCCCCGCCGCCAGATCGGTTGGTGGACCGGTTGATTTCCACACGGCATCGCACTGCGCTCCACGCGCCGAACGTGGGCACCTGATTTCCATCCACGCTTCCCGTGGGGGTGCGCACGTTGATGGTGTCCACAAACGTCGTGGCATACAGCGCGGCGTTGAGCCCCATGGATCACCACCGCCCGCGCAGCGTCAACGGATCCCGTGCAATCTGATTGGCCAATGGGTTGTCGTCCATTCCAGGGATGACGCCCGGCTGAATCAAATCCGTGTTCTCCTGCATGTTCTCGCGTTCCTGTTTGCTCAGGCCACCCACCATGATGGTGGCACCCTGGACACCTTCCCGTCCGTCACGCTGACGGAGTGCATCCGCGAGATCCATGTATTGCTTGCGGAGGTCCGACGCGGAGAGGGACAGCCCCATGTTGGACATGCTCACGGACGACGTGAACAAGCCCGCAATGGCCTCGGCACATGCCGCCGCCGCCATCAAAAATTGAGCGTCCGTTGACGTGGTGATGCCGTAGCGTGTCAACACGCCAGCGATCTCCTCGTCGGTGAGGAGAAAGGGACGCCCTCCGCTGGCCACGTAGGTGCCGTCAGGACCGCGGTCCCCAATCTCAAACCGGGTACGGTCGCGCGGGATGGTCATGTCGCCGGTGTACGTGGTGGTCATGGTCTACCTCCGACGACGCAACGCCGTCAGCGTGGTGGCGGTGGCCACGCGCTGCACGCCGTTGGGAAAAAACACATCCAAGACTTTCTGCGACGTCACGGGGACAATGTGGCGTTGCCGGCGAAGCTGAAGAAAATTGGCCCACAGGTGCGCGTCCGGGATAACCTCCCCGTCATCCCCCTGCGCGCTGGGCCCATGATAGTGCCGATCCGGCGCGCGGAGGTTCCGCGCCGCCTGAAACGGGGGGTACACCATGGTGCCGTCCGCCAGCCGCACCATGGCCTCCACAAAACCCACATTGCAAATGGCCCGGAAGTTGGCCCGCAACGGAAAGTCTGGGGGCATCTCCTGGAATGCTTTGATCTGGTGGTCTTCCCATGGGAAGTCCCGCAATGCGCGCCACGTCAGAACAGCACGGGGCACGGCGCCGTCAGGCGCGGCGTTCAACGGGCGGAGACTGGCAAGATTGACTGCGGTCATGGATGGAACCCCGTGCGCCCCCTCACGGGGCCCCTTTGTTGCGTTGCAAAAAGCGAGCGGGGAAACAAGGCGCCGGTGAGGGGACGCCGCCGTTGCTTCCCCGCCCCCGGTCAACCAATCACCGCCACAAACATGAAGCCGCAATCCTGCGCCACCAGCAATTGCTGGTAGCCCATCTGCAGCTCAATGCGCAGGGAGCGCCGGGTGGGGATCGGAATCTCCGCCACCTGCATGCCCTGGATGGAGCCCTCCAGCCCTTCCCAAATCATGGTCATGCCCGCCGTGACATCCACGTCTGACGTGCCCGGGTTGGGGTTGACGTAGCAAAGGAGGGCGTTGGACCCCATCACAAAGTCTTGGGATGCGGTCTGGCCCACTTCCGCCGTGTCAATCACCGCCTTGCACACCAACAGGCGGTCCACTTCAAAATACCGCGCCATGATGCCCGCGGTGATGGCCTCGTCGTTGGTGTACTTGATCCGGTCCAACAACTCCGGGTTGGTCTTCAACGCCTGGAAAACAGCGTAGCCCATCACGTAGGTGTTGGGGTCAAAACCGCCGGACGCCTTCATCACCGCGGTGCGCGCGGTGGTGGTGTTGGCCAACGGCACGCCCGTGGCGGCGTTCCAAAACACCACCTGCGTGGCGGATGCCGTGCTGTTGCCCGTCAGGTAGGACGTGGTGACGGAACCCCACAAAGCCCCGGAGGCAAAAAACGCGGTGTTCCAATCCGCTTCCATCTGCAGGTACATCTGCTGGACGCACCACCGGGTCTTGCGGCTGCGCAGGCGGATGGCGGGATCCTGGTTGGCCTGGGCCAGCTGGCCAATGTCCGACGCCACCGCGTACAGCTCGCAGCTGTAGTTGTTCTGGATGACGTTGAACCCGCCAAGGCGTGCTTCCTCATTCTCCTGGCGTTTGCCGGTAAACTTCTTGTTCCACATGCCCTTGGGGAACTGGTGATACTTCCCGCTGGGCTGTTGCGTGGGAACACGCGGGTAGACCTGGAGGGCAACAAAGTTACCCAGGTCTTGGGCCTGACTCACCGCCACGTTGGCCAACACGCGGCTGACGTAGACGGTGTCCTGTCCGGGCAAATACGGCATGACTCTCTCCTTTGATCAAACCGTGAGGCGTCAGCCGTGCACGGGGTTGGTGTCAGCGAAACAAAAGACCGGTGCGCATCCCCCTTGCCCCCGACGCGCCGGGGGCGCGCGGGCCCATGTGGGCGCCCGCGCGCGTGGGTTTTTCAGGTGGGCGCCAGAACCGTGCGGATGGTGCCTGACCCTTCCGCAAGGTTGGTGGTGTTGGCACACACAAACGTGAGAGCCTGAGCCGCCGTGAATGAATTGAGGGCGGTAATGGCGGACGCGGCAATGTTCTTGCCAATGGTGTCCGGGTCCGTGGTGGTGCCGTCCGTGTCCAGCGCCAGGACGCCGCCCGTGGTGGGGGTGCCCGCAATGGACCATGCCGCGGACGCGGTCTTGCCGCCCGTGGTGGCCGCAACCTGCACAATCAGGTTGAGCCCCACAATCTTGCCGGCGTATCCCGGCGTGAACGTGAAAATGGTGGCGTTGTCCAGGCTGGTGAAGCTGACAAAGAAGCTCTCCGCCAGAAACGGGATGAACACCGGGGACTGCAGCACCTGCACAGGGATGACATCACCCGAAACACCGGACGCCATGGCGCGCGCGTTGGCCCACACGCCGCCGCACGCAAGCACGCTGCCCGTGATGGTCACGCCCTTGGCGTTGGCATCAGCGGTGATCAAGTCACCTTCCGTCACAGTGCCGCCCAGCACCAACGGGCTGATACCCGCCATTTCAATTTCCACGTCAGCACCGGACGCGCGGCCATCCTGCAGAATGCCGATGGACCGTTCACCGGCCACGCTGCACTTCACCTGTGAGCCGGAACCATTGAACTTGCAGAACTTGAACTGATCACCGGTGATGGGGTTGGTGGCGGTGGCCGCGGGAGAGGATTGGTCCGCGCCCGCCGGCACGCCCAACGTGAACAGGGTACGTCCGAACATTTTGGCCATAGGGGCTACTCCTTTTTGCCGTCGGACTGAGCCGCGGTTGGGTTGGAAACGGAAACAGCCGCGGAGGTTGTGGATCTACCGAGCGCGGTCGGGTTGGAAACAGGGCGCGGGGCATCCGGCGCCGCCGCAATCATCTTCTGTTCTGCGGCTTCCATGGCCTTGGCCTGGATGCGGATGAAGCCGTACACAAGAGGCACAACGGTGGTGAGCACGCCGGCAATGGCGGCTTGCATGCCCGTGGCGCCGTCACTGAATGAGGCAACCAACGCCGTGACAGCGGTGCCCGTTCCCGCAAGCCCCATCCAGAACTCAGTGGTGAGGTAGAACGGCTTGCCCTTGGCCGCCTGGATGGCCGCCACCTTCAGGCGGAGCGCATCCCGCTCCGCCGTAACGGCGAGCAACACTTTTTCCGCCGCGGTAAGCGCACCGCGCAGCGCGGTCACGTCCTCCCGCGCGCGGGCCAGCTCATCCCCCAGCGTGATCAACGCTTGACGCCAGGGCTGCGCACCGTTTCCGGGGACCTGCACAAACGGGTCCGCACCGGTGACGCCAATGTCCACCTGGGCGGCACCCAAGCGAGCAAACAGCGCAGCCACCTCGGCGGGCATGGTCATGGACGGTCAGAGCCCCAGAAAACGCGGGAGCATTGACGCGCACAAACACACCGCCCCCGCCGTCAGAAAACGCAAAAGCCACTGCGCGCGCTGCATGGTCAAACAGCGTAGACGGCGCGTGACGTTGACCCGCGTGCGGGGGGTGGTGACTACTTGACCCGTGCCGCACAGGCACCTACCGGCAATGGTTAGCGCTGGCGCGCACCGCATCAGCGGATGTGGCGGCAAAGACCGCTGCGCCCGTGTCATTCAAGTGGATCCCGTCAGCTGCGAGGCCAGTGGCGGTGTTCTGGGAGGCGCGAACATCTGACCAGTTCACGTGGAGGCCCGCCGCCTGGAGCTGCGTCACCACGTCAAGGAGATCGGTCTGGTACGCGAGCCCAAAAGCGTCAGACCCTCCGAACGTGACATACCCTGCAGCGGTCATCTTGAGAATGCCGGGCACGTGGACCGACGGCCAGTTGATTGACCACGGACCAACGCATGCGGCCCAATTGTTCCAAACGATCCCGCTCACCCACGTCAGCTTGACGGTGTGCGAGGCCGTCGCGGACAGCCCTGGGAAAAGATACCCGCTTGGGCCGTAGACGCCGCCCAGCGCGCCCGTGATTGCGACCGGGCCGGTCGGCTCGGTGGAAAAAGTCCCTTGGCTGACGTTGTCAATGCTCACCGTATACGTCCCCGGAAAACCGTTGGCCGGGGTGGAAAGGATGCTGTTGTAGACGATCGTCGTGGTTCCCGTCGGGCACGTCAAGGACGCCGTGGCTCCCGCGCTCGCAAACTTCTGGACGTTGGTGCCGCCCGCCGTGATGGCGCCGCTGATTGTCCAAGACCCCGTGAGTGCCCACGCTGCGTTACTGGCAAAATACTTGGCTGACGACGGCACGGCCAAGTGCTCAAGGGAACCCATGGCCATCTTTTTCCACGCGGCCTGTTTGTTGGCATCTCCGAGGTAGAGCCGGTAATCATTGGTGCCCAACGCCCACGTGAAGTTGGAGAAGAAATCTCCGACGCTGGCCGCGTTGTAGATGGATGCCACCTGATCAATCGCCTGCGCGCCTGCCACGGCATAGCGGTAGACAGGCAAGCCCGTCTGCGTCGAGGTTACGCCGGTCCACGATGTGGCCAAACTGCTCACGCCCTGGTACGCCGTGGCTGCGTTGCTGTCCCCAAAGACAGCCCACGCACCGCCGTAGAACTGAGACACCTTCTGTGACGGCGGAAAAGCGTTGGACGCCTCCCCCTTTTCAAAACCACAGACCACCAGCAAAACGGCGGTGATGATGGCCAACAGGCTTTTTTGGATCTTCATTCCGCCATCTCCACATTGATCACCACGCCCGCGTCCGACGCTGCGTTGAGGTAGATGCAGAAATCATCCAGGTTGGCGGCGCGCGGGCTGACGTATTCCTCGCCCTCGGTGCACGTGTTGCATTTCTTGGCGCACGCCGTTTGGAAGTTGCCCCTGGTGGTTCCGCTTCGGTGACAGAAAAAACAGGGGTTGGTGGCCGTACACACCGCCGCGGTGTGTGCGCGGTATTCCATCAGGAAAAAACGCCCGGCATCCACCACCCCCGCCGGCTTCCCCACCGCCATGTCCGCCTGGATGGACCCGTTGGGGTACGTTCCCCCGTCAGGACTCCACAGCATTGACGCTGCACACGTGACCGGCTGGTTGCGCACGCGCGGGGAAAAAGTTGGTGCCACCGCAAGTGCAACAGAACACACCATCATCAGAAACAGCACGACGTGCAAGCGGGACTTCACGGGTCACCTCACAAGAAAGACGGGATGCCTACGCACCCCCAGAACATGATCACCAACCACCAAACCACGCACACAAAAAACAACGCCCCGGCGGCGGGGTTGTCCCATCCTCCGGGGCGTTGTTGTTGCATCATGGGCTCAACGCTTGCGGTCTTCCTGATCCACGCGCGCGGCCAGCTCGGGGTTCTCATCCAGGACCACGGTGTACGCCTTTTCAAAGCTGATCTTCTTTTCCTTGGCGTACGCGTGGGCCTTCTGTTCCAGGTCATAGGAGGCGGTTCCCTCGGTCAGGCCCGCAGCATTGCCGCCGCCGTAGCCGCGTTCCTTGGACAACAAGACCGCCGCCGCCTTGGTCTGCTCGTCCACCTGCTTGTACGCGTCCAGAAGCATGTTGGCCGCTTCCACGTTGCCGGCGTCAAATTGCTTGAGGATGACCGTGGTCATGTCCGCCGGGGTCTTGCCGGGGACGGCCAGCTTTTTCACGCTGTCGGTGATGGACTTTTCAAAGGCAACCCGGCGCTCCTTGGCAAAGGCCAACTTCTCCTCATCACGCTCCTTCTGGATGCGCAGTGTGGTGGCCTTCTGATCATCCAGCTCCTTGCGGATTTCCGGCGGGAGGTGCGCGTGGGCTTCCTTCTCCATCTTGACGTCAAACTTGGCGCCGCACTTGGGGCACTCCGCGGACTCCTTCTGAAACGGCTTGAGAAGCGCATCACGGGTGGCCGCGGGAAGTTCCTTGAGGAACGTGGTGAAGGTGGCCGCGTCCAGGTTGGCCAGGATCTTGGCGCCTTCCGGCTTCAGCTCCTTGAGGATGGTGGTCACGTCGGGCGGGGTGGGCACCACCAGCGTGGTGGCTTCCAGCGCCTTGCGGTCTTCCTCAGGCAGCTTCTCGAACATCTTGGAGACGGTCACGGCTTGTGCGGCCGGGATCGCCAGGGCGGCAAACAACATCTTCAGGAACTTTTCCATGGTGTACGTCTCCGCGGGATTGGTCCCGCTGTTGGGCCCCGGCGGGGCGTGCTTTTCAAAAGCGTGTTGGATCTCGTCATCCGTGGCGCCGGCCGCCAACGCGGCGTGCGCGGCGGCGGCCAGCTCCGCCAGCAAGGTGGGCTTTTCTGGGGCGCTGTCGTCCGCCTTCCAGAACACTTCCCCCTTGGGGGTCTTCAGCGCGTGGGCGTTCTGGTGCATGCCCTGCGGCACCATGGACAGCTCAACACAACGCGGATTCACCAGACGCAAACGCTTCTTGACGGGAACACCGGCGGGCGGCGTCTTGTCCTCTTTCGCAAAGAAGACGCGCCAATGCGCGGGCATGTCGTCACGGGTCCAGGGATTGAAGCTCACGGGGGGACAATGCGCGCCCGCGCCCACGCGCGGGAGGGCGGGGAACGCTGACCGATTGACCCGTGATGCAATGCTATGGGTTGCCCAACACTTCCCGCACCCGCGCGCGCACGTAGGACTTGGCGCCTTCACTCACCTCCCCGTCCTGCAGAAGGATGCCGGTGGAGGTCCCCAACAGGACGGCGAACTCAATGGACGCCCAATCATGCGCGCGGATCAGCGGGCTGAGTGTGTCCCGCTTTCCCTGTTCCGCCACGCGCCACACCAACACCACATCCACCAACACCGGGTGGCGGTCCAGCAACAGCGCATGCCCCGCCATCACCTGGAGGGCGGCGGCTTTCTCGGCGTCAGACTGCGCGGCCACCGATCACACCGGTTCCAGCGCGTTCGCGTTCCCGCCCATCCGCGTCACTTTCATGAGGGCACCGGTTCCAGCGCGTCCGCGTTCCCGCCCATGGAGATCATGGGCGCGCGGCCCGCTTTGTAGTCCGCCCACCGGACATCACTGGCGATCTCAATCCCTGCCAACCACACGGTGGGCATGGGCGGGATGACCACCGCGGGCGCAGCGTCCCCATGCTTCTCCTTGGCCATTTGCGTTGCGTGTGCAGCAAGGCCCGCGTAGATCTCCGGCGTCAACGGCGCGCTGATCACGCACTGACCCACGCCGGCGAACTCCTTGTGACGGTAACCCGCCACGCGGCTCTCCTTCATGTACCGGACGGCCATCCCCAACATGTCATCCGTCGTGACGCTGTGACCCTCGTGGTCAAACACGGCCTCACCGTCGGCGTCCTCGGTGACCGTCACAATGTACCACGCCAAACGACGTTCATCATTGAGCGGGATCTCTTTGCAAAACCGTCCGGTGACCTTGAATGCTGCCATTGTCGCCTCCGCCTGTGCTACGCTACTCTGTTTCGTCATCCTTGAAAACAAGCCCGCAAACACACCTACAGCTCGGGTGTAGCGGCGGCATCATGATGCTGTCCCCGTCCGGCGTGGTGAACGGTTCATCAATGGGCGCGCGCTGGCCGTCCATTGCTTCGCAATCCTCGCACGTGCGCGCGCTACCCGTTCCCGCAATCCATTCCCGCTCCATCAGGGACGCATCCAGGTAGCCCGCGCGTCGGGCACCGTCCCACGCCTGATGCATCCCTGCGTTGCTGGCCGCCATTGTCTCCGTGCGTGCAATGTTCATGGCCCGCTGTTGCATGGCGCGGTTTCCACGTTTCTCCATGGCGCGGTCCAGAGCATCCCCCTCCACACCGTCTTCCACCAGCTGATCATGAAAGCGTTGGATCTGTTGGACCTGATCCTCACGCAGGCCCACCAGCTGGCGGATGACCTTGGCTTGTTCCCGCGGTGCCTCCTCATTCTCGATTGCCGTGCGTACCGCCTCACGGATGCCCGCCTTGGTCTTCTCCGTGACGTCGGTGACCAGCTCCGCCCCGTGCGTGCGCAGCCATTCCAACGTGTCCGGGTTCTGGACGTGGAAACTGTCCGCAGGGATGCCCACGTCTTTCAACGCTTCTTTGCCGGCGTGCCCCACCACACCGTGAACGCTGTTGGTCCACTCCTCCAGGATCACGCGCTCAACCGCATCCCAGGGCAAGGCTTCCACGGAAGGGGGGACGCCGTTTTGCTCCACCCACCCCTGCAGGATCTCACGCACGCGGTGCATGAGCCCTTCCATGGAAGCCTCAAAAGCACCATCACCCGCAACGTACGCACGCCACGCGTTGCCCTCCTTGCGCAGGGTGACGCGCGCCAAGGGTCACCGTTCCGTCGGGTTTTCCATCAACGGGGGTTCCGGGGGCGGGGCTTCCGGGAGGTCCGCCCCGTGTGGCAAGGCGTCCAACCGCGCTTCCTCGGCATCAATGGTGTCCACCCAATGCGCCACCTCCGCCACCAAAAGGGCCGCGGTGTTGTGCGCGTCCGCGTCCTGCTTCAGCGTGGCGCGGCCGGCTTTGTCCTTGTGAAAGTCCACGCGCTCTTTGACAAGCGCACGCAAAAAGTCTGACGACACGTAACGGGGCATGGTGCTCTCCTTCCAGGGTGGTTACAGGAACTTTCCCAGCGCCATGCGCAACAACATGGCCGCGGCGCGGATGACGCCGGCCACCGCCACGCCAACGCCGGGGATGGGTGTTGCGGCCTGGGCGGCGGCGGCCAACAGCTCAAACGCCTTGTCCGCCGGGATGTTGAGGGGGCCCTTTTCCAGGGTGATGGTGTGGTTGACCACGGGAATGTGCACGAAGGTGGCCACCGTGACGTCCGGGTTGCCATCCTTGTCCGCGTCTCCCCCGCTCACAATGGCACCGAACAACTCGCCGTTGCCCGGGAGCGCCTTGGCCCCCGCAAGGTCAACCGTGACCCCGCTCAAGTCCATCAGAACGCCGCCCACTGTCGCCTTCACGCCCTTTGCCAGCTGTGCTTGCATGTTTTCTCCCTCATCCTTCCCCGGATGCGCCGGGGATCAGTTTTACCGTGCGTGCGAATCCTGCTCCCGGAATGGGGCGCCCCGGTGGTGTACCCCGCGGGGAACGGCCCGTCATCCGCTGGCCCCCAGGCGCGGCACCCTCGCCGGCCTCGCCGCCGCCTTCCAGCGCGGGAAAGTCCGGGATGCGTGAGCGCACAAACCGCTCCACGTCCGTGCCGTTGGTGATGATTCCGCCATCCGTGAGCTGGCGCAGCGGGATCAATTCTTCCAGGGACGGCGGAACAATGGGGCCGTGCGTGAGGGACGGCGCCTGTTCCAACGGGTATTTGTTGTACTTCATCCACCGGCGAATCAGCCCCTTGTTGATGACGTCACAGAACGCGTCCGCCAGCGTTTCCAGGGACATGTTCAAGGTGTCCATGCGCGCGTTGTAGAGTGCGCCGCCGCTTCCCAATGCGCCGCCCTGTTGCTGGCCCATCTCGCACAGAAGGGCCAACGCCACGTTGCGGTCGCAGTATTCCAGCGCGGTCTGGATCGTGCCGTTGCGATCCCCACCGCTCTGAACTTGGAAGACGTCAAAGCCGGTGGGTCCGTCCTTGGTTTCACGCGCAGGCATGACCATGCCCTCTTGCGTGTCCCGGCGGTTGTTGGTGGCCGCCTGATAGAGGGAGGACACAATGGTGGCTTGATCCGCGTTGCGCGTGCGCGCGTTCAGGTATTCGGGGGGCGCGGTGAACACCAGCTGGCCCGTGGTGTTGCGCTCAAAGCCAATGCCCTGCAACACGCGTTGCTTTTTCCCGTAGCTGTAGTCCACGTAACACGGGCGCAGGAAGCTCCAGCCCTGCGGGTTGTTCTTGAATGACGACGTGCGGAAGTGCAGCACCTTTTCAATGGGGAGAAAACACTCCTCCCCCTGCCCGTTGGGATCGCGTTGCCAGAACCCCAGGATCGTGCCGTCACGCGCCAGCTCCCACCGGTAGATGGTTTCCTGTGCACGGAATCCCAACCGGTGAATGCCCAGCCGGTTGTCGTGGAACATGGACGGGGGTTCCCCCTCCAAGCCCTGGCGCAGCTTCCACACTTCCTCAAAGACCGAGAAACCCGCCCAACACTTGCTGAAGGCTTCCGCTTTGAAGTCTTCAAAGCTGTGGTCCATGTCCTTGAGCACGCCGTCAAACTCATCCGCGTATTGCAACGAGGACGGCTGATCATCCACGGGCTTGGTGGTGTACGGCGCGCGGCGCAAGCGCGTTTCAATGAGCCGCATGGCGTAGGCCGCCACGGGGAGGTTGTAGCGCATTTCAATGTACGCCTGGATCTCCTGGGCGTAGTCACGCAAGCGCGGGTGGAACTCCTCAAGGATGCGCCCCGCGGCTTGCTTCAAACCATTGCCGCCGATCAGACTCATCAGGTCCACGTCTTGCGTGGCCCGGCGCTCCGTCCGCCGCGTGCTTCCGTCCGTCCCGCTTTGGAAGGCGCCGCCGTCCTGGCCCGGCGCGCTCATGGGGACCATCATGCTGGGGCCCTCCCCCGGGCCGGCCTCGGTCCCGTAGGAGGGGGCGGAGTCCGGCGCCGTGCCCTTGACCCCCGCGCGTGCGTAGGGGCCCGGCGTGGGAGCGGACGGCGACGGTGGTTTGCGGCGTGGGGGAAGGGCCATTGGCGCCCTACCTTGAATGGGATACACCCCGGTTACGCGCGGTTGGACCGTAGACCGGTTGACCCGTGCTCAACAGACCCTTGACCCTTGGAGACACCATGTCCCGCTACCTCTCAAACGGCGCCTACGCCGCCAACCTCATCACGCTGCGCAACGGACACACGCTGGGCTCATGGAAGATGGCGCGGGCCGTTCTCCATCGGCTTCAACGCGCACAGCGCCGCGGTTGTGACGTGTTCAAACAATTGATCAAGGCGGAAGCCGCCTTTGACAGGGTGGACGCTTCAGCCCCGCCCGCCGGTGATGCCCTCCCATCCACCGGTTGACAGATCCACCGCTCCCCCAATCCCCAACCATTGGGATGCGCCCTCACTCTGGACCACCATGCTGGGCCCCGGGCCCGGCGCGTTGAGATCGATCCACGCGTGGGCGCCTGAAGCGGCATCCACCTGATCGTCATGGTCTGACCCAGGGAACTCCTCCAGCTCTTTGATGAAGTGTGCCACCCACGGGGCCACAGGGAGAAACACGCGCCCCTGGTGCGCGCGCGGGGCCCACGCCTGCGCGCGGGCTTCCTTGGAACCCACCGCGCGCTGACCCACAACCCACGGGGTGCCGTCCGGTTTGGGCCCCAGCTGTTTGTTCATGGCTTCAATGATGGCTTCCCCGTTGGCGGCGGACTCCACCACGATCTCTTTGAGAAGGTGCGGGTAGCCCGCGTGCACCTTCCTGAATAGATCGGCCAACCGTTCACAAGTCTCCAGGAAGCCCATTTGCCCAAGCGTGTGATCCAGGAAGTAGGTGCGTCCACCGCCGGCCCAGCCCCATGCCTGCATGCTCACCGGGTCCGACGTGGGGAGCCCCTTGAACGCCGCGTCAACGTAGATGATCACGCCGTCAAGCGGCGGGAGATCGTAGACGTCCCCCTTGTTGCGCGTCCACGTCCCCCAGATTGACGACGGAAACAGGTTGCCCTGCAAGCCAATGGGGCTTTGGTCCATCTGCCCGGCGTAGCCAAAGGGCATCAGTTCCTTGAACGCTTCCGCGTCTTCCGCTTCACCGAAACGCTCCGGTGACAGGAACTCCCCTTCCTTGCGCGTGTCCCTCCACCCCAACGGCGTCACAATGTGGCACGCGGGGTTGGCGGCCTTGTAGCGCATGGGGAGCACCACGCCGGGCCACTCCAGCTTTTCCATGAGGATGCCGCTAATGTCTTTGCGTCCCAACCGCTGGCCCTGCACCACAATGCCGCTGCGCTTGGGATCATTCTGACGACGGAAAAACACTTGCCGGACCCAACCCTCTACGTTGATACAATCCGCATCGGTGAGCGCACCACCGCGCGGGCTGTGCGCGTCATCCAGGAACAGGACGTCCCCACCTTCACCGATTGTGGCCGCACCCACCGACGTGGCCAAGCGGTACCCACCGTGCGTGTTGGAGTAGCGGGATTGTTGGTTCTGATCCCTGGCCAGGATGATAGGCCGCGTGTGTCCGCTCTCCGCACCCCAATGCTTCTGGAACCACGGGCTGTTGATGAGGTTGCGGCTGGCCATGCTGTCACGACGGGCCAACGTGTCCGCGTAGGAGGCTGTCAGAAACCGCACGTGGGGATCAATCGTCCAGGCCCACACCGGGAAGATGACCGCACCGATGGTGGACTTGGCCATACGCGGCGGGATGTTGATCAGGAACTTGCGCAACGGGGCGGGGACGGGAAGGCCAATCACCGTGAACAGCAACACCTGCAGGTGGGCGCAGATCACCCGGATGTGGAGGCCATCCACAAAGGGCACGGTGGGCAACAGCACCGGCCACGCAAAGCGCACGAAGTCATGCAGGCTACGGCTGCACAGCTCACGCACTGCAACGCGTGGGTCAAGCTGGCGCATTCAGACGGCGGCGGCGGGCGCCGGGACCGGATCCTTGATCCAGCCCGCGTCCTTGAGACGTTCCTCGGTGACATCATTGTCAAAGGACGTGGCCCGCACCTCCAGGCTCCCATCCATGCGCACGCACGCACGCGCGATCCCCTCGCACTCCACGGCCCCCGGCGTGGTGGGCGGCAACAGCTCCACCAGCGTCTCACCGTAGAGCATGGACTCGTGGAACGCGGGCGGTTGCACCGCGCTGGCGTCGTGCGTGTAGCGCGCGCCGTTCACCATGTTGAGGATCCAGGAAATGGGGCCCTTGCCGATCACGTGTTGCATTGTACCTCCGTAGATCAACCGTTCGGTGTCTTAACCCATTAAACGACCCGCTTATGGGCGGGACTTGAACCCGCATTTCCGAACGGTTGAAGATCAAACCTCACCGTGTACACAGAACAAGCGCACGCCGTCCACGAGGTTGGTAATCAATTGAGATCCCCCGGTTTGGGGCGTCCAGGCACATCCGCCAACACCGCTTCAACGCCGCCGGCCGCGTCCACCTTCAACGCCGCAAGCGCGTTGGCCTGTTCCAATGGCGACGGACCATCCAGGTCAAGCGGTGATGCGTCCGCCTTGTGGTCCCCCACGCCCTTGACGCGAATGCCCTTCAAGACCTCGTCGGCAAAGCCCTCGCACTTCTCACAGCACGCAATGTCAAAGCCTGTTTGCTTGAACACGCTTTCACGGATCCCGAGTTCCTCCGCGGTGAGGTTTTCGCCGGGGCCGGGCCCCAGGTCGGGCACCCGGCTGTCATCCTCGGGCTCTTTCTCCCCAAGCGTGCCCAAGATGCCGTCGTCGTCCATGAAGTCCGCGGGCTTGGCACCGGTGAGCTGCGGGCGCTCCTTCACCACGGCGTCCAGCTTGGATGCGGCAAAGCGCAACGCGGCGCCTTGCTCCAGCTGTTGGACTTCCTCCAACACGTCACGCATCAGGTCCACCGGCGCGTCAAACACTTTGCCCATCCACATAAACGCCATCATGGAATCCGGCCCGTGGATCCTCATGCCGGCGAGCGCCATGGACAAACACTGTCGCCGCTCATGTTCATTCATGGCGGCCACCATGCTGGTGGCGTCCCCCGGCGTGCGCACGTGCCCCGTCGTCACCGCGTCGGGGCCCGCCATCTTGTAGCGGGCGCCTTGGCTCACCAGCGTGCGCGAATCAATACCGGAAGCACCCCCACCCCCGCCGCCCGCTGCAAGCCGCTTCAGAATCCCCGGATCAACGGGCTCATCCAGACGCGCGTTGGCGTCCGCGCGCGCGGGCGTTCCGTCGGGGGCAATGATGCCGGTGGGGCGCGGTGCAACACGTCCTGGGCGGGGCTTGGTTCGCTGACGGCTCATGGCTTGACCCTGATGAAATCCAACAGTGTCAGCCCGCACGCGCAGGTCTTGGTGGGCGTGTCAAAGTTGTGGGCGTGGGGCGGCGTCACATCCTTGAGCGGACGCTCCGCCGCTTTCTCACGCCCATCCCAATAGATCATGTCCGGTTGGATCACGCCGCTGTTGATCAGGGCTTCCCCGACGTCACGCGCGGGATTGGGCAACGACGCGGTGTACTCCCCAGGCGGGTCGTCGGACTTCATCACGTATTGGTAGGACAACTCGGCGCCCGCGGGCATCACCACGCCGTGCATGTTGTCCAGGTGTCCACGTTGTGCCTCAATCAATGCATGCGCGTGTTCCACGGTGACGTCCGGCGGAACAGTGAGCACGGGGATTTTTTCGATCTCGCGCAACTTGCCGTTGGCCAACGTCATGGGCGGCCCACGCAAGGCGTCCCAAATCTTGTACGCATCACGCAGCCGGGAACGCGTGTACGCTTTGCCTTGTATGATCAGCGTCTCCATACGAGGGACAAGAGGTGCGTGATACGCTTCACGCGCGCGTTCCTTCCGTCGTTCCTTCCGGCGGAAGCGTCTGGACTCCCGCCGCGCACGCTTGCCACGCTCACGATGTGATACGCGGGCCGCTGGGTCACCGGGTACGGGTGCAGGGCCAATCCCGCCAAGCCCTGCACGCGCCAGCTCCCGGCGCATTTCATCTGGAAAGATGCGCATTGGTTACGGCCCCCTCAGGCCGCGGGTCCACTTGTCTCACGGCGTGGTGGGGAAGTCACCATGTGCGGGTGCGCTCACCGCCGCTGTTTCCGCTGTGCGGCGTTGGTGGGCCTTCCAGCTGGACCACAGGGAAATGCCGCACAGAAGAATGCTGGCCAACATGATGCCCAGCAAAAAACGGCGGTGGGGGAGAAGCGGCTCCAGGGGCACAACAGGGGTGCGGGTTCGCATGGGCGCAACACCTACCGCAAACACCGCCAAGGGGGAAGCGCCCCCGGCCCCAAAGAAAAAACCCCACCGCCCTGGAGAGGTTGGTGGGGTTTTCCCTTGCGTTGGAAACGCGGCCCTGATGCCCCCGCACCATGCCCTACGCGCGCGTGGAGGTCAAGCCGTCATACGCGCGCGTGGAGGTCAAGCCCCCGTGGGCGGTTCCATGCCCAGCATCTTGTAGAGATCTTCCCGGGTGAGCCCCCGCGCCACCGCGGCGTCCGCCTGTGCTGTGGCCATGACCTGGGTGGTTTGGTTGACCGTGACGCTAACCGGTGCGGCCACCTGTTCCGCCTGCATTCTCCACCGCGCCGCGTCCGCCGCCAGGGCCACCGCGCGCATCTTGCCCGACCGGGCCACGCTGGGGTCTTTCAGGGTGTCGTAGGCTTGCGTGGTGAGGAGCGCGGCCAGCACGCGCAAGGACTCCACCCCCGTGGCTTCCTGGGCGGCCCGGTACAGCTCCACGGCATCAGGGCGCACCGTGCTCCCCAGGATGCCGGCCATGGCGTTGTGTACCTCCGCCACCACCGGTGCCGTGTGGGCCTCGCATTGCACCACGCCACACCGGAAGTCCAAGGGACGTGAGCACGACGGGCAACGGGCGTTGATGCGGGAAGACCAACCCGGTGGACGTGAGGCGGGCTGTCCGCATTCGCACGTCCTCACGTCCACCGGCGCCATGCAGATCCAGCCCTTGCGTACAGCGTCCCCCCGCACCCCCTCAGGTGCGTTGGGTACCGCCGGGCGCAACAGGCGCAGATCCACGCTGCATGGGTACACCGTCTGCATCCCCTGCGCCAGTCCTATGCCACCCCCGCGCCAGTATTCGGCGGTATGGGGGATCGCATGGGGGGAGCAGTAATCACCGCATGTTTTTGCCTCCCTAGCTCAAGGTGTGATTACAGGCTTTTCACACCGGGCAAAACGCTGGGGGCTGCGATCTCAAGGTCCCCCTTATTTCCGTTTTCCGGGAGAAAGTCCCTAGTAAGCCCCTAATTGATCGTCAACCATCCTGACCGGTCAGCTAAAAAGTGAGTAATCTAATCACTTGATTAATACGGTTTTGCCAAAGGTTGGAGTCAAATGGGAATTAAGGGGAGGCCATCTTATGCACCTCCGGTCTTTCTCACTAATCCAAAAAGCCTGTAATCTCCGGTGATCGATTTCTCAAGTTTGAAAAACTTGAGAAACGTCCGGTCATTAACCCACGAGCGTGAGCATAGAAAAAGGGGGATTACTGTTGTCAGATCCGCCCGGTGGGCGTACATCCAACGGCCCAGCCCTGGAGCACACCATTGAACGCCAAACCCTCCCCCGTTGTCCTACGGGTTGCACACGCCATCCCCGACGACACCCGCGCCTTTTGCACCCTGCTGGACCCTGATCCCCGAGCCCTGCACCTGTGGGTCTTCAAGTCCGCCGGGAAGGCGGGGGCCCCCATCCAACGCTGGCTCCCGCTGACGGATGCGGTCTGGCAAAGCGTCCTGGCCTACAACACCCCTTTCCACCACCCCGTGAGCGGCCCCCGGCCCGGGCTCCAGGTCTACATGGCCCTGAACGCGCCGGCGCCGCACCAATGGCCGGTGAAGGCGGGCCCCAGGGGCAAGGAGGTGGGCATATTCTCCACGCTCCCTGGAGGCGCCCCGGAGTGGCAGGGTCAACCCACCCCGGAGCACTACGCGCTGCGCCGGCCAGAGATCATCCGGTGCGTGCAGCTGGACGTGGATGAGAACACCGCCGCCGCGCTCAAAGCCGTGGACGCGGCCGGCGTGCCGCCAACCTGCGTGGTGGAGACATCCCCCGGCAAGGCCCAACTGATCTGGCGCGTCCAGGACACCCCCGTGGCAACCCATGGCCCCGTGGCCATTGCGCTCAACCGCCACCTGCAAAAGCGTTTTGGTGGGGACCGGCAGACGGTGGACCTCAACCGCGTCTTCCGCGTGCCGGGGACCGTGAACGTCAAGGCGGAATATGCACCGCCCCCCACCGCGCGCATCTTGAACTTGGCCCCGGGCAATCTCTACACGCTGGATGACCTGATTTTGCGGTTCCACGCCCAAGAGGACGTGGCGCGCATGATCACGCCCACCTATTCCGGCCCAGACTTCACTGATGTGCCCATGCCGGTGTGGACCCCCGATCAATTACTGAAACGCACCCGGATGTGGGCACAACACCTTGAAAAGATTGAGCCCCTTAGATTTGACCAAGGGCGGTCAGACATTTCCATGATGAACGCCGCCGCGGATGCCATTGCCCACGGCTTCACCCTGGAAGAATGCTTTGAGCCCGCCGTGCTGGGCGGGTGGTTGACGCGTGACCCGTCCAGCCCGGACAACCACACCCTGGTGGAGCGCGGGCAGTATTTCTGCAAGAAGTATGAGAACGCCGAGCGGTACCGCTTCCGGGAGCAACCCAAGGGCTGGCGCCTGACGTACGTGGACCTTGAAACCCTCAAAACCCAGATGGGGCTGGTGAAGCATGATGGTGGCGGACTTTCAGGCAATGCTGCAACGCATGAAAGAGGAGATGGGTCGCCCACCGTTGCCCCCGACCATCACGCTGGGGTGGCGGGCGTACCAGCAAATCAAGAGCAACCCCGAGGCGTGGGCGGAGCTGCAACGCCTGGGCCGCGTGCTGGAAACCCCACCGCCCACAACAACCGCAACAACCATGTTCAACATGACGCTGGCGGGCCCGGTGGCGTCGTCGATCAATTGGTTACCAACCCCGCGTCCATCCACGCCGCCGCCGTGGCGGCCGGTGCATCCGGGGACGAAGCGCTCAACGCTGCAACCAACCCAACCGCTGAAGACGTGGAGCGCGCTCAACATCACGTTCCACCCCCGCCCCCGCCTGAACCGCCCACGCCAACCCCCACCGGTGGTGGGCCGGGCACGCCACCCCC
>OFQY01000030.1_pt1 | contig 53251 bp, 57 predicted proteins | sample 1542991 | NCBI WGS metagenome assembly OFQY01 (sample SAMN07774224, study PRJEB24372) | wastewater metagenome | isolation source: Exp Tend VB 10WW | collected 2016-02 | reverse complement strand
AAACTGACTCGTGGGACAGCAGCCATGTGATAAACGACGTCAATGTGCTCTAACGCTGTAGTGATCATCTCAGCAGAGAAATCAGATCTGATGATCTGATTTGAGACTTCACGTGGAAGAAGTTCTGGGTGACCGTTTGACATGTTGTCGACGCCGACAGCGTCATATCTTTGCGAGGCAAGCAATCGTTCAAGCAGGTGTCCGCCGATGAAGCCAGCAGCACCAGTCACAAGAGCTGTTTGTTTTGACATGTCTGATATTATAAACTTGTTATGATAGTTTGATTTGATCACAAACCAAACGAAGCATACACAGCGTCCCAGTCAAATGTCGGACCCGGATCCCACGATCCGCGACTGTTAAATCTGCTGATGGGATCTGCGTCTGAGTGTCCAAACACAGACTGCTTTGATAGCGGGATCTGACAAGACACAGAGATCGCAGCGATTAGCTCTTGCAGAGCGATGTACTGCTCATCTGCAAAGACACGCTCAGTCGGTTTTTTCAGAGCGACTATCTCGATGCCAACAGACGAATAATTTGGTTTTGCACCAACAATAGTTCTTGGATCTGTGACGCGTGGCCATCTAGCAAACCACGTGTCATAATACGCGTCTGACGCAGTCTCTTCAAGAACTCCATTGCGCTTTCGCCAGCGCTTCCACACATCTACACCCTGATCATAAAGAGCGGCGACGGCATCATTGTAAGCGATGTGCCAAGCAACGCATGATTCTGGAACGATCTTGTGAACAGTTCCGTTTGGTTCAATCACGTAATGTGGACACAGACTCTTGGGAGTCATGTAATATTTCACGATCTTCTCTGCGTCTGTGTCTCCAGTGTTGTGGACTACTATCTGGTGTGGATCTTTGAGTCGCGCGGGTGTTGTTCGCGATTTTGTGTGATCGATGATGTTCATGATCATACGTATGATGACGTCAGCGCAAAGCGCTGACAAATGATCTGCTAAACATCGACTTGTTGTCTGCGAAAAATCTCTCCCAACAAGAATCTAAGATGTATGTCTCTGCCCAATCTGACTCGTTTCTCACAGATCTGCCAACAGATTGAGCTATCTTTGACGCTGTCGACCAAGCGTACCAGCGGGGATTTCGCTCTACACGCTTTTTGACCCAAGCGTCTTGAAAATGCGGAAACGGGATCTTGCAGATGATCTGAAACCTGCTGAGATCGTCTCTCAGATCGATCCCTTCTATCATTGAAGGCGAAAATAAGACTGTCGGCGCTTGTGACGACATGTGACTAGCTAACGCAGCTTCTCTGTTTGTGTCATCGTGAAAGATGCACCTGTCTGATCTGATCGATTCTTGCAATATTTTTGATATCTTGTAATTTCCCGTGTGAACTATTCCCTTGTGAGCAGCGTGACCGTGTAGTATGATCTTGACTGCTTCGATCAGTTTTGAGATCGACTGATTCATCTGTGACATTGACATCTTACCGATCGGCGTGTAATGAATCGGTCTGTGAGACGGATCAAACGGTGAATCAAGTGACAAGAATCTCATGTCATCAGCGCTGATTCCCAGCGTTGTTCGTAAGACAGAGCTGTCACAGATCGTCGCAGACATCAGCAAAATCTTTGAAGCATATTTGAACAGCATGCTCTCAGCGATCTCAGATATGTCTGTCGGTTTGATCATTACTGTCAGATCACCACTGTCATCTCTGTCTATGCTAAGAGCCCACGTATCATCAATAGACTCAGCAATTCTCATGATCTTTGACGCAAGACTGTACAGTTTCTCTAATCGCTTTGCTTCTGAAAGAAACACGTTAGACTTGAGTTGCTCTGCAGACGCGCAAGAAAGCAACTTCACTATCTTGTTAACTTCTGTCTTGATAGCTGGGGCGCAGTCACTGACAAGCCAAGTCACGATCTGATCTATGTCTGACAGCTCTGGGACGTCTATGTTCAGCATCTTCTTGATTGATTGCGTGCTAAACTGCAGTTCGCACATAGAGCACAGAGCGATCTCTAATCCGTGACACTCATCGATAGCCATGAACGGTTTTCTGACGATGTCTTTTGCATATAGAGCATCATACAGAAAGAACGCATAATTCGTGAGGCTGATGTCGCCCTGCAAAAATTCTCGCTTCGCGATCTTATAAAGACAAGACGATGCGCACATCTTGTCACCGATGAGATTTTGTATCTTTGCAGCTTCTGAACACGAAGCTGCCATCTTCGAGCAAGCGTATGATGTCGCCGATTTCACAGACTTGACAAACTGTCCAAAATCTACAACGTACTGATCTTGCAAGATCTTCTGTGGAGTCAAGATATATCCGCCAGACTTGATCTGAGCAGTTGTGACAGAGTGTCTCGCTGAGTAATGAGCTAGCGTTGCAGCGACAGCAGACTTACCGCAGCCAACACCCATCTCTAGCATCTCAAATCTGCGCCCAAGATCAAACGTCTCAAGAGCGTGATCGACAGCAGTTATCTGCTGCTCTCGCGGTGATTCAAATGGAAATGAGTCGCGCCAGTCGTGTTGTAGCATCATTCACCAAACAAGTATTTGCTGCAATGTTGCGTCGTGCTCTCATATGAGCACTGCTCACGCACGATCTGTCTCAGATCATCTTTAGCTCGCAGAAAGACATCATCTTGCGTCTTGATGTTATGCATCAACTTAAGCGTAGCATCAACGATGTCACTGAAATCTGGAGCGCACAGATGATTCATGTATCCAGCTGCGAGCGCTAGTCGAGCGTATTCATAATTTCTGTTCCACAGAGGAGCGCATCCCAACTCGATTCCCTCTCTCGCGGCAGTACCTCCATATGTGTCTTGATCATAGAGTCCGACGATGATGTGAGACGCTCGCATGATCACTTTCATCTCATCTCTGTTAAAAGAATCTGGCACGAGTGTTAGCGTTCCGCACTCACGCTCTAACTCTGCGTTTGAAAATTTTTGAGATGGATTTCCAGCTATAACAGAAAATCTGTGTGTTGCTTGAGCTCTGATAGCTGGCAGCATGTCAAACAAGAATTTTCCACAATTAGTGTAGTCAGAGCTGCGTCCTCGCCCACCGACTCTATTTGGCACAAAAAAAATGAGTTCTGACTCAGCTTTGCGATTTAGCTCGCTGACGTCGAATCGCACGTTAGCTAAATCTGGCTCAGACTGCATCTCTGACGCAGAATAACCGTCATCCCACGGGAGAGACTTCTTTGCGATCTCTGAAACTTGTTTTTTTGTCAGAAACTGCTTAGTAGATTGCAAAAACGTCTTCAGAGAAGACGAGCACTGCCAAAAATTCCAATCAGCACGTTGAGCTGCTTCTAACTGACCCAACCACAGAGACGCATCTTGTGGAAATTTTGGGCACTCTGGGTTGTCTATGAAGTGAGAGTGAACCACGAAGCGTGGGCGCTTAGCGCCATATAAGAAAAACATCGCAGCAAAATTGCGATAATGCATCGGATCGTTGATATACACGACATCAAACGGTTGCTCGCGCTTGTCTTTTTGATCTGCTAAACGAATCGCTCTAGCGAGTTCTTTCATGTTAAAATCAAATCTTGTCGCTAGAGCGTTTGAGATCAAGCTGATCGGAACGTATTCAACACGCTTGTCTAACATGACATCTGGAGAAACTTGCTCTGGCTGAGTGCGAACTGCATCACGCTGTGGACCAGTTATCATGACAGAAATGTCTGGATGTAGCTTTAAGAGTTCGCGCACTCGCCCAATCACCATCTGCCATCCAGAGTCACACTCTAGTATCCACGTCCCTTGAGCATCATAATTGCTTAACTGAGTCTGAATTAGAATTCTTATGTGTTTATGTGACATGATTTATTATCAGATTTCTATTGCTGCTTATACACTATCTGCACGTCTTCATCTGAAAGGTTCTTCTACGATTGTGAAAGATCGCGCGCTGTTTTAACACTGATGATCATTGTGACTGCTGAAGCTTTGCAGCGAACGACGATCGCGTTCACAGGGTACAGTGCGTCTATCGCGACACAGTCATCAGACTAGATTAAGTGTTTGTTGTCACAGACACAGTATCAGCAAGCAGCAGATAACTAAAGCTGCGCAGATCGTCGGAACGTCAAGTGAAACGTATTCATAGTGATCATCAGTCTCTCGATGTGACATCACACACCTCTTTCAATTTACAGATCAATGACAAACGGAGGGTTTGTCGGTGCGTAGCGTTTATTACACGTTGAAACGTTGCAGAACGTCACACCGTAGCGCTCGAGCGCTCCGTAACACTCATGCACGTGACCAAAGATATGATACTTTGGCTTTTTTTCGATGACTGCAGCAAGGAGCTCGTCACACCCTACACGCTCACCGCGACTCACTAGATCTAAGATAGATTGAGGAGGTCCATGCGTGATCAATACAGTCGTGTCACCAGGGATCTTGCTCCAGACTGCGCCGAGTTCAGGACCTCGCGGGAGATTGAACGCCCAGTTATAAAATTCTGGTTGCCACGGCGAACCGTAAAATTTTACGTCATCAAGCGTCACAGACGAATCGCGCAGATATGTCACGCCAGCTTCACGCAATAGCGGTTCAAATCTTTCTGGGTGATCTTGTAATCCAAGATCGTGATTCCCTGCGACAAAGATCTTGTATCTGTGTGGCAGCTTCGCCATGACAGAAGCAAAATCATACACTTCTTGATATCTTCCACCCATAGTCGCATCACCAGCGTGAATAAGGACGTCACCGTCTGGTATTTCAATCTGATCAAGCTGATTGTGAGTGTCAGAGACTGCAATTATTCGCATCAATAGATCCTTATCGCCAGATCTTCTTTTGTGAAGGTTGTCATCTTTTGAATCAATTGCATCATCTCTTTGCGAGAGATCTCAGCTTCTCGTTTCAGGAGCGCGATCTGCTCGTCTGAGATGTTGTTTTTTGTGTCAGTTTCTTTATTGTTGTTTTGCATCATCAGTCAGTCTGCTTATCTTCATCTTAAGCGTTTCATCATCACAATGCACAGCAAGCTCTGGATCTATGCAGAGCGCATTCTCTACACTCAGAGTCTTTATGACAATCTTTTCACCGTGGCGACGCAACTCAGCTCCAATAACGTTATAATAGGGATTGCTAGCATCACGCTTCAAAACTTCAAACGAGCCGTCATGATATGCAGGTAGTCGCTCTATAGTGAAGATGTCTTCATTTGAGACACAGCAATCAATCTCTCCTGTCGGATCTAGATCTGACAGACGCTTTATGAGTTCTTTTGTCTTCATTGTAATATCTGTGTCAGCTGATTATGTCACACGACTGTAGCTCGAAGTTCTTATAAATAAACGTCGTAGCGCTCCCGTCTTCGATTATGTTTACTAATTTGCGTTTAGGCACTAAAGAATTGTCATGATTCTCTGTCGTGAGAGACATGAACGCTAGCACTCTATCAGACTGTTCAGACAGATTTTCATCATCAACGCAGAGTTTCATGACTTTACAGTGAGTGAATTTGTCAATGAATTCACAATATCTGTCAGATAGTTCTTGCAGTTTTTTGCTGTCAATTGTCGGATCGATGTCATCGCACAGATTGTCATATGATGACCTGTAACAAAAGACTATTTTCGCGTCAATTGATGCATAAGAATCGTCTTCTAAACGAAGCATTTCAAGATCTGTTTGCCTGCCAGTGACAGCAGCGTAAACATATTCACATGGATAGCCACGATCAAAGATAACAGACAAGCCAGTCTGCTTGATCAGATCAAACACTCGCATGTCAGCGTATCTGAGCTGGTTGATAAACAGATCGCGCTTATTCATAAATGATGCATGTTCTGATGACGCTTTGAAATACGGCACTCCTGACGATGCGCTGACAGCTTTCGCGATGTTTGTCTTTCCAGTCTTGTCCGGGCCGACAAAAAAGATGATCTGTTGTTTAGCGGTGTTTGTCATGTGATTATGCTAAGTGAACCAATCTATTTGTTGAATAACCAAACGCTGATTTTTCAAGAGGCGCCATCATGATAGACATCTTTCTGATCTCTGGCAGAGCCCACACATAGATCTTGTGAGCTTTACCGACAGGTCCGATGGCATCGATCAGCAGATATTGCTTCTTGTTCTTTGAAGTCTTCTTGGTGACGTTCTGCACGCAGAACCAAGCAACATCGCCTTCATCGTCATCAATTTCATCGATAGATGGAACGTTTCGCTCGATCAGCTTCTCCATGACTTTGTCTGGCACCAACAATGACACGTCAGCAGATCCGACGATCTTGATCACGTTGTTCATCTTCTCTTCACGCGTCCACGGCGCTATGTGTGCAGTGCTGATCGCTAGAGAATGCATCGCATCTCGACCCTTAAAAGGATCTTTTTTTGTTGATTTTTTTAAGTCATCCCAATGCTCAATGATGACGTGATGCATCTGCTTGTAATTAGAAAACAATGCTCGATCGCCGACACATTTGAGAGAATCAAGACCCTGAACTAAGATGAGAGATTCAAGCGCGCGCTTGTTAAATTTTGACAGTCGCCAAGAACCATCTTCATTCCACAACATGTCTTCTATAGACGAAAATGGACGCAGAGACAAGATCTCATCAATTGCTGTGTCACCGATTCCCTTGTATGAGTTGAATGACGGCATGAGTTGCTTACCTGGAAGGGCTGTCCACTGCCGCTCTGCGTAATTGATGTCAACGTTTACGATCTTGTAACCCACAGCTCTGATCTCAGAGAACGCTTTTGATCTGTCATCTGGATTCTTTGACATTGACTGCAAATAGGCGCATGCCCACTCGACTTCGTGATATGTCATCAGCCACGCGCAAAAATAGCTGTCGATTGCGTATGACACAGCGTGAGCAGCGTTGAACCCATATCCAGCGAACCACAGAACTCTGTCATAGAGATTCTCTGCGATCTGCTGAGCATATCCGTTCTTTACGCAACCGCTCACAAAACTGTCTCTCATCGCTTGAGCTTTTTTCTTCGCGTCTTCGCCACCACCGATAGTTCGCTTCATGATAGCTTTGCGAAGCTTGTCACACTCTTCAAGTGGAAAGCCAGCGACTTCGTGAGCAAGCTGCATGACTTGCTCTTGGAAGATGATCAGACCGTTTGTTTTTTTTAAGACTTCATTGATGCGCCTGTCACCCCAGTCATACTCTTTGCCGTTGCGAGCATCAACGTACAGCTGATCAACTTTAGCTGCTAGTGGGCCAGGGCGATATATAGACGTCAGCGTCGCGATGTCAACGATAGATGCTGGTTTTGCTCGTTTAAAGAATCTCTGAGCTCCCTGCTGAGTGCACTGAAAGATGCCAGCCCACTTGCCCTGATGATAGACATTATCATAAACTTTTGCGTCGTTCAGATTCACTACGTCAGGTGCTAGATTGTGATTATACCAATCTTTGATCTCAGAGAAATCAACGCTCTGTTCTACTTGTCGCACAGATTTCACAACAGCCATTGAAACAATATACCTATCATTGTAAATGATATGCACATATGCAAGGAATGAATCTCTGACATGTCGCAAACACAGCTGATCAAAAACTTTATCGTGCTTGAAATCAAAAGACTTTCTGAAGAAAAAGCAACAATCCCTCCAGAGCTCGCTGCACTCACTTCAAGATTAGAATTAAAATTTGAACAGAGTGACGGAGTGTTTCGTGCATCAAAAAAGATTTCAGAAAAAAACAGCAAAGAACAAAGAGCGTTTGAATCAAAATGGCAAAAAATGCTAGCTGCTCTCTCTAAGAGACCGTGGAAAAAAGTCAATGGAGAGTTTGCTGGTTGGAATGGTCAGACTGACACAGGCGGCGATTTTTCTAGTGCTAGTCGAAAATTTGTTCATCAGACAGGTCTAACAGTCAGTGTGTCAGATCACACATCTTTCAAGACTGGCACAAAAAGCTGGTCAATCACAGCTCGAGCAAACAGTTAAACTAATCTTCTTGTTTGTTTGTGGCGATTGCGATGTTCTCTTTTGTCTCCTCGCGCTTGTTCAAGTGCAAGACAGACAGAAGCAGCGTAGTGACAGACATGACGTATCCAGTGACAGATGCTGGAAAATCTACTAGCTTGCTTGCAACGACGCTCATGACTGTCCATGTGAACAGAGGTAGAAGCACAGACGTTGGCACAGTCAACATCACTAACAGTCGTGAAGTCGATGGATTTGTTCCATCGCTTAGAGCTGATTTAAGCCACGAGCCAAACGTTTGTTCTTGGTGTGTCGCGCTGATCAAAACGTATTCTTGCTGATCTTGTTGTTGCGTCATGATAGCACGTCGAAGATTGCGTCTGACACAAAATCTTTTATCTCGCGTTGAGTCATGCCAGTCGCTACAGACCACTCGCGCCAATTTGGATAACTTACAAAAAATGCTTCAGCTGCGTCTGGGATACTCTCAGTCTCAAAGTCGTCGTCATCTTCAAAATTCAAGATGAATTCTTGCACAGCGTCTTCAAGCTGAGTGAAAGCAGTCTCTGACGAGATGTTATCCTGTGGCAAGTCATCTGATAAACTCAGAGAATCGACTTCTTCATCTGACAGTACTGAATTTTTTCTGCTTGAACGCACAAACTGTGGGTGCATGTCAGAGCGATCATAGCGATCGCCAGCGTGCAAAAACACTTCACCAGTCTCATCATCAGCTATGTCTTCATCTGCGATATCAGATCCTTGCGCATTTGCGATGTGCTGCGCGACATCTTGTCTTGTCGGAAAAGTGATCTCACTGATCTTACGTGATATTTTCATACAGATATTTATCTTGCTTTAGACAGTTTTTCTAATTTGCACACAAATTCTGCGCTTTCACGCTTGCTCAGTGAATTGAACTGCAGCTCGCAATTTGATAAAACGTCAGACAGAGTGACACTAGAAGTAGAGATCTGCTCAATGATCAGTCTCAGTTCATCTATCTCTTGCTTTGAGAGCGTCAAAGCTGAGAGTCGATAATCATCAAACGCTACAGCTACGTCGGGCACCCACGTTTTCACAACGTTCCAGATAACATCTGCATAAACTCTGATCTCATACTGAGCGTGACTGTCCATGCGCAGCGCTAAGAAATGCAGCAGGTTATGCAGATCGATCTTCCAATACCACTGTGTGTAATGATTCACAGAGAGACTCATGCGAGCAAGCTCTCTAGCAAGCTGTGGCCGATCTTGATCGACTTGGCGTCCAGTCCCGTCATCATTGAGCAGATAATTGTAAACATCGTATGTCTGCTCAGAGTTCTTGGCAAGCTGCTTGATTATGTGATCACTGATCTCTTCTGTCAGATCACAACTATATGTATCGCGCCCTTGCTTGTTCGTGACACTCTGCTCGCCAAGCGCATTCGCATCTGGCAAATAAAATTCACGATCTAAGATAGAATATCGAGCTGAATACTCGTTGACATTCGCCATGCGGTGACGAATCCACTGCCGCGCGACAAAGATCGGAAGCTTGACGTGTAGCTTGATCTCGCACATCTCAAATGGCGATGAATGGCGATGCCGCATTAGATAGCGAATGAGAGCGACATCTTCAGACACAGTTTTTGTGCCTGTGCCATAAGACACTCGAGCAGCTTGAACTATAGCGCTCTGATCTCCCATGTAATCGATCACGCGGATGAAACCATGATCTAGCACGCTGATTTTCTCGCCTAACATCTTGTTCAGGTTTTCGTTATTGCATCGACGTTCTAGCATGAAAGATCTGTCTCCTGTTTAGCGCAACACAAAACGTAGCGCTTGTTCAACAACAAATCCGATCGTGAGCGCTAATATCACTTGATTACGAAACGTGATCTTGCTCATCAGTTCAGATATCTTTGTCTGCAGCGCGGCGTTTTTATCTTGAACTGCTACTAGCGTCAACATAGCATCGAACTTACCATCTGTAAATCGCGTGATCTCAGGCACACACATCTTAGAACTGTGTTTAGATTCCCACGTCGAGCACACTGCTCCAAGTTTTTTCGCGATCTGTTTAAGCAATTCATCATCTAATGACACAAGATCCCAGCTTTCAACAGCAGCTGGACATGATGGTGAGCAACAAACAAATTGTTTTGCTTTCAGTTCGATGTCTTTTTGCGCGATGACATCTTCAAGAGCAGCTTTTGTGATGACAAGATCGTGAATTTTCTTTGCTTGCGACTTGACAACATCTGCGCTCTCAATGTCGTGGAGAGTCGCTATCTGCCCATACACCATGCCTGTCGGCAAGTGTCGCTCTGGTAAGATCGGCACGCCAGCGCCAGAGAGTGATTCTTTTGTAGCCCACACATCTGTGACTCGCCATGCGCGATCGATGAATTTAAGTTCTGGATAGACTGTGATTTTTGTCATTTGTTTTCTCTAGTCGTTCGATCTCAGATATAGCTCGCTGCAGTCGAGCTTCGATCTGCAACAACGTATTTGTTTTCTCTCGAGAGAGCAGCAGATCAAGCGTCTCTTTCCAATACCACTTCAGAGACGCCAATTTTGTGCTGAAAACGCTCGTAGCTGCTTCAAACCCAGAGAGCTTGCAATCGTTTAGAAGCGCAGATATGTTGTGATATGTATCAGCAGCTTTGACGATCAACACTTCATCTGAGCATGACTGCAATCTTTTCAGATGCTCTGTCTTTCTCACGACCCATGACAGCTTGTTTCCAGCGTCGTCTTTCTTGATCTCTGACAGATCTAGTATCATCTGAGTGATAGACTTTATCGTCTTCTCATCACAAGAGAACTGCTCGGACATCATCTTTGTGATCTCTTGCGCTGAGTACGTCGTGTCTTCGATGACGTCATGCATGATCGCAGCTGCTAGCACGCACTCGTCCATCACGCCACACTGAGCACAGATGATCGCTACTGCGATCGGGTGTGTCACATAGAATGCTTTTGCGCTGTTTTTTCTTCGCTGTGATGCGTGCGCTAGCACACTAACGTGAAGAGCTGCTTCAATCAGGCCTGAATTGAACATGATTCTCACCTCTCTTTACATCAAGACGTCAGTCACATCATCGCCATATGTCAGATCTTTCACTAAGACATTTCCTCTGTTTGAAGTGACAGCGACTGTGTCACCATACGCATAAAACGCGCCGATGTCTGTGTTGATCTCATACCAACCTCGCGTTTTTCGCTCTGATATGATGACATTCTCTATAGTCTTTTCAACGATGCGCAGCGTATCAAGACCTAGCAGATCAAACTTGATCCAACCAAACTGGTCTAACTCTTTTACATTCACGCCTTCTGCCCACGGAGTCTGAAGCTCTCCCTTTGAAGCGATTAGAGGCATCCTCTCAGCGATCTTATCACACACAATGACACCACCTGCATGGCGGCCAAGTGACCGCTGCTGTTTGAACAGCGTCGCTATCGGACCAGCGACTTGCGGGTGAGCGTCAATGAACGCCTTGAACGACGGGCTGTGTTGCATAGCGTCTTCAAACTTCAACACAAACAGATTCTTGTCATCACCGTGTTTCAGAGTCGCTTTGCGAACTTCAGTTTCTACTGTTTTTGTCGCTATGTTTGCTTCATCAAAGGGAACACCGTAAAACTTAGCGACGTCTTTTATCAGAGTCTTGAGCTTGAATGTGTTGTAGTTGCTGATAGGAACAACATTCTCTGCACCAAATCTCTCCTTCAAAAGATCGATCAGTTTCGCTCTGTTCGAGACATCGGTGTCAACGTCTGGTGCTTCTTCGCGATATTTGTTCAAAAATCTTTCAAACAGAAGATCGTACTTGATCGGATCTACGTCAGTGATCTTCAAAAGATAAGTGACAAGTGATCCAGCACCTGACCCGCGGCCGGGTCCCACAAGCATCGCTTGCTGCGCAACGTATATGATCTCTCGCAGAGTCAAAAAGTACTCTGCGAACTTTTTATCTTTGATGACATCGAGCTCTTTGAGTAACCTGTCTTCATAGATCTTGTTGTCAGTGAACGCTCGCTCGTCCATGCCATCTCTGCATAACTGCACAAGCCTCTCATCTGCAGTCATCCCAGCTGGGACGACAATTGACGTCGGGAGTTTCATTGAGCGATCTGGTTGGACATTGCCTACAACGTTGTGAGCAACGTGATGTGAGCGCTCAATCGCAGCGATGATCTCTTGATCATCATAAAATCTCTGATCTTGTTTATGCTCTACATAAGCGTCCCAGATCTGGGACGCATTTTTTGGATACAGCTCAGCTTTTAACTCTGCAGCTGATTCTGGTAGCTTTGTCTGACTCGGATCAGCGTTTTTGAGCCAGCCCAATTTCTTATAGATCTCTCTCTCTCTCCACAGCTCTGGTCGTGGGTAATGACTGTCAGCTGCGACAATCAACTGTGACTGCAGTGAGTGTTTTCTAGCAAACTCTAGCAGAGCTCTGTTGACGTATCCCTGAGCTTTCAGCTTGTTGAATTGCATCTCAAGATAGACGTTATTTTCGCCAAATGCCCACAGTAACTTGTCATACGTCGCTGCTAGCTCAGACATGACAGTCGCTTTTAGAGACATGTCGTCTAGCAGAGAACTGTCGATGTTATCAAATTTGATCTTCTGTGCAGAAGACAGAGCTGCGTATGCCATCGGCCCACCGATGCAAGCAGTCATAGCGATGAGATGACCACCAGTAGCTGCTTCTTTTAGCATCGCATAATCAACTCTAGGAAAGCGATAGAATCCTTCTGCATAACCCTTTGAGACGAGATGAAACAAGCGCTGCAGACCAACACTTGTCGTCGGTATCACGACAAGATGATGACGGCGATTAATCGGATTGAAATATTTTGTTGACTTAGATTCTTCTTCTCGTTCGATAGTGAGAGCGTTAGTTGTCTCAAGCTCAACTGTTTCATCATCTTCGTCTGTCTCAGCAGACAATGGCGTCACTATCTCTTGCTCTGCAAGCATCTCATTTGGAGTCTCTGCGAGATCTTTCGATCGCTCATATTCTAAGCGCCAGTCTTTGAGATCTGGGTGCACATACATCTCGCAACCAGCAATGAATTTGAAATTCTTGTCTTGCTTTTTTAATTTCTCTGCAAATAGAAACGCTGAAGCGTATGAATTGCAGTGACCGTGCTCTGTCAGAGCCCAAGCATCCATGCCGTTTTCAAGGACGAACTTGATGTGCTCTTCAGCTGAACCCAACCCATCATATACAGATGCGCCAGTGTGACTGTGAAGACCGACAAATCTTGCTGGTGCTGTTTTCATGATTTACATCACTCTTGATCTGAGTATAAAACACACTGTCACTGCAGTGCACAATCAATCAGTTATCCTGTCACGCGTGACGCTGCCATTAAATGATTCAAACCAATCTAGCAGCTCAGCGTCATCTTGAAAAAACGCGTCAGCCCACAGATGACACGGAGATCTCTCACCGCTCTCAGGGTAACCGACAACGCACGTGATCTTGCTCGCTCCGACACAAGCACCCCAGTCAGCGTGTGAATCTGCACCTGCAGGGAGCAACAAAACGCAGACATCACATTTCTTGATGATCGCGAGATTGTTTTTCATCACGTCATCATACTCATGCATCTCTCTGAGATAATGCCCATATTTCTGTTTTGTCGGATCATATCTCTCTGGATATGTCGCTTTTGGTGACGTGGCATAGATCGGAAAATCGAGACACATGTGTCTGTTGACTTCTGCGCGTGAAGCGTTGTCTGTGAAGTCAAACACGACGTGTCCTCTGCTAGAGAGCTCTTTGCTTATCTTGTTCACTCGCTCTCTCTGCTTCCATGACGCTGCGATATAAATCTTTGACATTTTCTCTTTGTTGATTAGTTTGTGTGTTAGTCGCAAGACGTGATCAAAACGCCAGTTTAGTGTTCAGATCACTTTCTCTTGCCAGAAGAGAACGCTCTGTCAGTCACTGATGACATCGACAAGACTTCAGAAAAATCTATGCCAGGGAACTCTTCTTTTAGAAAGCCCTTCACTGCGCTGATGACGTCAGCGCATTCATTGAGCGCCATGATCCTGATACCCTGCTCGCTAGCTTCAAACAACTCAAGAGCTTCTTCTACGATCTTGCCAGGAGAGCCGTGAGCGCTCTTCACAAACTCGCGCAGATGATAACCCGGATTCTTCGCTACTGGAACAGCAGTCAATGCTTCACTAGCGAGTGTTGGGCAGCTCATCACCAGCTTTTCTTCGATAGCGCAGATGTCATCTAGCGTCAAGCGTGCTGCGCGAAGCGCAGCGCTTAGCGACATCATCAACAGATTGTGATCTGGAGCGGTGAATTCTTGCTGAGAAGTACCGTCATGTCTTGCAAAGATGCGAGAGTGCCCACTTCCCTGTTTCAGCTTTCGAAACAGAGTGATCGCAAACACTGTGTCAGTCGCGTGAATCGCGTTCTCATTCATCGAATATGATTCACCTCTGCGAACGATCTTCACAGATTTTTGTTTCAGATCGACTCGAGTGCCAGTGCTTGATGGCACTGGCTGCTTACAAAAACTGCTGACACACTCTGCTTTGTGCTCAACAAACAATCCTGTGTCTGATGGCACCGCTTCAAACTCAACGTTGATCATCTCGCCAGCTAGACACACGCTCAAGAACGAAAATGGATGATCGTGAATCTCTGCGTCTCCGCGAGTCGGAGGATTCCACGGCGACCATACGTGCAATCTGCTGCCACACGGCAGCGCAACTTTCAAAAATCCATTCTGATGTTGTGTGATCTGAAGATCATTTCGCATGACTTTGTCTCTCTTTCGCTTGTGAAAAGCGTGGTTCTGCTAATCCAGTGCCGTATGCCCACTGGTATTCAGTGCCGTCAATATTGACAGTTCTTGTTCCATATGATCCGATCTCGATCTGAGACTGACTAGCGATCAGATCGCGACCAATGTCAGTTTCAATCTCATGCACGTCTAGACGCTCTCTCTCGGCAAATTGCTTTGCATATGCAAGCAGACTGTCATGAGAGTGTGGATAGTGACAGAACAGCTCGATCTTGAAAAAATCTTTGAAATGCGTGTCATCGACTTCATTGTCTCTGAAACACGGTGACGCAGAGACGTATGCACTTCGACTTTTGGGCAAGCACCCATTTGCAAGCATCTGCAAAAATCCAGATTCAGCAGATCCGACAAGGTGTGTCTTTACGTCAGATGTGTTTAACACAAATGGCACAGCACCAACAGGTATAGTTGCGTCTATGATGCGTTTCTCAACAAGCCATGGAGTTTCAACATAGCAAAACCCGACAGAAACATAATACTCGATCGCTCTAGCGACACGTCGCCAATCGATGACGTCTCTGATGTTTTCCATCAGTCTCTCCTGATTGTTTTGATTATTTGATTATTTCGTCAAGCTTTTTGATTGCTTCGCGTAGCTCTTTAACTTCAAGCTCAAGCTCTTCAATTCTTTTGTGCAACTTGAGCTTTTCAGGATCGATGGAGTCTGATTGCTTTGTCAGTCTGTCTACGGTAGTAGCAGCAGCTACAGCTTCGCGATAATCTTTTATCAGATTTTCTAAATGTTCTAGATCTGCAAGATCAATCGGCTTCGCTGGGATGCTTGGCTCAATTTTGTACTTCCATGGAATGATCAGCGGCTGATAGTGATCAACTACCATTGAAACTACACACATGATCTGTCTCCTTTCGCTAGCCATTTAGCTGGTAATGTAAGACTGTAAAAGTCTACACCTGTCTTTGTGTCAGCGTCATATTTTTGTTTGATTTTCTTGCGATTTGCGACACCAGCGAATTCTGGGTGTCTCACTCTCGAATACTTGCTTATCTCGCAGAACAGATTCTGGCAGTCGATAAGTTTTAATCTCCTGTCAAAGATCTTCAAAAACTGGAGATCTCTCGATCTGAGCTCCTCTTCTTGTCGGGCTGTCACTTCTTTGATGATGTCTTCTGGTCTAAAATTAGAAGCGCTTGCAAAGCACTTTGATATGCCGTCAAGCGCGCCAGGTCCAGGAACTATAAATTCATCTTCATCAAAATCAACAATGTCTGTGTAATTGAGATCGATCGCCATCTGATACGCAAGAAAGGGCCCAAACGTAGGATAACTCAAGATCAGTCTATACAAAGACTCTAAATTAGAAGTAGCTCTGATCTTCTCTGCGAATCCGTCAGACATCATGATGTCAATCAGCTTTAGATGATCTGCGTGTTTAGACGATTCACCTAGCTGAGGTGACGGCATCATGTATGCTGCGCTGTATATTGACACACCCGCGCTTCGAAGCTCTGTTAACACGTCTGAATATGTCGCTCTGTCAAACGATGCATATGATACGTCAGTGAACACGTCTTTCAAAAATCGCCACGTCTCAATCTTGTTAAAAAGCTTGAACAACAGCACGCGAAACGTCATTTCTCTGTCGCTCTGATCACCGTTTCTGATGACGTCAGTGATCAGAAACTGACTCACTCTGTCGCTGACTCTGTATGCGTTTGTGAATCTGTGATTCGCGATGATCTGATCTGACGTCCAAGGTGGAGGCAAACCAGACAGTCTCTTGAACAAGACAGACTGTCTCTCAGACGCAAAGCGCCAATAAGAATCATAGACGGGAGTTGGAGACGCAGCTGACAACAAGCTCATTCTGACATCCAGTTGCAATTTGGAAGCACGTCAATTATGACTTCGTTTTGAAGTCCCATAAGCGCAACTCGGCGCTCTACTTGCTCATATTTTTTTGCAGCGATTATGACGCCACGATCGGGATGGACAGCGACACACATACCGGGATATCGTCTTATCTGTTCAAAAAAGATCTTTCTGTGTTCGCCGACGCTATTTACTCTCATTGATTTTGAACCACTCAAACGTTGATCTGAGCCCGTCTTCAAGAGAGACTCTGGGAGACCAACTCAAAAGTTTTGAAGCAAGAGAGATGTCTGGTCTGCGATTAGAGGGATCGTCTGTTGGTCGACCTAGCGAGACAAATCCGACAGTGTGTCCAGTGACACTCTGGAGTATCGTTCCCAGCTCTTTAATGGTCACCTCTCTTGGATTTCCTATGTTCACTGGAGTGTTTGGTGGCACTTTTAGGTCAGCCAGAGCCAGCAGCCCAGAGATCAGATCTGACACGAAGCACAGCGAGCGTGTCTGAGACCCGTCACCGTGAATGGGAAGCGGGCGACTCTCCAACACAGCTCTGATAAACTCTGTCACGACGCGACCGTCGCCGATCATCATGCGAGGACCGTATGTGTTGAATATGCGAGCTAAGCGCACGTTTGATCCTTGCGATCTTGCGATCCACAAGATCGACTCAGCGGCGCGCTTGCCTTCGTCATAACACGATCTCGGACCCCAAGAGTTCACGTTGCCAAAATAAGACTCTGTCTGAGGAGACTGCTGCGGATCGCCGTAGATCTCAGACGTTGAAGCGTGTATGATCTTGCTGTTCTTTGGTCGCGCTAGCTCAACGCAATTTGTCACGCCCATAACAGAAGTGAGCATAGTGTGCATCGGCATGCGCATATACGCTGGCGGCGACGCGGGACAAGCCATGTTAAAGATGTAATCAAAACTGTCGCCAACAGCGCAGTGCAATGCCTGAAAATCAGAGATGTCTGCTCGACGAAAAGAATATCTCTTTCTCTTCAGCAGATCAAGATGATGTTTTGAGAGCTCAGAAGACGTTGAAAAATCATCGACACCGACGACTTCTTCGCATCCTCTGTCAAGTAGAGCGTCTGCTAGGTGCGAACCCAGAAATCCAGCGGCGCCGGTGACTAATACTCTAGTTCCGTTCATGAACATGAACCTAATACACAATCAAGTGACTGTGCACACTGTGTGTTTATTTAACCTGTCCGACGGCGCAGGTGATAGATGGCGCGCTCTCTGTTGTCTGAGAAGCTTTGAAGCAAGTTTTCAACGCCGACTGTCAGAGTTCCGATGTCTGACATAGACTTGATCGCAAGCGCACACATGCGATTTAGAAAATATTCTGCAGCTAGCGAGCGCTCTGCGAGAGCGTCAGCTTGAGCGATGCCATGCGGAGCATACATCTCTTGCAGAACAGACACGATGCCGTCAGCTCTGTCATGAACGTCAACGCCAGCGTCAGATCCGAGACCGACTATGCGTTCACCGAGCGCGTCAACGTCTTCGGCTAGCTGCGTGTATAGCTTGTCATACATCTCGTGATCAGAAAAAGATGACGCGCTTTTTGCAGTCCAGTGATTTGTCTTGTGAAGCATCAAGACAGCTTCAGCGACTGTTAGCAAGATCGTCAGCTCAGCATTAGCGATAGTTCTTCTGGCAGACATCATCTTTGAAAACGTTGCGCTGGGATCTCTGCCAGCTAAGATGACATCTGCTGTCATAGACTCTTTTAGAGTAAAAAATTTTTGATTGCTTTTTTTCATGTTAGCTCTTGTATAAGATTGAGATAGAATTTGGAGACTCTATCGTCCAAGACACTCTCGCAGTGCCGTGTAACTTGCTTGCGATCGTGTCAGCGACTCGCTGAGCGATCTTTTTCGATTCATTGTTGATCTTTCGCTCAAACACGATCATCTTTGGACCGTGGGTGATCACAGAATCGTGCTCAGTCATCATGCGCTGCCGGATCAGGCGCGGGAGAACGCAGCTTTCAATCTTATAATTGTTGCATTCTTCAGTTTCATCGTCATCACACAAGACGTCTCGCGAATCATCATCATCGTGATCTTCGTCTGCGAGCTGATCAAGATGCTCTATTGCTTCTTCTAAACACGTAAACATCGTGTTTGCTTGTTGATCTTCAGCAAACTTTTCTTTGACAGCTGCTTTAAGCTTGACTGGATCTAGAGTCACGCCAGACGTCGCTCTGTATGAATTGACGGCAGCTTTCACAGCTGCGTTTATCCAATCACCAGTCGTGTCTGGATAGTCTTTTATCAAGCGATACGCGATGTTGTCGTAATATTCTTTTGAAAGATCTACTAGTGGCGCTGTGTCTGGTTGCGTCTCACCGACTTCTGAGAGACGAATCATCGCAGCTTCACGAACAACTTTTGAAGAATCTTTCAACGCTGTTCGAAGTTGTTTGCCGCTAGACAGTCGCGCACACATCGCTCTGACTGAAGAATCTTGATGCTCTGCTAGAGAGACTGGTGCTAAAGCATTAAATCTTTTGATAGATTTTGGATCTGCTAGCTTGAAAAGCTGCGCGACAGATGTCGCGATCCCTTTAGCTGGGAGAGTTGTGTCAAGCTTTGGGATTAACTTCTCTAGCTCGAGAAAATATTTTGCTTCTGATAAGACTTGCTGTACTTTTTTGATCACGACTCTAACTATGTTCTACCGACGTAGACACCCCACGAGTCGTGCCACATTCCGTGTGAATCTGCTCGCCAGACGTGCACAACAGTTGGATTCGCTGGCTTTTTTGCGAGTCTCATGTCTGCTTCAGGAAGAGTCTTGTGCCCTTTTTTCTTGTTGCACGCTAGACAAGCAGTCACGCAATTCTTCCACGTCGTCTTGCCGCCAAGACATCGAGGGTGCAAGTGATCTATAGTCGCTGCGCGGCGAGTAAGCGGTGCGCCGCAATACTGACAAGACCACTCGTCTCTCTCAAAGAGAGTCCTGCGCTGAAACTTTGGCGGCCGCTTCTGACCCGGTGCTCGTGACAGAAGGCGAACGATTGCAGGCATTTCGATCTTGTCTGAACCGTGTGTAACAAACACGTCATCCCACACGATGAGGACTTCTATCTTGCTCTTAGCGAGCAATCGCATAACGTGTTTCTTTGTCAAGAAACCCAATGGCTCGTATGTTGTGTTCAGAAGGAGCGCCTGATAATCACTCATATCTAAAACTCTCTGTCATCAAGTTGAAAGACTGTCAGACCTATCGAGCGCCAAAATCTCACGACAGACAATCTGTCATCGAACACCGCTATGACATTATATCTGTCGAAGACGTGCTGCGAATAAAGATCTGCTTTGACAAATTCATCTTTTCTTGAGTCGTCTGCACCACGCATGTGCAAGACAAAACTCGGTCCCAAAAATCCAAAATGAGCGCTTAAGCTTCGCAAGGTCGCGTCACGATGAGCTTCAGATCTGCCACTCATGAAGATCACTTTGACGTTATCTTTTGATAGCGAAAGAAGCACTCGCTGCACAGCTGGGCACGGTCTGTCTGTCAGATCACAATTTGATGCATCATACGGGCTCCTGTTTCCGATGATAATCGCAGTGCCGTCTAGATCTACGATCACAGCATCTGGTAGATCAGCTCTCTGAAGCGAGACATCACGCTCTATTCGCTTTGGATAGATCTCAATGATGTCATCTGGCCAGCCGTCTGCCCATCTCGACTTCTTCCACATCCGCATGATGACATCTTCACCAACACAGCTGAGTCCAGTTCTAGTTGCGTCTCTCTTGATACACTCTGTCGGCCCGACTCTAAAAGTCTTTGTAGACAGATTCACGTCGCCGATCTGGTGAGCGAGCTGTCTGTAAACGTCAATGTCGCGCTCAAGGATGTGAGTGTTGTCAGCGACTACGCTGACGCCCGAGATCAGAATCTTTCTGACAGACTCGACGAAAAGTGAGTGAACGAGGTTTTCGTTATCGCCCGACTTCAGGCCAAGCATAGTCCTGATGTCGTCTTTTGACGCTCTATAGAGAGTGCGTGAACATAGGCGCTTAGCGTCTGTAGACTTCCCGCTGCCAGGCAAGCCTCTGTACACAATAAGATTTTTCATCACACGACCTCGAGAGGTAGCTCAAACGTCAGACCCTGGATCTCGGAAAATTTCTTGCAATGCAAGCTGTTTTGCCAGATCCACAGCTCACAATTGTTTGGATTTGTCGTCTGAGCGCACTCATCTGGAGTCAGATTGTTAAACAGCGCCTTCATCGCTCTCATCGTGCCGCCATGTGACACAATGATCAGATTTTTCTTATTTGGTTTTGTTGCGTTAAGTTCTGAGAAGAACGACGCGAGACGAGGGACGACGTCTGCTAGAGACTCACCGCCTGGTGCTCGATAGAAAAAATCACCAACAAGTCTGTGATGTCGATCAGTATAAGAAAACTCTGACTGAAACTGAGAATCTAACATGTCATAGACATATCCCGCGTCTCGCTCTCGCAAGCGAATGTCGCACAGATCGTCTTGATCAAGACGAAGACTGCGTTTCAAGCAACTCGCTGTCTGAACGCACCTCAGAAATCCGCTTGTGCAGATTGTGAAATCTCGCTCATTTGTGATGTTCAGATGCTTCAAGATCGCTGAAACAGATTTAGCAAGACGCTCTGCTTGCTTGAAGCCGCGCTCTGACAGAGGCATCTGCCAATCTGGCAGAGACGCAGCGCCAGCTGCGAGCTGCTCACTAGTCAGTGCAGCGCCTCCGCGCTTCAATGAATTTCTAAGAGATTCAGCGTGTCTGATAGCTATGATAGTCTCAAAGTCATACTGCATGACCTATCATATTACAGGCTTCACAGATTTTACTCAGGTGATTCTTGCAAAAGAATGTGTGTCTTCTCAGCAAAGAATCAATATCCAGCGTTGATGCGATCGACATTGATTTCGCCCTTGCGAATATAAGCGTCGCAGAGATCTTGCGCAGAGACAGATGAAACGATGCAAAGCTCGATAAAAAAATGCAAGTGATCAACTAACTCTTCAAGATATTTGTCGCGATCAAATTCTTTTATCTCTGTGACTCGATGCTGCTTTGAATTTCTCAGATGCTGGATCGCTTCGTGCAGCTCGTCCATAGCGTCATGAGCGATGTCTTTGCACAGCTTCTGTCCTTGCTTTGACGTTATGTCGACTGGAAACGACTGAAACAGACCTTTTGAGTGCAGCAAGCGCATGAAATCTGCTTGCTGCTCAAAGAGCTTTGACATGTCTGTAGATCGCATGTTATTGCATCGCCTTGATCGCTTCAAGCATCTTATTGTGATGCTCTTTCACTAGATCTAGATAGCCATCTGCAAGCTGCACTTTTTGACCCTCAACTTTTAACTGCAGAGAGCGCAAGATGTCAGTGACATCTGTGCCAGTCAAGATAGCTTCTTGCAAGATCTGCGCAATGCGAGCGATCACTGGATCTGCAAGAGTCAGATGTTTTCCTTGTGTCTGTGGTTGCTGTGTCATGTGTAAATTCTCTCTTTCTTGTTACGAGTGAAGATCAGTTGACAGTGAGCTGTTTATGACTGTTTTGATTCTAGCTGTCACGTCTGAAATTGTGCCGTCTGCTGAGACGCAGAACACGCGTTTGTTGTCGCAATAGCGTTTATACAGCGACGCAACTCTAGCTTGCAGCTCGCTGTCTTTTTCATATGAATCTTGTCTCTCGTCTCTAGAGAGAGTCTGATTGTCAGATCTGATCAAGACGATCGTCAGATCTGGTTCGATCAGAAGCTTACTCAGCAGTTCTAACAGACGTTGCGGAAGACCGCTAGCTGTCCCATAGACGACAGAAGACATATGCCATCTGTCGAAGATGATCACGTCTTGTTTTGCAAGCAAAAGACTCGCTTGGCAGATCAGTTTGTTACAAAACTGAACAGTCTGAAACAACGCAGGAAATCTCTTAGCTGATCCAGAAAAAAGCATCGAATAGATCAGTTTATACGTAAAACTGTCGTTGAATGGGACTTTGATCGCTCGAGTCAAAAAACCATGATCAGAAAAACTTTGCTTGAGCAGCTTTGTCTGAGTTGTCTTGCCAGACATGTCACAACCCTCAAGAGCGATGAACATTTTTTTACGTAGCATCTGAGTGATTCTCTTCTTTCTTTTCAGCTGTCGTTATTGTGCCAGTAGCTAGATCATAGCTTGCGAGCGCAGGTATTACATCTCGTATGTCAGAAAAATCTAACTCATCACCCGTGCAGATCCAGCCGAGACGCTGGCGTCTTGCAAACATCTCTAGCTTGTTTGAGTCTGGGAACATCAAGTCTAGAGAGTCTTGGAGGTGCTCAGGCTTCTTTGAGTGGCCCTGATTGATGGCCAGGCAAGCAGACCTCTGTCCTCTGTTTGAGATGAGGCTCGTGACCTTTCCTGACACACCAACCAATGCTATCTCATGTGCTTGCCTGAACGTGTGTCCCATGCCTATCGACAGACCACACATATCTTTTCGCATCTTCGCCCAGACATATGTACCTTTGAATTCAAACCCCCAAGCTTGAAGCACGCGCAGACCGTCTATCAGCATTGAGCTCGGAACCCACATCACAAGCATGCAGCCAGCAGGATCGATGAGATCTTGCACTTTCAAGTTGACGATATCTTCTAAAGTCAGCGTGTTATAATTGTCATCTGCTGATCGCGCGACTGCGCTCATCTGCAACTTGTCATCAAATCGCCACGGTGGATCTGCTACTATGACTCTGAATTTCATTTTAATTCCTCAGTTGCACTTTGAAGAACCACAGCTCCCGCAGATCACGCACCCACTCTGATATTGCAGCGCAGGTTGATCGCAATCATCGCATACAGCTGACAGCTTTGTCCCGTCAGACACATATGTCTTAAGAACTCTTGCGATGCAGTTAGCGAATGAACTGATGTCACTGTGCTTGTCTTTCTTCAGCTGCTCGATAACATCAGTGATGTTGACGCTATTTCGAATCAGCATTGACACTAGTCGAGTCAGCGCACCATAAGTGGGATTCTCAAAAAGAGCGATGACATTTCTGAACACAATGTTCTCATCATCTTTGATAGAGATCTCAAGATCATAAGTTGCGTGATTTTTCGCTTTCTTTTGCTTGATCAAGACACCGTGTTTGCAAGATTTCGGGATGTCAATCTTGTCTAGCGAGCCAGCAAAAACTTCATATGGCTCGTTGTTATGCTTGCCAACGATGACAACATACGGCTCGCCGCGAACGTTGACTTTGTGAATGTCACACGGCAGTGACTGCGGTCTTGTCACAGACGACGTTTTCTTTTTTGAAGATGCTTCAGCGCTGACAAGCACGCCGTCTCTGCAGCCATCGCGATAGACAGTGACTCCCTTGCAGCCCAAGCGCCACGCAGTTAAGTAAATATCTTCAACGTCTTTGACAGTCGCTAAAGATGGCATGTTCACTGTTTTTGAGATACCGTGACAGATCCATTGCTGAACTGTAGCTTGCATCTTGACAGAATCGATGTAATTGATCTCGGCAGCAGATGCACCCCAATATGGAGAGTCTTTGACGTCTGACTTACCAGTGATCTTGCGCCAGCGCTGGATGCCTGGGTGCTCGATCTTGTATTCTTTCCATTTGTCTCCAAGCGCATCTGTGAAATCTGGCTTTGTGTCACCATCATCTGCAGTCAATTTTCTGCGACGGACGTAATCATAAACGTACATCGGCTCGATCGCATTTGTGCACTCAGCCTCGATAGAGATCGAGCCAGCAGGAGAGCTCATAGTGAGAGCGATGTTTCTTCTACCGTATTTTTTATGCATCTCTTTCAGATCTGGCGAACAAAGATCAAGCATCTTATTGATGAATACATGATCTTGTTCAAGACTTGGATCCCAAGCTGGAAAAGCGCCACGCTCTTTTGCGAGGATGATCGATGATTCCCAAGCAGCCGCACACATGATCTGATACATGTCGCTCGTTGTCTGAAGTGAATCTGGAGAACCGTATTTCAAATTCAACATCGCGAGCGCATCACCCAAGCCAGTCGCTCCCAACCCAGTCCGGCGACCCTCGACTGTGTTCTTTCTGATCTTGAGCCACAGATCTTTTTCTCTTGATTTCACTGCATCTGCTTCTGGATCTGAGTCGATCTTTGCGATGATCTTGTCAATCGCTTCTATCTCAAGATCGATCAGATCGTCCATCAGTCTCTGTGCATTGCGCGCATCTTTTCGCAGAGCGTTCACGTCAAGACACGCGTCAGGAGTGAACGCAAAAAGCACATAGCTCAGCCAATTCATCAGCATCAGCCGACAAGAGTCATACGCTGGCAGTGGTAGCTCAGAACATGGATTTGTGCTGATAGATCTGAATTGCTTGTAGACGTCTGCTGGTGTGTTCTTTAAGATCGTGTCCCAAAACAGCACTCCAGGTTCAGCGCAACGCCAAGCAGCGTTAATGATCTCATTCCAGACGCTTCTAGCGCGCACTCGAGTCGAGATCTTTGGCGCAGCAGAGTCAACTGGCCAGCGCAACTCATAATCTGTGTCTGACTCAACAGCTCGCATGAATTCATCACTGATGCGAATTGAAACGTTCGCTCCAGTCACTTTTCGCAGATCGATCTTTGCTTTGATAAATGTGACGATCTCTGGATGGTGAACTGAGATCGTCAGCATCAGCGCGCCCCGTCGGCCGTCCTGCGCTACTTCTCTGCACGTGTTTGAGAATCGCTCCATAAAAACAGCGATGCCGTCTGTCGTCTTTGCAGCATTCTTTGTCACTGATCCCTTCGGTCTGATCGGTGACATGTCAAGTCCGACGCCACCACGGCGCTTCATGATCTGAGCGATCTCTTCATCTGCTCGAAAGATACCACCGTATGAATCTTCTGGTGAATCAATGACGAAACAGTTTGACAAACTCTGTATCTGATAAGGATTTCCTATGCCAGCTTGAGGTGAACCCTGAGGGATGACTTTAGAAAATCTTTTTAGCAGATCATAGATCTGCGTCTCACTCATCGGATTCGGATACTTTGCTTCGATCCTCGCAAACTCTCTAGACAGACGACGATGCATGTCATCTGGTGTCAGTTCAAAAAAAATGTTTGTGCTATCAGACAAAGCATACTTCGTGACAAAGACGTCTGCTAGCAATTCATCGCCGCCAGCATATGCTTTAGTTGCTTCTAACACTTGTTGTTGTGTATACATGTACGATTAAGCTCCAGTCAATTCGCTGTCTTTGCGAAGTTCTTTCATTCTTAAGCGAAGTCGCGTCCTGATCGACTCTTCATCATCATCTGATCTAACGTCTGATTTATGTTGCTCTGCGTTATCATACGCATCAAGCAACGCAAACATTGATCGCGCTGTGTTGATTTTCATAGCATACACCATCCCATCTCGCCCAGCTCTGTTTTTTGCCATGAAAAATCGACCGACACCCGCAGATTTTTCATGAGCTTTGCGTGACAGAGACACAACAACGTCAGCTTCCATAGCTTTACCGTATGCTTCTGACATATTGTTAAGATCGACAACATCAGCGCCAGCACCCTCTTTGTTGCTCTGACTAGCAGTCCAGATCGGAACGTCAATCTCTGACGCGTAAGCTCGAAGTTCTTGATAGATCAGCTGCAGCTCAAAGCGCTTTGCATCATACTGTCTCGTAGATCTCAAAATATCTGCATAGTCAATGATGATCAGATCTGGCTTGAACCCGCGACAATTCAGCTTCTCAACGTGAGCTCTGATGTTGTTGACAGTCGCCCAGCACGTGGGAAACTCTTTGATGAAGAGCTGACCAAGTTTTGCGTCTTTGTACTTTGCGATCACTTCTTCTTTTCTGTTGCTGATATCATCACTGTCAATGTCGCACAGATTAGAATCATATCTAAGCCCGACAAGTGACTCTGACATCTCAAGCGTGTAATGAATGACGTTTTTGCGCTCGCGCATCGCGTTAGCGCCCAACATTGTCAAGAAGTGCGACTTACCGACACCAGTTGGAGCGCAGACAACACCAAGCTCGCCACGACCCAAACCACCGTTCAAGACACCCTTAGCGTCAAGCTTCGCCAAACCAGTCGGCACTGGATTTCTGTTTCGCTGCACGAAACGTGCTTCTAGCTCGTTTAGAAAATCGTGGCCAATCGTCGATGATGCGCCTGCAGCGACAGCTTTTTTTACGATGTCTGCGACTGATTCATATGAATCAGACGCCATCAGATCAATAGATTGCTCGATCGCGACTTTTAACGCTTGCTTTTTGCAAAAATCAAGTGATTTTTCTTTGACGTACGGCAGATCACCGAGCTCATCATCTGATCTGATCTTTGTGAGAAATTCTATGATCTGAGCTTGCAGCGTCTCATCTGACGAGTGACGCAATTCATCTTTGATGATCGTCACAAGGATCTGAAACGTTGGAAACGCTCGATATTTTTTTGCATAGTCAAAACATAATTGCGTCAAAAACGCAAGATACTTGAGATCAAAATATGATGGCTTTAAGACTTCTGCGATCTGCTCTGCCCACTTGTGATCAAGCAACAGAGCTTGCACGATCCTTTCTTGAAAGATTTTTCCATACTTAGACAGTGAGTCTGGCATCACAGTATTTTGCATCCAACATACCTTGAGAATGTGACAACAATATCATCGATATTAATGTTTGACGTGCCTTCTTGCAACAACAAAGCATTCAGATCAATGACATTGATATTGTGTCTGACTGTCTGAAGAGCTGTCAAGATCTGACTGATCTGCGCTGATGGAAAGCTAGTGACATCTAACTTTACAAGATCCCAATTCATGCGAATCAACTGCTGAGCGTCACTAATTCGCTGACAAGCGTGACACTCATCTCTGTGCGAGAGAGCGTACGATATCACGTCATCAAGAATGACACCACGCTGGCGCAAGATCGGGATCTTGTTTGTCAGCGTCTTGAACCCAATTCTTGGCACACCTTTTATATTGTCGCTAGCGTCACCGCATATAGCTTTAGCTATCCCAAAATTTTCTGCTAATATTCCATATTCATCATACACATCTTGTGTTGTCAGTGATCTTTTCTTGTGAAAAGAATATTGTGACACTCTGTCTGACAGCAGCTGATGCATGTCTTTGTCAGAAGACGCAATGATCACTCTGTGTTTTTGAAGCAGACCACACACAAGATAAGCGATCAGATCATCGCCCTCTGCGTTTTCTGCGTATAGCTGCCAAACTGGCAGAGTTTTTAGCGCTTTGACAAGCGCGATGTTCTGATGTATTCGATTCTCATCAGAGTCTGGTATGTCATCTGCATAAAAACGATTGAGCTTCTCTGGTCGACGATTCATCTTATAATCAGCATAGATGCTTCTGCGACGCTGAGAGCCACCACCTTCCCACACAACGATGACTGCTGACGGAGCATATTCATTCACAAGCTTCGTCATCGTCTTGATAAATCCAACAAATCCACCCAACTGATATCCGTGCGAACTGACAGACGGATATGCACAATATGCTCTGACGAACGCGTTGCTCCCGTCAATAAGCAGCACAGGCCTGTCAGAGACCTGCAGATCTGCATCAATCATTTTGTTTGATCTCCGATGTTTAATCAGACGAGCCAAATCCAGCGTCTTGTCGTTCTCGCTCAAACATGACATTGACATGAACTGGATTTGTGTACTTATAGAACACGACCTGAGCGACTCTCTGTCCTAGAGTTATTTTGGCTTCATGCGGTGAACCATTATACAATAGTACTTTTATCTCTCCCTTGTATTTTGGTTCTATTATCCCGCCGACAACGAAGACTGTCTTCAGAGCGAGACCAGATCTGCTCTCGATTTTTGGGAAGATGTCTTTGTCGTGGACAGCGATTCTGACACCCGTTTTCACAGCAGTCACAGTGAATGGTGCGAGTGTCGTGTCAGCTGACGCGTACAGATCGTAGCCAACATCATCATCATAAGCTTTTGACGGAAATGTCATGCCGCCATTGACTAGCTCAAAAGTTACAGGCTGTTTCGCGTGATCTACTCGCGAAACAAAACGCTTATACAAACTGATCAGATCGTGCACAAACATGAGATCACAAATCCAAAGCGGCGTCAATAGCTGCAGCGCCTTGCGCATCAGAATCTTCAAGAGATGCTGCGTTCACGTTAAGATTTGTGATGATGTATATCTGATCCATCAGATCAAAGATGTGATTTGAAAACTCATTATCAAGCATGAGTTTTGCTAGATCAGATTTTTGATATTTTTTGTCAAAGATGACTTCGCCGTTTTGCATGACAACAAATGTTCGCCACGACTTGCTGTGATCATACACATACTGCTTGTTATCTTTGCCAGCGATCGGTCCGTTCTTTTCTATCGCGTCAGCGATGACTCGAAATATCTGTTCATGTTCTACGATGCCGTGTCCAAACACGATATTGAACGTCGTCTTTCTAAACGGTCTAGCGACTTTATTCTTGACGATAGTCGCAGTCACTTCGATACCGATGACTTCGTCACCAACTTTGAGCTGCTTTCCAGTTGAAAGCTTGATTCTGACGCTAGCGTGAAACGGGATCGCTGCGCCACCTGGAGTGAATTCTGGATTTCCAAAGATCACGCCAACTTTGCTCTTGATCTGATTAAGACACAAAAACGTGACGTTGTTTGCCGCGATCAGTCCAGTTATCTTGCGCAGCGCTTTAGCGATAGTGCGAGCCTGCAGACCCATCTGCTGCTTGTCATAATCACCATTCAGCTCTTCTTTTGGAGACGTAGCTGCAACAGAGTCCCAAACGATCAGAATCGGAGCGTTTGTCTTTGACGAAGCAGCGTTTAAGATAGCAGCTTCAGCGATCTTAAACACGTCTTCTGTGCAGTGTGTGTCACAATACAAGAATCGCTTGTTGACATTGATACCCATCTCTGACAATTTTTCAAGCGGGACTGCGTTTTCAGAGTCAATGTACACAACAATGCCACCAAGATCTTGAATAGTCTTAGCGATATGAAAAGCGATGTGCGATTTGCCACTCGACGGCGGCCCGCTGATCTCAATGATGCGACCCTCTGGCACACCACCAGATCGCCTGTTTGAGATGATGTAATCTAACTGATGAGATCCAGTGTGAATCCAGCGTTTGATATGTGTTGGTGATTCATCACACGACAAATTGTATGCAACTCGAGTGCCAAATTCTTTATTGAGATGTTTGATTAATGATTTAGAGATGTCTTCTGCTTCAGGCGCAACTGAAGCAGCTTCTGATTTGTGTTGTTTAGCCACGTAAACCACCAAAATGTAATTCGCTGAGCGCACGATGCGCTCAGCGCAGCAAGCTACCGACTATTCAATTGAAGTCTTGAACATGTTTTCAAGATCATCAAGCGTATCATCTGTAGATTTTTTTGACTTGCCTGTTGTCACTTTGACGTCTTTCGCGTCTCCAGCTTTCTGCTTAGCAGACGCTGTTTCTTTCTGAGCGTCGTCACCACCGCGAGTCGTGCCGTCACTGTCGTCAGTTGGCGCGCCGGCGTTGATCCACTCGTCAAGGATGCGCTTGCAAGTCTCATAAGACTTCGGCTTATAGATCTCATTGATGTTCGGCATCTTGCTGACGATATCAGCGAGATCTTTTTTGTTCGGCATCGCTGGCGACGGCTTGCGCGCAGCGTCTACAGCTGTGTCATTGTATTTTTTGCCAGCAGCTTTAGTCACTTTCACTTTCAGATCGTAACCGTTCTCAAGATCAAGAAAGTCTCCGATCTCAGAATCGACAAAGAATCCAAGAAGGCGAGCGTGAATCTCTTTACCGACGTTCCACAGCTTAACACCCTCAGATTCTTTACCTCTGACGATCACTGGGATGTATGCTCTCACTTTTGGCAGCAATCGCTTTGCGATCACTTTGTCATCTTCTTTTTTTGTCGAAAACAAACGATCGCGCATCTCTTTCACTGGATCTGGCTGATTAAACTGCGATGGTGCAACGAGCTTGTTTGTGCCAAAGTAATAGATCGCGCGCTCATGAAACGGCTGACCCGGCTGAGCGTCTGGCCAAGGCAGACAGCGAATCTGATGTTCGCCAAGATCTGCGTACCAGATCGGAATCTGTTGGCTAGAGCCACGTTGTTTGTTTTCTGACAGAGCTTTTAGTTTTTCTTTGATTGCGTTTAGATCGATCGCCATTTTATTTCTCTTTCTGTAAAGACGCTAACTCATAGAGTTGCGTTGAATTCACTACTCACTTATCAACTCGATACTATCACCGCGTTTTTCTTGTAGAGTAGAGAAGTAATCAGCAGTTTGAATCACGTGCACTAACGGATGTTCTTTTAAACAGTATGGTTTGTTCTCTTGCAAGATCCAACCATCATTCAGATAAATAGCTAACCATTCGGGTTGCGTTAATACAACATTATGTATTGACAAGACATATAGACTTCGAAGTCCAACTGACATGTGCGCTAATTTGTCATTATGAGTGTATATTTCACCAAGCTTTTCTTCGCGCCACTGGTCAGTCTGCTTGACATAATACGGCTGCGTACCGTCTCCGATCTTTCCAAGATCGTGAAACAGAGCAGCGATGATGATTGAATCACGCTCAACGTTGATGTTCATCGCTTTGCTGTATTTCACAGCATTACGCAGCACTCTCAATGAGTGATCTACAAGACCACCAGGAAAAGCATTATGAAAATCGCGTTTCGCGCTAGCTGGCGTGATAACAAGCTCATCACCGATCGATTCGATCATCTTCAGCACTCTGTCACGCCGAGACTCTGCTGAGATATTCTGACAAAATTTTTGAAAAGCCATCCAGTTGGAATAGATCTGTTCTTGACTTAACTCTTTGTGCATCAGGAATCTAACCTTGTTGCTTTATAATAAAGCGTGCCGACGCGATCAACAACAACAGAAGACACAAATCCGTCAGAAAGATTATTATGACAGTCTTCTACGATCATAGCATCATGCACAATCGCCAGTGGCGCTAAGCGCAAAGACGAACATATTGCATCAAATCCCAGTATCGCTGAATCTACAGCAGATGATTGGATGTAGTCATTTATGACATAACCGTCATTTGTCATGTCTTTTGACGCGATCAGTCTGCCATAGATATTCATGACGCGTTTCTGATCTGGTGACATCACTCTTATCTTTACAGCGAGATTTTTCAGATCAAACCACTGCGCGATCAGCTTTGCGTCAGACGTTCTATGTGTCTGATCTCCATAAAGCGCTGACACAACCGCTTTTTTTGCAGCATCTCGCGTCTGAACGCGAAGAACGTTTTCTGCTAACCAGACATACAGATCGCTGTCAGAGAATCTTGCGTCAACTATGTTAGCGACGATCGTTGGTTCAAGCGCTCTAAAATCTACGTAATAGATTGGACTCTCAGTTTCACCAGTGATCTGTTTGCGCTTATCTTTTGTCATCGTCAAGATCTGCGGTCCAGACGAAACGATCATGCGACCAGTCCTCGTTGAGAGCCTGTCATACGTCACTCGTCCCAGATCAACACCAGACACTCTGATCGGTCTGAGCTTGTTCAAAAAGCTGCCGACGTGCGCCCAGGTGCTGTTATAATACTCTTGCACTAAGCTTGTTTTAGCCTCTATGGCTGCGTTAACAAAGTTCATCACAGCGCTCTTAAACACATGATTTGGCAGCATCATAGCCCACATCGGAGAGCGCGTGTTAAATGCATTCAAAGCTAGATTCAGATACTCTGTTGGAAATTCTAATGATGCATCAGACGCTGACAGTTTCAAAATCGAATCAAAGCAAGACGATTCTTTGAATGATTTTGTGTATGCTGGCACAGATAGATCTAGCTTTTCTGTCCAAGAACCAGAGCGAGTCTGCTCATTAAAAAGCAGATGTTTGTGTGAGCCAAGCACACTTGAGTGAATGTAAAACACATATGTGTCTATACACACTTGTCAGTTCAGTTTATCAAAAGGTAAACCCTCTCGCGTCTTTTCGCTTTTTCATGACAGTTTTTTCTTGTCGAGAGACGTCTTGTTTCAAAGAAGCCATCGACTGTATCGCGCTGATGACTGACGGAGCGCCCTCAAGAGCACCATATGCGTCAGCAAAACCAAACGTAGCTTGCGTCTCAAATCTGCCTGGCTGTATCGAGTGTGTCAGCTGAGTCACTATATAAAGATTGTCTATAGTTGTCCCTGTCATGAAATCTATGAACCAGATCTGCGCTAGCTGGATCAGCGGGCAACCGATCATTGACATCTGCAGCGTTGACGGGATTATTCGCAGAGGAAGCCCGCCTGTGCCAGCGCCATTTGGCTGTGTGTTATTCTTCTTGCCAGCTCGAAGCATCTGCACTGTTGAAAGCAGCGCTTCATGCTGAGAAGACAGATTCGCAGACGAGATCGACGTGCAATTTGTTCCATACACGATAGTAGGGACTGTCGCAGCGATAGCAGACTTTAATGACGCATTTGTTGACGCGTCTATCTGACGCACAGACGTCGCGTCACTCATCACTTGCTGTGCTAACTGTTTGATCAGCGTGATGTTATTTGTGTCAGCAGTCTCTGCTGCTCGCTTCAGCTTTGCGCGTGACACCTCATAAAACGTAGACGATCCGTCAGACGCTCTCAAAAACGAACCAGCAGCTCTATATGGATGACACTGCTTGTCAAAGACATGTATTCTTGTGATCTTTGAACCATTAGTTGCCGGCGCAGACTCTATGTATATCTCTATGACTGGCTTCTTAAACACTCCATATCTTCCAAGAAGCTCAGCAGTTCTAGACTCTCGCTTCGCTGTTTGCGTCGGATCTTCAACAAATCCAGCTTTTGAATCATACGTGTAAAAAGATCTTAAACCGTATCCAACAGAGCGTGGATCGCTGACAGTTGACTCAGCTAAAACGCTTGTGAACTCTTCTATCGTTATGTTTTCTGTGCCGCGTTTCTCTGAGTGCTCTTTCCACTGATCGATAAAGACTTGCATCTCAACGGGAAACTCACCGATATTTGTGCTAGCGACTGGGCCCGCCTGAGGGTTGAACGTGTAAAAAAACACTTGCAGATCAACGCTTGGATCAGCTGACAGCATCGATGATATGATGAACGTTGAAAACACTTTAGCAAACGAGACGATCTTTTTTTCAGATCTTTTAGTTGAGACTTGTGGAGCGGCGTTTCTGACGCTGACAAAATTCGCCACTGGGTGATCTGGATACTTGTCTTGATCTGGCAAGAATGGGTCTGCGCCGTCGCGAGCTTGAGAAAAACGCTCAGCGATCTCTGCAGATATCGATTTTCTAAACGCTATCAGATCGTCTGGCAGCTGCTTCAGCTCTGAAGCTAATTGTCGCTGAGAAGCTGGATCTATCTTTGGATCTGGTTGTTCGACTGTTTTTAAGAGCTTGTTTATTGCGTCTTTCAGTTCTTGCGTTGACAGATTCGCTAGTGACCCGCGCTCAGCGCCGTCAAGGATCTGAAGCGGTCTGATCTCAGTGAGAGAACCAGATTCTGTATCTAGACCCTTTGCGATCCTGTACGCAGCGATGTCATCTCGCAGCTTGTTTAGCTTTCTGTATAGCGCTACAGACGACGTTGAAGACTCAGAGACTTTCGTCGTCTTGATCTCAGACACGCCTCGAGTGAACAGCTCAAGATCGATCTTGACAGATCCGTCTCCGTTAAAAGAATATGATGCATTCACTATGCCATAACTCTCTCTCACTGACGACTGAGAGTTTATAAATTCAGCGTATGGGTTGCCAGGTTCGTCTGGGTGCACCCACCCATAAGTCATGATCACGCTTGTCTTTGGATACACTTCTGGCTTTAGAAAATCACTCAGCTCTGTCATCCTGCTTCGATCGTGAAGCACAAAACTAAGCTTTGCTCTCTTGTACGAAAACATCCCTACTGTTGGAGTGACAGAGATCTCTGCTCCGATCAGCGTCGCCATCGGTCGCGTTGGATCTACGACAGACACGTATCGAGCGTTAGCATCGCTCGGTTCAAGCGGGACAAGCGTCTGTGGAGACGTAAAGATCTCCATGCCAGCAGTGATTGTCTCTCTGTCACCAGAGACTGTGCGTTGACTGTTGAACATCGCTTTGTTCGCGCCGCTGCTGGCTTCACTAGAAGCTCCAAGCAGAAATTTTAAGAGACCCGGTGCTTGAGCGCCCTTGTCATATCTCGGCCTGTCAAATCTGAATTCTATGTCTAGTTTTGGTACGCAGCGTGACATGATATGCGTAGGGATCGCTGTGAGAAACATCTCTGCGCGGTCAGCGTATCTGACTGTTGGGTGAACATACGGAGCGTCTATCAGAGCGATGCAAACGTTTCGCCCGACTGAATCTGGGACGATCTTTGACATCTCAACTTCGATCTGCGAGCCGTCTGCTGCTCTAGCTAGCTTGTGAGCGCGAGTAGCGTGTGTCGGATAACCGACTGTCGTGTACATCTTTAAGATGTCTGCTAATTCAGATCTCTGCTGCGACGTAGCTTTAGCAGAGACGCTGTCTACTCTTGACTTCAGATCTGGCGTGTTCAACACTCCGCCGACTGGCGTCAATAAAAACGCTTCGATCAGCAGAGCAGAGATCAGCTCTGACTGCTTGCCAGTTCTAAAATCAATCGCTCCAGCGAGATCTGACGGAGACAGAGCTCTGAACACGTCTTCTAATTTTGCGCTGATGCTCATCTGTCTGCTCTCGCTATTATGTCAAGCGTCATCGACAGATCTGGTATCTTTAGCAGAGTGCCAGCTGGACACTGCATAGCCCACCCGATATCAGACGCAGCGGCAAGCACCCACCAATAGCGGCCGTCACCATATACGTCACCAGCTACAGTGTCAAGGCGCTCTGAGCCTTTCAGCACTGACAGCTTGTATTGCAAAGTTCCAGCTCTGATCGCTGCTCTGACAGCAGAGATCGCACTTGACGTGCCACGCTGAAACCCAATCGCTAAAACTGGAGCGTTTATGTATCTGCTTATAGCCATTAGCGCACATTACCGATCTGATATATCGGCGCTCTGACAGATCCAAATCGATCTAGACCTGGAGCGATGTCATGAATCGCTGTGAAGCCGATGTCGACAGAGACAGCCATCGGTGCTCTGCGACCTCGATCGATCTCCCAGAGATGTCTGTCTAGCATGTTTATGCTTAGCGAGTCTATCTTCCCAGCTAGACCCTGACCGCCAACTTCTCTGAACGATTTTATGACAGCATTGTTGTCTTCTGAAAAGAAGTTGTTGACTTCAGCTGAACCACCGACATCTTCTTGATCTGGTGACAGTGATCGCTCTAATTTTTTCATTGTCTGAAACGTTGGGCGAAGAAGATTTGTCGGGATGACATAGACGCCGCCGACAACGCTCTGCTTGCCGCTTAGCTTCGCTACATCATCTCTTGACACAGCTGTCATCTCTTCTGAGTTTATGTTCACAGAGCAAGCTGCGACGCCCTCGCTGATCACGTTCACAACGCTGACGACAAAGCTTTTTTGTGAATTGAGAGCAGAAGAGTCAAACACTGGCGCAGTGACTAGTTGCGCGGCGGGCGTGAACGCTGGAAATATTCCAGCGCCGACATAAAACGTGTATCCAGAATTCGGTTGCAGCGCAGAATCTTTTATAAGCGACGTCAGCGCTGTCGGATCTATCGGCGCTTTGTAGTTCACAGTCTTGCCAGACAGCTTGAGTCCGTCTTCTCCGTATCCAAAGATTCTCTGTATTGCAAACTTGCTGTAATTTGATTTTATGACGTCTCCGACGCGCAGCCTAATCAACGGAGACGCTGAAAACGTCTGACTGAACGGTTGCACAAATCTGTCTGTGCCGCTGCTGTCTGACTGCACCCAGCGACCACCATCAAACTGAGGATAGACAAGCGTGATCAATTTGTTTATCTTCACCCACATGTCATCAAAATCATCTGGGCTTGTTGACACAGCAGTGAAATTTAGCGATATCGTCCTAGAAGTCGACTTGTATGTTTGAACGTCATCGACGCGACCGAAACCCTCTGTTGACTCCCACTTTGGTGAAAATGTCTCTTGCAGATTTCCTAAAAAGGCGTGAAATGAAACGATTTCGTTTGTGCGCAGATCATGAAAATAAAACGGCACATACTCAGCGTCAAGCTGACGCTCAAACGCTTCTCTGTCTTCTGTTGAGATTCTAGAGCCTCGAGCTCTGCGCTCTGCCGTCGTAGAGATGACCGTTTTTGTCTTTGATCCAACAGAAGAGTATCCGATCCCAGCGACTTGCGTAAACTCTCTCACGAGCGACTCTGGTATCTGATACAGAGAGCCAGCTTTAGCAGCTCGAGGGACAGCGATAGCTGCAGCTTGCGCTGCGAGTCCATCTTGGCCGTTATCAATCACAGACAAGATAGCGTCGCCAAGCGAAGCAAACGTAGCGACAAACCCGATAAGTCTGCGAGATCTAGAAGCGATCGTGTTCGGATCAAGAGCAGACGCAGCGTCTTTGATATCAGAAGCAGACAGCGCAGCAGCTCTGATGATCGCTCTAGCGATCACTACTCTGAATCCAGCGTCGCCACCGATCACGCTCATCAGCGTTGAAAGATCTGGGAGACCAGACACAGTCAGTCCAAAGAAAGACGCTACGCCAACGTTCACGCAGCTGACAAAATTGTTTTTTGTCTGACGTATGCCAAGCGATCTAGCGATGATGCCTGCTTGAGAGTCGTTTGTGCTAGAACCTAGCGGTCTGTGCCCAGTTGACAAAGTCGCTGCAGGCCTGGCGCTTGACGCAACAGAAGACAGAGCTGCTGTCGTTGAAGACGCTGCAGTGATCACAGCAGAGACGATCGCTGCAGCAGAAGCTGCGAGCGCAGCAGAGTCAAGACTGTGATATGGCGAAGTGGGAGAGTTCATCTGACCCCACGTCTGTGACGTCTCGTCAGATCCTGCGACGGCCGCTGTCGCTGCTACAGATTTCAGCGCAGAGACGGCATTGATAGATGACACAGAGCGACGTATAGCAAACAGCTGCTCTGCGTTAAAAGAAAAAGATCTCTGTGGATCAAACCCGTCGATCTCAGCGCCGCCAACTCGAGCTGCGCGAGCAGTCAGTGAAGCGCCGACATTAAAAGTCTTAGCTCTGTCAAATCTCTCATCACCGATCTTGATAGGCAGTTCTTGTAACAGATCATCAGCAGAAGCGCTGTTTCTAGCGACTGTCGGCATCACATACGAAGCTACAGAATCTGGCGCTTGAGACAGAGTCTCTCCAGAAAGTGAGAGCGCTGTTTCTAGACCAGTCGTCGCTCTTGGTATGTCTTTTATGCTTGCTGCGCCAGCTAGCGTGATCGGTTGCGCTTCAAGATCTGTCTCTACGATCGAATCATCAGATAGCTGGCGAATGTTTCTCTTGTAGCTTGTCCTGCCAGCTGTCACGTCACTCAGCCAGTGAGCTAGAGCCACTCTAGTTCCCTTTGGGATGTCTATAACAGACGGCTTTTGTGATGTCTCGATCTGCGGTTCTAGCACACCGTCGGGATCGCCACCGTGAGTTAAGACGTACTGCTTGTCTCTGACTGTGATCGGCATTGTGATGTTGCTACACTCGAGCTCACGATCAACGAAATGTTTTTTACGACAGATTCGATCAGCTTGATCGCTGATGCGTCTGCAGAGAAAAGTCTCACAGCAGAAATAGCGATTTCTGACTCACTGATCGCGCGTTCACGATGTGACATGTCGAGTTGTCCTTTGCAGTAAATATCAGCGGCGAGGTGACAGCGGTAAAGGAGGAGGCGCTGTCGGCGTCGGTGGGATCTCTGTAGCTTGCGCAGATCCGCGATACTGCGCGTTGTTCAAGCGATCTCTGATCACTGATTCTTTTCGCTGAACGATGACTCGCTCAACTTCGTCTGCGCGCATCGTGACAGTCAGATTGACTGTCAACGCGACTTCTTTTGACTTGACGCTGTACTGACCAGAAGCGCCAAGAGCTGGCAGAGCAGTAGCAAGATGCTGCAGCTTTGTAGCGATGTTGACTTTATTTGCAGCGACATTACTTAGCGCAGAGTCTAACTCGTTCACGACTCTTATCATGTCAGAGACGCCAGCAGCAGTTGTCTCAATGATGCCAGCTTTGATCGCTTTTTGCATGTTTTGCAACGCAGTCAGCTTGATCTCGCTTACTTTATTCAGCGTCCACACGACAGCAGCTAATTTAGCTGGAAGAGCGTCTGACACAGGTTTAAGAGAAGTCTCTAACTCTGCTAGTTTCTGACCGAGCTCTTTGAACGCAGTCACGTCGATCTTTCTCGCTCTGTCACGCAGAGTTGCCAGTTCGTCAACAGTAGAAGACAGCTGGCGAGCTCTTGCAGCTGGGTAGCTTGCGCTGCGCATCGACGTTGTGAGGCGAGCTGCGATATCACTTGTCTCGCGCTCTCTAGCTTTGGCGTCAGCTAGCTTTGCAGCTTGAGCTTCAGCTAATGGACTCGAAGCTCGTTGCATCTCTTTAACGGCTTTCTCAGCAGCTTGTTTCTGAGCAGCGACAAGATCTTTAGCTTGCGTCTCAGCGCTTTTCTTTCGCTTCTCAGCAAACTGGTGCTCCATGAACTCATATCGATCGCTGATCTCTTTCTCTTTTTTCTCACGAGCAGCTTGTAACTCTTCTTCGATGTCTTGATCGTGTCCGCTCGTGACTTCACCGCTAAGCTTGCTCTTGTACGTCTTGTTTCGAGACGATCTGACATAAAACACGCTGCTTCTTCTAGCTTGCTCAATGCTTCTTGTGACGCTCTCTTTCACGTCGAGAAACAGCTCTTCAAGTCTCTTGCCGATCTTGATCTTGACGACAGTTAGCAGATCGTCAAGCGCGTCGATCAAACCACCAGTCACTTTCTTGTCAGTGAACGCTGCTATGATCGGAGCGAACAGCTGAGACGCAAATGATGCACCCTGCTTAGCGCCGCCCGCCAGATTCTGCAGAGCGTCAGTCGGATTATACAAAAAGTCAGACAAGAATCTGATGCCCTTCTCTAGAGCGCCGACAGCCCACGTGATACCATCACCAACAACTTTAGCGATCGTTAGCAAGAAAGTCTTGAGACCAGTGATCAGCTTTCGACCAGAAGGCGCTTCAGCGTCAAGAAAATCAAAGAATGAAGCCCTGATCTTAGACATGAGATCAGAGAATCCCATGTGACCAGTTGTCACGTCTCTGAAAAACTGCTCAAGAGATCTTCTAAAACTGGCAGCGAACTTCTTAAACTTGTCAGGTCTGAACAGATCTCCAAGACCAGTCAGCAGATCTTTGACGCCTGGAAACAGCTCGACAAACGAGCGACCGAGTTTGGCACCCTCTCGCCACACAGCCATGAGCGCGTTGCGCAGATTGAAGACTGCTTTTGTGAACGGTCCAGAAGTCATGATGCCTCTAGACAGACCTTTCAACATCGCGTCAAAGAAACCAGTGAACTCTGGTCCCTGTCTGACGAGTCGCTCGATCGAGTCAGCCAGTTTTGACAGAGCTTCAGCTTGTGTCAGCTGCTTCTTCTCAGCTTGCTCTGACTTTTTCTTTAGCATGTCAAGCGACATGCCTTGATTCTGCTGCGAAAAAGCTAAGCGAGCTGTCGCTTCATCAAGTCCAGTCGTCTGAGCCAGCAGTTTCAGCTCTTGCCGAGTCATCCCTTCTGTGGTGCGACCAGCAGCAAAGAACGCTTTTCGCAAAGCGTCGATCTGTTCATCAGGTGACTGCGCTTCCATCAGCGAGAATGAGTCAACTAGAACGCCAAATGACTGAGCTAGCTTCGCTGAGTTTTCAGCGGCGCTGTCAAACGTCTCAAACGCACTTAGCGTGCCGACGATGCGCTCAAGCTCAAGACCCAGTTTTCTAGAATACACAGACGCGACAGAGATCTGCTTGACTGTCGCACCGCCAAAGTGAGCGACGTCGCCGAGAGCTTTGCCGACATCTCGAGAGATAACTTTAGAATCTACACCAAATGCTTTTCCAAGAGCGATCGCTTGCGTTGTCATCCCAGTGAGAACTTTTCTGCTCGACTTGCCAGTTGAGACAGCTAGCTCGCCGACTGATTTCAGCTCTTCACCAGCTAAACCAAGACCTTTCTGAAACGCGATGATCGCGCCACCGTCAGCTTCAAACTCAGAGCGAAGCTTACCAAATATTGGACCCATCGCTGTCGCAAGCTCGTTGACATACGCTATGCGCTCTGCTAGATTACCGATGACACCCCACGCTGACAGACCAGTCGCGCTGAATCCCTTCATTGATGATGACAGCGACAAGACTGTGCTAGCGACTGGGCCTTTCAAGTCACCGAATTGCTTTCTGACGCCCTCAATCTGTGTCTGTATCTCTACTAAGATAGACGCGACATCGTTTGACAGCTTAACAAAACCTTCAAACACTCTAAACGGTATCGCCAACACAGCTTTGCCGACTTCAAACAAGCTCGACACAAGACCAGACACGAAACTGATAGCGCTTGACGCTACAGACGCGAGACCGCTAACAGCATTTGTCAGACCTTTTATAGCGAGCAAAGCTAGACCTGCGCCGCCTGTCGCAGCTGCCATTGACGTCAATGCGCTGTCAGCTTTTCCAGTCTCAGAAAACAACTTTGACATCGAGTTGTCTGTCTCATCACCGATGCTGCGAAGCGATTTTGACAGATCTTTTGATGTCTTTGACATTGATGACACAGAGCTCTCGATGTCATCAAAGTCAGTATCGTTTACAGCGTCACGCAAGTCAGACGCGATGTCGCGCTGGCGCTCTTGCTGCGTCAATATCTTTTCTAATATTTTTGTATGTTTCTGAAGCTCTGCAGTTATGTCACGATTCAGCTGCAGTTCTTCTTGTTTTGAGCGCTTACGCTTTGGATCTACAGAAGCAGACTCCGTCCCTTGCTGAGTGTTTCCAGACTTAGAATCTATGCTAACTTTGATATCTGCCATCTGATCTCAACAGATCTCACAGAGGCCAGCGCTGGCCGAAACACGCTTCAAACTCTCTCGCAGATCTTGTCTTGTCACTCATGACTCTCATGACTGAGTCGACTGTAGCGCCGGGTTTTGAGATCTCTTGCTGAAATTTTTTTGACGCGATCATGGCGCGAGCCAAAGCAAGAGCTTCTCGTTTTGAAGCTCTTATGCGCATTGATATAGCTTTGCCCGCTAACCAAGCGGCAACAGAAACGAACAATAATTTGCCTACGCCGTTTACGTGAAGTTCGTTTAATTTCTCTTTTGTTCTGTTTGTTTTCATTAACTGAAACTGATCAGTTTGTAATGAACTGATTTATTAATGCAAATTAATTTTGCTCTTGCATTAGAATGAATACATTAATGTGATAAATGTGCGTCTACTGTGATCGTGTTTCTCAAATTTAACTTTGCCAAATATGACTTACAATCAACAGTAATTTTTCTGTCAAATTCGACGCGATCTGATTTCACGCAAAGCCAAAGCCAGATCTGACTGCGAAATAGTTCTGTTGAAAGACTCACCAAATTTCTTTTTGCGAGACAACTTGATATTATTGATCACACACTGAACCATTTCTTCTGGTGTGCCACCGCCTGGTTTCATGATTGGAGCACCCTGCTCTTCTCTGCCATTTGTCACTGATTTTGTATATTCACTAGTCGGTGCAATCCTACGAACATATCCATTTTGATGTAATGTATATTTCAAACTAGTTTCTTTATCAAGAAGCATGACAGTACCATTAGCGCGTTGTTTATCAGTCGTGACATCAACAACGCCTTTGATTTGCGGGACGTCAAATGTCATGCGTTGACTTTGCTCTGCTGGTCGAGCAACACTGATCACAATTCTAAAAGAATCTGCGTTAGATTCATCTCTGACTTTTCCATATTCTTTGCATTTGTCGATAAAAGCTATGATTTCTGAGTTGTCTATTTTTTGATCAGCTTCTTGGTTGTCCCACTCTATAGAAATGTTATCATTGGCTCTGCTGATCCAAGAATCAACGCGAACTGTATCAAGACCAAACTGCTCTATGTTTTGAGTGATCTCAGATTCAGCTTCTTTCGCTTCTTGTGACAGCGTTCTTGACAAATATAAAGGTTGACCTTTTACTGCTTCTCTGATGTGTCGCTTTAGTGTTGTGATATTCATGATCGTATCTATCAGAATCAAGAACTGTGTCGCAAGCGAGCCGGGACTTGAGCTCGCTGCTTTCCCTTCAAAGCTCGCACTTCTGGTGTGTTAGCTTCATAAGATCTGCTGTCAGTTGATCCAGAGTCACTAGATTGCTTTAGCTGCCTGTCTATCCTGTCTATGTACCATCTCCTGACAGGGATCGGCAGATCTCTTGCGTCAGAATATGTGAATCCAAGATAGTGCATCAGCAAGAAGATCGGCTCTAGCTGGATGTCTGCTTTATCACTTGACTTTAGGCCAAAGAAACGAGACGCCCAGTGGGATGCTGACCTCTTCAGCTGCGCCGCAGACTTTGCACTCTGAGACTTGTTTTGTGATAAGATCTGGCGAGTGTGTCGCGATGTACGATCTCAGCGCTAGAGAGTCACTAGCTGGCATGTTTCTGACAAAGTCTGCGATCTTCTGTCTGTCTTCTACGCCATCAACAGACAAGATCGCTTCTCGCAGATTGTCTGTTACAGTGTTCTCGATCTGAGCGCCACCGAGAGCTTTCTTTCGAGCTAACTGCTGTTTTGATGAATTTTCTTCTGCTTGACCAGTCAAAAACTTGAAGTGAATGATCTTCTTTGTTCGCGGGAGCACGAATTCAAACCTGTTCTCAAACTCGTTAACAGGGCTGATGTCAAGAAAATTGATCGCACACTGCAGCAAGTCAAACACTCTATCTGACTTTTTGTCGCACTCACTGCACTCGACGCTAGCTTCATATTGCGCGCCGTATCCAGTGATCCTGATCGAGAAAACAAGCGCGTTTCTATCACCAGCGATCATCTGCGCTGGATCGATTGACTTGTCGATCAGGCAGCTCTTGATCAGAGACGTGATAGCTGTTCCGTTTTTGATCAACGCTGGTGACATCAAGATGTCTTCTTCACGCGCAGTCATTGGCTTGATGTGCACCTCTGACACACCGTGCAACGGTGACCCAACAGGGTAGAGCAACCCCTTTGATGGTAATGGCACCGATTCATACGGTATCTCGTCACTCTGTGGACGGCGTGGCTGCGCCTGCTGAACCTGTTGTTGTTGAACTTGTGTGAAGATTGCGTTGTTTTGTCTTGTGTCTGCTGACATGATCAGAGATCCTTATGTTTCATCAATTAGATTGTACAATCTATGTTAGATACGCCGACGGTGTTAGATTTGACACATCGGAGTTAAACAACTAGCGCTGAGTCAAGATATCAATAGATAAATCATGCATGACATTGAATCACTGCTGGATCGATTCGCTTCAGCATATAAAATAAACTGGCGAAGCGGGCAAGAAGAAGCCATAGAGCAGATACTGAGAGCACACGCTGCTGGCGAAAAATGCGTGATCTTGGACGCTCCGACTGGCGCTGGCAAGAGCCTGATCGCTATGGCAAGCGCTTGGTGTCTGTCACAGATCGGAAAAGCTTCATACATCCTCGTGTCTGATCTCGCTCTGCAGCGCCAGTACTCGCAAGATTTCGCAAGACTTGATCTGCAGTGGCCAAGCGTCATGGGTGTGAAGAATTACGAGTGTCACGAGTCTAAGACACCAGTCTCTGTCGGCTGGTGCTCTGGCAATCTTGTAAAGCTTGGCGTGAAGCGCAGAGATCTGCCATGTTACTCGAAGTGTGGATATTATTCGACAAGAGACGCTGCGCAGAACTCTAATGTCGCTCTGCTAAATTACGCATACTGGCTGATGCAGATGAACTATGTCAACTTGCGCCTAAAACGAGGCGAGCAGAGTGAGGGATCTTTCTCGATCAGAGACGCTCAGTTTTTTGACGAAGCTCATAAAGTAGACGTGATCGTGCACAGTCACTGCGCAGTGAAACTAGACAGCAGGCTGCACAACGCTATGTCTGCGCTGAAACACGTCGTCCCGCCAAGAGCAAAGAGCAAGACTATAAAGCTGATCAAGAGCATCGCGTCAGAAGACAGACACAAGTGGTTTGACGCTCTGCTAGAGATCGAAGAACTTCTAGCTAAAATGGAGTCAGCTGCCATGAAGTGGCGACTCGAGCTAGATCCGACTGTCAAAAAATGGGACAGCAAGACGACGCAGATGATGCACGCGTGCTCAGATCTGAGAGACACTCACTGCAAGATAGAAGACTATGTCCAGATCGTGAAACCAAGTCAAGAAGACATCACGCTAACGCCATCAGACGACGGTGTCACATTCAACACTCTAGACACTCGAGCGCTTGTGAGATTCATGCTCACGCGCAGCACGTCATTTCGAGTCTTCATGAGCGCTACGTGGGGATCTGAAGAGACAGCAAAGAGAGCGATCGGAGCTGATGAAGCAATCATCGTCAGACTCAAGAGTGATTTTGATTTCTCAAAGAGCTCGATGATAGTGTCGCCAAGCGGAGACATGTCATCAAAGAAAAGAGAAGAGTCTCTGCCAGAAGTAGCTAAAGCTATAGACGCGATCGTGAGCGAACACGCAGGCATGAAAGGCGTCATTCACACAAGCTCATTTGACATCAGAGACAGACTGTTTTCGCTAGTCTCTGATGAGACGCGCAAGAGACTGACGCCATATGACGACTCAAAAAGCAAAGAGACAGCTCTTCACGCTCACCAGACAAAAACTGACAGTGTGCTGATCGGACCATCTCTAGTAGAAGGGATCAACTTACCAGACGATCACTGCAGATTCATCATCTTTGCAAAGTGCCCATTTCTGTATCTTGGCGATGACTGGACTGCTAAGAAAGCAGGGCGAGATCGCGCGTGGTATGAATGGAAGACATCGCTTGCTATCGAGCAAGGATGTGGTAGAGGGATCAGACACGCTGAAGACTGGTGCAACGTGTTTTTCTTGGACTCTGCGTTTGTCAGATTTTTTAAAACGTCAAAGAGCTTCAGTCAGTTATTTCTGCAGAGGATGCAAACGTCTTAGCGAAGAGCTTCAATTTTTGACGTTGCGATGCCGAGTGATTTTTTAAGTTCAGCAGTTAGCTTGCTTTCAATTGCAGCTACGTCATCAAAATATTCGTCATCATTATCAAGCATATGCATCCAATATTCTGCGACATCAGCAACAAAACTGTCTATGAATTGTTCAAGTTCTGTCGGTAACTCAGAATGAGTCATTGCTTCTCTGATTAACTGCTTTAATTGTCCTGTAGAGATCTTCATCTTAATTTTCTTGTGTTAAGAAATCTTTAATCGTGTGAGCTCTGAGCGTGCAAGCGAGCACCGATCTTTTTCAACGTTGCTAGCAGATTCTGGCCACCTTCAACTTCATCCCAACCTGGCATGTCAATGAGCTCTTCAACTGCGTCTGCGATCGATGCGTGCTCAGCGCCCTCACGGCGCAGTCGGCGATTAGTTGGTCTATGAGTGTGACGAGCTTCACGAACTGCTTGACCGATAGCTGATTTCAATTCTCTGACTGTGATCTTCACTGTGAACTCCTGTGTGTCTGTATTATGACGCATGTACGCGTCAGTTATGTTTAACTATTTTCATGTGTGAACAGAGCGCTTAAACACTCATTATCTTGTCTTTTTTGCAAACTTTTCAAAATAATCTTTTACATTTTCACCGTAACCACGAAGCGCCCACTTCAACGCTAGCTTGATCTTGTCAGCTTCGCCGCGCAACCAAATTTGTGTATCACCGTCTCCATTGTCACGAAGACGCGTGACTTCTACACCGAACGAAGTCAACTTTTCTTTGATCTTGTCTCTATTTTTGCCAACGATGTCAAAATTAATAGAGTATTGCTGATTTTGTTCAGCTTCTTCATTCATAATCGCTTCTCTGATCAGAGATTTCAACTGTCTTACTGTGATCTGCATTGTGAATTCCTATTCATCTTGTTATATTTGTTTCTACCTATCAAGCAAGCGCTTAAAAGCGCTCATTATCTCGCGCTCTTCATCTCGAAACGCAGAATCGACAAGAAACTTGATAAGATCGATCTTGTATCTAGATCTGTATTCTCTGCCGTCTAGAGCATAAACGATCCATTCTTTTGTCGTCGAATATCCAGAAGCGTATCTTGTTCCGGGAACCATGACTGCTGAACGGATCTCTTTTGGATCACAGATGTATCCAACTAAACGACCATCTTTAGCTGTGACAGTTCTCTTTCCAGAAGCGTCAGGAATCTTAGATATTTTCACGCTCTTTGCGATCGTCTCAAGAGAAGATCTCATCACTTGATACACGTTCCAGTCTGGATGTGCAGATCTTGTTGCGTCAAACAGATCTCGAAGAGACATTGAAGACTGAATAGCTTCTACGATAAAAGACTTTAGCAGCTGAGTTCTTTTCATTTAAACAAATTCTTACGTTAAACTATGATATCTCAATAGCGCTGTGTTTACCATTACTAGCGTTTATTGATTATTGCTAGTTAAATCTACGAAATCTGTAAAACCAAGAGCTCGCCATTCATTGACAAATTTGCTGCCAATTGTCAGAGACACATAATTTTTTCCTTGCATGTTATTCTGTGAATAACACAATTCTTTGCTTGGCACGACAGTCTTATCACTAAAACCCAACATCATCAAAATGTTCTTAAAATCTCTTAACCATTTCACGTCGCCAGCTATCAAACTGCTTTCACGCGTCTTCCAGTGATGTTGATCTGTTGCAAATCCATGATCACTCGTTTCAAAATACACGCGCAGCTCAGCATAAGATCCAGATTTGAATTCGCGACGTTGATCTCGCTTTGTCTGACCAACGCTGAGCCACATGCGCTTAAGCATTGGCGCTCTATCATACTCAGTTGACGTTCTAGCTGCTACAAGACCTGGCCAAAATTCACTACTTTGAAGAACTTCACAGATCAGAGTAGTTAGCAATCTTGCATTACATTCTTGCATGTTTATTTCTCTTTTGCATATTTCTTGAAATATTCACCAACAGACAAGTGACCGCTCTGTCCCTTGAAACCCCAGCGAATAGCTGCTTTCACAGCATCTTCATCGCCAGTCACGCTGACGTACGGCTGACCACCAGAAGTGCCGATTCTGTCTACGCTAAGTCTCAAAGACGACATCTTTTTTCTGACTTTGTCTTTGTCTTCTTCTTCATGTTCAATCTTGATTGAATATTTCTTCTCTTGCAAAACAGCTTCTCTGATCAGCGACTTTAGTTCTGAAATCGTTAGTTTCACGTCATTCACCTTTCAGACTAGAACTGCATAGCAGCGATGTCAAAGCGCAAAGTGCAAGTGATCTCAACTGGTGTGCCGTCATCATACGTCAGATCGCCAAAATTGATCTCTGTCGGAAACACGCCGACGATGTCCCACAGCTCGATGACTGTGCCGACTGGATCTAGCATCTTCAGTTGTAGATTTCTTTTATAGAAGTCTGCGTAGCCAGCTCGACCTGAGACGTTGTCATAAACTAAGCGCAACCACTCTACCATCTGCTGAGCGCCAGATGGAGCGATCGGATCGTGCATCGTGATCGGTAGTGGATTCCATTTTGTTTTACCAGCGAGATAACGAGTGCTGTTGATCCACGGTATCTCAACTTCTTCAGTGTTCGCAGTCGGTCTAGCAGTTGACTTCAGCAAAAATGCATCAACGCCCTCGATTGCAATGATCCAGCGATTCTTTCGCTTTGGCTCGAATTGGTTAGCCAGCATCGATGTAACGTCAAGTGTCTCAATAGGCATTGTAACAATTTCCTTTGATCATAATGTCATGTTTAGCTGCAGCAGCATATCATAACATTAAATGGAAAATGATATCGCTGACGCTTCAGACAATCAGACTGTAATTATTCACAGGCAGTCGAATTCTCTATCACATTGTCCAGCGTGTGAATTCAAAGCAAAAAGAGAATCAAGCGTGTTAAAGCACATCAGTCTGACACACGCAGCAGATCCGATCGATCTGTATGTCAAGCACGTGTTGCAGCTGACAGCTAGACCGCTATGCGCTTGTGGCTGCGGAGTAGAGACAAATTGGATCAGCTTGCGGCGCGGATTCAGCAATTGCTTGCAGGGACACAACGCAAAACGTGCGTGCGTGTCAGCAGAGACAGCAGTCAAACGTAAAATCGCGTTGCGAGATCACTACAAGACACACAGCAGCTGGTCTAAGGGTTTGACAAAAGAGAGTGACAAGCGCGTCGCAGAGCGCAGCGCTGCGACGTCTGCTGGTCAGTTAAAGAGATTTGCAAGCGGAGCGACAGCGTGGTCTAAAGGTTTGACAAAGCACAGTGATGAACGAATCGCTGCCATGGCTGAATCATCAGCTGCGCAGTTTAGAAACGGTGAGCGCGTGCCGCTGATGAAAGGCTTGTCAAAAGAGACTGACGAGAAGATCGCTGCGATGGCAGCAAAAGTCTCAGCGACACACAGAGACAAGGCGCTGCGCTTGCGTTTAGACTCACAGAAAAGACGCTCAGCAGAAGAGATCAGATCACTGATAGAAACTGACAGCGATCTGATCATCACTGCAGGTTTAGACGAATACACAAATGAAAACAAGAGCGAGCTGACTGTCAAGTGCACAGCTGGTCACGTCTCAAAAGAGATCGCTGTTCGACTCTATAGTGGCAGGTGCAAAATCTGCCACCCACTCGGCTCTAAAGGTCAGACTGATCTGTTTAGATTTGTGAAATCTGTGGCACAAGACGCAGTGAACTGTGACAGAGAACAATTGCGAGGAAAAGAGATTGACATATTCATATCGTCAAAAAAGTTTGGATTAGAATACAATGGTCTGTACTGGCACAGCTCAGAGCAAAAATCTCACTCATATCATGAAGACAAGCGCAAGTTGTGTGAAAGCGCTGATATCAAGCTGTTTCAGATCTTTGATGATGAGTGGCGAGACAAGCGAGCGATCGTCGAGTCAATGATCAGACACAGACTCAGAGCTGCTAAAACAAGGCTCTTCGCTCGTGACTGCGAGATCGTTCAAATTAGCGTCAGTGACAGGCGCAGCTTTTTTAACAGCAATCACTTAGACGGTGACTGCTCAGCGATGATATCGTTTGGGCTGCAACACAGAGAGATGGGTGTCGTAGCAGTCATGTCTCTTCGCAGACCGTTTCACGCAAGAAAAGCAACGGAGTCAATAGAGATCGCTCGCTGGTCATGTGCTCTTGACACGTGTGTGATAGGTGGACTTGGAAAACTGCTTAACGCTGCGAAACAGATAGCGACTGCTTTGAGCGCAAGAAAACTGCTCACGTACTGCGATCTGAGACATGGTGACGGGCGAGGATATGAAGCTGTCGGTTTCAAAAAAATCTCTGTCACTCCACCGAGATTCTGGTGGACTGACGGACAGAAGCGATACGATCGCTTCAGATTCAGAGCTGACAAGAGACGTAAGATGACAGAGAAAGAAGTCGCTACAGAAGCGAATGTCTTAAAGATATATGGATGCGGGAACGCTGTTTATGAAATGACACTATGACGCTAAGAAGACATCATCTATATTTGTTGTATGTTGATCTTACACCAAGATATCTTTTGACAGCTACATAAGAGACTTTGATCTCAACTGTCACGTCGTCTTTAGTGTTAACAAGAGACCAGTCTGCATCGAGCTTGTCTCGCCACTGATCAAACCACTGCTCTATCTCGTCTTCAGATGGTAATTCTATTGGAACGAAAAACAGCTTGTTCTGCTTAGCATCTGCCCAATATTCAGTTATCGTGATGTAATCGTCACGATCAAACATGTCTTTGTGAAAAACATCAACCCAGCTGTCGCGAATTCGCTCAACTAAACGTGTAAGATATCCAACTTTTGCAGTGTATTCTTTAGAATCAATATCGACATATCTCTGTGCAATTTCATCTTCATCGCGCAAGTCAGACTCTGGAAATGCTTCAGAGATCTTTTTAGAAAAAATGCTTTCTCTGATCAGCTGTTTTAATAGCAATTTGCTCATGTTTCTTTCAAGATATTTGTCTGATTTGCAGATCTCTAAAATCGCACTCTGAGATCATCTGTGTCTACGTCAGACTCATCTTCATGATCAACTTCGTCATCGATGTCATCACTATATAACTCTTCATCAAACTCGTCATCTTCTGAATCTAAAAACGTTCGATCATAGAAATCTGATTCATCATCGCTGAATTCTTCATCATCAAGATCAACGTCATGACTCTCTGCAAAATCTTCATCGTCATCATAAAGATCGTCTTGATCTCTGATCATCTCTGACAGAGAGCCTCTTAGTGTCATCATGTTATTCAACACCGTTATATCTGCGTCTAAGACGTTTTACTTCAGCGAACACAAGATCATTAATCTCTTTTGCAATCTTTGATCTTGTTTTTTCAAGCTCAAACGACAGTTCATCATCGATGATCGCTCCGTAAGCTACAGCGTCATCGATGAAAAATTCTACGATCTCACCAGAGAATCGTCGACACATCTTTTCAACATCTGCAACATCAGCAGTCTCTGACTCTAGCACTTCTCTGATCAACGTTCTTAATCTGTTTCTTGTCATCAAATTTATTGCCTCTGCTCTAGATTAGATATCACTGCGTGATCGATAGACTTTCATGACATGCATTTATCAGATATTAATATCGTTTAACAGCCCACAGAATCATCACTGTGACTGCCGTCTAGACTGCTTGATAGACCAATATCAGTGTCAACGTGATCACTCTAGAGACACACTGTTAAATCAAGCAGCTGATTTCACCACAGTCTCCATTTGATCATCAATTGCTTGATGATGTCTTCGATCATCTCTTCAAGATCAGTCTTGATCTCTTCTATCACGACGTTCATCGTGCGAGTGACAATGTCTTTCGTCAGCCCGCTGCGATTTCCTGGTGTGTACAGATCGTCTCTGTCAGCCATCCTGTTGACGATAGCTTCTCTGAAGCGTCGCTCTTTCATGCGCTTCTTCAGATAATCTGCGATAAAATATCCAAGACTTCTATCAATGTGCACGTTTTTGACGCGCTCATGTGGCGCAGCTGGTTCTTCAACTGGCCCGCGAGTTTCACTGAGACGAGCGATATTCAGCTCTTCTGCGATGATCTGCTTAAGTTTCATTTCATTCATGTGAATTGTTTCTCTTTAGCTTAACGCAGATTATGAAATCTTAAATTTAAGATCACTTGATTCCATTATTTGTCACAGTGAAATCAAGAGACACAAATTCTGTAGATTTCACTGGTGCTAGCAAGATCTTGCCGCGCACAGTGTTGTTCTCAATGTCTGCTTGAGTCGTAGTCGTAGAGTCAACGATGACGCGATAGCCGTTGAGTCCGCGCTCTTTCTGGATCTGCTGCAGCTGCGGATTCACGACTGACGTGAACTTCGCGAGCGTTGACTCGCGATTCGGTTCAAACAGTATTGACATGACAGCTTTTCTTACGATTCGTCTGATCGTGATCAAGAGTCGTCTCACGTTGATCCTGTCAAGAGCTGAATTTGCGCGGGTGTACATAGTCTTCTGACCCCACACAACCGCTCCGCTTCTTCGTGAGATGCCGCCAGATTCTGGGCTAGCGAACGAGATGATCGGGTTCAGAGCTGCGTCATACAGAGTGTTGATCTGCTCTTGCGACAAGATCACTCTTGGCTCTACACCATCAATCACAGCACCGCGAGTCAGACCAGCAGGCGCGAGCCACTGCTTGCCGATCGAGTCATTTAGCGAGATCGCTGCGAGAGCTGCGACAGTGCCAGGAGCGACAACGTTTGTCTTCGTTGTCGGATCGCGCATTATGACATCTGGGAAATACGCGGCTGCGAAGCTTGTGTTCAGCGATCTTGCGACAAACTCTTGCGCTGTGAACACAGGGCTCGGCGGCGTCGATGACGCTGCGCTCACGACTGTGTCTGTTGAATCATACAAGACTGGATCGACAAGCAACAAGGCGTCGACTCTGTCTTCAACAGCGCTGATCGCTGTGTCAATCACTGTTGGTTGCCTGATGCCAGGGATCGCTACGACTTGGACGTCAGCTTCTAGAGTGTTTTTGATCACACCTATAGCTTTTGTGTACGAAACGACTGACGGGCCAGACGTCGTCCCGCGCAGAGTTGACGCGATGTCAGCTTTGACAGCGTCATCTGTGATGTTTGACTCGTCTGCGTTAAACGTGTTCACGCCGTCAAAACCGCCCTGCAAGATCGTTGTGAACTTCACAAATCTTCTGTTTGCGTTTGTGATGTCGTCTGGTGTCAGAGCGCGAGTCTTAGCAGAATCATCAGCGCTGATCGCGCCATTTCTGACATAGACTGCGTTGATCCAAGAGTCAGAGTCAGCAAGAGCGTTTGAACCCGTCACGACTTTGATGTTGCTGAGCGAGAATGCGTTATGACAGAATCTGTCAGCGTCAATGATGCCGTTTTCAGCTGTGTCAATGTCACCGACTGTCTCTGATCCGACGCTAAAGTTCAGATACGATGTCATGTGCGTCGGGAAGTGCAGAGCGTACGCTGAGACTGTGTCATTCTTCAGAAGTGACGCATTCATGTTTGTCAGATCTGCGACATGCTCAAACTGGA
>OFQY01000029.1_pt1 | contig 53931 bp, 85 predicted proteins | sample 1542991 | NCBI WGS metagenome assembly OFQY01 (sample SAMN07774224, study PRJEB24372) | wastewater metagenome | isolation source: Exp Tend VB 10WW | collected 2016-02 | reverse complement strand
GGTATAATAATATTGTCAGGAAACATAAGTCCGTATGGCGAAATTGCTAAACGCGCTTCCCTCAAGAGGAAGTTTCCTTCGGGATGTGCAGGTTGAAGTCCTGCTACGGACACTAAATTCACTAGGAGTCATTATGAACCACTAGTTTGCAGAAAACTCAAGTCTAAGCCTTTTTCTAACGAGTGTGAGGTAAACAGGGGATGATAAGGGCTCCGCCCTAGAGAATTTTCGGTAGCAGCTTGATAAAACTAATGAGCCCGGACAATCTCTGGGCGTTTTTAAATAGAAAGGTCTTAATGAAAAAGTTAATCATCTCACTCTTTATTTTCGGTCTTATGGGAAATTCATTTGCTGAGGATAAACCACCCAATCCTCCATCTCAGGCGCAAAAAGATGAACAAAAGAGAGAACCTCCAGTTATTGTTCATAAGCCAGGGAAGGAATTAGCAAAAAAGATTCGAGAGAAACTAGGCTTGGATCATCCAAGAGGACTTCCCTAATTTAAAATTGCTTCTATAGTTGTAATTTTGCTGACATCGCCAAGTGGTAAGGCATCACTCTGCAAAAGTGACATCATTAGTTCAAATCTAATTGTCAGCTTTCAATTAGAGAATCTCGGCAAACATGGAGTAATATGACCCTAGAGACGGATACATGTTTGCCTTCCTATCAAGACTACATCTTTTTGCGGCCTGAAGTGGGATAAAAGGATAATTTCTATAGCCGCAAAATAGACTCTTTACTTATTTAAGTGAATTGGCAGATTTCCCGCTGTGAGGCAGCTGATGGTGGCCGCGGAGCTTATATCTCCGGTAAAATCACGAGCAGAGTTTGATTCTCTGACAGCGGACTAACTTCTTTTTAGCTACTAAAGGAAACAATGTACGAGTTAATTCTAAATAGAGAAAGTTATAATCTCCTTGTTGAGACAAGAAAAACGGCCTTAAAGATAATCCCAGAAGGAGAATCTTATTTAAGAAATAGAAAATATTGGGAAATAATAAGACCAGTTCTTGATGGAATTTCTGGATTTGGTTCTACAATGTTACTGTCAGTTTTAGAGCGGCAAAAAGAAAGTATACGCTATGTAATTGGAGATGTGAATGGAGGATATTGGTTTTCAGACGTAACTTTTTGTTATGTCTATAACTGCGTTGAATATGGTCCTTTAAAATCTTGTTGGAGATGCAAGGGTACATCAAGAGCCTTAGATAGATCTTTAGATGTTCTAAACGAATGGTGGCAACTTACCAATATGAAAGATTGGGACAGCAAAACTCCTAATTCTTTAGGATTTGAGTGGAGATATCTTTATGAATGTCCTGCATTGGGAAGTGTCGAAAGTGGAAAATTATCTAACTCTATAAGGTATAAAGTCAGATTATTTTTCTATGAAAAATTTTATAAAAAATTTTCTAATACGGAATTTTGTAAAAAGAAATCCCGTAAAATTTAATTTGTAATATGCATAACCCAGGGTGGTACCCAAAAGCTCTGACAGATCGTACATTTATAGCCCTAACTTATACAGACTTTCTCAAGTGAAATTTCTTCATATTTATTGGAATAATAACTATGTAACAAAAGAACCACAGATGAACGGCTTGCATAAAGTGAAACCCATTCCACGAGCAAGTTGATTTATCTGTGATAAAGATAGGATGGGAAAGAGAAGAAGTCTTTCTCTTTAGCCGCGAATTTAGTGAATTTACAATCCAACTTATCTTTTAGCTATTTCTTAAAAGGCACATCTTTTTGGATGCGTTTTTTGATAAAGTTTCATCTTTTAATTGACTTAGGTTTGTAAACAATCTCCTTACTTCTTCCCCAATCTTTCAATAGCCTATTCACATATTCTATTTTGTCATCATCTTTTAAAGTGCGCGAATTGTATTGCTTAAGCAGATCTTCGAACTCTTCATGTCTCTTAATTACTTTAGAACCCTCCAATCTATAAAGCTCAAATATAGAAATAGGCTTATTTATGATGAATTTCTTCCTCTTCTTCCAGACTGCAATTTGATTCTGTGACACCACAAACAGTTTAGCTAATTCTAGATAGGTAATCTCGTATAAATAGGTTTTCATTATGACATTGTAATATTTCATGAGATAAACAGCAAGCTAAACCATTAGCTTTTTGAGATGAAAATTGCAAAACAATGTTTTCATCAAAAAAGTGTCATATTTACATCTTTTTGATCAAATTTGCTCAACCGTTTGTTTTTTCCTTCTTCTTCAAGTTTCCTTCTTTTAGCCATTTATCAATCTCTACTATCTTTTTTGCGGCCCGAAGAGAAATTGAGTGAGCTTTTCTACAAGGGCAAAATACTCAGAATTTGAATGATGCGATTTTCTCCTAGACCAAAATACTCAAGTATCCAAATTCTTCTTCAGCCGCAAAATTGAATGAAATGATAGATGATGTTATTGTTTACTTAAATTGCGGCCTAAAAAGAGTCAACTTTTGCGTAGGGGTAAGTATCAATGTTTTGAAAATTGATCACTTTTAAGGGCGAAAAATAAGTGAAAAAAGATTGATAAAATAAGTTGCAATAATTTAAGTGAGATGGCTATAGTCATCTATAAATCGATATAAGAATGCAAAATAAACGATATAAACGTTAGATTTTTATAAACTTTTCTTTATTTTGGTGTAATTTCTATTCTATCTCCCATTTATAACTTCTCTTATCAATTACAAGTGATATTGGCTAAAACTAAGTTTTAGGGTTGTACTTGACCTTTCCCTAGTTATTCTTTCTATACTTATCTTCTATTTATCTTTCTTCTTCTTTATTTCTTTATATTCTTTTTCCATCTTAGTTCCCTTTGGGCCGCGAAAAAGAAGAGTGAAAGAGTAAGGTGAAGATTCGGTATTTTACTCATCATCTTTTCGCGGCCAAAGAAGGGCTTCTTATGTGATTTTAGTCAATCAATGAAATATTGAAGGATTAATTGGAATAATACAAGTAAGGTAAAAATCAACACTAACAAGGACAACTCATGTTAAAAGTTCTGAAGATAGTTGGTAAGGAAGTAGTAACTGTAACTACCCTTGCTGTTGTAATGGGAGTTTTGATAACTGGTGGCCTCTATTGGGCCGCAAAAAACAGTGGATGGGTGTAGTTATGAAAATTCAAGTAACGCAAGAAGATATTAGCAATGGAAAAACGAGTATTTATGCTTGTCCAATTGCTCTTTCTCTTAGAAGGGAATTCCCTTCCGCAAAAGTAGGTGGAGCTATAACATTGGATGGCTCTTGGAAAGATGCAATACAAGCTCCGCCAGAGGCTCTTAAATTCATGAATGACTTTGATGATGGGAAGTCAGTAAAACCTTTCGAATTTGAACTTGACATCTAAGATAGAGCGGCATTCGCCGCTTTAACTTAACACTAACCAGGATTAAATCATGACACATCCACGAGGTTTGTATGTATTAGCGGGAATGGAGGGTTGGGAGCGTAATTCCTTCTATTTGATGTTGACTTTGCTAGCTTACTACTGCAATGAGAAGCTTGGTATGTCAAAAGCTGACTCATTGGGTTTAGTTGGCTCTTATATGGGTTTGATTTATTTATCAGCTTTTCCTGGAGGATGGTTAGCTGACAAAGTTGGCTATCTCAGAGCCATTTTCTTAGGTGGCCTTTTAATGATGACTGGCCATGCAATTATGGCAGTTGGAAATCTTACCTCTCTTTATGCGGGATTAGGCTTTCTTATCGTTGGCAATGGTCTTTTCAAACCATCCATGTCAGCATCAGTACGCAAATTGTATATGGCAGGCGATGAAAGAATCGATTCAGCATTTGGTATTTTCTATCTAGCCGTTAATATTGGTGCTGGCATTGCTGCTTTGACAGCTGGATTTCTAAGACACATTGGATGGCATGTTGCTTTTGGTAGTGCAGCTATTGGGTTGGCCATTGGCTTGATTCAACTGTATCTTCAACGAAAGCATGTCATTACAAGAGATTTCATAACAACCAGTATCGAAGAGGAGCTCCCAAGCAACAACAATAAAGAAAGAATCAGTGCTATCCTTCTACTTTCGGCAATTGCTGTATTCTTTTGGATGGCTTTTGGACAGAATGTTGGGACAATGTCGTTCTGGGTTAGAGATTGTGTGGATCGCAAGGGAATTGATTCAGAACTGTTTCAAGTAATTAACCCAGTCTGTATTATTTTGCTTACAACTTCAGTTTCATGGATTGCTGTGAAACTAGCAATGAAAACATCATCGAAAATCATTGCTGGAATGTTGTTTACTGCACTTTCTTATTTCTTGATGGCTTTTGCTGCTACAAGCCCAATGGCCCATTTGCTGTGGCCAGTTATTGGATACTTTACAATTACCATTGGTGAACTGTTTGTTTCTCCAATGGGGCTATCAATGATTGGAAAGCTGGCTCCAATCAAATATTTAGCGGCTTGCATGGGAATTTGGTATGTATTTACAGCAATGGGAAATAAATTAGCTGGTAAGTTAGGAAAAATGTATTGGGAAACAATTCCACATTCTACTTTCTTTCTTATTCTTGGGGTAACTTCAATTGCAGCCGCTATTTTGATGTATTGTGGCCGCAATAAACTAGAGAAATCAATTTCACTTTCAATCAAGGAATAAAATGAAGGTACAAGTTACACAAGAGGACATTGATGAAGGAACTCCTAGGAGCAGTACACATTGCCCAATTGCTAGGGCTCTCATTAGACTTTTGCCAGAGGCAAAAATAGGTGTAGGCCGGATCAGAATACACATAAATAAAACATTTATTCTTGTACCAACTGCAGCATTTGAGTTTATGAAGGTATTTGATAGGCTAGGATCAGGAGCTCCTTTTGAATTTGAATTGGAGGTTCCAGAATGACAGAGGAAAATATAAGAGCTGCTCATGTAATGAATGAGCTTATAGAAAAGGCCATTCATTTAATGCGCGAAAATAAAAAAGATTGGCAACAATGTATGGATGAAGCTTTTGATTTAATTGATCACTCACCTTACAACAGCAGAAAAGAGCTGTCTGAAGCTCATACAATCGCTGTTGATGCAGCTTGTGAAAGACTGAGAGCAACTTTAGAGAAACGGAAGAATAATGAGCTACAAAGCTAAAATTGTAACAATTTCAAAAATCAATCCAATTCCTAACAAAGATCGTATTGTTGCAGCTGAGATTGAAGAAATTCCTGGTTTACAAGTTGTAGTTGGCAAAGATGTAATGCCAGGAAATGTTATGGTGTATTTCCCTGAGAATACACAGCTCAGTGAAGAGTTTTGCATTGCTAACGATTTATATGAGAAGGACTTAGGAAACGGCAAACGCAGTGGTTATTTCGACCACAAGCGTAGAGTTAAGATCATCAAACTTGGCGGAGTTAGAAGTGAAGGATTTCTAGTTCCACTCAGTCATTTTGATTATCTTCGAGGAGAAATCGGATTTCATGAGTGGGAGAACTTCTCAACTCCCGGTTATGAATTCGATTCAGTTGGTGAACATAAGATTTGTAAGAAATATCGAATTCACTTTCTTCATACACCAGCTAAACCAAAAACTAAATGGGAAAAGCTTAAGGCTTGGTTTACTAAAAAGCGCAGAGCTAAGAATTATTACGATGCATATAAAGAATTCGAAAGACATCCTGATACTGAACAATTTAGAGATTGGGTGCGTAGAATTCCAATTGGAGCGCAATTAATTGTAACTGAGAAAATTCACGGACAATCTGCTAGAACAGGAAAGATTCGTGAATTGTCTTGGTGGAAGCAACTGATTGAAAAGATATTATTAGTTGGAGAGGTATTCAAGCCTACTTTGATGATTGGTACACGAGAAACCGTGCTTAACTCACGGGGATTTCATAAAGCTGAGTTTCGCAAGCAATTAGCTCAGAAATTTGCCAATTGTGCTGAAGGTGAAGATTTCTCGTATGAGATTGCAGGTTATGATGATTCTGGCAATTCTCTAATGAAGAGACAAGGATTAGGCAAACTAAAGAAAGAGTATGATCTAGCTGGATTTTCTGATCCTATGGACTATAAATATGGGTGTAAACCCAAAGAATGCCGAGAGTTTGTTTACAAACTCGATATTGTAACGAATGGAGTTAGAAACGTACAATCTTGGGATCGTACAGTAAATCGTTGTGCAGAGCTAGGTTTACAGACAGTCCCAGAATTAGATCGATTTGTTCACATAGATGTAGAAGAAACATTAGACAGAGTTAATGAATGGCTAGCTAATGATAAGATGAAGGCTAGCACCATTGATTCTAGCCATCTAATTGAAGGAGTCTGTGTTCGTGTAGAGGAACTTGATAATATGGGCTTTGTAAAGCAAGAGTGGAGGGTATTTAAGCACAAGAGCTTTCTGTTTGGAGTACTCGAAGGATACGCAAGGGAAAATAACGAAGTAGAAGTTGAAGAAATCGAAAATCAAGAGAAAGAAGGGGAATAAATCATGGCAAAACAACGTGTAAAACAAATAAACATCAAGACAATTAAGCCCCAACATCTTCATACCTGTGGTGTATGCGGAGGTTCTGACGTATGGGTAGTTAGCCGGTATTTACGTAAAGATAACAAGGGAATTGCTAGATGTGAAGATTGTAAAAATGTAAGAGAGTTTTAGTCTTCTTCAGCCGCAAATTTGCGGCTGAAGAAGAATTTATTGGTTGTAATTTTAACAAATAAATTGGAATAATAAATCTGGAGGCAATACCAATGAAAATTCTAAGTGTTCGAAAAAGCAATGGCAAACTTGTTATGAACATTCTTGGGAAAGAGTCTGACGAGATTCAATTGGGTAAGCTTTACGATTTGTTGAATAAGTAACACAAATGGCACTCAATAAAGAGTGCCATTTGTGTTTGAGGAGATCAAAATGAAAGTATGGTTAATTACCAATTATGCCTTTGGCTTTATCATAACTATGACTAGTTTGTTGGCTAGTGCTGACTTTAAAGACCGTCTATCAAAAAAGCAATTTTATTATTGGTGCTCTTACCCAATTTGGGGTTCTATAAGCAGTTTCTGGTTCTTAGCGACTATTGTATACTTTGCCTTGATTTATTTAAAGAAACAGTACAAGCGCCTGTTTGAGGAGCAAAATGATTAATAGAATTGAAACCTATATCTGTAACTTGCTTTTGGAAGAAATGAAGGATTTATTTAGGTACAACCCAGCAATTAAGCAAATTGATATGAAATATCTCGAAGATGGAGATTACGTAACTCGTAGTATTAATTTGGCAATTGAGAAGAAAATTGAATGTCCAGATGGACAAATTATGGTTGTAGACGAGCAAAAAGACATCTCTACTTATTCCAATAGAACACCAACAGAAAAGAACTTTGCAGACAGCATTAAAAGGGCAGACGAATATATGAAGGTGGTATTTGGAAATTATCACATCACAATGAATCGAGAAGATGAAAGCTTCGAGGCCAAATATGTCTGAATTAGAAATTACTCCAGCGCAAGCACGAAAAGAATGGGCTAAAGATTTACGAAGCGGAGAATATCAACAGATTACTGGACAATTACGTGAAGGGGACAATGGTAGATGCTGTCTTGGGGTTGCGTGTGATACCTACAAAAGACTGACTGGAAAAGGGGAATGGGACGATAATACTTTCGTAGCAAGTGAAGATAGTTATTGCTCGGCTGAGCTTCCTAGCATTGTCATGGAATTTTTCGGGTTTTATAAATCAGATCCTGATCTAGCTTATGGGCGGCAAGCCACCACTTTAAATGATCAGCTGGAGAGGACTTTTGAAGAGATTGCTGATTTGGTAGAAAAACTAAATCAGTAACTTAATAATTTCTTCTTCACTTAATTTTGCATCAAATGCAATTTTAATTTTATCTTCTTCCCTATAATGTTCCATCTCAGGCGGCAAAAAAGGAGTGATAGAACCAATTTTAAGATTTCCAAGAAGATCGATAGTGACAAATGCACCGACGTGAATTACGTTTTCTGAACCTCTAAGAAAAGCTTGATTCTCAAGCTCTTTAGCTAAAATATAACCCAGAGCGTATTTACCTTCATCTTCTTTTATTGCGGTCCAATTGAGGTCTTTTTCCATAGAAAGAATATACAATGACAGAACAAGAAAAACAAGAACCAATACCTTATGATGGTGAGACTTTTAAAATTTTGGAATGGTACAACAAACAGGTAGAAGAATACAGCGATTGTGCCGTTTTCAATTTTGCTAAGAATAATCCTGGACAGCCTATCTGTTTATACTGTACTTGCAAAAGATGTAATCCCTGGTGTTAAATGTCATATATAGATGCTGAATGTCCTGAGTGTAGTGAGCAATTTGAGGTTTATAAAGATGATGATTGTGACGAATGCCTCATTCTAGAACAGCAAATTGCCGATTTAGAGATGATTCAATTATCAGAAGAACAAGAGAAAAAACTCGAAGAATACGATAGATTGAAAACTTGGCTATTAAGAGGAAATGTTAAACCAAGTGAGTTGATACTAGGACTTGATCATTATGTAGCTACAGCAATAGCTAACTTTATGGCGTATAGAGCCATCTCTTATTGCGCTGCTACACAAGAAGAACAAGATATAATGTCCTCTTTAGTAAAACAGTGGATGGCTAATTTATGAAGAAACCTCACAAGATTATTTGGCGGCCTAAAGGAAAAGACTGGACTACGTTAGATGGTATTTGTGAAATATGTAGTATAGAACAGCATGATGTTACTCCTTCAAGTACAAAACAAACTAAACAATGGCAATTACATGGAGTAATTGTCAAAAACAAAGGATGTAAATGATTATCCATAAATCTGTTAAAGTTTCTATAAGGAGGAACAATGTCTAATTTACCATTAGTAATTTATCATGCCAACTGTAATGATGGGTCTGCAGCTGCAACTTGTGCCTATAAACATTTTGGATTAGAAGCTGAATATTATCCTGCTTCTCATGGAAGTTTATTTGATTGCGCTCAAGTAAAGGATAGAAAGGTATATTTCTTAGATTTCTGTTTTCCAATTGATATTATGAAAGAAATTAAGCTTTTAGCTAAGAAACTAACAATTCTTGATCATCATAAAACAGCACAAGAAGCACTAAAAGAACTAACTTTTGAAGGTCAATTTGATATGGAAAAATCAGGTGCCCGATTAGCATTTGAACATTTCGTAGCAAAAGATAACAGCTTCCACGATCTTTGGCCTTCTCAATATCTAACTTTCGAAAGGTTTGTAAATTGGGTTCAGGATAGGGATTTATGGCAATTTAAATTAGAGAACACAAAAGAAGTTAACGACTATCTTTTTTCATTACCTTCTTTTACTGTTGATACAGCAATGATTTGGTTAGATCTCTTCACCGGAAAAGATCAAACTGATATTATCAGTGCAGGAAAAGCAATTAGTCAGTACAGAGCAAAACAAACAAAATTAGCTTTGGACCGTGCTTTTAAAGTAAAAATGTTTAATGAAGAAGTTTGGTTAGTTAATGAGACTGGAATTTGCTCGGATACTCTTGATGAATTGGCTTGTAAGGGGAAATTCTCAGCTTCTTATTACGTAAATGGAGATGGTAAACATATTTACTCCTTACGAAGTAAAGGAGATTTTGATGTGTCAGAGTTAGCAAAATCAATTCTTGGAGGAGGTGGACATAAAAATGCTGCTGGCTGTTCTTCAATGATGCCATTACACGAGAAAATCTAATCTAGACTGTAATTTTTAGCTATTTCTTGGCATAAGAATTGTGGGAGAAAAAAACAAATGTATGAATTTCATGAGAACATGAGATGGAACGAGGAACTTCATTCACTAGCTTGGCATTTAGACTCCTTACTTTATCTTAAGCCAGAACTCAAAAATAGCCTTTCAGAAGAAATTTGGCAATCTACTGTTTGGTATGGCTGTTCTCTATATGATGTTTATTGGCCTGGAGAAGAAGAACCATGGAGATGGTTTCTTCTAGATAATGATGTATGTGTCGGTGAATTAAAGTCACGAGAGTTAGTAAGCGCTAAAAGAAAGCCTAATATTGAGTATTGGCCTACTGAAGAATATTGTAGAGGCAAGGTTTTTTCTTGGGCCGCAATATTGAAAGAAGCTCTAGTTGAGTACTATCATAAATGCTCTGAAATAGAAGGCAGCTATAAGGATCATTGGTTAGATGCGAAAAGAAGATATGGAGTTAAAAATAACCCAATTAGTAGAATGGTTTATTTACTAAACATAGATCCAGAAGGGAGATTTAGGTTTAGATTCGAGAAAATGCCGTCATACATTTATGAATGTGTAAAAGAAGCTGATAAGAGATGTGGAATGTTGTTAGGCATTGAAGAAAACACAATTACTGAAGATTACCTTTATTCGACCTTGGGATAAGCATGAAACAAAAAGAGATTAATCAATTCCTACTAGCTAATTATAGACCTTCTTTCTATCCTTTCTTTGGTAATCATTACATAATTCAGTACTACTCGCATAATGAGGGCAATTCTGTAATAATTGCTAAATCAGAAGCTGCAGCTATAAAATGTCTTGATGAATTAAATAAGTATAAAAATGGATATTTATTAAAATCAGTAAAATTCTCCGAAAAGGTTGATATAACCTCATATCCCAAACAAGTGTTTCTCTCTAGGGCGCAAAAACATCATAAAGAGCTAGTAAATAGTTGGAGTGGGGATTTACAAGCCAAGGCTTATTCAATATTTGAACAAGAGAAAGTGATAGTTGGACCTTTTAAAGAATGTATCGAGTATAAACCCGATAAATATAGCAAATTAAAGAAAACTCATGATATGTGGGGCTACTACCAAGAAAAACATCGTGGCTGTTTAAATTGTCAAACTACAAAAATGATTTTTTCTTGTGAAATAGATATTGATGCTCTCTACATCAAAAACGCGCCCAAAAGGGATTATATTTCTGTATTTAATAGAGAAATTCCAACTCATTCAGTACAAGAAGCACATGGACTAGAAGTAAGAGAACTTAAAAAGGAAGATTTGCTTTGGAAACAGCCAATTGCTGTATTTAATATACTGCCTTCTAATTTCAAAGAAGTAGTAAATGATAAAATGGATCTTTATCAAAGACAGAGAAAGATTTTAGACGAAGCTAACATTAAAGCCAATAATCAAAGGGCTGAGTTAAGAAAACAGGAAGAAGTAAGAAAAGCCAAAGAAGAGCTCCATAAAATATTTGGTTAAATTTTGGTATAATATCAATAAGGAGCTTGTCATGGATAAATTCGTCTGGATTCTCCTAACTGCGGCAGTTAGTTTTTGCTGTGTGTGGACAGTAATTAGTCCATACCTCAGCATTGAGTAACAAAAAGCGGCCAATTAAGGCCGCTTTTTAAGTAAATATCTTTTAATTATTTAAGGAGTTAATTGACCAAGAATACCACCAAGAATTAGATTGGGAGTACCTTCTATTTCTAAATCAGTGGCCTGAGTTAAGTCTGAAGCTCTTCCAGTAATAATGAGCCTTTTCTTAGCGTCTGTACTATAAGAAATCCAAGGGTAATTTTTCTCATATCCAACTGCAGTTCCAAAATATTTATGAGGGATTATCCTGGCTTTGAAACTAATGGAATTCATATTTAGCACGTCTACAACGAAAGAAACCTCACCTTTAGGAACTTTAGCTTCTCCAGTTACAATCATAGATTTTGATTCTGTAGTCCCTAAATATTGTTGTCCACCACATCCATTCTTACTAATTATCCAACCCGGACCATTAACTGAGCTGTATTCATAATTAATTGGCATGCTAACACAAGGAGTTCTTAATGGCTCATCTACAGGTTTAGCAACTTTAATTGGTGAAGTTGATGAATTCATAGCACAACCAACCATAAATAAAGCAGCTAATAGAAATTTTTTCATTTAGTAAACTTGCCCTATTGTTCCACCTACAATTGTCTTTTCGGGAGCTTGAATTTCTAACATGATATTTTTAGTATCATATGCAACTTTTCCTCTAACAACAACACGTTGTTTTCCCATAGTAGTAAAGGTCATCCAAGGAAATACATCTTCGTAGTGAATTACTACACCAATAAAAGATTGTGGTACAAGCCTAGCTTTGAAGGTAATCGGAGTTTCATTAAGAATGTCCACGATATAAACGACATCTTCACGCGCAACTTTAGCAATTCCCCACAAAGTAAGAGGCTTGCCTTCTTTTGCTATGAATTGAGTTCCACCGCAAGTTCCTTTTTCCTTAGCCCATTCACCATTTGGAGATTGACTAGTTATTGTTTGCATTGGGACACATAAAGGTGCCATTTGTAAGGTTGCTGGATTAGATACAATTGGAGCTTGATAAATAGGACCAGTTGCACAAGCTGATAGAAATGCTGATAGAATGAGTGTTTTGATTTTCATGTATTTTTCCTTTATACGATTGCTAGTACTTTGAATTTGGCACCACTGGTAACAGTTGCAACTACGTTAGTAATTGTATGGGTGCCTTCGGTAATTGTAGCTCCACCCGCAGCAACGCTAGTTAGAGATAGTAAAATCTTGGATGGGATTACTCCTAGGCCATGAGACACAGATTGTGAGCTTCCAGTTCCAGTTTGTTCAGTTGATAAAAAGATATTTGCAGTTGTTAATTTCGAATTTATTTGAGTCTGTACGTTGCTGGTTACTGTATTCAAATATTGAAACTCAGCCGAACTTACGGTTCCATCAGCAATTTTAGTTGCATCAATTCCTGAAGCTAGAGTTGGATTTGGATAGGTTCCAGCTAATCCACCACCAGCAGCTCCTGTTGGAGGAGCTCCAGTTGTAAACATTCCATCTACAGCATCACAAACTGCAATTACTTCGTTTGTAAGATTCATCAACTTCAAATCGTAATGGTCATTGTATAAAGCTCTGTCTGGAGCTGTTGATCCTGGTAATGGAATAATTAAATCGTGTAAAGGCATGTTTTAAGTATAAAAATAAATTGATTTAGCAAGATATTTATTTTTTACAAAATCCACCAACCGTATAACCTTTAGTCCCACAATAGATTTTATCTAACTCCGTGTAATCAACCCTATCTTGGCTACAACTAGCATTTGCTGCCATAATTGGCCTTTCTGCAGTACAGTCTAAGTGATCATCCCTGTTAGAAAGTTCATGAAATAATTCATGCATGGCCGTATTTGTAGCTATTCTTACAGTATATGGCATTGAAAGGGCGAAATTGGTGCAGAAGTTAATAATTCCATTGGTTGGGAAATGAGTAAAGGCTCTTGTTGTTGGTCTTTTACAATTTTCATCATTAGTACTTTTTATTGTTAGGACTTGACGAACAGGGTAATCAACAACAACACCTCCAGCATTGCTAATAGCACCCTTCATTCCAGTAAATAGAATCGCATTTTTCTCAGGTGAGATATCTAATTGATTATCTATGTAGATATACTCAGATAAATTCCATCTTTTTGGCTGATTAGTGGGATCAGAATCTATTCCACAATTCATAAGTGTAAGTAATAAAATGAGTAAGTATTTCATTGAATGTCCACATACTCTCCAATTATTTTGGTTTTAGAAAAATCATCTGTTACTAATAACAATTTATTAGGGCTCACTTCACGAATTCCAGCATAGCCACTTCCTGTTTCCACTTTTAAGTAAGTAACAACCCAAGTTTCTCCATTATCTTGAGAAATATGAAGGCGGAGACCCTCATTATTACCTGCTACAAGAACTAATTTTCCATTTTTAAGCATAATCAAATCTGGATCTGCACCAATTGAATTGGCAATTTCTTTTGGTTTATCCCAAATTATTCCATCTTTAGACTTTGTGTAATATAGGGGCTCATTATAACCAATTCTCATCACAACCAAAAATTCATTATTTGAGTAAATGGCGACTGGCTCACTATAACTATCAACTCCAATTGCTGGAGTAAAGGCAACTGTAGATACTACATTCCAGTTTAGTCCATCAACTGATTTTATCCATATTACTCGATAAGTTAAATCAGTTTCATAATTTCCATACATCAAACCTTGTAAACTACCATCTTCCATTTCTATGATACTTCGATGAAACAAAAATCCGCCCCAATTAGCATTTCTTTGAAGTTGCTTGGAAGGTAATGTAATATTTACTTCTGTTGGAATCCAAGTAATGGAATTAAGGGATTTCCAAGCAAATCCTTTAATATTGAAGTCATCTATTCTCTGAGTGATATAACTTAGACCAAACCAAGTTCCATCTTTCTTTTTAAGCATAGAAGCAATATAGAAATTTAGATTTTCAGTTTTTGTCCATTTGGTACGAAAGTTTGAGCTTACTAAGGCATCATTTGATGGAAAAATGACTTCATCTTTATGTTGGCTGAAACTAACAATTGTTTCATTGTCTGCAAAAAGAAAAGGAAATTGTCTAATCTCTCCCTTTCCATCTTCAATTACAAAAGTGGAACCTTCAATTACTGACAATTGATGAGTCTGCGAAATACCACAGCCAAATAAAAGGCATAGTAGAAGTAATAAATTACGCAATTTGCACATATCCCATTCTTGACCTACCATTTGCATCGCTATTAATTGTCCTGGTCAAGGTTGTAACTACAGCAACAGATTTAGCATATAGTTTAATTACTTTGCTTGCAGCTACAGTTATTATTTTTTGTACGAAGCTAGTTTGATAAAAGGAGGCTGCAACCACGGATCCATAGGCACCAATTTGTTCTGAGTTAGAAACCGCCGCTGCATCTGTGGAATTGTACATTTCAGTCAAGATATAAGAGCCAGCAGTTGTTGTTGAATTTATATTTGATCTTGCTTGATACCATACTAAAAATGTTCCAGCACTTGGTAAAGTAACACTCAGACCTGTATCTTCATAAGCTCCATTATCTGCACTTATTGTATAAGTGGCCCCAAGTGTAGTTTCCCCATTAACAGAAGTGACCCATGGATAAATTAAAGCATCACCATTAGCTGTTGGTGCTGCAATATTATAGACTTTATGAGCATGCATATTAAGAGGCAGTTCGCCGTTAAGTACTGTTGGAAACACAGTAAAACCTGGAGAATTATCTATTGTAAGAGAAATAACATTGGCAGCGGGAACATTTAATTGTAAGGTGCCAGTTGACGAAAACAGCGGACTAGTAATACTTGTTGAGGCAGCTAAGGTGGCAACTGATGGTGTAGAAGTCCAAGTAGGACTTCCAGTTCCCCCACTTATTAAAATCTGACCTGACGTTCCTGCAGCTGATTCAGCATAAACAGAGCCTGTATCATAAATTACCTTCCCACCTGTAGTTGGCGTGGGATTGAGTTTTGTTGAAGTTGTATCCAGTTTGCCAGTAAATTGAGTCTGAATTGCTGAGGTTACGCCATCTAAATATCCAAATTCAGTATTATCAACTGAACCAGTGCCAATACTTGTAGCTGGAATTGCTGCTGGAATAGCTGCCACTGGAAGTGCCGCAACTGTAATTGCGCCTCCAGAAACAACAGCCACTTGATTATTTGTTAATCCAGTACTTACATCTTGTCCAAATCCAGCTTGTGCTTTAGCTACGATTCCAGTTAAATTGCCAGCTGGAACGCTAGTTAGTGCTGCTGAAGGAACAGCTCCAAATGCTGGAATTGTGCCTCCAATTAATACTTGTGAAGCTGTACCTGCATTTGTAGCTCCATACGCAGTTCCAGTGTCATAAGGAATTTTGCCAGCTGTACTTGGTGTTGGACTATTTCTAGCATCATTGCCCTGAACTGCTGTACTAGCCGTTGATCCATAAGTAACATTTACAGCTGGGTCTCCTGCAGTTCCAGCTCCATTTGTGACAGTTGTGCCAGTTCCCGCAACTATAGACCTAGAAATGTAACTATTAGTAGCTGTTTTAGTTAAAAATCCTGTAGTTAGACTGCTGATGTCGCTTGCTAATCCACCATTAGCTTCTGCAACTGTGCCAGTTAAAGCTGAAGCAGGTACGCTAGTTAATGCTGCACTTGGAACATTACCAAAAGAAGGTGCAGTTCCACCTATCAAAACTTGACTAGAAGTACCAACATTAGTTTCAGCGTAGCCACTCCCTGTATCATAAAGAATTTTGCCGGCTGTAGTAGGAGTTGGAGGTAATCTCGCATCATTTCCAATCGTAACTGTCGAAGATGAAGTTCCTGTAGGAATTGCTGCAATTGGAATTGTACCAGTTAAGGATGAAGCTGGAACTGATGTTAAAGCGGCTGAGGGTACATTGCCAAAACTTGGAGTAGGACCACCAATTAGTACCTGTGAGGTAGTTCCTGCAGCAGTCTCACTATAAGAACTTCCTGTATCATACGGTATTTTACCAGCCACAGTCGGAGTTGGATTTAGACGAACATCATTTCCTTCTGTAACTTTCCCAGAAGCAGAACCAAAGTCTGGAGTTAAGGTTACAGTTCCTCCCAGTGAAACTGAGGCTCCGCCTAGTAAACCAGTTCCTGACGAAACAGTTATGGACGAATTAGTCAAAGAACTGTTTGGAATGTTAGAAAGGGTATTTGAAGATGCATCAATTGTTTTGTTAGTTAGGGATTGTGTTCCAGTTAAAGTAACAATATTTGATGACAAAGCTGCATCTGGAACGGCTCCAAAACTAGGGGTAGTTCCACCTATTAAGACTTGACTAGAAGTTCCTGCAGCAGTTTCTGCATAAGAAGTTCCAGTGTCATACACTACTTTGCCGGCCAAAGAGGGAGTTGGTGGCAACCTTGTATCATTTCCTTGTGTGGCTGTACTAGCAGAATTTCCATATGTAACATTTAACCCAGAAGATGAACCTCCTAAACTTACAGCACCACCACCAGTTAAACCAGTTCCAGGTGTAATTGTTAAGGAGGAATTTACTAATGAAGCATTTGCAATGTTAGTTAAAGTATTAGTAGTTCCATCTATACTTTTGTTAGTAAGTACTTGATTATCAGTTAAAGTAGTAACATTACTCGATAAGGCAGAATCAGGTACAGAACCAAATGTTGGAGGATTTCCACCAAGTAAAACTTGTGTACTGGTTCCTGATCGTCCTACATAGGTATTTGGAGCTGTTTTAACTACAACACCACTTCCAATTGTGGAATTATCTTGCCCTGTACCGCCATTTGCTTCAGGAACAATTCCTGTTAAACTTGTAGCTGAAAGATTTGTTAAGCCAGAACCATTAGAAGTAGAACCAGCACTTAAAATCTGTCCTTTTGTATTCATGCTAAATACAGGAATCTGTCCAGTACTTGGAAAAGTGCCAGTGCTGACAGTTACTGTTGCAAGTGTAGGATTAGGGTAATTACCCGTCAAATCTCCACCAGCAGTACCAGTTGGGGAGACTCCTGACATAAATCTGAATTCATTGTTCATCTGATCATAAGACAGCACTTGTTTATCAGTAGGAGTTACATTTTGAATAGGAATGCCAATAAGTCCATCTACAACAGGATTTGGGTAGGTACCTGATAAATCTCCACCGGCAGAACCAATAGGTGGAAGCCCTGGTTGGTTATCGATGGCAATAGTTATAGCTTCCAAGCTATCATAAATGGCATCGATTTTATAATCAACTTGATCTCCATGAATTGCTCTGTCAGGAGCATCAGAATTGGAAGGTCGTTTAATTAATGGCTTTAGCAATGTCATTATCGAACCTTTATTTTGGAAGCTAGCTTTAGAATATGTGCCATTTTAGGTGGCATTTGTGAAGGAGCTTGAGAAGCTCCTTGCGGAGCTTGCTTTTGTTGAGGAGGAACTCCTTGTGCAGCTTCCTGTGGCATTCCCTGTGAAGGATCTTGTCCTTGAGGCTGACCAGCAGATTGTCCAACTGGATTTTCTGGTGTTCCAGGCAATGGTCCCATTTGTTCTCCTCCACCCACAGCTCCACCCATCATTTCTGCCCTCTCTTTTATTGCAGCATCTATAATCTGTTTGTCTTGCTTCTCGATTGAGCTAATGATCTTCTTTAATTGGCTGGGATCAGAGATTGGGAGGTTTGCTGCTTGCTCAACAGCATCAATTTCCTGTGCCAATCTAGCCAATTGATCCTCGTTTCCACCAGGCATTACATACTTGGCCTTAGCCATTGAGTCTGCCATAGAAAGAGCCTGTTCCACTTGTTCTTTAGGAGGTTGTGGTTGTGGATTTTGCTCCAGCATTTGATCAGCAGCTTGTTGTTGCTGTTCTGCCTCAATTTGTTCCTTGTTTTGATCGTTACTTAACAACTGTTCCATGTTTCCATTGTCTGTAGCTGGAATTTGTTGGGGTGCGGTCGGTGAAGGTTGAGTCATTAAATTTCCCATCATATCTTGGCTTGTCATAGCATTTGGAGGTAATTGAGGATTTCCTAATAAAGAAGGATCTTGTTGTAAGGTCTGTCCTTGTGCTTCTCCAGCTGCTATTTCTGCAAACTTCTCATGTGGTTTATAATTGGTAGCTGCTAAATAAGTAAAAATTACTTCTTCTGGAGCTGAGTCTGTTAGTTTAGCTACTTTAATTACTTCATCTGGAGAATATCCAATTGCAGAGCTGAAATAAGCAAATTCTTGTTTATTCATCCTTTGGGCGCATTTAAGGAAATTAGTGGCTGAGGTTTTAAGTTGAGCCTCTTGTAGAATTTCTTTTGAAGAAATACCAATTGAATGAGCAGCTTTCTCAAGCATTGTATCGTGTATCTTTTTGCCGGCCTGAAAGGAATCAAAGACAGCAAAGGCTAAATCTTTATCGAGCATGTACCGATAGTAAAAGATTCAATTAAAAATTGGCATAATAAAGATAAGGAGAAAATACATATGAAAATATTTGATAAAAACAAGGTTGAAGTTGGTAGTTGGTCAGGTGGTCCTATCTATAACAAAACTAAGGATAGAGTTAGACTTGATATATCATATGTTACTTTTCAGAAGTATAGAGATCCAGAATGGTACAACAAACAAGGTTTTGTCGTAAGTCTGGAAATTGCTGGTGGTAAATTTGATTGTTGGAGATTTCAATTTGTAGTTACTGAAATTAGTAAAAAAGAACTTCTGGAAATGACAGATGAAGCTCTCTTTCAACTTTTTCTCAACGAAATTGTATGGACTCCAGAATTAATCAACGAGATCTTCCTTTTGGGCGCAAAAGAAGGAAGAAATAGTATGAGAGCCCAACTAAAAGAACTCCTTCAGGAGGAGTAGAAATGGATATTCGCCCATTTCATAATCATGGGGACTGGCTTGGTCCTTGTAGCGATGGAAGACATGAAGCCATAAAGAATGGGATGAACCCACATCTTGTAGGAGTTGATAAAAATACAAAAGAGACTAAGGACTCAATAGCAATGGTTTTCGAGATGCTTCGAATTGCTATTGAGAACACGAGAACAACAGATAGGGCACTTTATTGTGCTTGCTGTAAGTTTTGCTACGTGGAGTATCCATGAAAATCAAGTACCGACGTAACCAAAGAAAGTATGAAGTAATAATTTCCAATTGCCGACGGAGTACTAAAACTGAAGACGAAGTTTATAAAAATCCCAATGGTTCCTGGGTTGCTGATTCTGCAGTTGGAGAACATTATCGACAGATTTTCTCTAGCAAGAAATTAGCATCGGAGAAAGCTCAACCTGAGAAGGGAAAATGTGTCATTCTTCGCCCGAAGTTCAATGAAGAAGATTGCAATGGAAGATTCTTCCGTGAATGGCGTAGTTTTGATGGCGGAGAACTAAAAGAAATTAAGTGGCGACAACCATACTAACCAAATGACCTTCTTCAGCCGCATTTTATTGCGGCTGAAGGAGAAAGGATTTTTGTGAATGTCAAAGACAGAAATTTATTACAAATTATGGATTGGACAAGTTGTTTGGAAGGAGACAAGGAAACCTTTCAAGTCCAGACTACAAAAAGCAACTGTCAAAGGAGAAACAAAATGACAAATCAAGAGATATTAGACAAAGTAGCAAATCATCTACTAACACAGAATGAAAAAGCATATAACGAAGATGAGCATTCTTGTGCTTATTTAGATCCAGAAGGAAGAAAGTGTGCTGTAGGCTGTCTAATTCCAGATGACCAATATTCTAAAGAGTTAGAGGGTGTTATCCTTACGAGTAATCCCAAGTTAAAAGCACTCCCTTGTATGCAAGGACTAGATATAGATTTCTTAAGAGCCCTTCAAATGATTCATGATTTTCGATCAATTCTTAATTGGAGAATGGAATTAGAAAACTTGGCCAACCAAAATAATCTAGAAATCAATTTCTAACAACATCTTTTGCGGCTTGAAATGGGATAAAAGAGTGAAATTAAAACTACTAATTCCTAATAGCTATCTAACTGAAGAAGTAAGTATAGAAATCGGAGATACGATTTATCATAATAATGGAGGAAGTTATAGTCCATTTGAAGTAATCAAAGTACTAGAGAGAAGCTTAAATCTAAAATACCTAATAAAAAACTATGCAAATAGAGATTTTGAGATAGAAAAGGATTTTGCTAGCCTCTATAGCGATGGTTGGCACAAAGAAAATACCGATTTTACTGTAGAAGAAATTGAAAGACTACCTCTACAAAACAAAGTTAGAGAAGGTAAAATCGGAGATTATCAATTTTGGATATTCAAGGAAGATAAGCTGTATGTTCAATTTTATGTGCTCGGAGTTAGTAAGTATTTTCTGCTAGATATCCCAGGAAAATTAATTGGAATTTCTGACAGAAAAATCATTCAAACTTTGATTAAGAATTGCTCCTTCACTTTTGCTGAGCTGGAACTAATGATTAAGAATGCTAAGTGGGATAAATATCAAGAAATCAAGGCTCAGCTTAATAAAATCTAATTAGGTGATCTTTAGGCCGCAATTTATACATGTTACATGTTCTTTTTGCGGCCTAAAGGGAAACTCATTTGCCATTCTTATTTTTCTTATAAGGTAAATAATCAAAACCTCTAACTTTTAATCTTTTCTTAAGAACAGGTGCGGTTGTATTAAATTTACTAGCCGTTCCTGCAAGACCAAATTTCTTAACTAATAAAAATAACTCCTCATTAGCTGGCCAAGCAATTTTTTGATTTAATTCTCTACTACAATTTAGGCAGGTTTTTGATTGCCTATGCTTTTTTGCGCGACAAGAAGGACAAATGGAGCTGGACTTCTTAAATCTAGAATTTTTTCCTGCATAAGTATCAGTTTGAGCGTGACAATTAGGGCAAAGAATTCTTAGATTTTCTAAACGATTATCCATAGGTTTTCCATTTATATGGTCCAACTGCAAAGTAATGGGATTTCCTAACCAATCTGCAATATGACAGATGTAGCACTCATTTTTCAGCATTCCTGCTTTAAACAACCTTCTCTTAATTTCTTTAGCCCCACCTCTATATTCTCCATCTTCAACTAAAATTTCTTCAAACGAATAAACTTTATTTGGTAGGGGCTTGTTTTCCTTAAGAATTAGGTGGGAAGTATCTATTTTATGCTTATCTATGGAGGCTAAAACTCTTCGTTTAAATGGGCGACTTTTATAATCGCCCAATTTTTGAAAGACTTCTTTAAAGGTTTTACTAGTATTTACTGCTTCTATGAGTTTTTCTATTGTGTAGGTCATAGATACAAATCTATTACCTTATCCGTCCCACGTCAAGGGAAAAGTTATGAAGTCAAAGGATTCGCAAGTCCAGTCACTAAAGAGACGCTATTGACTGCCAGGGGCAGAATTCTTTCAAACTGCAAGCTGACGCTCTCTTGTATGACAATTCCCTGGCTATCCCAACCTGTATTATGCGAAGGACAATAGGTTTGCTCGAAATACATTGCTCCAAGTGTCTGATCATTCGAGTCGGCCATATAAAGTAATAGACCAATCGGTTGTTTAAACATATCAGATGCAAGATTCATGAAGACGTTTTCATAACCTGGAGGGATAATTGTATTGTGAGGATTAATCTGTTTGGCGGTATTAGGAAATACGGAGGGCACAATTGTAGGAGGTAATAGATCTTGGTAGTATGAATACATGGATCTTAATAAAGATGGGCCGTGGTAGTAAATACGACTTAGACTTATATTCCCTATTGTTTTTCCTGAAATAAAGTATTGTCTATAACTTCCTACTTCAAAGAACCGCATTAAATTCGTAGATTGACCAAGAGAGAAGTTCTGAATAAACCCAATTCGGCGTGCGAATTGCTCCGCACCCTGATTTAGATCGGCAGATGCAGCAATTGATCCACCTATACTAGATAATCTAGGGGGTCCTGCAGCTATATATAGGCTCTCACCTGACGAAAAGACATCCGGGTCAAATTCCTCTTGGTATTGGTTATACCTGTCCCATTTTTTGAGAGCCATTTATTTATTTCCTTTTACAGTACTTGAATTACTGATAGTTAGTTTGTTGGTAAACATGAACATAGAGAAATTAGAACTAAAATCTTTATTAGAGAGAACAAAAATATTAGTCCCTCTTTTGGGCGCGAAAAAGAAACAAATGATTCAAATTAAATGTAGAAAAGGTCATGTTAACGAATTTACTAAGGCTGAATTAGAAATTCATTTAAAAACGCCAATTGGTAAATGTGAACCCTTAATTTGTAAAGGAACCTTCTTAGAGCCAGTTAATTGTGGGAGACTTTTAATAATGGAAATAGTCAATTGGAAACAAAATGAAAAATAAACAATCAAAATTTTCTAAATTCTTTTACTCATGGAAAGGACTTTCTATAATCCTATCCATACTTTCAATAGCTACTGTAACATTTATAGACTCCACATTAGTAAAGAATGAAGTTCTTCGAGTTAGAATTAGCCTCGATGTATTTTGCTTCTTTATGTTTTCCGTTATATTTGGAGCTTGTATTTATCTGCAATATTTATCAGATAAAAGGCTAGAAAGATGGGCTGAGGAAGATAAATTATGTATTTGTGGACATAGTAAAGGGCATCATAAAAATGGTAAATGTTCTGTAGTTATTAAACAGCGCCAAGAATGGTTAAGTTCTACTAAAGGTTGTATTTTAATTGAGCTTTGTTCTTGTACTGAGTTTCACTTTGGGGCGCAAAAAGAATGAAATAAAAAAGCGGCCATTATTGGCCGCTTTTTAAGCAAACAATTTACAAATTAGAGAAGTGCGGTTGTTCCTTTGATAATTTGGTTGATGCCAAATACTGTGTTTGGTCTTCCCTTTGTATAAACTAGAATCGATAACCTATCAGGAGTAATGGCACCAGAATAGTTGGCAGCCAATTGTTTTAGTGAGTTTTTATCCAAACCAAACCAACTTCTGAAATTGCTAGAATGTTTTTCAATACAAATTAAAGGACAAGGATAAGTTGGAGATGTTAGGGTTTCTGAGCTAATTGCAGTTACAGCCCCAGCTACCTTAATTGAAGTAGCAATGGTCCATTGATTAGCAACAGCAGTCGAAGTAATAGTGACAATGTAAGTATTGTCAGTATCAATATTGCCCATTAAGGTCTGAGAGAAGGCAAAAGTAATTGATGCTATATCAGTTTTGGCACTATAATCATCAAAACTATTTACAAGAAATAGGCCAATATCTGTTGGTGAGCCACCAGTTAAAGGATAATGCCAAATAAATGAATTAGCACCATCATCTGTTGAAGGCTGAATTAAAATCCATCCTGGTCTACTGGTACTGTCAAATCTTACAGTTCCAGCTGCAGTCCAAGATGCACCTCTTGATACGGCTGTTCCACTCACTGTTACAAGAGCTGCAGAGCCTCCAGCTGTAGTAAATGCAGAAGCACCGGCTGAGCCTGAAATATAATCAACCGAACTTGCTGGTGGTGGAAGAGTATTTTCTTTTTGCAATGGAAAAGAGGCTGGTACATAACTTGAACCATTATAAATTAGAGCTTGCCCATCTACTGGTGCAGTAACAGCTACTGGAGCATCTTGAATACTTCCTGCATTTGCAGCGAGAGTCATAAGTGTAGTTGGAACCCAACTATTAGTCGTTACTCCATCATAAACCCAAATTTGTCCATCAGTAGGAGGAGTTGCGCTTACAGCTTCATCTTGTACCTTTATAACTTTTGGATTTGGATATGATCCTGATAAATTTCCGCCTGCAGCTCCAGTTGGTGGTCCTGATGTACCAGCTACGTAAATCCAACTGGTTCCATCATAATTTAGATAGTCACCAGTTGTAGGTGCAGCTGATGGAATTGACTTCCCTCTTAGTTTTACAACTAGAGGATTTGGGTAAGTACCTGATAAATCTCCACCTGCTGTACCAGATCCTGTTCTAGTATCTAAAGCATCGGCTAGAGCTATTACATCTCCAAGAAGAGCATCAATCTTAATATCATATTGATCTCCTTCTAGTATTCTGTCTGGTGCTATTGAATTGTCTGCTTTTTTAATTAAGTCTCGTAATGGCATTTTATTCCTTTAAAAGTATAGATAAACACTAATTTGATTGACTGGATAAAGTACGGTTAGACCAATTTCTAACACTACTCCATCTTTTCTAGTTGCACTTGGAGCTAAAGACAGAACTTTGAAATCTGCTAGGCATCCAACATCGTTGATTAAGAATGATTTTATGGCATCAAGTAAAGTCGCAAGGTCTGAATATAAATCTGGAGTTATATTTCGATTGCCTAGGAATTGTCTAACTCTGGCTCTAGTAAGAAGAGCTACGGTATCAACAGCTCTAAGAATTGAATCTTCTTGAGTCTCAATTGATGAAACGTCAGTTGTTAATTGATGGCGGGCATAAATAGGAAGACCTGCCTTATCATTAACAAGGATCATTACTCCACCACCGGCAATTAGATTTAATTGCTTGTCCTTAAAGAATCCTTTGGTTCTAAATGTTCCATTAAATCCAACAATTGGGAAGTTGCTCAAAGGTTGTTGTGGTCTTTGATAAGAGTTGATTCCACAATAAGCAGCTGCTGCATAGTATGCTTTAAGTTCTTGTGTTAGACCATCTAATGATGCAGTTACTTCATCAGCGAAAATATATGAGATACGCTTATGTTTAAAGGTCTGAGCGTATTGATTAACAGTTTCTGCAATCTTTTGAGTATCAGGTAAAGTACTACCTGGAATTAGTAATTGTGCTCCTCTGATATTTAATGACCAAGCAACATTTACTAGAAGTGTAGTTAAGGGCACAATTTCATAGAATGAATCAGTATTTTGAGTACTTGTAAAAGTAGTGTTCAAAGTGATAGCTACACCATTTACTTGTGCTACTGAATAGTTTTTAATTCCAGTTGAGGTTGTTACCTTTAGAAATACTTGGCTAGCGTATGGAATTGCTATTGCTGGATTAATACCAGCTGCAAGTAAGGCTGCAGATGTGTTAACATCGAGATTGATTTGATTTGTAGTTGCAACTGGGGTATTAGCTGCTAATCCAGATCCAATTAGAGTATCCATTGCTCTAGTTGGGAATTTAGGATTGATATAAACTCGTCTTTCTCTTTGGGTATTTTCATTAACAGGATTGGCAAAATCAATTACGTGAGTTGCAAATAGACGATGTACAGCTTCTTCTTGAGAAAGAGGAGCAATGGCATAAACCTCGTATGCACTTGAAAAATCAATTGCTCGTTGATATGCATCAGGAGTTCCGTCTGGATAAATAGCACTGATTTCATCAACTCCAAGCCCTTTAATAAGAACATTGGGAGCATTTAACATGGCAAAATACATAGCTAGAGCCAATGGGTTCTCTGCTGTAATAGGTCCTAATACAGTTTCTAATGTGTCCATGTCTGATAATTCAAGAAGACCTGGATTTTTAGCCATTGGAGAAACATCTTTTCTTAGGCCGCGATATTGAACGTAGAGTGTGGAAATTGCGGGATCAAAAGGAATTCCTGTAACAGGATTTCTTAGAATTTCTCCACTAAGAATTAGATTGCCTGAGCTATCAAGGTAAGCGTCAGGTAGAGGTCTTCCAGTTCCATATGCAATATTATTGGTACTAACAAAACCTAAAGCTCTAACTGCTTGTAAAGTACTTGAATCCGAAATAACTTCAACTGAACTTGCAGCTCCTTTTAGGGTAGAAATGAACATCAATTTAGTTAAAGTTGAAGTATCAGGATAAGCAACTGGAATAGAAACTGCCTCATTTATAGCTGCAATCGCATCAATGAGACTGTTGGAAGTAAAAGTAGTTTGGTAAATTTTGGTTCTTCCATTTATCTTCCATTTAAGGGTCAGTCCACTAATTCCATCAAGTCCTTGTGCAGTTTGCAACGATGTATAACGAATTTTGCCAGATCCAATTGCGGTTGAGGATGATTCAACTCTTAATACAGTTGTACTTCCTGTCAAAGCTACAGTTGTAATTGTTAATTCGTTACCAACGTTACCAATCACTAGGTCAGTACCAACAAATCCTGAATCAGCTTGTAATGCAGCTACAAGTGCTGCAATATTGGCATAAGTAGCACCAGCACTTGTGTGAGTTTTGGTAGTTGGGAATGTAGCACCAGAATCGGTAGAAATTCCAATCGATAAAGTGTTGCCTGAAACAAGAGTTAGACCGAATACGTTTCCACTAGTTGTAAGCACTGGTTTAGTAGCAGCGAAAGTTACATCGCTTCCTACATCAGTTGTATCCGTCATTGTCGAGAAATTCAATGAGGAATTAGCAGTTGAGGTTGCAGCAAGGATAATTTCTTGTCCGGCTCCTGTTAAAACAGTCGATAGAACAAGTTTTCCTGAACTATTGGTTACAACTACGTTTGGAATGCCAGATCCAATAGCAGCTACAACTGCGTTTGCATCAGCAAAAGGACCACCTGAGAAAGTATAAGTAAACTCTGGTAGAGTAACCCCATCTTTTACGACTGTAACCTTAAGATTTAAACCGCCTAGAGAAACTGGTACTGTAAACGCAGTTGTAGAAGCGATAGCAGCAGAAGTAGCAGCTAGTCCTGCATTTGTTCCAGTTAGAGTTGCAGCAGTTGCTAATGAAGTTGAAGGTAGATATTGAGCTTTGAACCATGCATATCGAGGAGCAAATGGAACCGGGTCATTCAAAAGCTTGATTGTAGTTGGATCTCTGACAATTGTTACAAGTTTTCCATTTGCGTCGTAAGTCGATAAACCAGTATTAATCGTACCAATTTTGATTCGTGAAGTTTCAACTTTCGAGACTTCACCATTGTTAACTAGAATACCATCTGCGTAAAACTGATCTCCTACCTTAAGAGCAAGTCCAGAACCATCAAATGCTAGAGTTGCTGCTTGACCGTTAGTAAAAGTGCCATCTTCATCAGTCAGACCGTATTGTTTTCCAGTTGGGAAAGTTGTTGCAATTCCGGCTGAATAATAAGCCCCTCGAAACCATTCAACCCAAGGAGTTAAAGTGTCATTGCCTAAATTGTCTTCCTGGCCTCTAAATCCTGAACCTTCTACCCGATCTTCACTAGTAGTTGCTAGTCCAAGCAGTGTATTAGCAGAGCCACCTGATCTTACAGTTACAGAAGACAAAGCCCCATAAACAGAAGAACCAATTTCTACTCTAGAATAAGTATCACCAGTCAAAGTTACAACTGTAGCTAATGTTTTACCAAATGCGGCATTTAGTTGGTCCGCAATTTGCTGATGAGTCAGTGGGTTAGTTCCAGTGAAGGTAACTGCAATATCAGGTGCAGTATTAAGCCTTAAAGGGTTATCAATAGAGAAAACAGCAGTTAGACCTACAATTGCGTAGCTTGTAGACGAAGCTGTTCTTACTGTTGCTCTAGTTGCATAATTCCAAGATCGATAAAAAGCCGAGCCTGGATTAATAGGAAGCTCAGTTGTATTTCCTGAGAAATTATTGAAGACTCGAATTGTATCAGTCTCAACTGTAACTTCTGAGATATTTCCTCTCGGAGATGGAAAACCTAGTTGAGAAATAGTAAGTGGAAGCTGTGAATAAGATCCTTGCTTCGCATTACTATTGATTGAGCCATCTGTATTAAATACCTTTACTATTTCCTTTGCAGGACCAGTAATAAATGAATTTAGTACAGGAGCTGCAATAACTGGAGTTTGAGTTTTCTGAACCTCATATACAGTAATATTCGGACTTGAGATAGGTGGGTTGGTTGCCATTAATGTTCCTTTTTAAAGTTTAACTAGAAACACTATGAAAACTAGAAAGATTTATTGGAATAATAATCTTGCTAAAGGAGCAAATAAATTATGAAAATAACTAAAAAGCAAGTTCTGTCTTTAAAATCCTCTGCTGAAGATATTGAACAAGGGACAATTACAGATGGAACTTACGTTTCTCTTTGGTTCAAACAGTACTTCTCAATTTATTTCTTTGATACCACGAAATTAAAAGGTGTATACATAGAAATGGACGGTAAGAAATATTTTAATGGAGCTTGTACATGAATGAACTGAAATATTGTAAAAAAATGTAATTCTTATAAGAAAGATGAAGATAATTATTGCTCACATTGTGGAATGGAGCTTATTTGGTACTTACCTAAAGAATTAGAGGTCTGGATTGAGAACCATGACCATGAGTGTGAAGATTGTAGCTATAAACAAGATTGGTATTATCCAAATTGGAAATCAGTAGAATTTTTCGTGAACCCGAAAATCTTGTCTGGAGAACGAACTTATAGAAAGCGGCCCGAGAAGGGAATTATTACAGATCCTACTATAATTAGAGAGATTTTAACTTCTAACGAGCTTACTTATGTAGAAGGAAACCCAAGTTAAAAACTATAATTTTCTATCATTTCTAAATTCAGGATCTTGTAAGCCCAAATTAACATTTGGTTGATTAAAGGGAACTCCTGGATGAGATGCAATAATTGGCACTTCTTCCTTTATTGTAGTCTCATTTTTGGTGCCTGGAATTGTCATTGAGGTTTGCATATGAAGTGAAAGTTCTCTTGCAGCAGCGAAATTAGAAGGTGTAGACACAATAGTATTACGATAGATAAAAGGTACAGTTACCATTATCAATCGTCCCTCTGAAATTACTTCTGGAGAAAATACAGCATTAGCTGGTGTTTCAGGACTTATTTGCATACTTCGTATTACTTTGTGAATGCCGAATTGTTGAAGTGTCATGTAGTACTCATGAATCGCCCTATAAACACGATAGGCTAATTGTTGTGCTTCTAGCCCAGTAACAGCGATGCAATGAAAAGTAATAGAACTTTGAATTAGAATTGTCCTTTTCTTAGCTCCAGTTGCATTAGTATAAGGCTCCCCTTCGTCTCCGAACCACATTGGTAAAGGAGAAGATGGACCACGAACAGTCACAATTCTAGGTAGGTACTTATCAGTTAAGTCAGCATCTTGATCACAAATTACAATTTCAGTTTGCTCTAAATCATCAGACCATCTGAATTGTCCTTGATCATTTTGTTTAAAATAACCTTGAAGAAAGGCAATAAACAACATCGTGTAGTATTTTAGATGGTCTCGATTTCTATCGAGCTTGATATCAGAATTTCTAGTGAGAATCATAGAAATTATTGTATAGAAATTGGTATAAGAAAGATAAGGAGAACAAATGACAGTCAAAGAATTACGTATAAGACTGGAAATAATGGAAGAACTAGGATTCGAAAATCATCAAATTTATCATGATGTCTGTTATCAATGTGATGTACCTATAGAAAAGCTTATTACTGAAGAAAACCCATCTAAAGTTATTATCTCTGCGGGCTGCAAGTAATGTCAACATCTATTAGGTCCTTATTACTAAAAACTGAATTATGTAAATCGATGGACAAAGTCCAAATAGATTGTAAAGCTGGTCTTATTTATTTTAACGGCGCCAAAAAGATGAACCCAAATGAAGAAGTAGAAATAAAAGATGGTGACGTTTTATCTAGGAAGAATATAAAAGTAATTTTGAAAGGAATTAAATAAATGAGATGGGAAGAAACAGCAGAAGAAGCAATGAGAAGTCAAGGTTTTGAAGTAATTGATCCTGATGGACAAGATGATTATAGTGGATATGGTGTAATCTTAGGACGTAAGGGTGGACTCTACGCAACATTAAGCTGGAGTTATGGAAGTTGTTCTTGGTGTGATAGCTATGAAGATATGTCACCTGAAGAACGACTTCAATCATTTGTTGAACTAATTGATACTTGGTCTACTGAAGAAGAAGCACGTAGAAAATTTAATGATTCGAAGGGTTGGTAGCTGGTTTTTGACCAGTTAGAGCTTCTTTCCATTTAGCTTGGAGTTTTGGCAACACCATATATGATAAAGCACCTCCAGCTAATGGCACTCCAACTTTTGCAATTGTTTTGAGGGTTGGGTTATTTACTTTGCTAAGCTGCTCTTTAAGAACTCCAGCTGTAAGATTCCCTGCACCAAAACCAAGGATAAATGGGGCTACGTCAGCAATTGTCTGCATAGTTGTTCTTTTTGCGGGTTGAGAAGGAGTTTCAGTGGCTATTTTTTCAAACTCATTAATGAAAGAAAGGTACATAAAGGAATTATGTTCTATTTACATGCTAAAAATAAAGAAAATCAAAAGATCATCATTTTAGGCCGCAAAACATGGAAACCAATAGTAGAACCTAAAGATGCTAGATATAGTGGAGAATATACAAGAGAATTGGCAGAAAGAGAAATTGTAGCTTTAGAAAAGCTTGATGAGGAAGACAAATTTTGGATTGGAAAAATTACAATTGTTGAACTCGACTAATACTTTCTACCACTCTATCCCTGATAATCTTCTTGTAGTTCTTAAATGGTTTTTATATTTAGAATTAGAACCTAAGTTCGGTGGAAATATAGATGAGTCTTATATTTGGGCGCAAATTAGTAAAAAAGATGGAAGAAAAGCTCATATCTATATAGATAAAGACATAATAAAAAATAACTGGAGAATCAAGACTAAGTATTACAAATTGGCTGATTACGTAGATTCATTAAATAATCAGCCAATGTATGAGTTTGAATCGAGTCAATCATTTGACAATTTGGGACAATTAAAAGAGATGATTGATAATATCAGGCCAGAAATAGTAGACGGCCTATTAGAGATTGAGGATAAATGAATTTCCAAGAAGCTAAATTCTTCGAAACAGAAATTTTAGTAACCAAATATTTAGTTTTATGTGGTTTGGAGCCTCTATTAAATACTCATCTAGAATCTTTTGTTTGTGCAACTATAAAGAAAGATTCTGGGTGGGTGATCTCAATTTATATGGATGTGCCGGAATATCTCACCTCTAATTTTCCCTTTGGAATTCGAGTACTGGGACACAAGTTTGTGGGTTCTACGGTTACTGATCACGCCAGGTTGCATTTTCATAACTTGAAAGATTTTAAAGACTGGGTGGGTAAAGGGGCAATTATAGCCCAGGAGGACGGCAATGTTATTTCTGGCCTTATTGATCTATCTGACATGGACAAAGAAGAATTGAAAAGATGACTGAACAAGAAGCATTAAATGAAGCTCACCGAGTTACAAAACAGCTCATGCTTCATAAAAGAGCCAAAGGAGAAACAATGTCTGATGTTAAGGTTGACATGCAAAATATTCAAAAACTAAGAGAAGTTACTAAAGCATCAATCTCAGATTGTAAATCAGCACTGGAAGCTACTAAAACAGTAGAAGAAGCTATTGATTGGCTAGCTAAAAAGGGAATTGTTGATGGACTTCGTTTATCAGGAGAAAGTAAAGAAGGAGCCTGTTTTTCTTATATTCATACCAATCAAAAAGTAGGAGTACTCCTTGATCTTGGGTGCCAGACAGACTTTGTAGCTAAGACCGATGAGTTTAAAGCTCTAGGTAGGGATATCTGTCTTCATATCGCTGGATCAAGTCCATTTCCGCGCTTTGTAAATGAAAATGACGTTGATGGAACTGTAAATATGGCTCTAGAGCAGTATTCTTTAATTGCTGCTAAAACAAGGGCAGAGAAAGGGTTCTCTGAAACTCTTCCTTGGGAAGAAATACCAGAGAAACAACGAATGGTCGTTGCAAAAATTATTGATGGACGATTTTCTAAGTGGAAGAAGGAAATTTGTCTTCTCTCACAAAAGTTTGTTAAAGATCCAACAATTACAGTTGGGGACTTAGTAAATAAGCTGAGCGGACTTACAAAAGAAAAGATTGTAGTTAGAAAGTTTACTAGATATGAGATTTAAGATTCTCCTATTATGTTTCTTGGCAAGTTGCAGCATTAACACCTCAATATTATGTAACTCAGTCAGTGAAACAACGGAAAGGCTAAAAGGGATCTGTGTTCATCGTTGCGATTTTACTGATTTGGAAGAGAACCTGAAATGTCAAGATCAGAACTCAGTTTGTGTTGATTATCGTTTATCACAGAAAAACTTGGAGTATTGCTTAAACTCATATAAATGAACTTTCTAATTTTTCTACTTTCATTCTTTCTTTTTGGCGCCGAAATAGATGAACCTCCAGTTGGAACTGGTAATATCTGGCTTATAAATAAAACTGAATGTACTGATTTAGAAGTTCTAATGATGGAAGCAGTAAATTCTTGTGGCTTGTACAAACAAATTCCAATTGATATTTCATACAGAATATCATGCTTGAAATGGTATATTGGGGTTGCTGGTCCTTATGCAGTACCTGGAGCTTACCAATTGCAATTTAGGTGTTATTAATGTATGTACAATGGCAAATTAACAATTATGTGAAATGTAAAGGCTGTAATGAGATAGTTGGAATGTTAAGTAATTGGCAAGGACAACAGCATTGTCCCAAGTGTGGTTATTTAGAGATTGAGTATTTAAATTCTAATAAAGAATTCCATCAGGAACATCCCCAAGATAATTAGGCTTGGGCTCATTGTTTAACGTGGTTGGATTGAAAAAATTTCTTCTATCACTAATGCTGGCTACATCTTTGATGTCATCATTAATAGGAAGTAGGTATTCTATGCTTCCTTTTAGCAATTCTTTAATTGTAACTTCCTGATGAATATCATAGCCAAGTCTTTGCGTTGGAGTACTCTGAATACAAACCCAACGATGATTCTCAGGGTCCACAAGAATATCACCATTAGCAATGGGTGGGTAAGATATTGTTCTAAGCTGTGTAATGTTGACGTTATGATTTAGATCAGGATTTTTTTGAATATTTTTTGGATTAGGATCACGTTGGGCAAAGAAGGCGATTGGTGTGTTGTAGCCTGATAAATATCCTACTCGGTAGCAGTCCTTACAATTTCCAATTTCTATTCTCTGCATTATTTTATTGAAACAATGACATCTTGCTCCAAAGGTTTTTCTAGGGAATACGTACCATTTTCTCCCTATAAAGCCGCGAAAAAGAACATCTTCTAATCGAATCATTTCTAATGCTTCTAAATTAGGTTCAGGAATTTGTGCTGTAGGACCATATTCTCGTGATTCTTGATTTCTTTTATCTTTAACTAAAAGCTTGTAATATATAGTCCTGTTCTTGTGATTCTCGGGATGAATAGAATCACGAAATGAAAATATGTTCATAAAGGGTCCAAAGACGACATCATAAGGCCCAGCTGGACTTTCTGACTTACTCAATGTGAATTCATAAGCGTAAATATCATCCGTTAAATTGATGATGTCGTCAATTTCCCACCACACAGTAAGAGCATCGATTTCAAAGCTCCTACAATAGAATTTGGTTAGTCGTAACATTATCTTATAGGAGCTTGTTTTTTAGCCCAATCAATTTCTTGTGGTCTTTGTGGAGCAATTGCTGGTCCTACAGCTTGATTTGGTTTAATTGAAGGACCAACATTAGAAGCCCCTGATTGTGATACAAGAGAATCTAACTTGGGCGCATTTTGTAATGAAGGACTCGTAATTGGTGAACTTATAACAGGTTTTGCCTTTAATCCTGCTTTTAGTTCATTCCTAACACCAGTTCCAAAGGATTGACCAAATAGTGGACTCTTACTGGCATTTCCTACTAGTAATTTTTTACCACCAAGAGCACCTAATCCAGCACCTGCTAAAGCTGAGCCTATAGCATGATCTTCTCCTGATAAGAAATTGCCAGTTAATCCAGCTCCAGCTCCAATTACTGCACCTCCAACTGTTGGGGATTTAGCCATATATTTACCTGCTGTTTGTAATAGTGAAGATGGAGCTAGTTGTTGTCCTGCTGTAACTGCACCTCTAATTCCAACAGCGGGAGCTAGCTTTTTAGCTATATCAAAAATTCCAGCTGTCTTTTCTGGAGTTGGAAAAGGAATAACGGTTCCTTTTGGAGTTTTATCTGCCTTTGGAATAGGGCTTGACTTTGGTTTTTGACCAACTGGAAGATTTAGTAGCTTACCTCGATCTTTTGGAAGTGTAATAAGCTCTTTTTCTATTTTATTGATAGGAGCTATTTTTCTTGGTCTTTTCATTAAGCCACTAGCGAGATTTCTTTTAAAATCTAATGAGGCGCCCAATAATCCTCCAGCACCCGCCATACCTAAGCCTTGTCTTATGGAATTTGTTATCTTATTTTTTGGGGAGTTTTCAACAAAATTTCCTTTTCTATCCAATACTTCTTCATTGTAGCCTCCATGTGCTCCTATTGCCCCAAAAGTTCCAGCTCCAATCAATGTATTTCTATTTTTACTTGTAAAGTTTTTGATAGCATCGAACTTACCAGCAATTTTCTCAGTATTTTCTTGAGCAATCTTTGGTAAAACATGATTCCGAACTTGTGTTTTTACTTCTCCTCCAATACCTCCTAAAGTTGCACCTAGTAAGGCTCTTTTGCCAATTTCTCCCAAATTCGTAGATGGATTTCCCATCATATCTTTATTAGCTGGAAGCACAAGTTCGGAACCTCCACCTAATATCCCACCTGTAATTGCATTTTCTACTGCTTTAGGATGATTCTTAGCAAACGAAGAAGCAATTTGTCTAAGATCTGCTGCTACTTTTTCATCTTGCTCTTTAACCGATGCTTCTTTTTCGCGGCTTGAGATGGAAGAAGCATGTTTCGTTAAATAGTAAAATTCCACTAGATCTGAATTCATTATGAGCCTCCACCTAGATAAAATAGATACCAAAGACCATCAATATATTGTGGATTGGTTATTTTCTCAGGTAGTACTGCAAAATTTGCATTTAATCCACCATTCATAGTTGTGTCATTGAAGAATTTAAGTAGTAAATCCAATGATTCGAAAACTCTAACTTTTAATGTCATGTTATTAATGTCTCACTTTGTCTTTTACTTAGAAGAAAATTTGTAATAGCCTCAATTAGTAGATCCCAGTATAGAAATTCGAGTTATTGATTAAAATATATTCTGAGCTTAAGGAATTACCCCATGCAGCTTCAATATTCTTTGCTATCTTGAACTTTGCCTTGTCTACTTCGTACTTATTTACAAAGTGAGAAAGCCAAGTTTGAGTACGTTGATCTTTATCAGCTCCAATTGATATTCCACCGTCATTGAAGGAAATAGAATTCCTGCTTTCTAAAAGTCCTTTAGATTCCAATAGCTGAATTACTATGCCTTTAACGAGTAAATGAAATGGTGGAGGATTTTGAAAGTCAGATCGACCAATAAATGGTGGTGTATTATCAAAATCGCTAATACACAAATCGAGAGCCAACATAATGTCCTCATTTGAATTCTCTACGCCAGCAATTAGGCGATTTAATTGAGGTGAATCTCTCATAAATCGCCTAATGCGAGAGCAGATATCAGTGAGTGTGATGGCTCTTTGTGAGTAAGGGATTAAATTGCGATTGATGTCCATAAATTCATACTAAACTATTTTTCTTTTTGGAAGTTACCTCTTTTGGGCTTTCTTTAATCTCAATTGGTACTTCTTTATCTCTAAATCTTTCTTGAAGTGCAGAAATAGTAACTTCAGATGACAATTGGGAATCTTTCCAATCAGAGTACCATTTAGGTACTTCGTCAATTGCCAATACTCCCTTAAGTAATTCTAGCTTTTCATCATATTCAATAGTAATTGATTGGCCAGGCTTAATTTCTCCGCCTCTTACTCTAATAGCTTGTGAAGTTTTACTAGGATGATCTGTTAGATTAGTGATTTTCATTTTTTACCTTTCTGAAAAGAATAAGGCTTAATTGGTTTTTTGGCAGGTTCTTTTTCTTGAACTTCTTCTTTAACTTCTTCGACCTTTACTTCTTTTGAAACTTCCACTACTAATTGGGCAAAAGCAGAAGTTGTGTCAGCGAATTTTTGAAGATTTTCAGTTAAAGTCTGTTTTTCTTCTGTTGTAAGCTCATCTTCTAATTGAATGACTTTCTCAGTTACTTTTTCTTGCGCCGTTTTTTGTTCGACTACAACTTCTTTTTGCGGCTCAGAAGGAATCTCAAAATCAATAATTCGATTAGCTTTCAAAGCATCCATATAATCTTTTTCAGCAAAGTAAGAATGATTAGGAATTTCAATCTCTGAATCTAATTTCAGACAATATCCACAAAGCCAGGGCTCGACTGCTAAATGATGAGTTGTAGGATGGTAATGTTCAGATGAGTAAAAGTAACCTTGCTTATCTCTGTTATTAGCGATATTAGTAATTTTCATGCGACTTACCATATAATCTCCCAGTTCTATTGTCAAATACCAAAGTCGTATCTCCTTCTTTTACATTCAGCTTTGTTGAATTCTCTTTTTTAATAGCTCTACCCGTACAAGTTCCGGTAGATCTATCGCAACTACTGGGTGGAGTGCACGTTTGAGGACATTCCTTCATTTCAACTAGTTGAGTTTCTGTTTGTTGCTCTTCTTTATGCGCCTTTTTAACAACCTTAAACGTAATTTCGTCCTGTTGACAACCAAACAGTAAAGTAAAAAGTAATAGCCACCTCATTTATTTGTCCCTAAAGTGATCTTTTAGATCATCGTGAAGCTCAGACCTTAGTTCTCTAATATCAGTTGCCAAAGAAGTAAGGCTTTTCTCAAGGTTATCTGATATTTTGATTAAGAACTTATCGTAACTTGCTACTATCGTATCGAGAGATTCCTTGTGTCTAACAAGGATTTTGTCTAAACACCTCTCAAAGAAAGGCAATATATATTTGACTAGGACATAACAAACTAGTACAGCGATTCCTAAACCAGTTCCCAATTGTGAAAGTCCTTTTAAAGTACTCACTGTTTCTACCGTATCTATTTGCGCTAAAATCATTAATTCCTCCTTTAATAAAAAAGCCTGGGATGCATTTACACACCCCAGGCTTTTACTTAGCTATTACTAATTAGTAAAGAGCTGGGACAGTACCAGTTCCAAGCCCAAGAACTGCAGGATAGCCTGGAGTTTGTGACTCGTCAACTTTGTTGTTCTTGCTGAATAGTCGATCTCTAGCAAGGGGAAGCTCAACTTCATAGCCAGTAGTAGTTGCAGTTGGAACAACTGAACCAGAAAACAGCTCTAGCTTGATAATACCAGCAACGTTACCAATACCAGCACCAACGTGCATCCAAGATGCCCATTTGATGACGTTCATTACTTTATCAACGTAGAACTTCGCACGTTGAAGAACGTAGCTCTTACCTAGGAATTCTTCTGAACAGAATCCCCATACAGTACCAGGCTTGAAAATGTCAGTTTTAATAGTTACGATGAACTTGATACCAAGTACAGTAGCATGTTTCCAACCATTTTCAACTACTTCGCCAGTTACTCTGTCACCAAGATCTTGAAGAGTGAAGTTGTTAAGATCTTCAAAGTCAGTCTTGGTGATAAGGATTTTATCAAGCTCTAGTCGTCGTGATCGACCACCAGTAGCAGTTGTGTCACGATTGAAATCCGAGAAAGCCTTGCGCATGGTTACGAAATCAGGCTTGATAAGAGGTTGATTAACGAAATCGTCAGCTGCTAAAGCTACTGCTCTGGCTACTGCATTTCGACCCTTAAATACTGAAACCTTGAGAGTACCAGCATTGTTATAGGTAGTTCCTAGAAGTGCAGTGAAAGTTCCACCGTAAGCATCATATTGCATTGCTTGGACTGAAGTTTCAAAGTAGTTTTGTGTAGTCCAGTCCTTGATTTCTTGCATGTCCTTGATGATGTTATCTTCGATAATTCGAGTAAGAGGCATATCTCGATAAGCCATAAGCTCTTCCTCTGTTTTCTCGATCATATCAGATGCAATCATGTAGAATGGAATTGCATAACGTGGAGCACGAATAAACTTGGCTGTTGGCATACCACGATAAGTGATAGCTAGAGCTCGTGATTCTGGCTCAATATTCTCAATTCGAATTAGTGTGTCGTGATTGAGTGAAACTTGGCAATCAGCTGGAGTAATATCTCGTGGTGTTAGAATCTTGTCTACAACACATACTTCTCGAAGTCGATCGCGAGTCCAAGTTCCTAGTCCTGCAGCAGTCTTTTCTCGACCACTGGCACTGTCCATTTTGTCAACAATGCTTGAATTAAAGCTGCTAATTTCTGAAGGTGTCATTTCCATTTGTTTATTTTCCTTTTAATTAAGCGATTGTATAACGTGGAGCGCGTCTTACAAAGCGAATTTCTCCAGTTTTTCGTCCAGGCGATACATAATTGCCAACGAATAAAGTACCAGCTCCAGCCGGAGTTAGAATAAGTCCTCGACGATTTGCAATTCCATCTACAGTTACGTCGCTTACTGAAAGTTTTTGACCAGAAGTTGATAGTCCAGAAGTTGAACAAACTGAAGTAAAAGCTTCGAAATCGTATAGCCAAAGAATTGGAACTCCTTTGTAGCTAATAGTGTCATATCTTCCTTGTTCACCCCACCAAGGACCGCAAAGTTCATTGGTCTCAACACCAGTTCCTGATGGTCGTTCTACTTGAACAGTTGAGCCAACAATTCGTTGACGTAGCCATTCACCACCAATAAGTGGGTTGGAGGTTGAAGTTAGTACAGTTGGGTCATAAAGTGGGTAATCCCTTGGATAAAGGATTGTCATATCTGTAATTGGTTCGAATTTAGGGTATGCCATGTGTTTTTATTATTTAACCTTTCGTTATGAATCTAAATATTGTCTGAGCTTGGATAGTGAATCAACTGCATTCGCAGTTTTATCATCTAGTGAAGCAATTTTTGAGAGTTCTGGTTGAAATTCAACAGCACCTTCAATTTTGTCTAGTTGCGAATCTTCCTTTTCAACTAATGATGCAACTTTCTCTTTCAGCTTTAGCTCTGGATAAATTCCCTTTTCTTCCATTGCTTCCGCTAGTTTCTCACATCGTTCTTTCTTAAGAAGTGAAGCAAGTTTCTCTTCTAGACTATGAATTGTGCCAATTTGATTACGAATTACTGAACTTGCTTCTGCAAGCACAGTTTTAGCTTGTTCTGATGAAATTTTAATCATGTTACGCCATTCCTTGTGAAGGACCTGCAGAAGCTGCAGCCATATCACTTGCAGCTGCACCACCTGGAGCATTCATATCAGGAGTTGCTGTTTGTCCCATCATCTGAGTTTGTTCTTGCTTCTTTGCCATTTGCATAAGTAGAAGCAGCTTTTTGAGCTTCTCAATCTGATCTTCTTGTCCACCCATCTGACCTGCCATTTCTGGAGGAGGTGACATTTGGCCAGTTGCGTCAGGAGTTTGTCCCGCTGGCATATTAGTTGACATTTCCTCTGCTAATTTACGAAGGATAGAAGCTGCTTTCTTCATTGTTTTCTTACAATGATCGCAAGTTCCTTTTCCTTCACAAGTACAAGTTGAATCTTCAGCTTGTTTCATTTGAGTATCTTGAGCTGAGCCATGGCCTATGGCTTTTCCAGCCACATAAGCTGGACCACCTAATAGAGCGGCCGCAATTGGATGTTCAAACATTGGCTTTCCTTCTTGTGCGGCTTCTTGCCCTTTGTTATAACCATAATATCCAACTCCACCGGCGGCTGCTAATGGCGCCGCCATCATTGCGGCGTCTCCTACTGCCGGTAGCGCTCCTTTTACTGCACTTCCAGCGCTAGAAAGCGCTTGTCTTGCTCCACCCGCCGCTAATCCACCTAAGCCCATATTACCAGTAATACCTGCTAATTTAGCTCCCTCAACTCCATGAGCAAAAGCTCGGTCTAGAGCTTTATCTTTCTCTGGATGAACTTCATCAAATACTTGCTTCATCTGTGATTTATTGTAATCTTTTTTAGCATCTCCTTTTGTGTAGTCCATAGCTGCAGAATTGGTGCTATCAATTAGATGACGATTTTCACTACCAGCTCCAGGCTCAGCTCCTGATTGTCCTTTTCCACTGTCAGTATCTTTCATAGTTCGGGTTTGATTTGGGATATCAAGGTCTCCAGCAGTCTTATTGCCAGCTAATTTAGCTAGAACTTTAGTAAAAGCAGTTTTATTATAAAGAGGTGGATCAGCTGGATTTACTGAAGCTCCGCCTGGTCTTTTATCTGCTGTATTTGCTACAACATTTGGAATGCCTTCAAACATTCCTTTGGCCCCACCTTTATTTTCAGATGGTTCTTCTCCAGTTGCCATTGAATCACGGGTCTCATTGATTCTTTTGCCATCAGGACCAGAACTTTGTGAATTAGGCAGGATATTCGGTACATCATTAGAACCAGCAACTTTAACTGCTTTTTGAAGTGGTGAACCAAAGGCTAAATCAAAGTTTGTACTTAGATAATCTAGGGTCTCAGCCATCTTTTCAGCATAAGAACAGTCAGACTTGCCTTTCATTGGCTTGTCCTCTTTTTCCTTTTTCATTTCTTTTTTCTCTTCCATCTTTTTACGCTCAGCAATTTTACTGAGAGTATTTACAAGAAGAGCTTGTGTATCATTCGCGTTCATATTAAACCTTTCCAGAAGCTAGTAATTCTCGTGCTCGTTTTTCTAGAGCTAGATCAAAAGCAGCACTCTTTTCTGTCTCTTCTTTCATTTTCATGGCTTTTTCTTTTGCCATTGCTTCAAATGTAGGCGAGCCTTTATCTTCCTCTTTCTTATTTTCATCTCCCTTGCCTTTCATTGGCATCATGCCCATATCTTCAGCTTGCTTTTGTAGAGCTTGAACTTCATTCCAATAATGTCGAGCTGCATTCTTACCAAAAAGCTCACTGAAATACATATTCTCAGCTACTTTTTGTTGGAATTCCTCGGTAAATTGTGGCTCAGCTTGTACAGCAGGCTGAGCAATTTGAGCAGGAGCAACTGAGCTTTGTGCAACTTGTGGTTGAGTAGGAACTTGTCCAACTGGAGCTTGAGTTTGTCCAGGTACTTGAGCAGCTTGTCCTTCTGCAGTTCCAGCTTGTTCTTGAGCTTGAATTTCTCCTACTAAATAATTATAAAGTTGGACTTGCTCATCTTGAGACATTCCTGAAAGGTCAAGTGCAGCTTCATTTGCAACCTTATGAAGAGTTTCAAGAGCACTTTGAACAGCAAATCGTTCTTGTGCCATTTTCTCTAGTTCACTTGGGTTTTGATAGAATTTTTCTAGTAATTGGTCAGTAGTCATGTTTTGTTAATCTCCTTTGATTGTTTTGTAATCTAACTTAATTGCAAAGTTTTTTATTCTGAATCTTTGATAATAATTCTTGTGGGATTTTTGTCATCAATGCGGGAACTCTTTTTATAATATCAGCCTCTTTATCAGAGGATTCCTTCTTGGCCGCAGTTTTACAACAGTCACTGCCACAATGACAAAATGCTTCTTTAATAATGTGCTGAGCTTCTTTTTCTAACTTGTCCTTATATTTTGGAAGATATTTAGTTAAGAAATCTTGGTATGTGTACTTTTCAATACTCCCAAAACACTTTTCTGGCATATGTTGTAAATAAACAGATTTTGCATGATGTAATGAATCAAAGCCCAGCATTACTTTATCTTCATCAAATGAACGAACTCCATCTTTATTTCTCATCTGTTTTACAACATAAACATCACCTGTTTTATTAGCTTCAGGCTTTAAATAAACGTCAACCTCTTCACCATCATCTCCTTCAGTATTTGCCAAAAAGCCGTAGTGAACCATCATTCTCTTCTTCCAATGACCACCTTTATTATAACCGTGTCGAAAATCACCGGATAGAACCTCAACATCTACTATAAGGTCCCGGTATTTAATCTGTCGTACAACTTTAGTTGGTTTGTGTTTTTTAGTTGTTACTTTTTCTTGGGCCGTTTTTTCTGTTGTAGACTCAACTTTTTCTTCTTTTTGCGGCTTGGACGGGAACTCTTTTGGGACTTGAACAACACAGATATTCCCAAGACAATTTTGTCCGTCTTTTTCTTCGAGCATTGAAATTACTGAAGCTGGTTTAAATGCAGGATTTCCAACAAATGAATCATCAAAGAAAAAAGGGCGAATATTAATCATTTTTATTTTGATGCCATTAGGCATAACTCTACCCAACATATTCTTGATGTGGTCACAATATTCAGACTTATTTCTTGCCTTATTTCCACACCAGGAACAGCAATCGAAAGGAATCTTGCTTCCCATACTAGTAGGAATTAATTCTCCATCCATCAATCTGTCATAGATATTTGCATCATCTCGTTCTTTACATAATTTTCTATCTACTCTTTTTATTAACTCTACCCTATGCATAATTGGGTTAAAAAGAGACATGACGATATTTCCTAATGACTTATTGGGATCTTTGTTACGATGGAAAGTGAAGACCCCAGCCTTTAAAAAAGTCTTATGTCCATAATCTTCTGTATGAGATGGGTTTAACTCCTCATAAGGAAACTCATCGTGGTTACTATTATCTCCCCAATTACTGTCCCCCATTGCAATAACATGGACATAGATTTCTTTATCTTTATCAGGCTTAATCCCCTTGATAAAGTCCATAATTTGACTATCGACTTGCTTCTTTTTTTCTTCAGCAGTCTTTTCTATTCCATCTCTATTTAGAACTGTTATTGGTTCTAATGAATCAAAATACTTTTCCATTTAGCCGCCAAAATAACCACCAGGAGCTTGTTCTTGATTAAATGAAGATCCAGGTTTAGTTGGTGGCGACATTCCTTGGTTCTGACCTTTGCCTAAAAGGCTTCCAAAATCTAATTTTGGTAATGCTTTTGCTTTTGCAAGTGTAGACCTCATTCCAATGACTTTACTAACCTGATCTAGAATATTAGAACCATGAAAATCTAATTGCTGCTTAACGAATGCAGATGCCATTAAAGGATCTCCACTAATTTCCGGTCCTCCTTTCTCATGTAGAGTTGTGAAATATGCCTTTACCTTTTCAGCTGGATATTCAGCAAGTGAAGGATCAGCTTGGACCATCTTATTGAAGTTATGGCTTTTCGTTAAAGCTGATCTTGCAGATGAATACATGTCAGAAATTAAAGCTCCACCTATCATAGAAGCAGCTCCAGCACCAGCAATTCCTAATCCTTTTAATGCTGTGTTACCTACAGTTTTTCCAGCTCCAGACCAATCAATAGCTACTTTCTCTAATTTCTCATCAACTTCTTCCATTTTCTCTTGTGCCCACTTAACAAATTCATCTTTGTAGACAAATTCTGTATCTAGTATTTGAGAAAGTTGAGCTAATTTCTCAGCACTTTCTTTATCATTTTCTTCTGCTAATTTTAAGATTGTATCAATCATTATTTTAATTCCTTTTCTATTGTAAGAAGTTGTGTCTGTAGTTCCTTTTCGGCCGCCAAAGAAGAATCAAATGAATCGAGTAATGAGGCAAATTTCTTTGTCCAAACTACAATTGGATGCCTTTCTTCTAATTCACCAGCAGTTTTTACAACTGCAAACATATCTTCCTCTGTTATTAACTTGTCATTCATCAAATCATAAGTCAGATCTTCCAATATTTCATGTCTATTTGTAGACATCGCAATTGCTTGGGCTAACTTATAATATGGAGCATCTTTAAGAACTACTTTAGCTTCTTTATACAGCTTGTACTTAGCTTCTTTCACCTTAAAGTCAGCTAAATAAATATCATCTTGTACTTTTTGTAAAGCAGAAGCTACCTTTTCCTTAACTGCTTGTAAATTCAATTTAGGATCTAATCCTGAAAGTTCTGTACTAACTGCCACTTTAAATAGATTTTCTTCCTGAGCCGTTTTTTGTAGCTCTTCATCTTCTTTTCGCGCCCAAGAATGAATTTCTTTGGGAGTAAAAGAATACTCATTTACAGAAGCAACTTTAATAGAGTCTTCAGAAGTAGTTTGAGAAGCATCAGCAATATCAAAATAAATATTTTTATCTTCTTGAGTATTGAAAAGATGTTGGTTCACATTATGATTTGATGCTTCGCAGATTCTCTTGGTCTGTTCAGTATTAAATCCATTATCAGAAGCAAACTTCTTAATTGACTCATTTAGTGGGACTTTGTTAGAGAAATAGTTATCTGAAGCTTTCTTAGCAAAGTATTCAATATCAAATTCATGTTTGAAGTCATCTTCTAATGGAGATGATAAAAAGTTCGCTAATTTTTGAAGTGACATTACATCTACTATATTCAGAAGATGAGAGAAAATACTGAATAAAATTTGGAATAATAACTGTAAGGAGAAAACTAATGATGGAACTAGAAGTACTAAAGAAGACCCGAGAATTATTGGCTAAGCCAGAAAATTGGATTCAGAAATGTTTATGGGGAGATGGAAAGGGAAATGCTGTTGACCCAACGGAGGCTGTCTGTTTTTGTCTGGATGGAGCAATTTACAAGGTCTGTCAAAGTATAAATGAAAGGTGTTTAGACGAGTATGAAATGAAAGTCGTAAATCTTCTTGGATTTAAACACCTCAGAGAATTGTACGACTGGAATGATGTTCCAGACAGAACACATCAAGAAGTTCTCGGTCTTCTTGATCAAACAATAGCCAGGCTAGAATAGAAAACGGGCGCATTAATTTGCGCCTTTAACTAGACTTTTTATCTGTTCTTTCCTACAATTCAACGATGTCCAAAGCACCTAAAAGAATTCAGTTAAAAACTGAATTTATCGCTAAAGAGCAGGATTATTTTACTGCAACTGAATCATCTAAATTTTTATCAATCACACTCAGGCAATTTCGTACCTATGTTGCAAATGGCTATATTCATGCGATTGTAATTGGTAAAAACCATTATTATAAAAAAGATGATTTAATTGCCTTAAAAGATAAGAGGAAACCTAAGATTGAGTTTTCTCCAAGAACTTTTGAATTATTATTAGGTAAAGTAGCAAGGCTAACTGATAAATTGGAGATGATTGAAAGGATTTTAGATCTACGCTATGAACCTTTACAATTAGACAATTTACAACTTCATGCTCTCTTTTTGGCGGCCAAAGAAAGAAAGATAGATGTAAATACTAAAACAATTCAATATTGGGGAGAAGTATTAGTAAGACTTACAGAAGAACATTTTCTTCAATTATACGAATTTACTAAAGATAAATATTGCTGGAGACCATTTATGGAACTTGCTTTTCTTTGCTATGGAGTTGCTAAAGTAAAAGATATGTGGGCATTACGTAAGCTTTTATACATGGCTTACAAAAATATAAGACAGTCCACGTATATCTATTTAGAGTTATTTGGCTCTAAACCAATGGCTAATCTTATTAAAACTGGCAAACTTAAGAAAGAACTGATTCTACTTAAGAAAAAGATTGAAGTTAAAAAACAGATAAAAGATGAAGATGTTCCTACAGAAAGAATAGAAAGAGAAGAACTTTAACCTTTGTTTCTTTTCGGCGCCAAAAAGATGAGCCTGAGTGAAATATTCTCAAATAACTTGGAATAATAAATATGGAGTTAGAGAACTAACTCTGAACAATTTTACTTGGAGAAAATAATGGAAATAACTAGAGAAATTGCTATTAAAGTTCGAAATACGGTAGATTGTGGTTTAACTTCAGGAATGGGAAACCCAATTCCTGGAGAAATGTGTGTCGAAGCAGCTGTCTGCTTCGCCATGGGACTTCCTCATTCTGATGAACCTACTTGTGTTTCTAAGGCATTCAGGTCTCTGAAAATTGCTCTTAATGATGGGCCATGGTCTGATAATAAGGCAAGAGCCAGAGGATTAAGACGATTGGCAATTGTTCAATTGGGAAGTTCAGAAATTGATGACAATGAATTTGTAAGGCGAGTTGTTGAAATGACAATTCGTAAAATTGTCCCAATTGCAATGAGAGCCGCAGCATTAATTCATCCAATGCCAGAACATAAATTGGCACTAGAAAACAGTGCTTTACTATGCGAAAAAGAAGGCACTGAGTCTGCTGCTAGGTCTGCTTGGTCTGCTGCTGAGTCTGCTGCTGAGTCTGCTGCCAAGGATCAGGTTTTGGCAGATTTTGCGGAAGCAGTTGTACAAATTGCCATTGAAATGAAAATGCCAGGCTGTCAATTTCTAGACTTGGTTGAATAAGGAAAAAATAATGACGTATGAACGGTTTATGAAGGACAATCCAGAATTTCAAGGCTATCCAAAGGAAGAGGTAGAAAAGGTATTTGATCACTACGAGGAAATTTGTGGCCCGCGTCTAGAAACGCTTCCATTGCTAAGAATCGCCTTCATCAAACAACAGCTAGATTTTCAATGTTCTAACATTATTGATCAGACGCAAAGAATTCTCGATCTTCGAGATAAATTCGATACCTGCATTTTCAACGAGGCACCATAAAAACTATGACCAATCAGGAGATTCACATGTCACCATTCAAGATCGCAATCATTAAGACTGGACTGTTTTTCAAGAAGCACGCACTTACTTTCGTAGTAGGAGCTGCAGGTGGAGTTGGTGGGACTTTAGCAGTGCAACATTTTGCTAATAAGGAACAGCAGAATGTAGAGATGGAAGTTCCTCAAGAAATGACGATGCAATAATCATGGAGAAATTACTAATAGCTATTTTTGGTGTGGGACTTGTCATTTTGATAATTCCCCTATCAACGATCTTTGGAGCTTTTGCTGGCTGGATTGTTGGTTTGACTAGCTTTGGAGATTGGATTCTCTATGTTTTGTCAAGCATGGGCCTTAAAGGATTTACATTGGCGCAATTTGGTGCTCTAGTCGGATTTGTAGGAGCTTTCTTCAGAAGTACAACTAAGTAATTTAAGAGGAAACAACCAATTGGTTGTTTCTTTAACTTTTTGCGGGGCTGAGATGAATAAATGTGCAAAGACTGTAATCACATAAATTGGGAAATTACTTATAGAGAAGATGGATACGATGGACTTTATTTTGATTCTCTAGTAATCAAAGCTTGTTCTGATATAAATTGCGCTTTGGAAAAAGCTAAGGTTGAAGTTAAAAATAACACCATTACAGCAATAGAAAGAATCTTCTAATCTATCACTTCTTTTTTGCGGCCTAAAGGGGAATAAAGAACTAGAATTTGTTCTTTTTTAACTATATGTTGAATAGATGGCAATTTCTAGATTAGAAAAATCAATTTTAGAAGCTCAAGGTGTTACACCTAAAAAAGCGGCTAAAATGGTGGTACCAACTGAGTATGAAGTAGAAAAATACTCAAGCGCAGTTTACCTAGAAGAAGAACAAAAAGTATTAAAGATAAAACCTTCTGATTGGACTCAATATGCGTTCCGCATGTTAAATAAGGACACTAATAAATTTGAGAATTTCAATTTTAATGGTCAGAGATACTGGATCGATATTTATAACTCAAATTCAAAAAAAGTACTATGTAAAACTGGAAGACAGGTAGCAAAAAGTACTTTTTTAGGTAATAGAGCGTTAACTTATTGCTGCTTACAATTAGGGTTCCACGTATTGTATGTTTCTCCGTCTCAAATGCAGACAAAAGAATGGATGAATACACGTATCAACCAACCCATAAGAGAAAGTGAAGTCCTTAAGAAGTTTGAGGATTCAAAATTGAAGGACAATACTCAATTACGAGAATTTACTACGGGAAGCAAGCTTTCATATAGATATGCATTTTTGAGCGCCTCCAGAATTCGTGGATTATCAAGCGTAGACTGCTTAATTTTAGATGAGATACAATCGATCCTAGTCGAGAACATACCAATTATTGAACAGACTACCTTCGCTTCTAATAAGAAATACAAATATTTCTTATATTCTGGCACCCCTTTATCCTTGGACAATCCTATTGAAGACATGTGGAGTAATTACTCTACGCAAAATGTGTGGGCAATTCCTTGCCATAGGCACTCTTTTCATTCATCTCAAGGAAGTACCAAGATTCATTGGAATTACGTTGGAGATGATAAAAATATAGGGCTTAAGTCATTAATTTGTGAGAGATGTGGAGAAGAAATTAATCCAAGAGATCCAATGTGCCATTGGGTTTCTCTTTATCCAGAAGTTAAACAGAAGGTAGAGTTAGCATTTGAAGGATTTGCAATCCCACAGGTAATTTCTCCAATGGTAGATTGGAGAAAAGTTGTACACGATAAATCTTCTATTCCTAAAGCTCAATTCTACAATGAAACTCTTGGTCTTTCCTATGACAATGGTGAAAAACCTTTATCTCACCAAGATATTATTGATAACTGTGACAACATAGAATCAGAAGAACAACTTTCTCTTAGGCCGGAATTTTTAGACAAATTGAAAGATAAGATCTTCGATGGACGTACTATTTTTGCGGGCCTAGATTGGGGCTCTGATACAGATCGATCTTTAACTGTTCTAACTATAGCTACATATATAAATGATTTCTTTGTGCCGTTTTTTTGGAAGAAATTTGAAGGTGCTGAAGCTGATGTAGAGTTCCAAATGAAAGAGATAGTTAGGTTACTTAGAGAATGGAGAGTCAATTGTATAGGTTCAGATTATGGTTCTGGCATCTATCCCAATGATAGATTAGCGAGGGAATTTGGTGCTGCTAGATTATTCAAGTATCAATATTCCTCGCCCAAGTGCAAAATTCGTTGGGAACCTAATCTGGGCCGCTTTATTATACACAGGTCCGAAACGATGCTAGCCATTATAGCAGCCATAAAACGAAGGAATGTCTTTAGGTTTCCTAACTGGACTGAATTTGAGCCCTTCGCTAAGGATTTTCTTTCTCTAACCGCAAGTTATAATAGCACCACAAGAATGACTGTTTATCAAAGACAACTTTCTCAACCCGACGATTCCTTTCATGCACTTAATACTTGCTTCTTAGCATCGATGATATTCCGTCCCAGGCTTGATATTATTGTACCCGGAGGATTAACTGGCTATTCTGAGGACTTACAAATTAATTAAACTAGCTCTTGACTAAGGAGGTTAATTTGCCTTAATCTCCTTTTATGCACAACTTTCAAGAATTAGCCAAAATATCAAAGAAAATAAACAGTTTTTCATGTCATCCAGGAATTTATATGTACATCTGCAATCCTTCTGGAGTCGTTTATATTGGATCTACTGTAGATGTTTGGAGACGTTATAAAGAACATAGAAGAGATTTAAGAGGGAAACGACATCACACTCCCAAATTACAAAACGCCTGGAATAAATATGGAAAAGATCAATTTTCATTTTATTGTCTAGAGAAAATCCCACCAAATAAAGCAAACCAGAAGTTCCTTCTTGAGCGCGAAAATTATTACCTGACTGCTAATTCTAGAGATGAATATTTTAATACTGAAATTCCTGCAAATTCTTGCTATGGAAAAAATAGGACTAAACGAGAGTTTAAAATTTCTGAAGAACAAAAGTATCAAATTAGCAAAACTCTTTATGGGAGACCTTTAGGAAAACAAGTTCTAGATCAAAGAATCGCTATTGGTCGGGCAAATGCCATTAAAATGGGGTTTCAACCTATGACTTATGAAGCAGCGGATATTCTTAAGAAAGAGTTTAAAGAAAAACACCCACTTTACCCTAGAGGCCCCAAAAAACAAGGAGTAGAGAAAACTATGGAAGAATTAGCAAAGAAGTATAACTTCTCCTTTACTGTGGTAAGCAATGTAGTTAGAGGTCGTCATTGGACAAATCCCGATTTTGGAGGAAGCAGAAAACATAACTTTGTTCCTAAATTTAAGAAAATGGAAATTGCCCAAGAAAATGAAAAGAAAAAGTCTTTATCTGAAGACTAGAGAAATTTCTTCTTAATTATTGGTATAATACCCCTATAGAAGCCCATCTATAGCCGCAAAAAGTAACAGTTGAGGAAAATTTATGGCAGCTTTTGCAAAGAATGATTTTGCTGTTGCATATGTAAGAAATCGCAATCCTACCTTCTCAGTTAAAGGATTGAAGTCTAATAAGCAAGTACAAGCGATGTATCAAGAAGCTAGGCGATTATTTGAAATTGCAACTGGTCTTTCTCCTAATATCTTTCATGAGAAATGGATAAATAGAGAATTACCAACTACAACTGATAATAATTTGCATGCTGCAGATTGTTTGATGTTGTTGATCTGAGTTCTTCTTTGGCCGCAAAAAGAAAAATAAGGAGACTTGAAAGGTGAAAACTTATCTGTTGTTTCGCTTCAAGGACTTTCTTCCAGTTCTCTGGCACGGTTATAAGGAAGATATCCCTCGACGAGAAAAGCTAGCTGCTATTTTCGAACTAGTACCTAGTAATCTTCCTGTTGTTCTTCCTTTCTCTGTCTCAGCAGCAGAAAAGGAAGCTGGTCTTCGTAGAGTTGATACTGTAATAGAAGTTGTGTTCCACGCTTGATAATTAGGAAGCTACGGCTTCCTTTAAGGAGAAATTATGACGAAAGATGAAGCTGTTGCTTGGTTGTATGGAAATTTCTCTAAGTTTGATTTTTCTATGAAACCTGATACGTTGAAATACGACTTCACAGATAAACAGTTTCTCACTTGGTGCGCGAAAAAGAAGGACCTTCAAAGGAAGAATTGTAATCATCCTGAATGGGCAACTTTTCAGCAGTGTATCCAAGATATTTTTGCGCACAACGAGAAACTGAAAGTAGAAAAGAAAGAAAAAGCTGTTCTATCCAATATTATCCATAGGATGAAACATCTACCACCTGTACTACAAATTTTCTCTATTGTTGAGATTGCAGAGCAACAGCGGAAAATTACCATCCCCTTATCTTATTATATAAATTCAAATACCTCTATTTCTGACGTAATATCCAATTTCGAGAAGCTGAGACAGGATTTTCCAGATGCCAAATTTTCCGAGGAAGGAGAAGATTACGAGCAGTCTTATTGGGTAGTTAATACTGGGTATGAATCCTTTGAAAAAGCTAAGGAGAGACTTGAGAAAAGGGCAAAGGAAGAATATGAAGATCATCTAGCTTCTTATAATAGGTATTTAGAACTTATTAAGAAATATCCAGAAATTACCTAACAAGGAGTTCATCTTTTTGGCGCCAAAAAGATGAACTCCAGAAGGAAAAGAAAATGAAAGAACTCACAGAACAATTTTGGGTTGTTAAGCACAAAATAGCTGAGGTTTTTATTAACACAGGTGGTAGTTATGAAGATGAGTGTCTTTATGAAACTAGTTTTCCTGAGACAAAATGGGATTTAAGAAGTGCTAATGATGTTTTGTCAAATCTTAGCCTCCCTGGAAATTATACCTATAATATTCAGGACAAAGACAAGGCCAACTACGAAGTCATTGAAGTAACTGCAACTTACAAGGTGAAATAATGTACCAAGCAATTAAATGGACAATTCAACATGAAGATGGTTCTTTTATTGATGTAGACTATGATAATCCATATAAGGGTTATTCCTTCTATTCTACTAAGTTTCCTAGCTTGCTATTTGACACTGAGGAAGATGCAGAAGCAATGATTCTAGATATCCCATCTGAAGCCGGAAATTATAAGGTTCTTAAACTTCATCTCACTGCTTACGAGGCTCTATAATGACAAAAATCTGCTACGCCCTTAAAAATAAAGAAGGGTCTTATCTAGTCTTGCATATTGATGGAAGTCATAGCTTCCAGCCGTTCAATCTTAATGACTTAACTTATCAATGTCTTCTAGAAGATAAAGACGACGTTGACTTTATTATGAGTAGGATTGAAAATTTGGAAGTTGAGGTCATTAAAGTAACTTATGAGGTGATGCGTGGCTAAATCTGAGCTAATTCCAATGAATGGTCAAGTTATTGATGTTCTAGCTGGTGGTTTCTTTCGAGTGAGACTTGAAAGAGGAGATGAAGTAGTTGTTAAACTCGCTGGTAAAATGAGACAAACTAAAATTCGTATTGTTATGAATGATAAAGTAGAAGTTGGATTTTCTCCTTATGATGCTAAAAATGGTTTAATTACTCGTAGACTCTAACAAAATGCGGCTCTTCTCGGGCCGCTTTTTAGGTGAAGTATGGGAAAAGAAATTGGAATCAAAGGTTTAGTCATAATTGGATTTTTGATAATCCTGGCTTATGTCTTTGCCTTTTGGAGATATACATGAACGAAATTTACTATGTGATAACTACTTATGGGATAGAACCTAGTTATCCTTCTTTAGGCGCCAAAAGATGGTACTACACTACAAAAGAGCATGTTAATGAACTTAGTAGTTTTTATAAAGACCATCATTTCAAACATGGAATTTATCCTTTGTACAGCTGTGATTTTAGGGATGCTCATCTTTTCTCTGATAAAGAAACGGCCCAAGAAGAACTTGATGCTTTTGAAGGGGTATTAAGTGCTGAATGGAAAGTTAAAGAAATAAGAATTCAAATGGAGTAATTAATGAGAAAGACTGTTGTTTTAACACCATTTCATGAAGAGTATTTAGCCAATACTGTTGCTCAAGTTAAGGATCTCCTTTGGGCGCAATTTGAGAAAGAAAATAAGACTTCTTTAAAAGACGAGCCTTACTTATATAGAAATGAAGAGATTATCTATCAAGATAGAATCGTAGCTGAGACTCAGAATTATCGAGACCTTCTAAAATATATTTTAGAAGGCGGCAAAATAAAGTTCCAGAAAGAGAAATTTGAGAAAAAGAAAATGGACGAAGGAAAAGAAGAAACTTTTCTAGAAGCCATTGAAAGCTTTTCTGTAACAGCTGATCATGCTGATTACACGGAAGATGGGGCATTAACTGGCAAATATTGGGGTCTCAATGAAGAAGATAAAAAACTATACACGACACTAGGAGATTTAGGTTCTGCTTATAGAAGAGTACTTTCTCTTGTTGAGTACCCAGAATCTTGGACTTTCCTTTATAAGAAGTCCAGAATTGGATTTCAAAGTATTGGAAGCAAGAAACAAGAAATTCTTAAGATATTCAATAGAAATTCTACTTCTGAAAAGAAGGGTTATTTAACTAACGAAGGTCTTTACAAGCTCAAGATTACTAAATCTGGCTTTGTAAGATATTTCAATGGTCAGAGTTGTAGATGGTTATCGTTAAAGAATTGGCACAACACCAAACTGCCATTTGGAGAAGAAGTTTTACGATTACTTGTTTCAATAAATCCCAACAATGAATTTCTTCGTAAGGAACAGAAGAATTTCTACTTCACTAAACATAACATTGCAAACAAAGATTTAAGGAAATCGACAAGTTGGAAGTCATTTTATAAAGTTCAAGTTGGATTTTACAAAGAGCACATTCCTTTGGTTGTGGCTAAAGATATCGCTTCTAAAATTCCTCAAGCAGAGAAAAGGGAAGCCTTCTTCAATAGAATACAGGACTCACATCTTCCTAAAATAGTGGAAGATAAGTACACCCCAGACGATCATAAAGAATATTTTGAAAAAACTTACGCTACTTTATTGACGAACGATGTTGAGCTTCAGTGGAACTCTAATCACAGTCATGTTCATTTAGTAAGTGACGCTTATAGAATGGCCAAAGATCTTGATGAGGAATTCAATTTTAAGATTGAATCAGCCAAGAAATTCAAGGAATATCACGATGATTTAGCCAAACGTCATCGTCTTAGAGAATTAGGTCCTTTAAAACCACACGAGAAGTTCAAGATTCTCAAATCTGGTAAATATGAAGTTGAGTACGTTGAAACTAGTGAAAGATTAGTTCAGGAAGCGGTTGAACTCCATCATTGTGTTTCTTCTTATGCTTCTTCTATTAATTCTGGATATTGTGGCATTTATTCCATTTGGGACGGCGAAAAGAGATGGACTTGTGAATTACAGCATCGAATGAGAGATTTAATGTGGGAGGACCTAGGAAATCCGTCCATTAAGAAAAAAG